>Ga0228598_1000166_pt1 | contig 11590 bp, 13 predicted proteins | sample CZU4metagenome_FD_182726 | JGI IMG/M metagenome (GOLD analysis project Ga0228598, IMG submission 182726) | Spruce rhizosphere microbial communities from Bohemian Forest, Czech Republic - CZU4 | ecosystem: Host-associated > Plants > Roots > Rhizosphere | place: Czech Republic: South Bohemian... | reverse complement strand
CGAGAATTACCTCGCGGCAGCTTTCCACCGTGGTGGCTTCCGCTGCGCCCACCCAAGCCTACCGTGACATTTATCAGTCTTCAGAGATCGGGTCTTCGGTCGAAAATTTCGCGCTGGAAGTCGAAAAGCGTTTCACTCGCGCCACGTCCGGCCTGAAAGGCGAGCACGTCGTCGGCGTAATCGTAGCCTTCGGCGGTGAAGTCGCGTGGAGCGATATCTTCGCCTCCTCCCAACTCTTCGACGCGTACTGGGTGAAGCTACTGCGCAGTTACGCGGTTGAAGCGCTCACCCGTCCCGCCACCCGCGAAAAAGTATCTTTCGAAGACGCACGCGATTTCTTGCGCCCCGCCACCGGCCACGTCCGCGAAGAAACCGAGCCCGGCGTCTATCGCTGGCAGCAACGCAGCCAAGGCCGCGAAACCGAAATCCAGCTCGAAGCGCTAGAACCCAAGCCTCCCCTAACGCTGCACTGGCTGAAAGTCCTGCGCACCAATTAGGATGTTGCGGCGTTCATGGAACGTGAACTTGCTGCGGAGGATAGCTAGAACGCAGGGGCGGGTCTCAGACCCGTCCCCGGTCCCGCGCTACAAAAATAATCGGACCTCGCTGCGATCTGCCGTCGCCGCGAGCAACTCCGCAATTGTCTTCTGCAACACCGGATGCGCCGCGCCAGCCGCTATCTCCGCCAAAGGCGCCAGCACAAATCTCCGCTCCACCATCCGCGGATGAGGAATCTCCAAATCCGCCTCGCGCACAACGCGCCAGCCATACAGCAAAATATCCATATCAATAATCCGCGGCCCCTTAGGCGCCACCCGCTCCCGCCCCATGGACTGCTCGATATCAAGCAGCACCCGCATCAATTCCCCAGGCGCCAAATCCGTCTCCACCTCCACCACACAATTCAAAAACCACCCCTGCGCCAAAAACTCCACAGGCTCCGTCTCATACAACGAAGACCTCTTCACCACGCGCACGCCATGCTCCGGCAACTCCGCCATCGCCCGCGCCATGTTCTCCGCGCGCTCCCCAATATTCGATCCCAGCGATAAATAGATTCCTGTCATAGACGCCGGAACATTCTAGCCCGAAGTAAAGGAGCTTCACCGCAGAGACCCGGAGTTCGCAGAGAAAGACACTTCCCGTGCAGTTTGGGCATGCATCGAGGAGGATTTGGCTTTAACTAAACAGCCCAGGCTGGCGCCGAGGTTCAGCCAATCCAAAATGTTTGTAAGCCAGCGCCGTAGCCACACGCCCGCGCTGCGTGCGATCCAGCAAACCGAGCTGCATCAAGTAAGGCTCGTAAATTTCCTCGATCGCATCCTCTTCCTCGCTCAGCGACGCAGCGATCGTGCTCAAACCCACCGGCCCACCCGAATATTTCTGAATAATCGTCAACAGTAAATTGCGGTCCACTTCATCCAGGCCATGATCATCCACTCCCAGCATCGCCAGCGCGTCGCGCGCCACTCCGATATCAACGTACCCTTTCGCGCGCACTTCCGCAAAATCCCGTACACGTCGCAGCAGCCTGTTCGCCACGCGCGGCGTCCCGCGGCTGCGGCGCGCAATTTCCGCCGCGCCGGCTTCGTCCATCGTAATTCCCAAAATCCTCGCAGACCGCTGCACGATCAGCAGCAAATCCTCCGGCGAATAAAATTCCAGCCGGTGCACGATCCCAAACCGCGAACGCAGCGGCGCCATAATCAGTCCCGCCCGCGTCGTCGCCCCAATCAACGTGAACTTATTCAATTGGTAGGGATGGACGCGCGCGCCAGGCCCCTGCCCGATAATCAAATCCACGCGAAAATCCTCCATCGCCGGATACAAAATTTCCTCCAGCGACGGCTGCAGCCGGTGAATTTCATCTAGAAAGAAAAAATCCTGCGCCTCCAGCGAAGTGAGCACCGCGGTCAGGTCGCCTTTCTTTTCCAGCAGCGGCCCCGAACTGACCTTGATCGCCGAACCCATTTCATTCGCCAGTATCTGCGCCAGCGTAGTCTTACCCAAACCCGGCGGCCCATACAGCAGCACATGATCCAGCGCTTCTCCGCGCGTGCGCGCCGCTTCCACCGCAATCTGCAGATTTTCCTTCACGCGATTCTGCCCGATGTAATCCGAAAGCTGCTTCGGGCGAATGCTCGCTTCCACGCGCGCGTCCTCATCGAACGCTTTCCCCGAAATAATTCGTTCCCGGCCGTCCGTCATTTTTCCCGCCGCCTGATTTTTTCCACCGACCGCCGTCGCCGCCGCCGCGCGTTCACGAGCAGCAGCCGCCGCGGCAGTACCGTCGCGCTCACTCTTCATCATTCACCCTGCCCCGCGCGCTGCGATTTTTTCATCACCGCCCCGCCCAGCACCTGCAACGAAGCGCGCAGCAACGTCTCAAAATCATTTCCCACCGTAGCCCGCGATTGCGCGATGGCCTTCTCCACTTCTCTCTCATCGTACCCGAGATTCACCAGTGCCGAAGCCACATCCGATTCCATTTGCGGACGCGTCGCCGGCTTCCCTGCCTCCGGCACGTCCACCGCCGCGAGTTTATCGCGCAATTCCACCACCATGCGCTCGGCTGTCTTGCGTCCCACGCCGGGAATGCGCACCAGCTGTGCCAGATCTCCCTTGCGAATCGCCGGAACCAGCTCGTCCAGGCTCATGCCCGAAAGTATTTTCAACGCGAGCGAAGGTCCCACGCCGGAAGCGGAAATCAGCAGCTCGAAGCAGTGTTTTTCGCGTGCCGTAAAAAATCCGTACAGCGCCAACTGATCTTCGCGTACGTGCGTATGAATCAGCAGCGTAGTTTCCGTGTGCATCGCGCCCAGGCTGGTGAAGGTGCAAAGCGGAATGATCACCTGATATCCCACTCCGCCGACGTCCAGCAGTACCAGGTTGGGGCGCTTGTCAATCAGCTTGCCGCGGAGCGATCCGATCATGTCCAGCGATTATTGATTAGGGGCGCAAGAGTGTCAACGCGGCAACAGCCAAATTGCACTGGCCCGAATGAAACATTTTGACACGCGCCTGCGTACCAATATTCGGATGCGGGGATTCGTTCGTGCATCCGCGCTCCGCGAACACTGTCCGCTTTCGCACGAACACTGTCCGCTTTCGGATTTGTCCTTCGATTTATTTCTCCCGCACATTTTTTCGAAAAACATTTTGCATTTTGCTTTCACTGCGCTCACCTCCGCGTCTAAGCACGTGCGAGGGGCAAAAACTTTTTCAGGAGGAACAAAATATGTCGCGTCGTTCAATGAATCGAGTAATGACGGTGTGCGCAGCGCTGGTGCTGCTGGTGGCTATCGCCGCTCAAACGGCTCCAGCAAAAGACACCAAGGCAGGCGTCACCACCACCATGAGCCTGCTGAATCCCGCCACCTTCGCCGGCAAGGAATTGAAGCCGGGAGATTACTCGGTGTCTGTCGATGAAACCCACGTGCGGATTTCGATGAATGGAAAAGTCGTCGCCGAGGCACCCGTGCAGTGGAAGGACGAAACCAGCAAGGCGAAGTATTCGGCGTTCGTTAGCGAGGGCAACAAGATCACTGAAATCCACTTCGGAGGCAAAACACGATTCGTAACCATCGCGGAGTAGCGGTTCGCCGTAACCACCCGGCGGGGAGCGGTCGCCGAGGCGATCGTCACCCGCCGGTGCTTGTTTTTGATCGGACGCCATCGCATAAAATATTGGAAACTACTTGCCACACGTCGACAACTGTCATTCCAAGGGCGTCGTTGGCCCGAGGAATCTGCTTGTCTTCCGAGTTTGAGTAAACCGCAGCTACGTAATCACGCCTTAAACGACACGCAAACACCCCGTTGCCACAATCCGCTCAAACATAGTGTGAATATGATGCTACATTGAGGCGCCCGCAGAAGTTTTCGTTTGCCACGCTCGCAGCAGCCATGATATCCGTAGTTCTGCCAATGAACTTTCAACCACAGCTTCGGCGCGCGCTCCTTCCCGCACAACGCAACGCGCGCGCACTCGCCACGCCGGCGCTTTCCTATCCCGCATTTCATCGCAACCACGCGCCTTTCATGCCCGCCGCTGCCATCGCGCGAATTATTCCTATTATTAGGAGCGGATAACGGCCGGCGCACAGCTTCCAGTTTCTCGCGCCACAGGCCGTTACCCACCAAGGGCAACGGCCTTTACGTTTTTTAGGGGACAAAAATGACTGCCAGCACCAGACAAACGAAAGGGCCCGCCAGCAGCACGGTCACGCTGAAAACCATTCAGCAAGCGGCCAAGCGCATTCGCAACTCCATCTATGTCTCGCCCTTCATGCGCTCCGAAACTTTTTCGCAGCTCACCAGAAACTCGCTTTTTCTGAAACTGGAAAATTTGCAGATGACCGGCTCGTTCAAAGAGCGCGGCGCGCTAAACCGCATTCTGCTGCTCACTCCGGACGAGCGCCGCCGTGGAGTAATCGCCGCCTCCGCTGGCAATCACGCGCAGGCCGTCGCCTATCACGCCACGAAACGCGGCATCGCTTCGCAAATCGTGATGCCGCTCACCACTCCTCTGGTAAAAGTCTCGGCCACGCGCGGCCACGGCGCCGAAGTAATTCTTTTCGGCGCAAATTACGACGAAGCCTGTCAGGAAGCCCTGCGCCGCTGCGCCGAACAATTTCTCACCTTCATTCATCCCTTCGACGACGAAGCAGTAATCTCCGGCCAGGGCACCCTGGGCATCGAGATGCTCGAGCAAGTGCCGGATTTGCACGCCGTGGTGATTCCCATCGGCGGCGGCGGATTAATCGCGGGCCTAGCCTGCGCCGTGAAGGAAATAAATCCGAAAATCAAAGTGATCGGCGTGCAAACCTCGAAGCTGCCATCCATGAAAGCAGCCGTCGAACAAAATGAAGTCGTCACGTTGCCGGCCGAAAAAACCATCGCCGACGGCATCGCCGTGCGCTCCGCAGGCGTTCTCACCCTGCCGCTCGTCCAGAAGTACGTGGACGAGATCGTCACGGTAGATGAAGAAGAAATCGCCAACGCCATCCTGCTGCTGCTCGAAAAAGAAAAAACTCTAACTGAAGGCGCAGGAGCCGTCGCCGCCGCAGCCGTACTGAATCGCAAGACCCCGCTAGCCGGGAAAAAAGTCGGCGTCCTGATTTCCGCCGGAAATATTGACGTCACGCTCCTCGCGCGCATCATCGAACGCGGCCTCGTAAAAGACGGCCGCCTCGTCCGTCTGCGCATTCATCTACCCGATCATCCAGGTGCGCTGGTGCGCCTTTCCACAGTAATCGCCGAACACAAAGTGAATATCGTCGAGACCAGCTTCAATCGTTCTTACTACGGAGTAGTTTTAGGGGATACTGCGATTGACATAACAATGGAAACCCGCGGCCCCGAACACATCGCCGAATTGAAAGCCGCTCTCGACGCCGCAGGCTACTCGCACGAGCGCGTGCAATAAGCGAAGGCCGGCTAGCGAACTACTGCCTTGCGCGGTCGTTCTTTACAGCCTCTTCCACCAGCGCCTCAAGCTCCCGCCGCGTCAAAGTAATCCGCTCGGTGTTCGCGGCGTTCTCCGAAGTCACCGGGAATTCCGGCCCCGCATTAGGAGCCGTCTGCAAACCATAACGCGCCCGCGCCGCCACCAACTTCTGCACATCGCCGCTGGAAAGCAAAACCTGCTTCCCAAGCATCTCCGTCACCAACGCCACGCGCGCGAAATGCTCGGTAGTTTCCATGCGGAAAAAAGCCGTCATCAAATCCTGCCCGTAACTCACCACCCCATGATTCGCCAGCAAAATCGCGTCGTAACCATCCACAAACGGCGCAATGCTATCCGCCAATTCCGGAGTTCCCGGCGTGCCATACGGCGCCACCGGAACGCACCCCAGCGACAGGATCAGTTCGCACAGCAGCGCTTTATTCAACGGCACTCCCGCAGCCGCGTAACCCGTCGCCGCCGGAGGATGCGCGTGGCACACCGCGTTCACGTCGGTGCGGTGCTGATAAATCATCAAATGCATTGGCAGTTCAGACGAGGGATTGCGCCGGCCAGAAACTTTCTTCCCATCCATGTCCGTGATGACCATGTCTTCCGGCACCATCATGCCCTTACAAATCCCCGTGGGAGAAGTAAGGACGTGCCGCGGATCCAGCCGCACCGACAGATTGCCATCCATCGACGCCACGTACCCACGGTCGTATATCCAGCGCCCCACAGCGCACATATCCCGCCGATGCTCGTCTTCGCTCTTCAGTGCTCCGGGCAAAATCGATTCAGGAAACACGTTTCCTCCTCGACGAACTCCGGGCCGCCAACCACCTAGCCTGGTGGCCGGGCTAGGCGTAAATGCCGCGCAGCTTCAACGCTCGGGCCACCCGGTCAATCGCGACAATATATGCCGCGATCCGGTTGTTCACCTCATGCGTTTCGGCGTACCTTACCACCTGTTCGAAGCTTTGGTCCATCACATCTTGCAATCTTTCGTTCACTTCACTTTCCCGCCAGAAGAACCCCTGCCGGTCCTGCACCCACTCAAAATAGCTGACCGTCACCCCGCCGGCGTTCCCCAGAATATCGGGAATAATGAAAATGCCCTTGTCCTCGATAATCTTGTCCGCGTGCGAAGTGGTCGGACCATTCGCCCCCTCGCACAAAATCTTGCATTCCACGCGGTTAGCATTCCCAGAAGTAATCTGATTCTCGGTCGCGGCAGGTACCAGAATATCCGTGGGGTGGAACAGCACTTCCTGTGCGGTCTGTTTGTCGCCGCCCCCGGGAAATTCCGGCAAAGGTTTCCGCTGTCCGTACACCCAGTCCACCAGTTTCGGTACATCGAACCCCTTATCGTTGTAAAGCCCGCCGTGAATATCCGCGACGCCTATAATTTTGTACCCTGCTTCCTGCATCAGAATCGCTGCCTGCGACCCCACGTTCCCGAACCCCTGAATGATCACTCGGCAACGCTCGCGTTTCAAGCCTAGCTTCCGCAGCGCGTTGTTGCAGCACATCATCAAACCGCGCCCCGTGGCTTCCTTGCGGCCTTGCGAACCGCCCAGCTCCAGCGGTTTGCCCGTCACCACCGCAGTAGTCGCCTGCCGCACGTGCATCGAGTAGGTGTCCATCACCCACGCCATGGTCTGCTCGTTCGTGCCGATGTCCGGCGCCGGCACGTCGCGCTCCGGGCCAAACCATTCGCTCAATTCCGCCGTGTAACGCCGCGTGATGCGTTCCAGCTCGTTCTTGGAAAGCTTCGTAGGATCGCAAATCACGCCGCCCTTAGCGCCGCCGAACGGAATATTCACCACCGCGCATTTCCACGTCATCCACGCCGCCAGCGCGCGCACTTCATCTATCGAAACGTCCGGCGCAAACCGAATCCCACCTTTGCCGGGACCGCGAATCGAAGAGTGCAGCACCCGGTACCCGGTAAAAACTTCCATCTTCCCGCTGTCCCGCGCGATCGGAATGTAAACCGTGATTTCCTTGCTGGGATATTTCAGGTAACTGTAAATTCCCTCTTCCAAGTTCAGTTTCTTCGCGGCAATCTCAAACCGCGCTTCCGCCGACTTGTAAACATTCAATTCATCTGACGTAACCGCAGACATGAATTCCTCCAAAAATTGCGCGACCGTTCGCCATGCTACCAGCGAAGCAAATGGATTATGTATGATTGCCGACTACGATCCGCGCCCGCATCCCGCCACTCCACAAACACCACAGCGGCCAAACCGTCTAGACAGCGTCGGCCAGTATACGAACCTGCCGCGAGCGGTGCAAGAAAAGCATTTTGCTGGCAACGCTTCAACTTGCGGCTAGCGCGTGGCGCACCGAAGTCGAAGCCCTGCGCGCGATTGAAGAAGCTCCACGTGCGCCCGGTTCGATCCACCTTGCCTTAAAGACGAAATAATCTCGGCAGGAGCATTTTGTGCTTGACAAAATGTTATGTATAGCTTACTTTATGTCATGCCTGAGCGACCTATGCCAACCACAACCGAACGAATCCCAAGCCGGCCGGTCCGCACGTTCTGGGCAGTTCTCGGCGTCGGTACCGCGATCGATATCACGGCCGGCTGGCTGTTAGCACAGCCGGGGTACAGCCCGCATGCGCGCATTATCTTCGCACTGCTGCCGATACCCATGAATCTTGTTCTGGTAGCCCTGATCGTGCGCAGAATTCGCCAGCTTGATGAATTCTTGCGGCACGTGCATTTGGAGGCGGTGGCCATCGCCTTCCTGCTAACCGGCGTGGCGGTCTTCATCTACGGTTACTTACAACAGGCGCACGTCGTGCATCCGCTCAACTTTGGCATCGTCTGGATTTTCATGGTCGTGTTCTACGGCATCGGGTACCTGATCGCAGCAAGGCACTACCGATGAAAACCCGGCTGCGCGTACTGCGCGCGGAGAAGGACTGGACTCAAGCGCAGCTGGCCGAGGTCGTGGGAGTTTCGCGGCAAGCAATTATCGCCATCGAAAATGGCAAATATGATCCCGCGCTCCCGCTCGCTTTCAAGCTCGCTCGCGCGTTTGGCAAAAATGTGGAAGAAGTCTTCGTTTGGGAAGACGACTCACTAGAAGAAAAATGAGCAGTTCTCAACAAGGAGGAGTGACATGAATCGGATCTTCGTTGCAGGAGCTCTCGCGATACTCGCCGTGACAGCGGCTTTTGGCAAACCTGACCGTGCAGAGCAGAACAAGGAAATCGTCCGCAAGGTCTTCACCGATATCCTTTCGCAAGGAAAATTTGAACTCGCACTGGAGATCTACGCCAAGGATTTCGTGAATCATGGCGCAACCAAAGACATCGGCCTCGACGAAGCTCAGGCCAACGACCGCGGCTGGCGCGCCGCATTTCCAGACCTGCAAATGACCATCGAACAAGAAATCGCAGAAGGCGACTTCGTCACAGTGCTGTGGAGAGGACGTGGCACAAACATCGGCAACGGCAACGGGCTAAATGCCACAGGCAAAAAAGCCGACGGCCGCGGAATCAGCATCTTCCGCGTAGTAGACGGCAAAATAAAAGAAGAATGGACCGAATACGGCGGTGTGCTAATCCTTCAGCAACTAGGCCTGATGCCCGCACGCCAGTAGCAGAGCCCGACGCCTAGCTTTCCTCTTTAAAGAGAAGTGAATTCTCGGCTCGGACATATTCCATCCCGTCCGTGAGAGCACGTAAGACAGGCTTCAGAAAGAAAGTCCGACGCGGCGGGCGAAATCCTGGAAGCGCGGCGCCGCGCGCAGATTGTTCAAGCGCGGATCGCAGCGGAGGGCAGCAGGCGAAAGAGAGCGTTCGGCGGCAGCAGGACGAAAACACTTTCCGCGCCCCGGGATGCCGCAAAGAGCGCGCCCGCATCATTAATATCCGCGCCCACGATTTCGCAACCGCGCTGCACCCAAGCTCCGCACTTGTCGGCCTCGCGCGCCACCCCTCGCACAGGCTGCTTAGCAGCCAATAGGTTGCGCGCCACATCCCCACCAACGTTTCCGGTAATTCCAGTGATTGCAAACATTAATATTCTCCCTAACCACGCAAAACAATTTTAACCACGGGACTTTGCCGCAAGATTTTAGATAGGAGGTTAACTTTGCAGAACGGCCCGAATCAAGGGGTCGTAGAGCGCACGTTGTTCGCGGTTCCGCTATATTCTGGACGCTTCACTTGCGTGTCTGGCGCTTCACGAATTCTTCGAGTAGGAGGCGCGTCAGGCGGGCCTGATCGTGGCGCACCACTCGATTGTGATGCAGCAAATCGCCGGTGATGTAGCGCAGGCCCATGCGCCGCAATTCCCCCAGCGAGCCTAGCACGGGTTCGGCGCCCTGCGCGCGATAGCGCCGCAGCAGCCGCTCCGGCACCGGCTTGCGATTCACCACTACGTAATCGAACAGCCCCTTGCGGCTGTTTTCGTAGATGGCGCGCACGTGGTCCGCCACCGAATAGTGCTGTGTTTCGCCGGGCTGCGTCATCAGGTTCGCGATGTACACGCACACCGCGCGGGAATGCGCGATCGTCTCGCTCACCTGCTCCACCAGAAGGTTCGGAATTATGCTGGTGTAAAGCGAGCCGGGCCCCACCAGCACCAAATCAGCTTCGCGAATCGCTTCCAGCACTTCGGGCAGTGGCCGCACGCGACGCGGCACCAGGTGCACGCGGCGAATTCTTTTGCGCGAACGCGAAATGTTCGTCTCGCCGCGCACGATCGTGCCATCTTCGAGCTCCGCCTCTAAAGTCACGTTCTCCGCAGTAGATGGAAAAATCCGGCCGCGAATCGCCAGTACTTGCGAGGAAACGCGCACCGCTCGCGGAAAATCCCCCGTAACATTCGTAAGCGCCGTCAGAAATAAATTGCCGAAGCTGTGCCCCGCCAGCCCGCGCCCGGCGGGAAAGCGATACTGAAACAATTTCCCCAGCAGATGCTCGTCCTTGGAAAGCGCCACCATGCAATTGCGTATGTCGCCAGGAGGCAGCACGCGATATTCGCGGCGCAAACGCCCGGAGCTGCCGCCATCATCTGTAACGGTGACAACGGCAGCGAGATCCGCGATGGGCAGCGGCGTGCGTTCTTTCTTGCGCGTCGCAACATACTCTTTCAGCCCGCGCAGCACCGTGGAAAGTCCCGTGCCGCCGCCCAGCGCCACAATCCGCACGGGAAGAGTTCGCAGTTGCGACGTGCTTTTCACGGAGCGATTTTCACCCGCAAATGGCACAAGAAATTTTCACAAGGATTTGCAACGGAAAGTTTCACGCCGCGAATTTCCAAGGGAAGTTGCGAACGAATTTTCCGGCGGCGAATTCTCTAACGCAGTTCCGAACGATCGCGCGCAACTCAGCCCGCCGAACCGTCTCGCTCCGGGTAGAGCAATTCCGTGAAGCGGGGATCTTCCTGCAGAAATGCAAAATCTTCATCGTTGCGCGCGTGATAGCGATTTTCCGGGCGCAGTTGTATTGCAACTTTCAGATTCTGCATCGCCGATTCCGCTTCGCCGGTCAGGCAATCCAGCGCAGCCATCGCGTAAACAATATGATCCGCTTTCGGCGCGGATTTGCGCGCGCGGTCCAGATGCTCGCGAGCTTCGTCCCAACGCCCCAGGTTCATCAGCGCCACGCCTTGGGTGTAATGCTCTTCGGCGGATTTGAGCGCCGGAACGGGAGGCCGCGAAATGCGCTGTTCGCAGATCTTTAGGTGCATCTGGGCGCGGTCGCCCAGTTCCTTACTGGGACCTTCCAGCACACGCTCTAGCGACTGCTTCGCCCGCTGGAACTTCTGCTGCTGGAAGTACTTAAGGGCTTCTTCGTAGAATTTCAGCTGCGCCTGTTTGGCGGGGGCGTCCGGATCCGGAGGGAGCGCGGGGGCTTTGGATTTCGCGCTGACCTTTATCACCTTCTTTTTCAGTAGCTTATGACTCTTTTGGGAGGCTTGTGTGGCTCGGATCGCGCGACGTTTCACGGGTACGCTCCACAAGAAACTATAGGGAACATAGCAAAGTCGCGCAGACACGTCAATGCGGCGATGTACCCGCGAAATTTACCTGTGAAATTTGGAAGAAATATGTAAACCGCATTCTGGGCGCACTAAAAAGGCCAGCGGACGACCTGCGAAACTCCACCTACGTTGGACG
>Ga0228598_1000165_pt1 | contig 11648 bp, 9 predicted proteins | sample CZU4metagenome_FD_182726 | JGI IMG/M metagenome (GOLD analysis project Ga0228598, IMG submission 182726) | Spruce rhizosphere microbial communities from Bohemian Forest, Czech Republic - CZU4 | ecosystem: Host-associated > Plants > Roots > Rhizosphere | place: Czech Republic: South Bohemian... | reverse complement strand
CAGTCTGAAGGTTGGTGAGATTATTTTCCTCCCCCTCGAGCAAGCCGTCCTGGGTCGCAAAAGTTGTCTGCTGCCCCTCCCACACGGTTAACTGGCCGCTCTGTTCGGAGATAATCTGCGACACCACGGAACTTACGTTAATGCCCTGTCCGGAGAGGATAGTAGACGGATTTAAGCTGACGCCCATGGTCGTTTCCTCCTTCGATCCGGCGTGTTCGGCTGCACTTTGGCTTCACCCTCGGGACAGGCAGCCGTGATACGCGCAATTTGTGACGGACTGATTTCCCCGGTTGAAGCGCTTCCTAAAGCGGGAAAGTAAGGAGCAAGCTCGGGGCGCACCCTTCCGGCTTCGGCTCGATCATCCGCCGAAGGTGGAAACAGGAGTGCGGGACTCGATCTATCGAGCTACTCAGAAAAATTAAGTCGGAAGGAGGCAGGCTCGGCTGCCTCCTTTCGAGCTGAACTTACTTGGACAAACTTATTCAGAAAAACCTGTAGCAGCTGAACCTACTGCAATAGTTTCAGTACGAGTTGCTGTTGCTGGTTGGCCTGGGCCAGAGCGGAGATGCCGGTCTGTTCCAGGATCGAGTATTTGGTCAGGTTCGCCACGACCGTTGGAATATCGGCGGCTGTGATGGTGTTTTCTGCCGAGGTTAAGTTTTGCACCTGGCTGTTGATGACGTTGCTGGCTGCGGTCAGCCGGTTGACGCTTGCGCCCAAAGTGCCGCGTACGCTGGCCACGTTGGTGATGGCCGCATTGATCAGAGTCAGTGCCGTTTGCGCGTCGGTCTGCGTGTTCAAGTCGGTGTCGGCCAGGTTCACCGCGCTCCCGCCGCTGCCGTTAGTAATTCCCGCGGTCGACAAACCGCCAATGTTGACTGCGATCTGGGCCGATCCGATGGCGGTCGAATCACTCAGGAAGATGTTGGTGGTGGCCGAAGTGGTCGTGGTCGGGTTGCTGTAGGTCCCGAGTACAGTCTCGGTATTGGTTGGACCGACCGCGATGTTGCCGTCATTGTTGGGATCCGCGACCACCAGGCTGCCCGCTGAGTTAAGGTAGGCATCCAGACCGGCTGGATCGCTGCCGGGGGTGTTGATGGCATTGATCAGGGTTCCAACGGTCGAGCTGCCGTTCGCAGTGTAGGTAAATGTTTTGCTGCCGACCGTGAAACTGGAGACGGCACCGCTGGTTAACGCGGTTGTTAATGTCAAACCCGTGACGTTGCCAACCAGTTCGTTAGTATTGGGGGTCGATGTTCCGACGGTGTTGGGTGTGGTGAAGGCTGTGGGAGCGCCGGAAACGGGTGCCCCAAGCACGGTGTCGTCCGTGGTGACGGCGAGGTCGGCCCGATTCTGCGGGTCGGTGATTGAGACCTGGCCATTGACCAGCGCCGCTTGCGCGCCGATGGTAGTGTTGGCGTTGATGGCATTGATCAGGTCCTGAACCGTTGGGGCCGTGGAATCGGCAACGCCGGTGGTGGTCGTAACGACCGCGGCCTCGCCGGTCACGGCAAGGTCGTTGTTACCGGCGGTATCGGTGACTTGCAACTGTCCGCCGACCAGCGCGGCCTGTAAGTTGGTGGCCGCACCGCCAGCGACGGTGATGAGAGAAGTGCCGCTGCCTTGGGTGGTGCCGGTGTTGATGGCGGTGATCAGCTCTCCTACAGTTGCGGTCGAGCCAGCGGCCGTGGTGTAGGTTGTGGTCACGCCGCCGCGGGCGATGGACAGCGCTCCCGAAGCCCCCAGGACCGTGGTCAGGGTGCTAGCCGCGCCGCCAGTGGTTAACTCTACGTTCGGGTTGGCCACGCCGGCGGCCGCTGTGTAGGTGAAGCTTTGCCCACCCGCGCTGACCGTGGTCGTATCGCCGACCGTCAGCGCCGTATTCAGGTTCACGGGAGCGGTGGCGGCGTTATTGGCACTATTGGCCGCGTTGAGGTTCGGCGCCGTGCCACTCTGAAATACCGATTGTCCGTTATAGGTTGTGGCCGTGCCGATCTGATTAATTTCCGACAGGATCGACGCATATTGGGCCTGGATGGCCACGCGTTGCCCATTGGAAACCGTGCCCGTGGCCGATTCCGTAGCTAGAGTGACCGCGGTGTTCAGCAGGTTGGTGACCTGAGCCAGGGCGCCATCGGCGAGTTGCAATTCGCCAACGCCGTCATTGGCGTTTGAAACCGATTGGGTCAGGGCGCTGATGTTCGCTTCCAAGCCGTTGGCAATCGACAAACCGGCGGGATCGTCGGCCCCGCTGTTGATGCGCGACCCTGAAGATAGCTGTTCCAGCGTATTGCTCAGGGCGTTGCTAGTGAGAGTCAGTTCGTTTTCCGCCGCCAGGGACGGAATGTTATTCAGGATACCGAGAGGCATTAGATTTCTCCTTTGTTTGAGTTGGTCCCGCCATCCTTAGGAACCGCTCCCCAGCATCGGATCTCTGCGGAGTTCCCGTTCCACTGCGTGCTCACGGAACCCGAATGTCTTTTTGTCCATCGGCAATTCCCTTTTCCGCTTTAGCGCCTTCTTCCGAAGCAGCGTCTGGCAGGCGTAATCCCTCCGTAACAACAGTCTTCGGAGCTGCGCCATAAGCCTCAATCTTAAGTTCGCCGATAACTTCTCCCAGGGGCCTGCGCGTCGCGCTGTGCGTGATGGCCAGCGGAAGACAGGGAAAATATGATCCGGCTTACGCGACTCAACAATCAGCCCTTGACCGTGAACTCCGACCTCATCAAGTTTGTGGAGCAATCTCCGGACACGCTCATCACGCTGATCACGGGAGAGAAGATTGTGGTGCGAGAAAGCATCGAGGAGATCCTGGCAAGTGTCATCGAATTCCGGCGGTCGGTTTTGCAAGGCCTATTTGCTGCCTGGGATAGTTCTTCCTCGCACATCCTGCTTCCCGCGCGTCCTGAAACCGGCAAAAGGGAGCCGGAAAAGTGAGGCTCGATAAAGCCAGTCTCAGCGGGATTATTCTGGCGGTTGGCGGAATCCTGGCGGGACTGCTGCTCGAAGGCGGGAATCTGGGTCAGATATTGCAGCCGACGGCCGCGATGATCGTGTTCGGGGGCACGCTGGGCGCCGTGATGCTCCAGTTCCCTCTGGATATTATTCTGCTCGCCTTCCGGCGGTTGGGTTCGGTTTTCGTTACTCCCCAACAAGACCAGGAGGCGACGATTCACCAGCTCGTGCAATATGCGCAAAAGGCCCGCCGCGAGGGCATCGTCTCCCTGGATGAGGAGTTACCCGAGATCGAAGATCCCTTCCTGAAGAGGTCTTTAATGCTGGCCGTGGACGGCACAGAGCCGCAGGAACTGCGCAAGATGATGGAACTGGAGCTCGACAACCAGGCTGAGTACGAAGAGCAAGTTCCACAAGTGTTCGAGTCCGCGGGCGGTTTCGCTCCCACGGTCGGCATTATCGGAGCCGTGTTGGGATTGATTCAAGTGATGCAGCATCTGGATAAGATCGACGAAGTTGGAAGGGGCATCGCCGTGGCCTTTGTGGCCACGATCTACGGAGTGGGTTCCGCCAACCTTCTCTATCTTCCAATCGCGGGCAAAATGAAACTCCGCATTCGGGAGGAACAGATCATGCGGGAAATGAAACTCGAGGGAGTGGCATCGATTCTGGAAGGTATGAATCCTCGGATGTTAGAGACGAAACTGGTGGGTTTTCTGGTCGAGGCGAACCAGAGCCCGGATCAAACGGAAGAGGCCGGAGAATGAACCGCCGCCGCAAACGGCCGCGCCGGCACACCAACCATGAGCGCTGGCTGGTTTCCTATGCTGACTTCATCACGCTGCTGTTCGCTTTTTTTGTCGTTTTGTATGCTTCCTCACAGGTCGACCAGCGCAAGGTCGGCAGACTTGCGTTGGCCATCCAGGTCGCGTTCCAGGAGATGGGTGTCTTTCCCGCTTCCACTACGGAGATTCCGCTGGATATTAACGAGCCGATGCCTTTCAGCACGGTGCAGGCTATCCAGAACGTGAAACACAACACCGAACTTGGAAGAATCGCTTCCTCTCCGGAGGATTCGCTGGCTGCCGCGTCCGATGAGACGGATCTCGCCACCTTGCAACATGAATTGCAGGAGGCGCTGCACAACGAAATTGCGCTGCATGAGGTGGCTCTGCATCGCGAGAACGATGGTCTGGTAATCAGCCTGCGGGAATTCGGTTTCTTCGACAGCGGTTCGGCGGCGATCAAAGCCGGGGCTCTGCCGGCGCTTGATCGCATTGCGTCGATTCTCGCAATCCGTACCTGCAGGCTACGAATCGAAGGGCATACCGACAACATCCCGATACACACCGTTCAGATGGCTTCCAATTGGGAACTCTCGACGGCGCGGGCCACGGAACTGGTTCGCGTTCTCATCGTAGGCCACCGCTTCGCGCCGGAGAGACTTTCGGCCGCCGGTTACGCGGAGTATCACCCCGTCGCGAGCAATCTCACAGCCCAAGGGCGGGCGCAGAATCGGCGCGTAGACATTGTGATCCTGGGTGCGCAAGTCTCAGCGATCCCTTCGCTTTCTGGGCCGGACTCTGTGACGAAAGCATCGCGCTGAGCGATCTGACGGCTCCGACTCCCTGCGTGAGCCTCACATTCGATGAGTGATCCCACGCTCTCTCCTGCCCGCGCCTGCTCCCGCTAAAGTACCTCCGGTCCATGCCGATGAAGTTCATAGCGTATGTGTGCGAGGGCGTGTTCAAGGATATGGGCAAGCCTCAGGTTCGAACTGCACTCCCAAATGAACGAAGGCCATAGGCCTCGTCCGAACCTTCTACCGCATGTGAACAACAAAAACGACAAACCGCAAATACGAGTGCTCATTGTGGACGACAGCGCCTTTATGCGCACGGCGCTCTCCAGAATGGTCGGTTCCGATCCTAGCCTGTGGGTCGTTGGCACCGCAGCCACTGGAGCCGAAGCCTTGCCAAAAATAGTATCCCTCGATCCCCACGTCATTACCCTCGACGTGCAGATGCCGGGTTTAGACGGGTTGGCGACTCTCCGCCGCATCATGGCGGAGTTTCCGCGGCCAGTCATTATGGTGAGTTCGTCCACACTGAAAGAAGCCGAAATTACTTTCGATGCGCTAGAAGCTGGGGCATTCGACTATGTGCCCAAACAACTCTCTTCCGTATCGCTGGACATTGTTCACATCCGTGAAGATCTGATTGCCAAAATCAAGGTCGCTGCCGGAGGGCGCAATTCAGGGGACCGTCTCAATCTTCTGCGCAAGCCACCCCGCGCCGTGAATCCGCATGCGCCGCAACCTGCACAAACCGTCCCGGCTCTCATTGCTCTCGGAGTTTCGACCGGAGGCCCCAAGGCCTTGCAGGACATTCTCCCAACCCTCCCGGGCGACCTTTCCGTTCCTATTCTCGTGGTGCAGCACATGCCGGCCGGTTTTACCGCGCCGTTTGCTGAGAGGCTGAACGAACTTTGCGACGTTTCCGTGCGTGAGGCATCGCACGGAGAAGTTATTCTTCCAGGAGTCTACATTGCTCCAGCGGGATCTCATCTCACGGTGGACCGCCAGACCAACTCCCGAGCCGTGATCCGCCTTTCGGACAAGCCGGAGAGTCAGCCCCACGTTCCCTCAGTTGACGTCATGATGCTGTCCGTTGCCTCCGCCTTTCGCTCGTTCGCCATGGGAATCATCATGACGGGCATGGGATCAGACGGGGCGCAGGGGATGGCCGCCATTCATCGGGAAGGCGGTTTGACGGTGGGTCAGGATGAACCAAGTTGCGCGGTCTACGGCATGCCTCGTGTTTGCGCGGAGATGGGCGTCCTCGACCGGGTCGTTCCGCTATCGCAAATTCCCCACGAAATCCGGCAAGCCACGCGCTACCGCAAAACCAGCGCGAGTTAAGCCCTCGCTCCGCAATCGAACGGACCAGCGTCCAAAACTTCTCGCACCCTCCTCAAGAGTGTGGGGATGGAAAAAGGTTTGGCCAGGTATTTTTTGCCATAAGAAGATAGCTGGCACAATGCGAGCTGTTCCGCATAACCGCTCATCAACAGAACCCGGACGTGAGGATACAAAGCCACAAGTTCATTCGCCAGTTCGTGGCCGCTGATTCCTGGCATGACGAGATCGGCAAGAAGCAAATCTACCTGCCCGTAGCATCTGCGGCGAGCCTCTAGCGCCTGAGCTGCGCTTCCCGCGATCACGACCCTGTATCCGGCCGACTCGAGGACTTCGCCGGTCGCCTTCCGTACAAACGCTTCATCTTCGGCCAGGAGAATGGTCTCTTTCCCGCTCCATTGTTGTGTATCCGCAGCCGCCGCGCCGATCATTGCTTCGACGGAGACCAGAGACTCAACGCCTGGTAGATTCGCAGTTTTCCTCTCCTGGCTTGCGTCCGCGACTCGGGCACGAGAATTCAAGTTTTGTTTTACCCTAACTATGTGTCATGCACAGCAGATTCGCTGCCAATCTCCTTTTCCCCGAGCGATGAACTGCAACCGAAAGAAGACCCGTGACTTAGCTCAGGAAGGCACACTCGCGGGGCGTGTCTCTCTCGCAACTATATCGTCCGTTTCCGGAACTGCCGGCCCGACGGGTTCCAATGTGGGAGACTGAATGGGACGCCTCTTCCGCGATCTGAGACGGTTTCGTTACTTCGGACGGCTGAGGATCGTTCCCTTGGGATCCAGTAAGAGTTTGCGGGCTCCCGCCGGCGCGGATAAGCGAAACGAAGTTTCCGCTCCGTCGGCAAACACTCGGCCCAATAGCACGGGAGCCCTGCCGGTGATCACTGCGTAGAGAGGGACAGACGTCACCAGGTCTTCCGGCGCGTCTTTTTGCAGTATCACACCGCTCACAACCGTAGCGTTCGCCTTGGCTGCGAATCTGACACCTTGCAACTCCAGCTTGGGCACGGAAGTGCCGTTCACCCAGCCCTCCAGGAACCAGTCGAGCGAAGCTTTGCCTTCATATCGCAGCGATGGCGGAAGATCCTCCGCAAACACATCCAGCAGTTCACGAGTGCTGATGGTTTTTCCTTCGTACTGCTCGCGAAGTTTGCGAAGCGAACGCACGAACGGTTCGTCGACCCCGCTACGGCTCGCGTCCTTTCGCTCAACCTCGGCTGCGTCCTGCAACATGGAACGAAGCATGTAGAACAGCCACGTGCCACGTCCATAAGTGATGGCTTCGTAGCCTTCGGGGAAATGGGACGAAAGGAGTCGGCTTCCCAAGGTTACGGGACCGGCGTCTTTGGGAAGATTGCCGTTCTTATCTTTCGTGACCAGATCCCGCCGGTATTTTTCCATGGTCTCGTGGAAACTCGCTGGACTGTTTTCGTGCAGCATCATTAACGAGCAATAATTAGCCAATCCCTCCGAAAACCACTGATCACGATAGGTGCTCCAGGTGATCAGGTCTCCCCACCATTGATGCGCGGCTTCATGCGCCGGCACCTGCTGGTCAAGCAATGTGCCTGCAGCATTCATGTGGAGTTCTTCGCGTTCTTGTCGCGTCAGGAAAGCGTAGGAAGACAGGAAGATCAGACCCGGCCAGCCTTGGCTCTCCCGACCAGGGAGCTGAGTCAGGGCGAGTTTGCTGTAGGGGAACGGACCGAATCTGTCGGCATAGTAACGAATTGCCCGAGCTGTGAATTCTGCCACGGCCGTCGCGTTTCGCGCGGGCGATGGTGCGGGCGGAGCGGTCAAGGGCTGGGGCATCTTGCGCGGCGACGGCTGCGGATCGGGTTGAATCTCCAGCGGCGTCAACGTCGGCGTTGGAAAGCCTCGTTCCACGCCGAGCGTAGCGTAGGCCTCGACGTTGACATTCCCCGCTTGCGCCGAACCTCGAACATACTTGCCCAGGTCGAACCCAGCTACGGGGAGGGGCCTTTCCGAGACCCAACGCGTTACTTGTTCTTCGACGGCGCCCTGCGGCGTAGTTTGTGCGGGTGATCTGGATGACGTTGATGGGGCCGCTGGCTTGCCTGTCGCGACCAGGGTCCACCCCGGCGGGTAGTGAAAAGTGAGATCAAAATTGGACATTGCCAGTCCACGATTTGGATACCACATGCCGCGCGCACCCACGTAGAGCAGGCCATTGCCAGCTTCAGCCAACACGTCTCCACCGTAGGTGAAGCGCAGGCTGATGGTTTGTCCTTTGTGTACAGGTTTGAGCAGAATCACGGCTACCTGGTCATTCCCCCTGCGTGCCAACTGCGTGCCCTCGACTGCCGGGTTCTGGACGAACTCCACGGTTCTTCCGTCTTGCTCTACGGTTTGAATCTTCAGAAAGCGCGACAATTCGAACGCCAGAAAACGCGATCCGTCGCGCACCACATCGAGATGCAGTTTCACTTCTGCATCGAGTTGCTTGGGTGGGCTTACCTGGGCGTCGATCACGTAATCGCGAACGAGGATCGGCTCTTCACGAGCCTCTGTTTCTGTCGGCTGTGCATGGGGGTTCTGTCCCTGAGGCCGCCGGCTCGGGCCTGCATCCTCGATCGAAAATGAAGTCCAGACATCGTAAAACAGGCTTCCGTTTTCCGCGGTTCTGGCTTGGCCGGCTTCAACTTGTTCCCCGGCTGTCGAGTCGAAGACAATATCGAAGATACCGAGCTTGTTCCCCTGCAGCCTGACGTGCAACAGGCGATCGGCATGATCCGCCCTTTTCGGGGCTGGAGAATCTTCCGAACTTGTTTCGCCGGTAACCGGAAGCATTGGGCTGAAACTCGCCAGCAGTCTCATGGCATCCGCCTGGGCTAGATTGCGCGCCGTCTCGTCCCACCGGCTGACAAATTCTTGCGCATCCTCCGGCGCCCTGAGGCCAGGCTGTAATTCAGCGGCGGTATTGTCGTTGAAGCGGAAGTAGGCGGTCGAGAAGCGCTCTTCCAGAATCGCCATCCCAGTGAACAGACCCATCGACCTTCTTTCTACGTCATTGGGCGGAACCAGCAGCACTTCTCCATCGCCCTCAAAGAACGCTCCGGTAATTCTGCCCAGCACATCTTGCGTAAAGGCAATGGTGCCGTCCTCCAGAGTGATATGGATTGCGGGCCGATCCAGTGAACTACCTCGCACCCGGAAGACTCGCGCAGGATCCAGACCGATACTACTCAATTGCAGGTAGAGCGACTCCGCCGGTCCCGGACGGCGCGCCTGTGCTGGAGGCTGAGGCGACGGAGTTGCTTGCGCGCTCCATGCCAGGGGAAACGGAGAAACTGACAGGCACACCGCCAGCGCGATGCCAAACCTGCACAGTGCGAGCGGTACTTTCGTCACGTAAAGGGATGTGGCCACTGTTGCTAGAATGCGCTTGAATGCGTTTCCGTGTCACTATCCTGGTAACAATAAGCCTGATGCTTGCTTCCGCGGCGGCGTTGGCTGACACGATCCATTTAAAGAACGGCCGTACCATTCTCGCCGACCACGTCCGCGAAAATGGCAATCGCTATGAATATGACATTGGCGATGACAGTTATGCCGTTCCCAAGAGTTCGGTAGACCGCGTCGAAGCCGGCGGCATGCCCGTGATTACATCGTCCAGCGCCACCAAGAGTGCCAACGATCTTCCCGCTTTTACCCCAGTTGACAGTCTCGCCAACGAGGGCGACCTTCCCAAGACAATTGTTAAGGATGGCAAGGTTGACCCCGACGCGCTGGCGAAACTTGAAAGCAAAGGAAATGCCGAGTTGAGCGCCACGGCGGATTTTATTGCCGGAAAATTTGAATTCGAACACGGCAACATCGACCAGGCTCGCCACTACTTCGATGGCGCTTTGCACTTCCAGCCGGAGAACGCAACCGTCCTTATCTACTATTCCGCATTGCTGGTGCGCACAGGGAACGCTTCGCAGGCGCTCACCTATGCTCAGCGCGCCGTGAGTGCGGCACCCCAGTCGCCTGACGCTTACACCGTGCTGGGCTATGCGCAGCAGGCTTGCGACCGCACCACAGACGCCGTTGCCTCATGGAAGCATTCCCTCGAACTGCGTCCCGATCCCACTGTTCAGCAATACCTCACAAAAGCGCAGCGTGAACAAAACGTCGAGACCGATTTCGCTCAGCGCGAAAGCAGCCATTTTGTTCTGCACTATGAGGGCAAGCAGACCTCCGAAGCGTTCCGTGGACAAATCATAGCCGCGCTGGAATCCGACTACGACGACTTGGCTCGCGATCTGGGCACGCCACCCCGCGACAACATCCTTGTAACGCTCTACACCGAGCAGGCTTTCTTTGACGTTACACGCGCCCCTTCCTGGTCGGGAGCGCTCAATGACGGCAAACTCCGCATCCCGATCAGTGGCCTCAGTTCCATGACGCCGGAGTTGGCAAGGGTTTTGAAGCATGAACTGGCGCACTCGTTTATCAACCAGCTTTCGGCCGGCCGTTGTCCGCCCTGGCTGCACGAGGGCATTGCCCAGCTTATGGAAGCGAAGTCTCTGGGGAGCGATGGTCACCAACTGGCACTGTTATTCAAGTCACAACGCAATATCCCGCTGAACGTGTTGGAGGGAAGTTTCATGCGCTTCTCTGGTGCTGAAGCATATTTGGCTTACGCGGAATCGCTGGCTGCGGTTTCCTACATCAACGATACCTACGGCATAGGCGACATCCAGCGAATTTTGCAACGCCTTAACGAAGGCAGTTCCACCGAAGCCGCCTTGCGCGCGACCATTCACTCCGACTACGGCCAACTCGAGTCCGAAGTGGGCAAGTATCTCAGCGACAAATACGGCGACTAGCCGATTTGCCCGCCGCCAGCGCTTATGCTAGTTTCGACCTAAGCCCAGCCATTGAATGTGCGCTCTTTTCCATTCCCGAGAGCCCGAGCCTCCACCAGCCCCGGAGCCTGTTCCAAGCGAGTTCCCAAAGATTAACGGCGCGGAAATTGCCGCTACCACCTACGGACAGCGAGTTGCGGGAGATTTCTATGACTCCTTGCGAGTTAGCCCGGAACGGGTCCTGTTTGGTTTGCTCGATGTTGCCGGACGCCGCGAGACTAATCAGATCATTCTTTCGGCTGCGCAGAATATTTTTCGCACCCTCGGAACCGAACTCTTTTCGCGACTCGATATCAACGAATCGGAAGCCATGACTGAACTGTGCCTTCGACTCAATCGCGGTCTGATGGAAGCGGCCGAGGGCGTTCACTCCTGCCCGGCATTCATCGGCTGCTACCACGAGAAATTCGGGACCCTCTGCTACACCAATGCCGGGCACACGCCGGGGCTCCTCCGCGACAGCGCTGGTATTGCCGAACTCGGGTCTACCGGACTGCCGCTTGGCCTCTTCTCGCACGCTACCTGCGACGCCCCCACCGTTGGTCTGGAGAAAGGTGCGGTTCTTCTGCTGGTTTCGCGGGGAGTAGTTGAGGGCAAGTGCAAAGATGACAAGGCTGAGGACCTGGAATTCGGCCTGGAACGCGTAAAAGAGCGCCTGCGGGACGATTCTTTGCTGAACGCGCAAGCGGTTTCCGGGTCCATCTTGAAGAGCGTTGGGGAATTCACCTGTGAACCCCTGGTTCCAGATGACCTGACCGCCCTGGTCTTTGTGCGGACCGCCTAGGCACGAGAGTCCCCAGGCACCTGGAAAGGCCGCCAGCGCATCTGACTATTTCGGCAGCCCATGCCGGGCCGGGCGTAGTAAAATACCCCGAGGCTGGCCCACGCCCGCAC
>Ga0228598_1000164_pt1 | contig 11768 bp, 7 predicted proteins | sample CZU4metagenome_FD_182726 | JGI IMG/M metagenome (GOLD analysis project Ga0228598, IMG submission 182726) | Spruce rhizosphere microbial communities from Bohemian Forest, Czech Republic - CZU4 | ecosystem: Host-associated > Plants > Roots > Rhizosphere | place: Czech Republic: South Bohemian... | reverse complement strand
GACTTGCGGATTATTCCCAGCGCCACCGTTTTCTGATCGCTCTTCCCCCGCAATTCCGTCCGCAGATCGGCCAAAGTGCGAATCGGCTTGCCGTCCACCTTCACGATTACGTCGCCAGCCTTCAATCCCGCCTTGTCAGCCGCCGTTCCGGAACGAACTTCGCGAATCAGAATCCCCGTCCCATCCGGCGCGCCGAAATAAGTTCCCAGCTGGCCACACAGATCCTCGGCGTTAATCCCCAGCGACGGCATTCGCGCATCCACCGGCGGAATCGCCAGACTGAAATCCTGGCTGGGCATTGAGAACGCAAACGCGTTATCGAAATCGCGCATCTTGCCCTTCATCCGCTTCTCGAAAAATGCGCTACGCTCGCCCAATTCCACAGACACATTCTGCGTGGCGCCGTTGCGCGAAATCACCAAGGCCACCGTCCGCCCCGTCGGTGTCTCACGCACCAGCCGCCGGAACTGCACCGTGCCTTCCACCACCTGCCCGTCATACTGCGTGATCACATCGTTTTCCTTCAGCCCGGCTTTCGCAGCCGGCCCGTCCGGCTCCACGTCCATCACCACCACGCCGCGCTGCGCCGTCAGTTTCAGGCCCTTCGCTTTTTCGGCAGTCACCTCGCCGATTTCCACGCCCAACCAGCCGCTCCCATCCTCATCGGTGCTAACAAACACGCCCGGCGCCTGGAACTCCGCGCTCTTTTCCTGCGCCAGCTCCGCCGATTCCGCCGCCCTGGTCGCCAGCTCGTTCGCACTCCCGTCGAATTGCCCTTGGTTCAGCCGCAACTGGGCCGAGAGATTTTGCAGCCTCTGCATCTCCGGGGAACTCATCTGCACCTCCTGCCGCACTCGCTCGTTCAGATTGGCGAGGTTGTCCCGCAATTCCTGCTCGACTGCGCGGTCAATTTCCGCCCGGTCAATCGTGCTATCTATACTACGCACCGCGTCGCCGATTTGTTCCAGGAGAGTCGCCGAGGAAATGTTGACGTGTAGGCACCCTTCAGCGGACGAAGCGGGCGCGACAGGAGTTACAGGAGTGGAAGCGGAAGGTGCCACCGGAGCAGGAGTCTGCGTGGTTTGCTGGGGAGTCCGTTCGGCGGTCTGGCCCGCTAAAGCCCCCGGCGTCATCGCCATCGTCACCAGCAGCAAACCCCAGCCGACAAGGGTCGTGCATTGAATGTGCTTCATGCCATTCGTCCTCCGTTGTGGGTGAATCACGCCCCGTCAGACGCCCGGCCGTTGCACCACCAGGCGTATGCCGCCGTTGATCGTACGAACTGAGATTTCGCCGCCTCCGGTTCCCAGCTTGGCATGGAACGCGCGCGCCGCGGGCTTGCTGGCCGCGGAAGTAACCGGCAATTCCGAATAAAAATCGCCATTCATCGCCAGAACTTTCAAATCGGCCCGAGCGCCTTCGGGAAGTCCCAGCACCACCGAGCCGTTCACCGTTTCCAGATTCATCGGGCCGCCGGACATCAAGTAGCGCAATTCCAGTCGCAGGTTTCCATTCGTGGTTTTCTCGCTGAATCGTCCGGAGCTATCGAAAACTTCCACGTTGCCGTTCACCGATCGCAATTCCCCGCCGCCTTCAATCCCGCGCACGGTTACGCTGCCGTTCACCGTCTCGACGCTCCCCAGCAACACGCGATACGGCACGTGCACGTGATATTCCACCGCAACTTCCGCGCCTTCGCCTTGCGGGTAGCGCGTGTGCACCGCCACTTGTCCCGGGTGACTGTTGTCCACTTCAATTTTCACCTGCGCCAGATCGCGCGAATCGTTGCGCGCGGCGGTCTTCACCGCGCTCACTTCCACCTCGTCGCGGCTCCAGCCCTCCACCTGCACCGATCCATTCACGTTTTCCAGCGCGAAGCTTCCGCCCGCGGCCAAAGGATAGGTCTGATGAAATTTCTCGTCCGCCGCGAGCGTGGGAAATACCAGCGCGGCGATCCCCGCGAGCAGCACCAACCCGCGAAGTATAGTTCCCGCAATGCGCAACCGCTCGTCCCAGGATTTACTGCCGGAAGTGTTACCTTCAGTTTGCGTTTGCACGGTACGCCCCCTCGAGTGAAACACCCTCGTTCACTAGAACATTCGGCCGCTTCTAGTCGGCCGGATTCCTGGTCGTCGCCTGCACGCCATCGCTTCTCTCAGCATAGCGAACCGCTGCGCTGCGCCGCCTACGGCGAGTTCTCGATCATCTGCTGCGATTGCTGCTGCAGCATGCGCAATTGCAATTGCAGTTTTTGCTGCAATTGCTCCATCTGCTGCTTGTACAACTGAACTTGTTTGTTCGCGTCGCTCACCATCACGTGAATATTGCCCGCCACGGTGCGCAGACGGATCACTTCGCCGCCTCCGTTCATCACGCCCTCGGTGCGGATCCATTCAGCGCCGTTCGCCGCAGCTTCCCGGCTGATTTTCACCGGGAACGCTGGATCGAATATCACGTGATGCTCGTCCCCGGATTGCACCTGCGCGTCAATCGTCACCGGCAGCTGCCGCGGGATGTACACCACGATATCGCCTTCGCCCGATTGCAATTCGCATTGCCCCGGCATTTTTCCCGCAGTGACGAACCACGCCGTGATCGCACCGGCTCCCGTCGACGCCTTCACCGCGCTATTCACTTCCGTCAGATAAATGCTCCCGCCGCTGGTTTCCAAATTCGTCGGCCCGGAAACGCGCACTACGCGAATCCCTCCGCCGCCCGTCTTCGCCTGCACCAGTCCCGCGGTCTCCCCTACGTCGATTTGTCCGCCGTTCGTCTCTGCCACCAGTTGGCTGCCCGAATGTTCCACGGAAACATTTCCGCCGCCTGTGGAAACATGCGCCACGCCTTCCACCGAAGCCACGCGAATATGCCCGCCATCCGTGTGCAGGATCGCGTTTCCGGCAATCGTGCCGGTCGTGATATGCCCACCGCCGGTGCTCGCCGCCAGCGCACCCGCCACATTCTTAACCGTGATATGCCCGCCTTCGGTGGAAAGATGCGCCGCGCCGCCCACATTCCCCATCACGATATTTCCGCCCGAAGTGGCTAGCGTCGCCGAGCCGATGATTTCTTCGGTCTCGATATTTCCGCCGCCGGTCAGCACATCCAGATTGAAATTCCTCGGAACATTCACTTCCACCGTCACCCACAAACGCCCGCTGGCATGACGGCCCAGGCATTGCCCGCGAACATACACACCCTCAGCTGTCGTATTCGCGGTCACAATGAAATTTTTCAGGAGTTGCTTCGCGTCTTTTTGCGTGGCGTCGGCTTCGAGGTGTACTTTGTAGTCGATCTTTCCAGAATCCTGCGTCTTGATGATGATGTTGCCCAAATCCGTGACGAGGTGCAGCCGCTGCCCATCGCGCGCCGCAACGCTGCCCGTCACCTCCGCGCTCACCCGCGACCCCTGATTCGGCCGTTCGGTCTTCGCTTTCTCGATGCCGTCCGCCGCAGCCGAAACGGGAATCAGAAAGGTGATCGCGAGAAGCGCCGAACCAATGCCTGCCGCGAAAATTCCGTCAGGCACACCAATCCGCGCCGCGATCCTCTGCCGCATTCGCGGAATGTACGGCGCTCTCATCATGTCTAGAATTTTTGCCGCGGGCCCAGATCGCGAATCACTTCCGCGCTCTGCAACCGGATGTAAGTGCTGGGGTCTTTGGCCATCCGTTCACGCAGTACCGCGAGCAGATGATCGTCCGCATCCACCTGGCCCTTGGCGGCCATGTCGCGCAGCGCGTTGATCGCTTCCACGCGGACTCCGGGGTTCTGATCGTCCACCAGCGCATCGAGAAGAGTTTGTCGAATGATGTCCTGCGGCTCCGCACCGTTCAACGCTTCCAGCGCCTTCAACCGCACCGCTGCGTTGTGATCGGTGTGTACCGCCTGGCAGAGCGCTGAGCGCACATCCGGATCGTTATTGCGCATGCGCAGCAAATCCACCGCGTCCAGCCGCACATCCGGATCGAACCGCTGGTTATTGTGCAGGATGTACATCAGCACCAGTTTCACATCGTCGTCATTCACCGTGCCGCGGACAGTGAACGGCTGCCGCGCGTTCAATTGCAATTGCACTTGCGGCGGTTGGTTGTCCTCGGCGGGAAATACGTTGATCCCTGCGACGCTTGCGGTGTGCAAATCGAGGGAACTAAGTCCGGCGGAGGGAGATCCTGCAGAAATTGGGTCCGCACTCTGAACGCCCGGGACCGCGACGGACGGGTTACTCCTCGCGCTAGCAGAATTCGTGTCGGCCTTGCCGGCGGAATTGCGCAACAGACGCGGTCCCAACATTCCCACCGAAAATCCGATCAACACCAGCAACGCCGCGCTCCATGCCGGCTGTGGTGAAATCCAACTCGAAGGCAGCAGCGCGCCAATCGTCCGGCGCAGCCAGCTCCGCTCTTCCTGCTGATCCAAACTGTCTTCGAGACCGGCCCGGCAACTCGCCAGCAGCGCCGCATCCGGCTCTGTGTGCCGCGAAGCCAGCAGCGCCAGCATTTCCTGCTCCTGCGCCAGCGCCAGATTGCATCCCGAGCAATGCTGCAGATGTTCATTCACATCCGCGATTTCCGAAGCATCCAGTTCCCCGGCCGCAAAGAGCATCAGCCGCAGCTCAAATTCCTCGCACGCCAGGCTCTTGGTCTCTTCCATTCCGTCTTGCCGCATTCTTTGGGACCTCGCTGAGCTGATTGCGTCTAACGCATGCCTTCCAGGCTCGCGCGCAATTTTCGCGTTGCCCGGAACAGCGAATTCTTTACTGTCTCTTCAGACGTGCCTAGCATGTCCCCGATAGCACGCAATTTCAAGCCTTGATAATGTTTCATCTCGAAGACCATGCGCTCGCGCGGTGAAAGCCTGTTCAACGCGCTGGCGATCTGCTCGCCCAGTTCCTGCCCCAGTAAATTTCTTTCCGGATTCGCGCCCGCCCTCTGTTCCGGCTGGCGATCGAAAAAATCCCTGGTGCCGCCCTCGGCATCTTCCGGCACCGGCGCCTGATCTTCGCGGCGGCTCGTCCGGCGGCGCAAATGATCCAGCGCCACGTTCGTCACAATCCGGTAAAGCCAGGTATAAAAACTGCACTCGAACCGGAAACGGTGCAGGTTCTTATAAACGCGCAGAAAACTTTCTTGATAGATGTCGCGCGCATCTTCAGGACGATGCACCAGATTGAGCGCCAACCGTAGAACTTCGCGGTCGAACCGCCGCACCAATGCCTCAAACGCCAGACGGTCTCCGGCCTGCGCTTTGCGGACCAGCGCTTGCTCTTCCGCAACCTTCACCGCCGCTGCCTGGCGCGCCTCTATGTCGAGCGCGACGCTCATCCCCATGGTGTTTATCGCCTGCCTGGTTACTTCCGGGTCCGCGCCGCTCGTCCCCGAGGCGTGGATCCCGCCAGTTCCGGTATCAGCCCTGCCTGCTGGTGGCGTAAAGATAGACGGCGGCTGTGGCCGTTGGTGAGCATCGCCGGACGTCGTTTTCCCACTATCGGACAGCTGCCCCAAGCTACACCTTCTCGCTGAGATGCACTCCCCCTCTAAAACGTTGCAAGGGAGCGGTTTACACACAGAGAGCACGCGCTCTCGCAGCGCCTCCGCCGACTCAAATCTCAACATTTCCACAGACTGCACGGGGCTAGCCAATTCACTAATCTCGCAGCCGCGAACTCAGCCGCTCTTGAGTCCCCAACTTCTAATACGTTCCAATCCTCTCCGTGGGTTCAATGTTTTTGCCCTCTTTCCTCTGTGTCTTCAACGCTGCGCCGTGCCGGACGACACGCAATCGATGGTACATAACAGACCAGCTTCAACCGGGCGCCGTTGACTTTGACTTTGATTTTGTGGCGGCCGGTCCCCCAACGCGGGCCGGGCACGCCGTTGCCGTAGGTTTGCTCTGCGCACTCTGCGCCTCTGCGGTAAATCAAACCTCATCCGTCTTTCTCAGATTGTCCTCTTCCTTCGCTCTGTGCCCTCTGTGTTAAATCTTTTGACTTTCCGCGCGACACGCAACCAACCCGCAACCAATGATATAAAATTGATGCGCCGGCGCTCCATCCAATGCCCACCATCTCCCTAACCAACTCGGTCAGATATCTTCACGGCGTAGGCCCGCAACGCGCCGCCACTCTCGAAGCTCGCGGCATCATCACCGTCGGCGACCTCCTCAGCTACCTTCCCTTCCGATACGAGGACCGCCTCCGATTCACCCCTATCGCCGAAATAATCCCCGGCCAGGTGCAAACAATTTTCGCCGAAGTGACGGGCGGCGGAGGAAGCACCGTCCGCTTCCAACGCAGCCGCCGCTCAATTTTCCACGTCGCGGTACGCGATGCTTCCGGCACGGTCTACGTCCGCTTTTTCCATGGAGGCTACCTAGAAGGAAAATTGAAGGACGGCCAAAAACTTGTCCTGCACGGGAAAGTAGACGAAGACCGCTATCGCCCCGGCCGCCTGGAAATGGTCAATCCGCAAATGGAATTGGTAGGCGCGACCGAAGGCGGCGCCGCCGATTCCACCGAAGTGGGCCGCATCGTCCCCATTTACGAAGCCATCGGCGCTATCAGCTCCCGCATGTTGCGCCGCATCATCTATAGTATCCTCGCAAATTTCGACGGCAATATTCCCGAACCCCTCCCGCCGCAAATTCTAGAGCGCTATCGCTTCCCCGCACGCCGCGAAGCGCTGCTCTACGCGCATTTTCCTCCGCAGGATCAAAGCATCGAGCTGCTCAACAACTACCGCAGCCCCGCGCAAATTCGCCTGATCTTCGAGGAATTTTTCTACTATCAACTCGCCCTGGCTCTGCGCCGACTGAGCGACCATTCCCGCCGCGGCATCGCCATGCGCGTGCGCGAAGAAAAAGTTCGCGCCGCCGTGAAACGCATTCTGCCCTTCAAGCCCACCACCGCGCAGAAACGCGTGCTCGCCGAAATTGCCGCCGATCTCGAAAAACCGTTCCCCATGAATCGCCTGCTCGAAGGCGACGTCGGCAGCGGAAAAACCATCGTCGCCTTCGAAGCTGCCACCATCGTCATCGAGAACGGCTATCAAGTTGCCCTGATGGCTCCCACCGAAATTCTCGCCGCGCAACATTATCTTTCCGCGCGCCGCATCTTCCAGGCCGCAGGTTACGGCGTCGAATTGATCGTCAGTGGCCGCAAGCGCTCCAGCAAAGACGAAGCCCTCGCCCGGGTGGAAAGTGGCGCAGCGCAAATCGTGGTCGGCACCCACGCGCTGATCGAAAATCCCGTGGCCTTCAAAAGACTCGGCCTCGTCATCGTGGACGAACAGCACCGCTTCGGCGTCCTGCAGCGCAAACGCCTGATAGACAAAGGCATCTCGCCTCACGTCCTGGTCATGACCGCCACACCGATCCCGCGCACCCTCGCGCTCACGCTCTACGGCGACCTGGAAATTTCCGTGATTGACGAAATGCCCCCCGGCCGCACGCCCATCGAAACGATCTGGAGAGAAGAACATCAGCTTCTGGGAGTCTGGGAACTTGTCCGCCGCGAAATTGCCGGCGGCCGCCAAGCCTACGTCGTCTATCCCGTAATCGAGGAATCGAAACAGGAACTGAAAGCCGCAACCGCCGAATACGAACGCCTCGCCAAACACGTCTTCCCGCAGCTGCGCATCGGCCTCCTCCATGGCCGCCTGAAGAACGACGAAAAAGACGCCGTGATGGAGCAATTCCGCCGCAACGAAATCCAGATCCTCGTCGCCACCACCGTGATCGAAGTCGGCGTGGACGTGCCCAACGCCACACTGATGGTCATCGAGCACGCCGACCGCTTCGGCCTCGCCCAACTCCATCAGTTGCGCGGCCGCATTGGACGCGGCAGCGAAAAATCGCGGTGCATCCTCGTCGCGCGCAAAAATATTACCGGCGAAGCTCGCGCCCGCATCGAAACCATGGTGGCCACCTCCAACGGTTTCGAAATCGCCGAGCAGGATTTGCAGCAGCGCGGCCCCGGAGAATTTTTCGGCACGCGCCAGCACGGTGACGCCGCCTTTTCCGTAGCGCAACCACTGCGCGATCACGAAATCCTGGAGCTAGCGCGCCGCGAAGCCTTGGCCCTGGCCGAAAATCCCCAGCGCGCCGCCGAAATCATTGCGCGCCTGGAATCCGTAAGCCCTAGCTGGCGCCAACGCTATCAATTGGCCTCCGTAGGCTAGGGAGTGCGCGCGGGCTCAGACTTTGACTTTGTAGCGGTCAGCTGCTTTAGCGGGGCGCATTTGACGTTGCCGACGCTTTTGAATTTGGAGCGGCCGCCTGCTTTCTAGGCGGGCGTTGTTGACTTTGTTCCTGACCCTGTAGCGGCGCACTTTAGTGCGCCATCGATGACGCGGCTACCACCGATGGCGGTCACGATTTGTCACCCACGTTAGAATCGAGTTGACCCATGCGCGTAATCGCCGGAAAATATCGCAGTCGCAAACTAAAAGGCCCGGGCGCACTCCGCCTCCGCCCCACCAGCGACCGCCTGCGTGAAACCCTCTTCAACGTCCTCGGCCCCTCCATCGAAGACTCGCTATTCATCGACCTCTTCGCCGGCACAGGCGCCGTAGGTATCGAAGCCATCAGCCGCGGCGCGCGCGAAACAATCTTCGTCGAATCAAACGCCAAAACCGCGAGCCTGATCCGCGAAAATCTCAAAACTCTCGAAATCCTCTCCGGCGCCGAACTGATCGAAGCGCCCGCCCTGCGCGGCCTGGAAATAATGGCAGCCCGCCACCTGCTCGCCGATTTCATCTTTCTCGATCCCCCCTACGAAAAAACCGGTGAATATCTGGAAGCGCTCGAATTCCTCGACATCTCTCACCTCCTCGCCCCGCGCGGCATCGTCATCGTCGAACACTACTGGAAGACCGAATTGCCCGAATTCCTCACGCGCCTGGAATGCACCCGCCAGATCGAACAAGGCGACGCCATTCTTTCTTTCTACACCTTGGCAGCCGCGGCCTAGCTCGCCTGCATCCAACCCCTGCGGGCCTCTTCCTGTATAATGGCCCGGTTTATGCAACCTGTGATGCAACGATATCCAGAGACTCCACCGCCCGGCGAACCAACCGTGCGACCCGACGCGCCCGAGGTAACTCTTGCGCGCGACGTCGAGCTGCCCTCGCACTCGCAACTACCGCGTCTCGATCTCGGCGTGGACTGGGGATCTCCTTGGCGCGACTTCCGCACCAGCGTGCACGATTTTTTTCGCGGCCCGCGCGCCCCGCAGGATTCCGAGCTGCCCGCAGACTCCGATCTGCGCGTCGAATGGATTGAAGGAAAAATTCCCGGCCGCGCGTTCACGGCTTCCGCGCTCTGGCACGTAGCGGCCATCGCGCTGCTCTTCCTGCCCATTTGGCGTTTTCTCGCAAGCGATGCGCCAAATCTCGCGCCGGTGCGCATCGAACTCACCTGGACAAATCCCTCGGAAGATTTGCCGCCCGTCTCTCTGCCCGGGCGCGATCTGAAACCCAGCCCGCAAGGCGATCCCGCCAAACCGCTTCCGCAAAAAGGCGCGGATGCATTTCATCCGCGGCAAACAATCCTGTCGCAGCCGGCCGTCGTCACGCACCCGCGGCAAACGTTGATTCAGCCGGACGCGCCGCCAACTCCGCCAAAGATCGAGGTGCCTCTGCCCAATATCGTTGAGTGGGCTGCCCCCAAGATGCCCGCGAGACCACAGCTGCGCGTAGCATCTATAGCCGCCGCACCGCAAGTGCAACGTCACGCCGTGAAGGATCTCGCCGCGCCCGAACTCGCGAACCAGGAAAAAACTCCCGGCCCGCTCGATATCGCGGCTTCGCCCACAATCAATCAGCAGCCGCGCATGCCGGTAGAACCGATGTCGAGAGCAGTAGCCGCAAGACGCACGGCGCAAGCAGAAACGGGCGCCGCACCCGAAATCGGCGCAGCGGCTTCCACGGGGGACGAGAGCCTGCATCGCGTAATCGCGCTTTCCGCCGCGCCTGCTCCTCCCGCTCCCGAAGTAAGCGTGCCGCAAGGAAATCTCGCCGCGCACATCGCGATTTCTCCGGAAGGAAAGCAACCCGGCGCACCTGGCGGCGCTGAAAATGGTTCTGCAGGCAACGGTGGCTCAGGCGGAGGAAGCTCCAGCAGCGGTGGCCGCGGCACCAACGCAAACGCAGGCTCCGGCTCGAGTCCCGCAGCGGTAAGCGTCAGCGGCGGCGCAGCGCACCCTGACAACGGTGGACTCGCGCCCGCCGGCCACGCCGCAACTAAATTAAATTTGAAGCCGATGCCCGCGCTGGATGCTCCGCCATCCGCTCATCGCGGCCCAGCCGTGATCGGCGCAATCGATCCCAAACTACCGCCCGAAGTAATACTCTCCGGTAAGGAAATTTACACGCTGCACATCGACATGCCCAATCTCACCAGCGTAACCGGCAATTGGGTAATGAACTTCGCACAGCTGGAAGAAGGAAACCCGCCCTACAGCAAGCCCACAGGCAAACTATCCGGCCCATCCCTGGTGAGTAAAGTCGATCCGAAATATCCGCAGGTGCAGATCAAAGAACACGTGGACGGCGAAGTAGTCCTCTACGCTATTATCCGCAAAGATGGCTCGGTAGATAGCATTCAGCTCGTCCATGGAATCGATCCGCAGCTAGATAAAAATTCCATGGAAGCCCTGTCCCGCTGGGTCTTCCGCCCCGCCACGCGCGAAGGCCAGCCAGTAGAATTGGAAGCGGTTGTGCACATCCCCTTCAAGTTCCGCCGCCCCGAATAAAGCGAGAAACTACTTCGCCACTCCAGCCGGCCGCGCCTGCTCGTGGTTCGCAGCGTGCTCTTCCAACAGCTTCACCAACGCATACAAAGCAAAATTGCTTGGCGTCGCCACACCCAGTTCGGAGCCGCGCCGCACAATATAACCGTTCAGCGAGTCAATCTCCGAGCGCTTGCCGCGCGCCAGATCCTGCGCCGTCGAAGAAAATGCATCACCAAACTTCGCCAGATTTTCCAGCCACTTTTCCGTGAAATCCGCTGCGGGCATAGGCACGCCTGCCGCGCGCCCCACCGCAATGCTTTCCGCCACCACCCGGCTCATCAATTCCCGCGACTCCTCGTAGCGCGCGATCTCGCCGTAGCTCGCTTGGGCGATCGCAGACACCGCGTTCGCGCCGCAGTTCGTGATGAACTTCAGCCACATGTCCGCCAAAACATCGCACGAAATTCGGCACGGCACGTTTGCCGACGCAAATAAAGCCGCGATCTGTTCCGCGCGCGGCGGCTGCGATTCCGCGCCGACGCTCCGCTCTGCGAATTCGCCCACCACCAACTCTCCGCGCCCCGAATGTTTCACGTGTCCCGGCTCGGGCATCGCGACCGCGATGTACACTACCGCGGGTAGGGCATCAATTCCCGACGCCGCGCGAATTCGCTCCACATTGTCCACGCCATTCTGCAGGCTCACCACGATCGCATTCGCGGAAAGATGCGGCGCAATCGCGCGCGCCGCTGCTTCGTCGTCCTGTCCTTTCACGCAGAAGAGCACTACAGTCGCAGCGCGCACCGCGGACGGGTCCGTCGAAGCCTCTACCGCCACTCGCTCCTGAAACGAAAGCGTGTCCAGGAAAAGTTGGTTGCGGCGCACCGCTTCCACGTAAGCTGGCCTCGCAATCATCGTCACCGGAACGCCCGCGCGCGCCAGCATGCCTCCAAAATACGATCCCACCGCTCCCGCACCCATCACTGCCACTCGCTTCGTTGCAGGAATCAGATTTCCCTCTGAAACTGTCGGCATGATT
>Ga0228598_1000162_pt1 | contig 11846 bp, 8 predicted proteins | sample CZU4metagenome_FD_182726 | JGI IMG/M metagenome (GOLD analysis project Ga0228598, IMG submission 182726) | Spruce rhizosphere microbial communities from Bohemian Forest, Czech Republic - CZU4 | ecosystem: Host-associated > Plants > Roots > Rhizosphere | place: Czech Republic: South Bohemian... | reverse complement strand
GCGCTGCTCTTCCTGCGCGCCGAAGCGCGCGAACAATCCGCGCAACCTCTGCTGGCCGCCGCCGATTATCAAACGATTTATTTGCATTTTCCTTTGAGTGATCAGGCGCGCGAAGCAGGCGAGAAGCTTTCCTTTCTGCACAGCACGCACGGCGACAAACTCGCTGCGATTCCTATCGAGCAGCAGCTCGAACATGCCTCTACCATTTTCGCCGCGCACGAGTGGGGCGATACGCGCAATGAATATTCGCACCTGCTGCCGCAACTGAGCGGTGCGGACCGAGAACGCGCCGAATTGCGCATTATGGAATGTGGCGTCGCGCTGGGCGCTGGCATATCGGGAATCTCCGCGCTCGCGGTCGCCGACCCCGACGTGGACGCCGAGCGCTATTACACCATCGCGAATTATTATCGCGACCGGCCGTCGGAATCGCAGATGATCGCAGCAGTGGAATCAGCCGTGGCGCGCGCGCCCGACAGCCGTTGGTCCGAATCCTCGCTGTTCCTGGCGGGAAATTATTATTGGGTGCAGCTGGATCGCGATCGCGCCGCGTCTTATTATCAACGGCTCTACGCGAATTTCCCAACGGCTGCCGATGCGCTTCCGGCGCAGTGGCGCCTCACATGGGCAGCCGTCCTCAAACGCCAGCCCAACGCATCCGCGGATCTTGCCGAACATCTGCGCCGCTTTCCCGGTTCGCAATTTTCGCCCGACGCACTGTACTGGCTTGGCCGTTTGTCCGAGGAAGCAGGGAACTCCGCTCTGGCGCGGACCTACTACGCGAAATTGCTGGAGCGCTTCCCGCAGAATTATTTTGCGGTCACTGCAGCGAAGCGCCTGCGCGCGCTCGGTCCCGGTGAGGGAACCGATGCAGATATCCTTGCGACAATTCCGCCCGTGCCACCCGCGTTGCGGCTCGGCGATAGGATTCCCGCGGCCGCCGCAAGTCGCCAGACGCGCGCGGATGCGCTTCGTTCGATCGGCTTCGACGCTTCCGCTGAGCTGGAATTGCGGGCGGCGTTCGCCTCCACTGGCGAGCCTCGGCTGTTGCTCGAAGCCGCGCAGGAAGCGGTTACCGCGGGACACGTCGGCGCGGCGATCGCCACCGTGCGTCAGATTTATCCGCAGCTCGAATGGCGTCCGTTCGCGCAAGTTCCGCGCGAAGTGTGGCTCACCGCTTACGCCATGCCTTATGAGTCTTCCATCGTGGCGCGCTCCACTACGGCTGGCGTTGATCCGATGCTCACTGCCGGGCTAATTCGTCAGGAGTCGGCGTACGATCCCGAAGCGCACTCGCACGCCAACGCCTTTGGCTTGATGCAACTCCTGCCGAAAACGGCGCGGCGGTTTGCGAAGCAGGCCAAGGTCCGATATTCGACGCCGATGCTTTTCGAGCCGGATTACAATATTCACATCGGTACGATTTATTTTGCCGGGCTGCAACGTAGTTTCGGCAGCGTCGAATCGGCGCTCGCTGCTTACAATGCTGGAGAAGATCGCGTCGCGTTCTGGACCACCGGGCAGACGTATCGCGAGCCGGCCGAGTTTGTGGACTCCATCCCCTTCACCGAAACGCGCGAGTACGTGGAAATCGTTACGCGCAACGCGGATATTTATCGTAAGTTATACGGGACGCAACCCGTGCGAGGCGCGAAGAATGAATCCCGTAAAGCCGCAACCAGCCCCGGCCACTAGCCCGCAGCTTTCGTGGAAGGCCGCGCAGTTCACTGAATCCGTGATTCGCGAAATGACCCGGCTGGCGCTGCAATATAAAGCTGTGAACCTTTCGCAGGGTTTTCCTGATTTTCCCGCGCCTGCCCTGATCAAAAGCGCCGCGCAGGATGCGATTGCCGCGGACATTAATCAGTACGCCATCACGTGGGGCGCGAAGTCCCTGCGCAACGCCATCGCTGAAAAATTCTCACGCGCGAACGGCATGAGCATTGACCCTGAGCGCGAGATCACCGTTTGCTGCGGTTCGACGGAAGCCATGATTTCGTCCATGCTGGCCGTGATCAATCCTGGCGATGAAGTCGTGGTCTTCGAGCCGTTCTACGAAAATTATGGGCCGGACGCGATTCTTTCCGGAGCTGCGCCGCGGTTTGTGAGGCTGCACGCGCCCGATTGGACTTTTGATCCGGCGGAACTTGCTGCCGCGTTTGGTCCCAAAACCCGGGCGATCATTCTGAATACGCCGAACAATCCGACCGGGAAAGTCTTCGCGCGTGCGGAGCTCGAAATGATTCGCGATCTTTGCGTGCGCTGGAATGCTTACGCCATCACGGATGAGATTTACGAGCACATGTTGTACGACGGCGCGCAACATATTTCCATGGCGACGCTTGAGGGCATGCGCGACCGCACTATCACCATCAACGCACTATCGAAGACTTACAGCGTTACTGGTTGGCGCGTCGGCTGGGCGATTGCCTCGGCGGAAGTCAGCGCCGCCATTCGCAAGGTGCACGATTTTCTTACGGTGGGAGCCGCGGCCCCGTTGCAGGAAGCAGGCGCCGTCGCGCTGCAATTTCCGCCGGAATATTACGCGACGCTTGCGAGCGAATACGCGCTGCGGCGCGAGAGGCTGCTGGGCATTCTCACCGGCGCTGGTTTCAGGTGCTTCAAACCGCGCGGGGCTTATTACATCATGACCGACATTTCGGCTTTCGGTTTCCCGGACGACGTGGCGTTCGCGAAATATCTGGTTACTGAAATCGGCGTCGCTGCGGTCCCTGGCTCCAGTTTTTATCGCGACCCGGCCGACGGCCGGACCCATCTCCGTTTCACGTTCTGCAAGACCGAAAAAACATTCCAGACCGCCTCCGAGCGCTTGGCCAAACTCAAAGAAACCGTCTGAAGCCGATCTCGAGCGGCGTCGCAGAAGCTGCCTATCCAATCGGTGTTACGCTCTGCATTCTCTGTGCTTCTGTGGCAGATTCCAATTCCTTAGTGCGCAAGAATTCGCTCACCAAAAACCTGTGCTAGAATCCGCCAGTTGCATCAGGAGACCACTGCATGGCCGTCGAATTCGTCTTGATACCGCCGGGCACACGCCTCACCGCGAACGGCCAAGCCCAGCCGTTTGACATCTCTGCTAGCCAGACCCGCACGTTTCTCTGCTCGATGGAAATTACTGATCAGATGGAACAGGAATCCGTGGACATTTCCGTGTGGGGATCGGCGGACGGCGCGGACTGGGGAAAAATGCCGCTGCTGAAAATGCCGCAGCGATTTTATCGCGGCGAAACGCGCCAGGTGCTGGACCTTTCGCTGAAGCCCGAAATTCGTTTCCTCCGCGCGAAATACGACCTAACCCGCTGGGGCCGCGTCGCGCCGCATCCCATGTTTGTGCTGGGTTTCCGGTTGCTGGAGATTCCGAAGTTCGTTGCGGAAACCGCGGCGCGCTGAATCGCCGCCTGCGGACTTCGTTCCAAGTACTTTCATTCCGCAACGCGCCATCAGGGAGTTTTTTGCGCCGTAGCAGTCGCTTTCGTCGTATCCATTTTCTGCGCCACCTGTTCGCGCAATTGCTTGGCGCGAATTCCCGCGGCGCTGTCCGGATCCAGCTTGATGTAGGAATCAATGTCGGCCAGCAGGGCCGGATAATCCTTCTGCTGCAGATGGATATTGAAAAGCAGCCGGTAGACGATCGCGGCGCTCGGCGCGAGCGATTTCGCCTGTTCCGCGGCCTGGAGCCCTTCCGCGACCTTGTCCAGATTCAGCAGCGCGCGGCCTAATTCGTACTGTCCCAGCCAATAATCGGGATTCAATTCCACTCCGCGGCGAACCGTCTTCTCGCCCTGCGCAAAATCCCGGCGGTCCAACATCAACGTGCCCAGCCCGACTTCCGCCTCGGAATACTTGTCGCCGCTCAGCTCGATCGATTTCCGAAAGCTAGCTTCGGCATCATCGCGCTTGCCGAGCGACAGGGAGGCCATTCCCACTTGGTAACAAGCCTCGTAATATCCCGGTGCTGCCGCTAGGGCCGACTGAAAATCTTCCAGGGCGTCCTGCGCTTTTTTTTCTACATACAATTTTTTCTTGCCCGCGCTCATCAGCTCGCGCGCTTTTTCCGGCATGGAAAGTTCGTGCGCGGAAACGGAAGTGGCCGCGACCGTCTCTTTTTCGCCGGATAGCGAGCGCAGCCGGATGACCACACTCTTCTCAGGCATATACGACAGATCCACGGAAGCAGCCACGCGCTGATAACCTTGCACGTCCACCATCAGCGTGTACGTGCCCCCAGCTAGGCGCTGGAATTCGAACCCGCCGGAATCGGTGGTTTCTTCCTGCAGCCGCGTCTCACCCGCGGAGTCCTGCAATTGCACCATCACATGGGCAGCCGCTTGGTTTCCGTCCCCGTAATAAACGTTGCCGCTGATCGTGAAAATGTTACTGCTGGGCAGGCTCCCGCCCAATTTCAGCGCGATTACCGGTGGCGGTAACAACAGGCAGGCAGCGAATAAAAACAGGACGACGCGGCCGATGTAAATACGGCTCATGGCGCACCCCCGGCTAACTTGCGCGCAGTATAGCACCGCGAAACACGCCAGCAAGACCTGCTTCGAATTCGGCTGCACGGTTCTGGAAAGGGCAGCGGGGCGCGGCAACATCTTACTTATTCAAATCAAAACTCTGCAAGTAAGCCGGCACCACCACCGGCCAATGAAACCGGCTGGCGATTCCGGCGCGCAAGCCTTCGAGGCCGTTCGGTTCGCCGTGCACCAAAAATGTTTGGCGCGGCGGCGTGGTGAATCCTGAAAGCCAGCGCAGCAGTTCGCTTCTGCCGGCGTGAGCGGAGAGTTGATCGAGCATCACGACTTCAGCGCGCACCGGCACTTCCTGCCCGTGGATACGCACGAACTGCGCGCCATCCTGCAACGCGCGTCCGAGGGTTCCCTCCGCTTCATAGCCCACAAGCAGCACCGCGCTGCGCGAATCCGGCAGCCTTTTCGCCAGATGATGCAGCACGCGTCCGCCGGTGGCCATGCCGCTGGCGGAGATAATAATGCACGGGGATGTGACGTCGTTGATTTTCTTGGAATCTTCCACGGCGCGCGTCATATGCACATCTTGAAGATTCAGAGGGTCGCGATCGCCTTGTTGTTCGAGCTTCGTAAAATCCAGGTCGTGATCTTCGTGATGTCGCGCGTAAATATCCGTTACGCTGATGGCCATCGGACTATCCACGTACACGGGCAGTTTCGGAATTCGTTGCGCGTCGTCGAGCTCGCGCAGGTAATACATCAGCGTTTGCGTGCGGCCCACGGCAAAAGAGGGAATTACCACCACGCCGCCGCGTTTGGCGACGCGATTGATCACGTCCGCGAGCGCGTCCGGCACGGAGCCGGTACCGTGCTCGCGATCGCCGTAGGTGGATTCGCACAACAGAAAATCCGCGCGCGTCGGTGGCTCGGGATCTTTCAGGATCACTTGATCGTAGCGGCCAATGTCGCCGGAGAAAACCACCAGCGTCTGCTTGCCGTTTTCGGTGATGGTCAATTCCATCCACGTGGAGCCGAGAATGTGCCCGGCATCGTGCGTGCGCACGGAAAATTCCGGACTGATCGTGAAAGTATCCTCGCGCGGAATTTCCTGGAATCGCGCGAGGGCCTGCTGGGCTTGCGCCACGGTGTAAAGCGGCAGTGGCTGTTTGTGGCTGCTGTAACCTTTGCGCGCGGCGAATTGCGCGTCTTCTTCTTGCAGGTGCGCGGAATCGGGCAGCAGCAAGTTGCACAACTCGTGCGTCGCGGCATCGGCGTAGACCGGCCCACGATAGCCGGCTGCCACCAGACGCGGCAGGTAGCCGGTGTGATCAATGTGCGCGTGCGTCAGCAGCACCCAATCTATTGTTGCGGAATCCACCGTCAGCTGATTCCAATTCCGCTGTTGGAGTTCTTTCGATCCCTGGAAGAGGCCGCAATCGACCAGCAAACGCTTGCCGCCTGCTTCGAGCAGATACTTCGAACCGGTGACCGTTCCCGCCGCACCTAGAAATGTGATTTTCGCCATGGCCCGAGCATTCTAGACGCTTCGTTGCCGGGATGCTATGTGCTTTATGATATCGGATTTCTTGAATTGTGATGCCGCGATTTCAGCTTGACCTGCTGGCCATCCGCACGTAGTCTCGCGAATTCACGATGCGAGCGGAGCGCCACGCCGCCGCAAATTCGTAGCAGGCAGGAAATGATATGAAATTGCTAGCCGTAATTGTTTGCAGTTTGATTCTGGCCGCAGCTGTCGGTGCGCAGGATTCGCCTGCCGCTTCCGCCCCGCCTGTCGCGCAGGATTGGGTGACCCAATCTCTAACGAGGCACACTTGGGAATTGGGGATACTGGGCGGCGGGGGATTGGGCTTCGGGAAATCGGACAATACGCAATTTGCTTACGGCGGTGGGCGGGTGGGCTGGATCCTCACCGGCAACCATCTCCACGGCATACTGCACGGCAATTTCGAATGGGCTGTGGACATCCTGCCGCTCTACGCCGTTCTTCCGCCTGCCAGCGCCGTGTATGGCGGCAGTTTCAAGCCGGTCATCTGGCAGTGGAATTTCACCAGCTGGCAAAAAATGGCGCCTTACATGGCCATCGCGGGAGGCATCGTCTTCACTAAGAGCAACATTCCTCCGGGCGATACTTCGCAGGTGAATTTCACGCCACAGTTCGTCGTGGGCACGCACTTGCTCGTGAAGCCACGCCGCGCGCTTTTCCTCGAAGGATCGTTCGGGCATCTTTCCAGCGCCAGCTTGGGCAATCACAACCCAGGGTACAACGGCACGTTCCTCCTCACCGTGGGCTACAGTTGGTTCAAGGGCGGCCGCTAGAAACGCCGCGCCGAAAATCCGAGTCAAAGGTTTTAACACAGAGGACACAGAGAAAAGCGGAGAAAGGCGGAGAAAAACAAGCTATGTCGCGCGCGACTTTCGCGGGCTGATTCGGCGCAGCTTGGATCCGGCGGGTATCTTGGGTGAGTTCGCTTTCGGCGTTTCTGATTCTCCGAGAAAAAGTGCCACGAGCTCAGCTGGAAGCGGCGCGTCGAAATCATCCGAGACGATAACGGAACCTCGGTCCATTTCGAGGGGGCGAACAGGGTGTGATTTTCCACGCGTAGATTTGCGAGTCATATTTTTTTCCTGAACATGGCCGAAGGGTGAGCCGAGTCGCTCCAAGTTTACCCTTGGTATCGTATGACGGACGCGCGTTCAACAGGATTCAGTGGTGGAGCCGACGGGGTTCGAACCCGTGACCTCATCGATGCCATCGATGCGCGCTCCCAACTGCGCTACGGCCCCACTGTTGTTCGACTTAACTTACCTTATAACACCCGCCCCGGTACGCCGTCAAACAGACTCGCGCGAACGATGACCACACTATGGCTATTGGTCTGAATCTAAACCATTTATATCATTAAACCGTCGCCGAGTCTGGCAGTACCTTCGGCACATACCTGGCTGCGCGTTTTCTGCTATGCTTGAAACGAATCAGGGCATCCGGTGTCTAACTATGTAGAAGGACACGCCCTGAAGCTCGGCGCTTCGGGAGGGTAAACTGAACGGCATGTCCGACTTTGCGCAATCACTGCCGTGGGGCCGCGATGAATCCGAGTTAGTCACTGAGCTGCAAGCGGGCTCGGACGCGGCATTCGACTGGTTGGTCACCTATTATCACGCAGGGGTGTACAACCTGGTTTACAGCATTCTCTCGGATTCCGCCGACGCCGCCGACGTGACACAGGAAGTTTTTCTGCGCGCCTTTCGCGGGATTCGCGGATTCCGGCAAGGCAGCTCGTTGAAGACGTGGCTGTATCGCATCTCCGTTCGTCAGGCCCTGAATCATCGCCGCTGGTGTTGGCGGCATCACCGGCGGCAGGTTTCCATAGACGCGGAAGAAGAAGGCAAGAATCCCGCGCTGGATCTGAAGGATTCCGAAGCATCGCCTTTGGAGCAGTGCGAGGCGCGAGAGATGCAGGCGACGGTTCGACGTGCGCTTTCGCAGGTGCCGGATGCATTCCGCAGCGCCGTGATTTTAAGAGATCTGGAAGGCTTGTCTTACGAAGAGGTGGCTGAAGTGCTCGAAGTATCCGTCGGCACCGTGAAATCCCGCATCCTGCGCGGGCGTCGGCTGCTGAAAGAAATTCTCGATCCGCTGGTGCGCGTTCCGGAACGGACCCCTTCCGCTACTCCGGAGCATGCGAGCCTTTCGTATCCCGCGTCTTCCGAACTGCATTCCCATCAACATCCATCGCCATCCGTTACTACATCCGCGCCGCCACATGCTTCCGTGGCCGCTCACGTTTCCGCACGTTCGTTGAGAGGTCTCCGATGAATTGCCGCCAGGCCGAACGTTATCTCCCGGGATATCTCGACGGCGCGATTTCGGCGCAGCAGCATGGCCTGCTCCGTGAACACCTCGTCGCATGCGAAGATTGCAATGTGCAGCTGGAGCGTTTCCGCCGCCTGGCTGTTTGCCTTGCAACTGTGGCATCGGCGCCGCCGCCTGCGGACCTGGCAGTGCGGATCCGTATGAGAGCGGTGCAGTCTGGCGCTCCGTGGGCTGATGTTCGCCGCATGTGGTCGCGCGCGGCCGTCACGTTTGAAAATATTCTGAAGCCTCTGGCCGTCCCGGCGACCGGCGGAATTTTGACTGCGCTGGTTGCGTTTGTGCTGATCGTGCAGAACATTTTGGTTGGCGTTCCGATGGGCGGCATCGTGCCCAACGATCTTCCGCTGAATCTAGTGCAGCCCGCGCGCCTGGAGAGTCTCGCGCCGTTCCCGGTTCCTGGAGTGGTGGGCTCTGCGGCGCATTCAGAATCTGGTGAATTGCTGCTGGAAGCTACGCTCAACGCTTCGGGCGAAGTGGTCTATTACAAGATTCTCTCCGGTCCGAATGATCAAGCGGTGCAACACCAGCTCGATCAAGTCATGCTCTTCTCGCGTTTCCGCCCGCAATTCAGTTTTGGGCGCCCGCAGGCCGGCGGCCGCGTGCTGGTGAGCTTCAGCGAAGTGCGCGTGCGCGGCTGACGCCGGCCCGCTGTTGTGGTGTTGCAGTGGTAGGGGCGCTGCTGGCTGCGCCCGCATTTGATTCTGTTTCTCTGCGCACTCTGCGCTCTTACCTCCGCGTCCTCTGCGATAAATTTTCTGCCTCGCTCGAAACAGAAGTATGACGGCGCAAGCCGCGATTCAGCCGATGCTGTAGGGGCGAGTCTTAGACCCGCCCCTACGGATGCAAAAGCACAGTCAACTGCGCCCGCCAGAAGGTGGCCGCTACAAATTCAACTGCAAGACCTGTACTTCAGCGGCTAAAGCCGCTCGGATTCTGCACGGTTTATGTCGTGGCCCTTCGAACCTGCCGCGGGCAGGCTCTCAGGATGAACTAAAGCCACGACCCACAATGGTTTTCGAGTTCTCACACAGACTCGATGCTCTGCTGTCTCCTTGACTCTGCTCAGGCTGCCATTTAGAGTCTCTCTGCATCTTTTATACAAGACACGCGCGCTGCACGGGGTAGCGCGCGAGTTTCTGAGTCAAACGCAGCGAACGCAACGAAACAGGTGAGGAGTTCCATCATCTCTACGCATTCCCAGAAATTTTCAGCGCACGTTTTTCTCGCTGCCTTGATCATTTTGCTCGGCACCGCCGTTACTCCCGCGACGCGTGGGCAGGCCGGTCCTGAGGGCGCGCAGACCGGAGTGAGCGTCGAGGCCAGCCAGTCGATTTTCTCGGTGATGTGCGCGCTGGACGCCGCCGGATTCGCGGCGGACGAAAGCACGCTGAGCGAAATGCCTTCACGCCTCGCCCTGCGCGGAGAATTGCTGAAGCTACAAGGGCCCGCCAGCGACGCGCTGCGGCAGTTCTATCGCGATTACGCGCTGGCCGATCCTGGCGAGACGCTTTCGCGTTACATTTCCTTTGCGCTGGTGATCGGACCGCCGCCGAACTTTACATTCTTGTTGGACCACGACGTGCTGCCGCCGGACGTACTCGTCATCGAAGGTTTTCAGGAAGTGCTTGCCAATTTTTATCACGAAGCACAGCTGGATCTGCGCTGGGCGGCGGTGGAACCGGAATACAATCGCGCGATCGAGCATTACCAGTCTCCGGTGCGGCGCGTCGTCACCGTCTCCGACGCTTACTTGCGCGAAATTTACAAGCCGCGGTACGCGCATTCGTTCACCGTTTACATCGAGCCGCTCGTGGGCAATCGGACGAATTTCCGCAACAATGGGAATCATTACGCGATCGTGGTTGACGGCGGCCCGCAATTTCCGGAGGCCGACGTTCGCCATGCCTATCTCCATTTCCTGCTCGATCCGCTGCCGCTGAAGTACCGCGAGTCCGTGATGAAAAAGCGCGGCCTGCTGAATATCGCCGCGCGGGCGCCGCGCCTTTCCGCTGAATATAAGAACGACTTCATGGCCTACGCCGACGAATGCCTGATCAAGGCCGTGGAGCTGCGCATTCGACATCTGAAGCCGGATAAGGAAGAAGCGGTGTTGGCGGAAGACGACCAGGCCGGATTCATCATGGTGCGCTCGTTCGTCGCGCAATTACAGAAGTTTGAGAAAGCGGAGCCTGCGATGTCGTATTATTTCCCCGACCTGATTGACGGGATTAACTTGGAGGCCGAACAGAAGCGCGTCCAGAATTTCCAGTTCGCGGCGCTGCCTGAAGCGCGGCCGGAACACGCGCGCGGCGGATTGCAGCCGGGACAAGCCGCGAATCCGCAATCGGAGCTGGAGACCGCATTGGCGCAGGGAGATCATGAAATCGCCTTGCAGGATGCTGTGGCGGCGGGTAAGACTTTCGAGGCGATCCTGGCGAAATATCCGGAGAACGCCCGGGCGAATTTCGGGCTGGCGGTCGCTTCTTTGTTGAATCACGACGCGGACCGCGCGCAGGAGCTGTTTGAAAAGTTGGTAGGCGCTAGGCCCGCGGCCGCCGGCGCTGCAGGCCAAGCGACTGCGGACCCCAATGCTGCTCCCGATCCGAGTGTCATCGCCTGGTCGCACGTGTATCTCGGACGATTGCACGACTTCGCGGAAGAGCGCGACCTGGCTCTTACTGAATATCGCGCGGCGCTCGGGATCGCCGGCGCGCCGGAAGCAGCTCGCGTGGCCGCGCAGCGCGGAATTGACGCGCCGTACAATCCGCGCGGCGCAAGCGGCGCGGCCGGTGCAAGTGGCACGGGCGCTTCGCCAAAGCAATAAGCTTCGACCTGGGCTCTCAGCCGGTTGCAGGTTCGGAGTTATTCTAAAAAGGAAGGCGACAAAAAATGACGCTCCGTTCAATCCGCAGTGGTCTGGGAACTCTTGTGATACTTCTCGCCGTGTTCGTTTCGGCGCCAAAATCTTTCGCGCACTATCAGCAGCCGCCGGCCAGTGCGCAGTCTCAGGCCGGGGCCGCGTCTCAGGCACAGCAACAAACGCAGAAGGAGACGCAAACCCCAGCCGCGCCCGCAGCGGCGAAAGTGGATCCGGAAGAAGACGCCGCCTACAAGGTTTTCAGCGACACGAAACCGGCAGACGCGGACAAGCGCATTCAGCTCGGCGAGCAGTACGTCCAGAAATATCCCAACGGCAAATACGTCGAAGTCGTGTATCAAGGGCTGACGACAGCCGAATATGACAAGCAGGATTTCCCCAAAATGTACGCCGATTCGGACAAGGCGCTGGCTCTTAATCCCGACGACGTCACCGTTCTCGTGCTGGTCGGGTGGGTGATCCCGCATAACTTCGATCCCAACGATCTCGCGGCGGAAAGCCGTCTCGACAAGGGCGAGAAATACGAAAAGCACGCCTTGGAAGTGCTCGCGGCTCTCCCCAAGCCAGCGAACCTAACCGACGAGCA
>Ga0228598_1000161_pt1 | contig 11893 bp, 8 predicted proteins | sample CZU4metagenome_FD_182726 | JGI IMG/M metagenome (GOLD analysis project Ga0228598, IMG submission 182726) | Spruce rhizosphere microbial communities from Bohemian Forest, Czech Republic - CZU4 | ecosystem: Host-associated > Plants > Roots > Rhizosphere | place: Czech Republic: South Bohemian... | reverse complement strand
ATTTCCACCGCCAGCCAAGCCGAAGCGCAGATCAAGAAAATGATTCTGAAGTCCGCGCGAGTGAGCATCGCCCTCGCGGACCACAGTAAATTCGGCAACCAAGGTTTTGCTTACGTGGGGCCCACGACCGATATTGACATCCTGGTGACGGATTCGGGCACAGACCCCCTATATCTGCGGCCGCTCCGCGAAGCCGGCGTGGAATTAATCGTTGCTGATGTGCGCGAACCGTCGATCGAGCCGGACAGGAGCGAATCGCCAAAAGCCCGCACGCGTTCAGGCACGGCCAAACACTGACGGAGCATATGCGCGCACACCTAAGAACAGTTCTTTTGCTCTGGTTGTTCGCAGCCGCTGTGGCTGCGCTGGCATTCCTGGCGATTCGGATTGTTGGCAACCCGATGTTTGTGGCCGCGGCCGCTGAACCATCGCCCAGCTCTAATCATGATGATCCGCTCCAGGCATTCGCGGCAATGGAACCTGTTGATACTCATGTCCATGCGTTCAAGAATGATCCTGCTTTCACGGATCTGATGGCGCGCTTGCGATTGCACGTGCTGGATATTTGCGTGGCCGATAACCATCGCATCTACAATGAACTGGCCGCCCAACTGGCGCGCGCCAAAAGTTTCGTCGCAGCGAGCTCAGGTCACGCCATGCTGTGCGTCACCTTTGATCCATTCACGTTCCAGCAGAAAGATTTTGCGCAGAACACCGTGAAGCAGCTCCACCAGGAATTCGCTGATGGCGCGGTAGCGGTGAAGATCTGGAAAAATATCGGCATGGAGCTAAAGACGCCCGACGGCAAGTACGTGATGCCCGACGATCCGGCGTTCGCGCCCATCTATCAGGAAATAGCGGCGGAGAACAAAACGCTCGTCGCTCACCTGGCTGAGCCTTCCTCCTGCTGGCAGCCGCCCAATCCAGACAGCCCCGATTACGATTACTACAAGGAAAATCCCGAGTGGTACATGTATCTTCATCCCGACCATCCGCGCAAGGAAGTCATCCTGGCCGCGCGCGACCATCTGCTCGCGGAAAATCTGAAACTGCGCGTGGTCGGCGCGCACTTGGGAAGCATGGAAACCGACGTGGACGAAATAGCGAAGCGCTTTGATCGCTATCCCAATTTCGCTGTGGACACCGCGGCTCGCATGGAATATCTAATGATTCAGCCGCACGAAAAAGTGCGGAATTTCCTGATCAAGTATCAGGACCGCGTGGTGTACGGGACGGACCTTGAGTTCCTGGCAAACGAAACCACGCCCGACGCTTTAAAGGATTGGCAAGATACCTACGCCAGAGACTGGAAGTTTTTGGCCACGGATCAGACACTGCAGCTCAGGGGCCACCAAATCGAAGGGCTCAACTTGCCCGAGCCGGTTCTGCGCCGCATCTTTCACGATAACGCCGTGCGCTGGATTCCCGGAATTGCGGACTCCGCGAAGTAATTTGGTCGCGAGCGATCACGCGCGGTGGCGCTTAATCTAGGAAGTTCCTAAAAAGATAGTCGCTGGATTTCAACTTGTGGTATGAGCGCGCGCACCGTCGCCAGTTCGATCCTGCCGGGCGCGGGTGCCACGCAATTGGCTGCGCCACAAGCCGCGGCCATGCGCAGAGCCTCTTCGCCGGCAATACCCTGCGTAGCAGCGTACGCAAATCCTCCCAGCGTCGCGTCGCCGGATCCGACAGCCGAAATCACATTCATGTGTGGCGGCCGGGCTTTCCACACCGGTCCACCTTTGCGCTCCACCCAGATCAATCCTTCGCGGCCCAAAGTAATCGCGGCGCTTCCCACTCCGCTGTCGACAATCTCGCCAGCGGCATGAGCGATTTCCTGGATCGTCGCGAGTGTGCGTCCCGCCAGGGTTTCCGCCTCGGCGCGATTTACCTTCACAAAATCTGGTCGAGCGTTTGTGCTCGCGCGCAAGGCCTCGCCGCTGGTGTCCACAAAAACTCTAGCGCTGGCACTTCGCGCGGCTTCAATCAGGGCCACGTAAAAATCGGGCCCAAGACCCGGGGGCAAACTGCCGGAAATCACCAGCACTGCGTCCTTCCACTCGTCGCGAAGCCCCCGCCCACAAGCCCGCAGAAATTCTTCGCGCTCGTGCGGGGTCGGCCCTGCGCCCGGCTCGAGAATTTCCGTCACTCTTCCTGATGCGTCAATGATTTCCAGATTTACGCGCGTGCCGGACTCCGCGGGAACCGAAACCACGTGAATGTCCAGTGCTTTCATTTGGCGCGCGCATTCCTGGCCGATCGCTCCGCCGAGAAATGCCAGCCAGACAGGCTGGGCCCCCAGCGCGCGCGTGGCCATGGCAGCGTGAGCAGCTTTGCCCCCCGCAAAACCCTGCGCGCTCTGGGCGCGATTGCTTTCGCCGACGGCCAAAGACGGCACGCGCAAGCGACGATCCATGGCTGGATTGGCGCTCACGCAAACGATGGTGGGACCGGGCATAAATCCTTGCTCCTGGCTGGCATTTGTGCCAAGCTATCACGCTCTGCTGCGAAATAGTAACAAAAAGTAAGAAATCGAAAGTAGGCTCTTATCCATGCTGGCGGAAGAGCGGCGGCGAAAAATCCTGGAATTGACGCAGCGCGACGGCCGGGTTGTCGTCAAGGACCTGGCGCGCCGTTTCTCCACTTCGCTGATCACCATTCGCAAGGACTTGGAATCGCTCCACCAAATGGGCCGCCTGCAACGCGCGCATGGTGGTGCGCTGCCCATCGACGCGACGGCGCTGCGCGATCCCACGCTGCACGAAAAAGAACAGTTGCACCGGCGCGAAAAACTTAAAATCGCTGCCGCGGCCGCGCGCCTGGTTCGCCCGGGCCACGTGGTGATTTTGGATTCGGGCACCACCACAACAGCCATCGCGCGCGCCATCAAACATATTCGCGACCTCACGGTGATTACCAACGCCGTGAACATCGCGGCCGAACTCGCAGGTACGGACGTCGAGGTCATTCTAACGGGCGGCGTCCTGCGAAGGAATTCGTTTTCGCTGGTCGGCCCTCTCACGGAAGATTCCTTGCGCCACGTCACCGCCGATCTTTTATTTCTCGCGGTGGATGGATTCGATGTCGAGTATGGGCTTACGACCCCCAACCTGCTAGAAGCGCGCGCCAACCGCGTAATGATGGAAAACGCCAAGACCACGATCATCGTCTGCGACTCCAGCAAATTCGGGCGGCGCAGTCTCTCCTTTATCGCACCCACGTCGGCGGTCCATCACACCATCACGGACAGCAAAATTTCCGCCCGGCAGCTGCGCGGGCTGCGCGCAGCACACATCAAAGTCGTCGTAGTGTGAATTGTGATTTCGAGATCATTGCGGAGGAACAGTTGGTAGATTTGAAAGCACAAGTTGGCGCTCACACGATCGCGGAGATTCTTTCGGAACCTGCCACATGGAAATCGTGCCTCCAGGCCATGGAGCAGTCGGTCGAGCTGCAATCATTGAATGAAAAACTTCCCAGAAATATCGAATGGGTGTTCATTGGCTGCGGATCGAGTTTCTACCTGGCCCAGGCTGCGTCGGCCAGTTGGACAATCTTGACGGGCGAGAAATCGCGCGCGATGCCCGCATCCGAGATCACGCTGTTCCCGCAATTATTTCCAGCAGAGTCCCAGCCGGTGCTGATTACCCGCTCCGGTTACACTTCGGAGGTCTTGCAGGCCGCCGACTATCTGGAAGAAAGACTTCACCTGCAAACGCTGGCGATCACTTGCGGCAGCGATACGCCCATCGAAAAAATCGCATCGCACTGCATCACACTGCCGGCAGCAGATGAAAAAAGCACTGTGATGACCCGGTCCTTCACCTCCATGCTGATCGCGCTGCAATCACTCGCGGCAACTCGTGGAGAGCGGCGTGAATTTCTGGATGCGCTGCGCAAACTCCCCGATCAGTTGGGCATCCGCTTGAACGCAGTTCACAGCACCATCAAATCGCTGGTGGATTCGCGCGCCTTTGCGGACTACGTTTTTCTCGGGCAGGGTCCATTCTTCGGAATCGCGCAGGAGTCCATGCTGAAAGTGAAAGAGATGTCCTGTTCCTACGCACAGAGCTTTCACACGCTCGAATTCCGGCACGGACCCAAAGCGATCGTCAGTCCGGAGACGCTCATCACCTTCATCATCAGCGAATCGGGATTTGCCGCGGAAGTAGCGGTCCTCGAGGAAATCAAAAAACTGGGCGGGACCACGTTGGTCGTCTCCAACGCCGGCAATTCCATCCTGCGTCGCGCCGCCGATTATTTTGTCGAATTGTCGCTCGACGTGCCGGAAACAGCCCGCGCGGCTGCCAGCGTGATTCCCGGTCAACTGCTCGGCTTTTACACTGGAATCAAGAAAGGTTTGAATCCTGATGAGCCTCGCAACTTGTCCCGCGTGGTAATGCTCGAAACAAAATAACAGGGGCCGCGAGAATGCCGCTTGATGTCTGCGTGGTCGGCGAGATCAACCCGGACTTGATTCTGTACGGTGTGCCGGCGCAACTGAAACCGGAAGAGGAATCGCTGGTCAGCGGATTTCGGCTGACGCTGGGAAGCTCGTCCGCCATTTTCGCGCACAATCTTTCGGTGCTGGGCACGCGCGTCGGCATCGTGTCAAAAATCGGCGCGGATTCGCTGGGCAAAATGGCTTTCGACTGGCTTGCAAACGCCGGCGTGGATTTGACTCGTGTGCGTGTCGCCGCCAGCGGTCCGGCCACAGGCCTCACCGTGATTCTCGCGCAGCCCGAGCATCGCTTTATTCTTACCTATCCCGGCACCATGTTTGAATTCAGCTACGGCGACCTGGATCTCGATTATATTTTTTCCGCGCGGCACTTGCACCTCTCGTCGTATTTCCTGCACCGCGCTCTGCGGCCTCGCATTGCGGACGTATTTCGCGAGGCCAAGGCCAGGGGGCTTTCCACTTCGCTCGACACTAATGATGACCCGGAAGGCAAGTGGGGGAGCGACCTGCAGGAGGTGCTTCCGTTCGTGGACATATTTTTTCCGAACGAGCGCGAAGCAAAAAAAGTTGCGGGCACTGATGAATTGCAGCACGCCATCAATCAACTGGCGCAGCTTTGCAAGTTTGTCGTCGTGAAACTCGGATGGCACGGGGCTGTCGCGCGGAAAGGCTCCGAGGAATGGCGCCGCACCGGTCTGCGTGTGGCGTCGGTGGATCCAGTGGGCGCGGGCGACAGCTTTGACGCCGGCTTCATTCATCGCTACTTGCAGGGCGGGACTCCGCAGGAATGTCTCGATTACGCCGACGTCGCCGGTGCGTTTTCAACCACTTGCGAAGGTGGGACCGAAGCTTTCAAGGACCACATAAAGGTCGAAGAGTTTTTTCGTGAGCACTTAACTTCGCGTTGAGCACGCTTCGGTTCTAATCCGCGACAGAACATCACTCCTTCGTAGCTTTTATAAGCAGATGGTCGGTAAAGCTGGCGTTCAGTTTCGCGTCCGGCGCAGTCACTTCTCCCAGATCCTTGTCGTTCACGTAATCCACCACGCGATATTTTCCCGCAGCCAGCCCGCGCAGTTCGATTTCACCGGACCACGACGCCGGCGCTGCCTGCCCCGCCGGTTGCGGCGCAAAAAAAGCGTAGTACAGCGCGCCATCTTTTTCGATCGCGTATCCCTCCGGCACATCGTAGCCATAAACATAAAGATCACGGAACGTGCCGCGCGAAAGCATGTTCTGGTTATAGAGACCGATCCATTTTTTCCAGTACTCCTCTTTTTGCGGCGTGAGATATACATCCGCGAGTTTCGGCCCGTAGTTCGGCCAAGCAAATTTCGTCCCCACCACGCCGCCCGTGCCAATCGTGGACGCAAAATCAGATCCTAGATCCTTCTCATTCCCGTTCGGGTTCGCGATGCGCGTCAATTCCACATGATCTCCGTACACCGCAGACTTGGGACCGAGCAGCGCCTTGTACATCTTCACGCGTTGCCGGACCTGCACGGAACCGACCGGATCAGCCGTCACGGCCTGATCGAGATAACGCAGCCACGCGACGCTGGGCGGGGTGCCGCACGGGCAGCTCTGCGTCACGCTATCCGGTTTCAGCGCGCGCGTGGTATCGAAAATCGTCTTGTAGATATCGCCCATCGCGTAAACCGAATCGTACGGCGTCTTGTGATGGTGCTTCGGGTTGTAGCAGGCCGGCACGGTGTAAATGTTGTCGAGTTTGTGACCGTCGAAATCCCAATCACGTATGAATTTTTCGGTCAGTTGCTTGTAATACGCGCGCACTTCCGGGACGGCGGGGCACAGAGTGGCCAAATTCCGCGTCATGCGCGCCGGCTTGCCGTTCTTGTCCAGTATCAGCCAGTCCGGGTGCTCTTTCACCACTTCCGATACGCCGTAGGAATGCGATTCGTATCCCGGCCCGCCATCTTCCACGGCCAGCGGCAACCACCACAGTTGGACTTTGATTCCCTGCTGGTGAAATTGCTGGACCATCTTTTGCATTTGACCGTCGGGAAAAGTGTCGGTCCGCGGCTGCCAATCGCCGTAGTTGTTGAACCAGCGGTCATCCAGAGTGGCCCAGTGAATTCCGAATTCCTTGAGTTTGGGAATTGTCCCCAGCATTTGCGCCGGAGTCACATCGGCAAGATAGCCCCAACCGCACCAGCTCACCGCGTAGTCTTCGCTGTTGGTGCTGGGCCTCTTCAGGCCTTCGCCGTCAATCACGTCGGAATAAATTCGCAGCGGCTCGTAAAAATCTCCGGAATAGACCGCGATAAATGTTTCGGGACTGGAATAGACCTCGCCAGGCTGCAGCGCGCTGTCTGGCGACAGATGAACGCTCGCATCCACGTGGCCGTCGGGTTCTGTTTTCACCGGTACCGCAAGCACCAGAGGCAGCGTCTCGACGTGCCCGATCGCTTCGCCCACGGTCTTCGTCCAAAATGCGACAACCGGTATCCCACCGCCGACGCGCCCCAGGTCACCCTTCACCTCCACCACGGAGCCCATCTGATTTCGTTGCGAAAATCTCCGTGGAATTTCAAATACGTTCTCTCGGCCCCACTCAATGCTCGCCCCGTGGAAGGACCACAGGTCGTTGGGAGCCGCCGCTGGATCCGCGAGCGCAGCATTGAAACGATGGCGATCCAGGTCCATCGCATCCAGCTTCAATTCACTCTTACCTGAATTTCGAATCGAGACCGACACCAGCGCGACGCTCGGAAATTCATCGTACACTTCCACCACCAGCGTTTCTTCCAGATCCGCTGCGGAATTCTTGCCGGTTAATTCAACGCGTTTTCCTTTCGTTCCGAGCCGTCCGCGAGGTGCGGAGATCTGAGGATGCGCAACGTCAAAAACCACATCCGGCAATTCCTTCGCGGCAGCTGTCACCGCGACGCCTGAACCTCCTGCGGCGTCATCCAGCGAAAGTTTCCGCCCGCCGCTCAGCAGGCTTGCAGCCACATACCCGCTCGGCGCGATTGCGAATTCGGCCGCGGAAGAATCCACGGTCACGCTATTCGCGCTCGCGGTCACTTGCACCTGCGATTCCGGCGCTTGGGCGGGCGGAGCGCTCACCGTCGCTTCCTTCCCGCACCCGTTCACAAGCAACAGGAGCCCAGCTAGGGCGAACGCCATGCTCGCGACGCCCAAAACATTCTGCAGCCGCGGTCGTTTTCCGAAGAGCGCCAGAATCATGGTTCCCTCGTTACAAAAAGAAGTAAAAAGCTATATTTCGTAACATAACGATACCCGCGCAATATCTCACATCAAGGACGCACAAGCCACTAGAAATCCCGCGGCGCAACAGAACGCGCCCGCCGCCACTCCAACATTTAGGCCTGCCTTTCAATCCGGCGCTTTTGTATTATCCAAGCTACGTAGATGGACATGAGGACATGAGACCTTGAAAAATAGCAGCGCCGCGGCAAGTTCACACAAACTCGTCCTGGGCGTTGATATCGGCGGCACGAAAGTGGCCGTGGGCCTGGTGAGCTCACGAGGCCAGATTCTGCACGCCGGGCGCGCCCCGATGGTTAGGCGCGGCAGCGCCGAGCAGGGATTTCGCGCTGTGCTGAACGCGATGGATGCCGTGATGCCGCACGCGCGCGCGGCGCGAGTGCGCGCCATCGGCGTGTGCGCGCCGGGATGGGTGGAAAGCGAGCGTGGAGTCTTGCTCAGCGCCACGAATTTACCGTGCTGGACAAATTTCCCTTTGGCGCAAAAGATCGAAAAACATTACGGCTTGCCCACGCGCCTCACCAACGACGCCAGCGCCGCAGCACTGGCCGAGGCAAAATGGGGCGTCGGCGCCAAATACGAAAGCATCTTTTACGTGAGTCTAGGCACCGGCATCGGCACGGCGATCGTCCGCGAGGGAGAGATTTACCACGGACGACCCGGCGGCAGCTGTGAAGGCGGCCACATGAGCATCAACTTTAACGGTCCGCTGTGTGGCTGCGGCAAGCGCGGATGCGTGGAGACGTACGCCTCAGGCACCGCAATTTCCACACGCGCCCGGAGGCTGCTGCGCCAGAGCCACAACAGTCGTTCGCAAATCCTGAAAATGTCCGACGGGAGCATCTCCAATGTAACCGCGGAGACCGTAGACAAGGCAGCACGAAGCGGCGATCAGCTAGCCATGCAAATTCTGCAAGCAGCCTCCGACCATCTGGCTATCTGGCTCGGTAATATGATTGACTTGCTGGAACCGGAAGCGATCATCGTGGGTGGCGGAATCGGGCGCGTGATGCTGTCTTTTCGCACGCGCATGCGGCGAACTCTTGAGACCTGGGCGATCAATCCCGGGGCGCATCGCGTGCCCATTTTGAACGCCGGTTACGGCTCCCAATCAGCTCTGGCGGGCGCCGCCGCGCAGTGGCTCGCGCCCACCCGCCCAAGCAGCGATTGATCGAACGCTCCGATATCGCGCGTGGCCACAAACGAAACATCCTAACTCCCTGATTTTCCAAGAGATTCACGAACAGCAAGAGTCGCCCAGAAGCAGCACCAACTGAAATCCACCCCAAACGCGTTGAAACCAAACTCACCCCTGTCTCGTCGGAACATAATGCGTGCTAAATTTACCCCTAGGTGGTCGGCCCGGGAGGCGACCCCCGTGTCGCTGACTTAACCGCTGGGTAACAATAGACATGCTTTTGGCCGATGTCGTCAGCACGAAGAAATAGACAGACGTCCCGCGCACTCAAGGTTGAATCATCGAATGAGGGAGCAAAGTGCCAGATAATATTTCCAAGATCGGAAGCTCTGCCAGTGACACAACAACCACAACAGCTGTGCCCTCAAAGGGTTCCGCTTCGAAACCGCGAGAGGCCGCGCCTGAATACGTCGCTCAGAACCGAAGTCACGCATGGATCTGGATCCTGGTGATCCTGGTTCTGGGCATCGGCGGCCTGGTTTATTACCGCAAGCAGCAAGCCGCGGAAGCCGCTGCAAAAACAAAAGCGGCTCTCGCCAATCGCAGCGTCCCGATCACCACTGCTTCGGTGACCACCGGTCCCATCGGCATTTACATCAACGCGCTCGGAACCGTCACCTCCGTTTATACCGCCACCATCACCACGCGGGTGGATGGACAGATCAACAGTGTCAATTACGTCGAAGGTCAAATGGTTCACAAGGGCGACGTGCTGGTGCAGATCGATCCGCGCCCCTATCAAGCCGCGTTGACCCAGGCCGAAGGGACGCTGGCGCACGACGAAGCGCTGCTCAATGAAGCGCGCATTGACATGGACCGTTACCAGCTGGCCTTCAATCGCAATGCCATCCCCAAGCAGCAACTCGACGATCAGATCCAGATCGTGAAGCAAGACGAAGGCTCGGTCAAGAACGACCAGGGCACGCTTGCCAACGCCGCCACCAATGTTGACTACGCCACGATTAAAGCACCCATTGACGGCCGGGTCGGCCTGCGCCTGGTGGATCCCGGGAATATTGTCACCGCCGCCGGCGGCACACCTCTGGTGGTGATCACGCAGCTGCAGCCCATCACTGTGATTTTCAGCGTGGCCGAAGACTATCTGCCGCAGATTCAAAAGCAGATGCGCCAGGGCAACAAAATGTCGGTGGACGCGTTCGATCGTAATCAGCAACTCAAGCTGGCTTCCGGCAAGCTGCTGACTTTGGATAATCAGATTGATACCACCACGGGCACCGTGAAGCTGAAGGCCATCTTTGCGAATTCCGATATTACCCTGTTCCCCAATCAGTTTGTAAACGCGCGGCTTCTGGTGGATACGCAGCAGAACGCCACGCTCGTTCCCACCGCTGCAATTCAGCGCAATCGCCAGGGCGCGTTCGTTTATGTGGTGAAATCCAATCAGACTGCCGCGATGCAGTCCGTCACCATCGGCACCACGGACGGAGGCACCGCCGCCGTACAAGGCGTGAATCCCGGCGATGTGATTGCCGTCACCGGATTCGACAAACTCCAGGATGGCGCCAAGGTGTCCATCCAGAAGTCGCCAGCCGACAGCAATGGCCCGGCGAACGCGTCCTCCAACAACGCAACTGGCAAGAGCGCGGCAAACGATGGTTCCAGTGGGCTAGCGCCAGGCAACGGAGGAAATCGTCCGTGAATCCGTCTCGCCCCTTTATCATCCGGCCGGTCGCCACTTCGCTGCTGATGGCCGCGATTCTGCTCGCCGGATTCGTGGGCTTCACGCAGTTGCCCGTCTCGGCGTTGCCCGAAGTGGATTACCCCACCATTCAGGTGGTTACGTTCTATCCAGGCGCCAATCCCGACGTGGTGGCTTCCGCGGTTACGGCGCCGCTCGAGCGCCAGTTCGGGCAGGTCCCGGGCCTCAGCCAGATGACCTCTACCAGCTCCGATGGAAGCTCTGTAATCGTTCTGCAGTTTTCGCTCGAGCTCAATATTGACGTCGCCGAGCAGGAAGTACAGGCGGCCATCAATGCCGCACAGACGTTCCTGCCCGCGGATTTACCCACGCCGCCGATTTACAGCAAGACCAATCCCGCGGACACGCCGATTTTGACGCTGGCGCTCACGTCCAAAACGATTCCGCTTTCGCAAGTGGAAGACCTCGCGGACACGCGCCTCGCGCAAAAAATCGCGCAGCTGCCCGGTGTGGGTCTGGTAAGCATCAGCGGCGGCCAAAAGCCTGCGGTGCGCGTGCAAGTGAATCCCACCGCGCTCTCTTCTTACGGGATCAACCTGGAGGACGTCCGCACCGCGTTGCAATCCACCAGCTTGAACTCCGCTCTGGGAAATTTCGACGGGCCGCATCAGGATTATCAAATCAACGCCAACGATCAATTGTTGACGAGCAAGGAATTCTCCAACGTCGTCGTTGCTTACCATAACGGCTCGCCCGTGCGCCTCTCAGACGTCGCGCGCGTTGTAGACGACGTGGAAAACGTCAGGCAAGCCGCCTGGATGAATGAAACGCCCGCGGTGATCATCAATATCCAGCGGCAACCCGGCGCCAACATTATTCAGGTGGTGGATCGCGTCAAAGCACTATTGCCGCTGCTGCAAAGCAATTTGCCCGCCGCTGTCCACGTGACGGTGCTGACGGACCGCACCATCACCATTCGCGCATCCGTGAAGGACGTGGAATTTGAATTGCTCCTCACCGTGGCGCTGGTGGTCATGGTCATCTTCCTATTTCTGCGCAACGTGCGCGCCACGATTATTCCCAGCGTCGCCGTTCCGCTTTCGCTGGTCGGCACGTTCGGCGTGATGTACCTGGCGGGCTACAGCCTGAACAACCTCACGCTCATGGCCCTGACGATTTCCACTGGCTTCGTCGTGGACGATGCCATCGTCATGATCGAGAACATCGTCCGTTACATTGAAGAGGGCGATGATCCGCTGCGCGCGTCCTTGCTGGGTTCCGAACAAATCGGATTCACGATTGTTTCCTTGACCATATCCTT
>Ga0228598_1000160_pt1 | contig 11904 bp, 11 predicted proteins | sample CZU4metagenome_FD_182726 | JGI IMG/M metagenome (GOLD analysis project Ga0228598, IMG submission 182726) | Spruce rhizosphere microbial communities from Bohemian Forest, Czech Republic - CZU4 | ecosystem: Host-associated > Plants > Roots > Rhizosphere | place: Czech Republic: South Bohemian... | reverse complement strand
CAGCGATTTCCAGAGCAAATATTTGACGGTGCTGAACGACATCGGGCAATGGCGCGCCGCCGCAGGCCGCGTCGAATCCGTGGATCTGCGCTTCAACGGCGAAGCGGTGGTGAATCCAGACCGCACAATTCTCGCGCTGAAAAAAGATCCGCCGCCGATTACCACTGTCGCGCCGAAGCTAGCCGCGCCACACCCGGTTGCGCCGATGCAACCAGCCGTGCATCCCGCTGCGCCCGCAAAGTCAGCGACGCCGCGGAAGGCCGCTGCTCCATCAAAAGCAGCTGCGCCCGCGAAAGCAAGGAAAGTAGTGAAAGCAACGAAGGCTGCGCCCGCAAAAACAGCGGCGGCAAAAACAAACTCAACGCAGCACAGCGCATCAAAAAGTTCAGCGAAGCACATAAGTTCGCAACAGCAGCAATAACGGCACTGCGAAAGTAACTGAGGAGCACCTGATTTGACGAAGAAGGAACGGCACATCGTAGCGCTGGACATCGGCAGTACAAAAACCTGCGCGCTGATCGGCGAGCTGGACCAAGACGGCAGCGTGAAATTCGCAGCCCTGGGCGCGGCGGAATCCAAAGGCTGGCGCAAAGGCCAAATCGTGAACCTCGATCTCGCGGTCAGCTCGATTCGCCGCGCGGTCGAAGAAGCCGAGGCGCTCGTCGGCGTCCCCGTGGAATCCGCGCTCATCGGCGTCGCCGGCACGCATGTGCGCGGCGTCAATAGCCGTGGCGGCATCACCGTAGGCTCGCGTCCGCGCGACGTGCATCGTGACGACGTGCGCCGCGCCATCGAAGCCGCCCGCGGCGTGCAATTGCCGGAAGACCGCGAAGTCCTGCACGTCCTCCCACAGGAATTTTCGCTCGACGCACAAGATAATGTCCGCGACGCGATCGGCATGGTGGGCCAGCGCCTGGAAGCGAATGTGCACATCGTCACCACCTCCGGCACCGCCACCCAAAATATAGTCACCGCGGTAAATCGCGCGGGAGTGCGCGTGGACGACACGGTCCTCGAGCCGCTCGCTTCCGCCGAAGCCTGCCTCACGCAGGACGAGCGCGAACTCGGCGCGTGCCTGCTCGACATCGGCGGCGGCACCACGGAACTGGTCGCCTTCGCCGGCGGCGTAGTCCGCCACACCGCGGCAGTTCCAGTCGGCGGCGATCATTTCACCAACGATCTCGCCGTCGGCCTGCGCACTCCCAGCAGCGAAGCGGAAAAAATCAAGCGCCTGCATGCCTGCGCGTTGCGCGAACTTCTCACAGAAGACGCGCCCATCGAAATCGCCAGCGTAGGCGATCGTCCGCCGCGCACCGTATTTTCGCGCATGCTTTCTGAAATCGTGGAGCCGCGCGCGCACGAACTATTAATGTTGGTCCGCGACGAACTCCGCCGTGGCGGCGGAGAAGGGATGATCCCCGCGGGCATCGTGCTCACCGGCGGTGGCGCGCAGTTGCGCGGCCTGTGCGAGCTGGCCGAGCGAGTTTTCAATCTTCCGGTGCGCGTGGCGTCTCCGCGCGGACTCGCCGGAATGAGCGAAGAGGTTTCCCAGCCCGAGTATTCAACGGCCGTGGGACTGGTTCTGTACGGTGCGCGCACGCGGCGCGCCGGCGAATCTCGTCCCAGCGGTTGGGTGGGCAAGTTGAGAAGCATGTTTGCAGGGGCGTAACAGGCAACGGATGCAAAAAACGAAATTGGGAAAAGACTGGGGAGGAAGCATGGTGCAAAAAGAATCGGCAATGCGTGTGTCGTTCGCAGAAGAAGCAACCAACGGGGCAAAGATAAAAGTAATCGGCGTGGGCGGCGGCGGTTCCAACGCCGTCAACCGCATGATCCGCGCGAAAGTGGAAGGCGTGGAATTCATCGCGGCCAACACCGATTTGCAGGCGCTGAAATTGTCGCAAGCGCCCGTAAAACTGCAACTGGGCGCAAAGCTCACTAAAGGACTCGGCGCGGGCGCGAATCCCGAAGTCGGCCGCAAAGCCGCGCTCGAGGACACCGAAAAAATTCTCGAAGCTCTCGACGGCGCGGACATGGTGTTCGTCACCGCCGGCCTCGGCGGTGGCACGGGCAGTGGCGCGGCGCCAGTCGTCGCGAATCTTGCCAGCGAACTCGGCGCGCTCACCGTTGCGGTCGCCACCAAGCCCTTCGCCTTCGAAGGCAAGCGCCGCATGGAGCAGGCCGAACAAGCGCTCGCCGAACTGATCGGCTGCGTGGACACCGTGATCGTCATCCCCAACGAACGGCTGATGGATTGCGTGGAGCACGGCACCAGCTTCTTCGAGGCTTTCCGCATCGCCGACGATATTTTGCGCCAGGCCGTGCAGGGCATTTCGGACATCATCACCATTCCCGGCATCATCAATCGCGATTTTGCCGACGTGAAGACAATCATGTCCGGCCAGGGTTATGCCGTGATGGGCACCGCTGTCGCCTCCGGCTCGAATCGCGCGATTGACGCCGCGAATCGCGCCATCAATAGCCCGCTGCTCGAAGACAACTGCATTCAGGGTGCGCAGGGAATTTTGATCAACATCACCGGCTCCTCCAGTCTCAGCTTGCAGGAAGTGCACGAAGCTTCTTCCATCATCCAGAAAGCCGCGCACGAAAATGCCAATATTATCTTCGGCGCCGTGATGGACGATGCCATGAAAGAGTCCGTGAAAATCACCGTGATCGCCGCGGGCTTCCGCGACGTGGCCGGCCGCAAATCGCAGCAGAAGCCGTCCTACTTGCCGAAGACGTGGAAAGCTTCGCGCGAGCAACCGACCGCCGGAAACATCGCGCCGCAACAAACGAACGTGGTGCAGCAGGTCGCCCGCAACGTAGCCGACGTGCGCAGCGAAGTCCCGGCCGACGATCTGGACGTGCCAACGTTCCTGCGCCGCCAAGCGCAAAAAGCGTAGGAGGTCTCCATACTGTAGGGGCGGTTCGCGAACCGCCCCGTACTTCCGCCCGGCTCCTGATCGACGCCGCGTGCTGCACCCGCCGGCCTCGCGCTGAAATCGCGGGCTTCGAATTTCGTCTGTGCTAGGCTTCGCGGCGATGAACGGGGCGTAACCGATCGAAATTCCGCGCCGAACAGCGCACGAATTTCGAGGAGGCGCGCCCTCACCGCGGTCACCATGGTTTGGACGGCGGTGGTCGCAGTTGTGGTTGTGGGCGTGCTGCTGCCGCAGAGTCCTGCTGTGGGTCCCGTCGCAACTTTCGTCGAATCTTTCTTTTCGCTGCAAATCGTAATCGCCGCACTCGTGGGGCTCGCTCTGGCGCTGGTGGCCTGGCGGCTCGGTGCAGGGCGGATTGGCGCCACAGTCGCCTCAATCGCGCTGCTCGCCACGCTCGGCGCGCTGATCCCGGTCTTTGCGCTAATTCACGCTGCGAATCTCTACGGCGCGGAACTCTCGTGGCTCGATCAATTGTGCGGAGCCACGAAGAGCGCGCAAGGAATCCCGATTCAGACGATCCGTTATGCCACCGTAGAAGGAAAAGATCTCTACGTTGATATCTACTCGCCCCCAAATCGGTCGCCGGAAAAATCCCCGCCGGCGAGCACGACCATCTGGTGCCGTTCGCAGGGCATCTCGAACTGGTGGAGAAACTAAATCAGGCCGGCGTTCCCAATGCGTTGATAGCCATTCCGTATAGCGAACATGCCTATGATTTGTATTGGGGCAGCTTCGGCGCGCAAATCACTCGTCATGCGGCCGAGAAATTCCTGGATCAATATTTGCCGGTCGTAGAACGGCACTAAGCGCCGCGTTGGTTTTTACACAAACCGCGATATAGACTGGCCGTCGTGCCAAATATAATCCGGGTTCAAGACGGCGTGCTGTTTTCGCTGCAGGCCCATGCGCAGGGTGAGCCCGACCATGAACGTTGCGGATTACTGGCCGGTCGCGATGGTGTAATCGCTCGCGTCTTGCACGCCCACAACATCGCCGGCGATCCCGCGACGCAATACGAGATTGCGCCTGCGGAATTATTTCAACTGATGCGAGAGATTCGCAGCTCCGGATTGCAGTTGCTGGGAATTTATCATTCACATCCGCACGGCGCGAACGAGCCCTCGCGCACGGATATCGCGCGGGCCTACTATCCAGACGCCACGTATTTCATTATTTCGCCCCTGCCAGAAGCCGAAAAACCCGTGCGCGCATTCTCGATTCGCGATGGCAGCGTCGCGGAACTGCAGATATCCGTCGTTTGAGAAAAACCGCAGGCGGGCTGAACACTGTCGCTACCGAGGAACCTTCAGCACTAAGGCGGTGATGGCGTCGTGGTTGCCGGCGCTCGCAGAAAATGTGTGCACTTGCTCGAAAAGAAAATCCAGACAATCGTCCGCGGACTTGCAGTGGCATTGCTTCCAAATTTCTTCCAGCCTGCCCCAGCTCAGGTCCTGGTTCCGTTTGTTGCGCATTTCGTGCAGGCCGTCGGTGGCAAACAGCACGGCGTCTCCTGGCGCCAGTTGCACGCTGTGAATCTCGTAGGAAGCGTCGCAAAATTTGCCCGAAGGTAAGCCGCCTTCACCCAACGAGCGGCAGCCATCGGTAGAGACCAGCATAGGCAGCGGCACGCCTGCATTCGAAAAAGTCAGCACCCCCGTGGCCGGATTGAACAGGGCGTAAATCGTGGAGCGGTATCGGCCGGGAACCGGACGAACACGCAGCCGTTTGTTCAGCAGCCCCAACACGGCGGCGGTGACTTCGCCGGTTTTGTTAATTCCGCGGATCGTGCCCATTACCAGCGAGGCGTAGATCGCGGCAATCAGGCCCTTGCCGACGACGTCTCCCATGTACATGCCCACCAAACCGTTGGGCAAAGAGAAAAAGTCAGCGAAATCCCCACCCACTTCACCAAGCGGAGCGAAACGGAAGGCGATCTCGAACGCATCGCCGCGCAAAGTGCCGTTCGGCAGCAGCGAATCCTGGATCAGGCGTGCTTCGTCTCGGGCGGCTTCCCGTGTATGAGGCCATGCGACTACTTCCAGGGCCGAGCTAGCGCTCATGGTGGGCGTTTCCCCCGCTGAGATGCACTCGCAAATCCGCTTCCAAAGAAGGCGCCGCGTCGAGCGCCGCAGGACGGCACCAGCACAAGTCAGGCGGCGGAGTGGGGTTAATCGTCGAGGACGAATCGCGCGTGTGTGCCGAAATGGGAGAAGTGAGTTGGTTTGGAACTTGGCGGCTGCAAATGCGGATCGGGCGAACGCCAGCGCTGTCACTGCCAGCGCAGGAAGGCGTGCCTTGAATGATCTTGCAGAAAGCGCTTGACAGCATACCAACTGGTTGGTATTTTGCCGCCGTTCGCACCACCACTCCTCATGAATAACACCCGGCATCAATCCAAAACCAAGTTCCTGGACGCAGCACTGCACGTAATACGCTACAAGGGCTACACTGCCACCCGCGTTGAAGACATCTGTGAGGCAGCCCAGCTCACCAAAGGCAGCTTCTTCCATCATTTTGATACCAGGGAAGATCTGGCGCTCGCGGCGGCCGAATACTGGGGAACTATGACGAGCGCCCTGTTTGAAGCGGCGCCCTATCGAGCGCATTCTGACCCCCTAGCTCGTCTTTTGGCGTACGTGGATTTTCGCAAGGCGATCCTGCAAGGCGAATTGCCGGGGTTCACCTGCTTGGTCGGCACCATGGTTCAGGAAGTCTACGAGACGCATCCAGCCATCCGCGCAGCCTGCGACAAAAACATCAGCGAGCACGCTGCAACCCTCGAAGCAGACATCGCCGAATGCATGCGCAAGTACGAAGCGAAAGGGAATTGGACCGCGAGCAGCCTCGCGCTCTACACCCAGGCGGTGATCCAAGGCGCGTTCATCCTGGCCAAAGCCAAGGGCGGCCCCGCCGTTGCTGCCGACTGCATCGATCACCTGCGCCGCTATCTGGAATTGCTTTTCGCTCAACCCAGACTACAAGGAGAAAACATCATGTCCAGCGCGACGGGACTCAGTTTGCAACTCACGGAAGTACCGGAAGTGATGACTTGGCCCGAGACCCACTACGTTTTCATCGAGAAAGTTGGCCCATTCCAAAATACAGCCCCGCAAGCGTGGCAGCAGATGCATCAACTGGTGCCCAAGGTCCTGGAGCAATACGAAATCACCGGATACGTGAGCCTCTACAAAGTAGAGCCGAAGATTTATCGCGCCGGCGTAGCGCTGGCCGCTGCGCCGACAGATTTGCCCGAGGGCCTCGCCTACGAGAAATTCAAAGGCGGCAAGTACAGCCGTTTTGTCCTGACGGGACCTTACTCCAATTTGCCGGAAGCATGCGGCCGCGTCTTTCAGATCGTCACCGAAATGGAAATCCCGCTGCGTGATGACTTCGGCATCGAAAATTATGTCAGCGATCCCAGAACGACGCCCGAAGCACAACTGGTGACCGAAATACTCGTTCCCACGGCGTAGAATTAAAAAGCGCAAGGAGGATGGACCATGAGTGAAAGCCAAGCAGCAACTCAGAAAGTCCTTCCGCAAAATGAAACCGGCGATATCGTAAACTCCACGCTCGCGCATCCCGTCGTCTCGCGTGCCGAATGGCTCGCAGCGCGCACCGCATTACTCGCCAAGGAAAAGGCGTTCACGAATTTGCGCGACCAGCTCAGCGCCGAACAGCGTGCATTGCCCTGGGTGCGCGTCGAGAAGGAATACGTCTTCGACGCTCCGTCCGGAAAAGTGACCCTCGCGCAGCTGTTCAACGGCCGCAGCCAGCTCTTCTTGAAACATTTCATGATGGGTCCCGGCCAGAAACAAAACTGCGTGGGATGCGCCTTCGAAGTGGACCACCTCGAAGGCCTGCTGGTGCATCTGGAGAACCACGACCTTTCCTACGCAGCCGTGGCGCGCGCACCGATCGAAGAAATCGAAGCCTACTGCAAGAACATGGGCTGGAAATTCACCTGGGTTTCGTCGAACCAGAGCGATTTCAATTACGATTTCAACGTGTCGTTCACGCCCGAGCAGCTCGCCTCAGGAAACGCGTACTACAATTTCGGCCAAGCAAAACCTGGAATGGAAGATCTTTCGGGCGATAGCGTCTTCTTCAAAGACGACGCGGGCCAAATTTTTCACACGTATTCAACGTTCGGCCGCGGCGGCGAACAGTTCCTGGGTGCCTACAGCTTTCTCGACGTAACGCCCAAGGGCCGCAACGAGAATGGCCCGTATCACTCGCTGACGGATTGGGTGCGCCCCAGAAATATGTACGGCAAGGGCGGCACGGTCGAAGGCAACGGAAGATTTCACTCACCGGGATGCAGCTGCTCGGTTCACAAGTAAGCTGCTACGTGGCAGGCTCCGTGGTAACTCGCGGCTGCCGGCTCAGCCGGAGCGCTGCACCGATACACTGAGACGACAAGGAGAGAACATCATGTCAACTGCAACTGTGAAAAATCGGTCCGCGAAAGTCGCCGGCGGCGTTCCACGGAGTGTGGATGAATACTTTGCAGGCGTCCCCGAACCCGCGCGCAGTACCCTGCATCAGATGCGCGCGGCCATTCGATCCGCTGTGCCGCCGGAAGCCACGGAGGCCATCAGCTACCGCATCCCCGCCTTCAAATACAATGGCCCGCTGGTGTGGTACGCCGCGTTTTCGGATCATTGCAGTTTGTTCCCGACCGCGGCCGTGATCGTGGCGTTCAAGAAAGAACTCAAGGGTTACACGACTTCCAGAGGCACCATTCATTTCCCGTTGGACAAGCCGCTGCCAACAACTCTGCTGAAGAAATTAGTAAAGGCGCGAGTGGCGCAGCAACTACAGAAGAAACAGAGCTGATGGGGCCGTCTTATCCGGCGACCTTGGAGTGCACTGCGCCAACGCCATCGGCGGCTTCGAGGCGTCGCGCATAGAGCGGGAACCGCGCCGCGCACGACGCAACTTCGGCACGCACACGCTGTTCGATCGCGGCGTCGCCCAGATGCGTCAGCACTTCCGCGATCCACTCCGCGATTTTCTCCATCTCGGGTTCGCGCATTCCGCGCGTCGTCACCGCCGGCGTGCCGATCCGGATTCCGCCGGCCTTCATCGGCGGCAGGGGATCAAACGGAATCGCGTTTTTATTCACGGTCATGCCGGAACGCTCCAACGCCAGTTCCGCGTCGCGTCCGGTGATGCCGCGCGAGTGCATGTCCACCAGCATCAGATGATTTTCCGTGCCGCCGGTGAGGATGCGGAATCCGCGCGCACTCAATCCCGCCGCCAAAGCCTTGGCGTTCATCACCACCTGCTGCTGATACGCGCGAAAATCCGGCGCCGCAGCTTCCTTCAGGCACACCGCCTTCGCGGCGATGATGTGCTCCAGCGGCCCACCTTGCAGCCCCGGAAAAGTGATGCGGTCCAGATCCTTCGCGTATTTTTCACGGCACAGCACCAAGCCGCCGCGCGGCCCGCGCAAAGTCTTGTGTGTAGTGGTGGATACGAAATCAGCATACGGCACCGGGCTGGGATGCACTCCCGCTGCCACCAACCCGGCGATATGCGCCATGTCCACAAAAAATAGCGCGCCGACAGCCTGCGCGACTTGCGCGATGCGCGGGAAATCAATGATCCGCGCGTACGCGCTCGCTCCGGCCACAATCATCTTCGGCTGATGCTGGAGCGCCAGGCGCTCAATTTCGTCGTAATCAATCGTCTCTCTATCTTTCGTCACACCATACGCCACAAATCTGTACGTCTTGCCAGAAAAATTCAGCGGATGCCCGTGCGTCAGATGGCCGCCGTGCGCCAGGTTCATGCCCAGCACAGTCGCTCCGGGTTCGAGCGCCGTCATGTACACAGAAATGTTAGCTTGCGTTCCGGAATGCGACTGCACGTTGGCATGCTCGGCGCCGAAAAGCTTCTTGGCGCGCTCGATGGCCAGCCGCTCCACGCGGTCCACATTCTCGCAGCCGCCGTAGTAGCGTTTGCCGGGATAGCCTTCCGCATATTTATTCGTGAAGACCGAGCCCATCGCTTCCAGCACCGCTTCGGAAACGAAATTTTCCGACGCGATCAATTCCAGGCCGGTCGCCTGCCGGCGGACTTCGTCGCGCAGGGCTTCAGCGACCTCGGGGTCCACTTCGTCCAGCGAGCGGCTCATGCGCAGTAATTCTGGGGTTTCGTTTTTCATGTCAGGGCACCCGGCCGGATTCGCAACAACGCGACACTTGCCAGCAACTTTGCCGGCGCCAGCGTGTTTATGAATTCGTGAAGAGTTTATCGGAGCGCTGCCTCGTTTGCAATCGAACCAGCGCGCCGGCCCAGCAGCTTAGGGAGGAATCATAAATGCGATTCAATACGCGTTGGCTCGGAGCATTATTGCTGGGAGTAGCGACAATTACGCCCGTAGCGCTGACCGGTTGCGCCGAACACGCCACCGTCCGCGTTTACGATCCCTACTATAACGATTATCACGTCTGGAACGACAATGAAGTCGTCTATTACCGCCAGTGGGTCGTCGAAACGCACCGGCCGTATCGGGAATTTCGTAAGTTGCCGCCTCCCGAGCAGCGCGAATACTGGGCCTGGCGCCACAATCACCCGGATCGCCGCTAAAAATCCGGCAGCGGCAAATTAAAAAACAAAGGCCCGCCGATGAAATTTTACCGGCGGGCCTGCAACCTTTGCGGTCGCTTCAATCAAACAATCAACTGACTACTGCTGGTTGGAACCCGTTGCGTTCGAAAGCACCGGCACATGATGCTTACCCAAAAACGTGTGCGGACCCCCATAAATAAATTCCAGCGCCACGTTCAGCCCCGCTTGCACTGCCAGGTTGTAATTGCCGATGCGGAAGCCGTCCATCGCGTCGTAACGGCTCGGGTACCAGCCGAGCGCCGCGACTTCGCCGCCAGCATATGGCGCAGCCAGTGACGCAAACGAAAAGGTGCGATGGCCGTCATCGCCCCGGCGCGCCGTAATCGTCGAGAGCAATGCATGCTCCAAGCGCTTGCCGAACCCGCTGCACTCGCAGCGGTAGAAAAGCGTGTCCTCGTGGAAGACTTCAGCCAAACCGAAGCGAGTCGTCTGCGTCACCAGATTGATGCCAAAATTGTTGGCTACACGCACGCCGTAGGCGTCCGCTCCCTGGCCCCACTCGGGCGCGGCGTTGTCTGCCTGCTGCACTCCCGCCGCGGCAGCTGAGCCGATGAAGGCATAAGGTCCGAATGAAACGAAAGCGTAGGAGCGCAGCCTTTCCTTTTCCGTCGGGCGATGGTACACCTCGCCCGGCTGCACATTCGCCACGTTCGGCGACAAGATCTTGGGCTGGCTGGGTTGCTGCTGCGGCGGTGGCGTCGTCTGCTGCTGGCCCGAAGATGTGCCTGCTCCCGCGCCGGCTTGCGCGCTTACCGGAACGGTCCACGCGACGCTACAAAAGCTTATGAACAATACTGCAAGAGCAAGGCGCATCTTCATCTCAAAAAATCTCCTTCGAATTTTGGATGACTAGTTCGGGCGAACCAGCGTGTCAAACAGCCTACACTGAATTTGCATTTTTCACACGCAGAAAAGACCCACCTCGCGCAGTCGAATCAGCAAGGCCGCAGGCCACAATCTCAACTCCAAGCGAAACTCAGTCCGCCGCCGTTCCGCAAAAGTCCATCACTCCCTTTATCATTATTTAGCTGCGTCAATCCGTGGCGTCTTTCCGACCCTTAGATTCACGCACCCCCGCCATGGTCGCATTTTCTTTTTCCTATGATCGTCTTTGACGTTATTAGTGTTCATCCGCGTTCATCTGCGGTGCCTTTGACTTCCTCACGCGATTGACTTCGCTCCAACTCTCCCCTAACCTTGATTGCTTACCGCGCCGATGCCCGCGCCACCGTGCGCGTGCTGCACTCAAATCGGCGCAGAAAAGAGCCCACCCCGGCATGTCCGACCAGAAGCTGCCAACTCGCGCGGAAGATTTTTCGGAATGGTATAACCAGGTCGTTTTGCGGGCCGAGCTGGCGGACTACGCCCCGGTGCGCGGCTGCATGATCGTGCGCCCCTACGGCTGGGCACTGTGGGAGAACATCACCGCCGCGCTCGATAGCCGCTTCAAGGCCACCGGCCACGTGAACGCCGCGTTTCCGCTGCTGATTCCGCGCAGTTTTATCGAGAAAGAAAAATCGCACGTCGCGGGATTTTCGCCCGAGCTGGCGGTCGTCACCCACGGTGGCGGCGAAGAGCTCGAAGAACCGCTGGTGATTCGTCCTACTTCTGAAACGATCATCGGCCACGCCTACGCGAAATGGATTCAGTCCTATCGCGACCTGCCGGTGCTAATCAATCAATGGAACAGCGTGGTGCGCTGGGAGCTGCGTACTAAGCTCTTCCTGCGCACATTGGAATTTTTCTGGCAGGAAGGTCACACCGCGCACGCCACGGCTGAAGAAAGCGAGGCCGAAACGCGCCAGATGGTGGACGTCTACACGGACTTCGCGGTAAAGGAAGCAGCCGTACCCGTGATTCCGGGTCGCAAGTCGGAGGCCGAAAAATTCGCGGGGGCACAGACGACTTATTCGCTTGAAGCCATGATGGGCGACGGGAAGGCCTTGCAGTTCTGCACGTCGCACAATCTGGGCCAGAATTTCGCCAAGGCCTTCGAAATCCGATACCTCGATAAGAACGGCACGCTGCAGCATTGCTGGACCACTTCGTGGGGATTATCAACGCGGGTTGTCGGCGCGATGATCATGGTGCACGGCGACGACCAGGGATTGATTTTCCCGCCGCGCCTGGCGCCCATTCAGCTAGTGATCGTCCCAATTTTCAAGACGGACGAGGAGAAATCCAGTGTCCTCGAATGCGCGCACCAACTCGGCAAGGAACTAGCGGACGCCGGAATCCGCGTGAAGCTCGACGAGCGCGAAGGTTCGAGCCCCGGCTTCAAATTCAACGATTGGGAAATGCGCGGCGTGCCGCTGCGCCT
>Ga0228598_1000159_pt1 | contig 11922 bp, 7 predicted proteins | sample CZU4metagenome_FD_182726 | JGI IMG/M metagenome (GOLD analysis project Ga0228598, IMG submission 182726) | Spruce rhizosphere microbial communities from Bohemian Forest, Czech Republic - CZU4 | ecosystem: Host-associated > Plants > Roots > Rhizosphere | place: Czech Republic: South Bohemian... | reverse complement strand
CATCCCAACGGCAGTAGCTGGCGACGCCAGAAAATAGCTCCTTCTGCCACTTGATTTTAAGTGTGGACCCAACCGGAATCGGTGTAGTGAGCCGAAGACATGTGCCCGATGGAACCCTGGATTCCATCCTTGCCGGAGCATGGTGAGCAGTGCCATTTTTATCTTGCCACCACAGTTCGGCGGACGCCAGTGTGGCCGCCTGCTCAAAGCTGTTTCCGTTTGGCGAGCCGCTTTGGGTATGGCCAGCGGCTGCATCACGCTGGATTCCCATCAGAAATGCCACTCCATCGCTCCGGCAATTCCGAGCCACACCGGAAAATATTTCCCTCTGCCATCTAATCGTGAGTTTGGATCCAACCGCGATCGGGGTATTGATTCGAATGCAGACCCCGGAGGGGGACGTGTCCTCGATTCTGGCCGGAGCAAGATGCGATGCTCCGGCTTGATCTTCCCAGCAAACCTCAGCCACCGCCATCATGTGCATTCTTGATTCGAGGGCCTGGACAGGCTGGTTCACGACCTCTTTTATATCGACACAACGAGCAATAGAGCTTAGTACCGAGTGGGCTAGTACTTGTGATTGGCCCTGCCAAGAAGGAAGAGCCAACTGAAGAGTCCAAGGCAGAAAGAAACAGAATTGTGGGTTGCAGTGGACCAGTCCAATGACTGCGTGGTCTAGGTAGTCAGCCCTTAGCCTGTTGCGTGGCCCTTGGTAGGATCTGGTGCTACCAATATCGCCGAAGTGCTGGGCAAGCGCATGGTACAGAATTCAGTGATGGTGGGATTCTTCGCCGCCGTCACACACCTGCTCGACGCCGACGCTGTCCGCGAAGCAGTCGCCGATTCCGTTCCGCCAAGCTTTCGAGAGCTGAACCTGAAGGCCTTCGAAAAAGGACTGGAGTACGGAGCTACGGCGTTAACCGCGACGGCGAGCAGAGCCGACGCCGAACTTCAGGTGCAGTATTCGCTGGAATAATGCCGGATCGACTTTTGTCCTTCCTTGATCCGGCACAAAGACTAGATCGTGGCCGCATGGACCTGCGGAAAGTGCCTATTGATGGTAAGTTGATTCGCGGGAAACCGTTAGACCGCGGCTTGCAGCGGTTCATCACTGCCCGTTTTTTCCCGCAGCGTCGTCTTGGGAGTGGGAATAACCACGTGTATTCGAGTTCCCGAGCCGTCGGACTCGATGCTCATCGTCCCCGACAATTGGAGAACCCGTTCTCTCATGCCTCGGATCCCAACACCCGAACCTCTGGATTGAATCTCGGACAATCGTTCGACGGGCATGCCCTCACCTTTATCCCGGACTTCCAGGGCGATCGCTTCGTCATCCTGGACGATGCGTATGCTGGCGGTCTTACTTCCTGAATGGCGATGAATGTTGGTGAGGCATTCCTGGACGATGCGGAACAAGGACAGCTCGTAGTCGCGATCCAGACGCTCGATCTGGGATGGGATGTCGAGCGATACCTGAATTCCACTCCGCTCCGCGAACCCGGTGACGTATTCCCTTAACGCACTCTGCAGGCCGACGTCATCCAGCAGCGGCGGATATAAAAGGTGAGACATCGTGCGTATGTCCTGAGTCATTTGTGCGACCAGCGACTCAATGTTGCTGAGCGACGCGGCAGCGCGTGAACTCAGCCGGTCGCGCTCGATGGCTAAATTGGAGGCCTCCATGCCGAGCGCGGCAATAAGTTGTCCGGCGCCGTCGTGGAGCTCCCTCGCGATTCGCCGTCTCTCATCATCTTGAGCTTGCAAAATGCGGGCAGATAGCTCCCGCAGTTCCTGGCTCGCGTTCAGCAGTTCCAGCGTGCGTTCCTGAACTCTCCGCTCCAGCTCCGCCTGGTTTAATCTGAGTTGCGATTCTCGATCCCGTTGCAGCCGGGAAATCTCGAGTCTGCCGCTGACTCGAGCCAGCAGTTCGCGCGCAGAAAAGGGCTTTATCAAGTAATCATCCGCACCCGCCTGGATGCCTTCCACCCGCGATTCTTCCCCAGCACGTGCCGAAAGAAGGACCACTGGAATGGTGCGGGTCTGCTCCTCTGCCCGCAGAGCCTTCAGCAGCTCAAAGCCATCGAGGTTCGGCATCATGACATCGCTAACGATGAGATCCGGGGGGTGTTCATGCGCAGCCCGAAGAGCCTCATGACCGTCAGCAACAGTTTCTACTTCGTATTGTTCCGACAAGAGACGCGCCAGATACTGCCGCATGTCTGAATTATCGTCAGCGATAAGGACGCGAGGGCGGACGGCGGCCTGCGACAGCGGTGGACATGGGATCGGCAACAACTCGTCATGCACGGAAAAAATCTCGTCACTGGCATCGGCCGTGTCCGGAAGCCACCGGAGAGCTTCCTCCACAAACGGCTTCGCGCCCACAGCTGTCGAAGACATGCTGCGAGATCCCCCCATCTGGCCAGACGTGAGGTGATCTTGCCCAAAGGGAATGCTGACGACAAACGTAGAGCCTCGCCCCAGAGTGCTTTCGGTGCTTATCGATCCGCCGTGCAGTTTCACCAACTCGTGGACCAAAGCCAAACCAATCCCGCTCCCTTCGTGGGTTCGACTACGCGTATTTGGAACACGATTGAATCGCTCGAACAATTTGGGTATGGCTTCAGCGGGGATTCCCACTCCCGTGTCCCGGACGCGAAGCTCAGCCGTGCTCCCCACTCGATGTACACTGACAGCAATTTCTCCATCAAAGGTGAACTTGAAGGCGTTGGATATCAAATTCAGAACGATCTTCTCCCACATATCACGATCGACGTAAACCGGCTGGCCAAGATCGTGGCAATCCACTACCAGTTGCAAGCCCGCTTTGTCCGTGGCAGAACGGAATACGCTCGCCAACTCAGAAGTGAAACTTGCTAAGTCCGTGGCCTGGTAGACCGCCCGTACTCGTCCAGCTTCAATGCGTGAGAAGTCCAGCAGCGTGTTGACCAGTCGCAACAGCCTGGATCCGTTGCGACTCACCAAGTCGAGTTGTTCTTTGGCGGTGGGGGAAAGGTGAGTCTGGCTTCTGGCCAGCAGATCCTCGAGCGGCCCCAGCATCAAAGTCAGGGGAGTGCGAAACTCGTGGCTTACGTTACTGAAGAATGCAGTCTTTGCCCGGTCAATTTCGGCCAAGGCCTCGGCGCGTCTTTTTTCCGCCGAGTAGGCACGGGCGTTGGCGATGCTGGCGGCGATCTGGCCAGCGACGAGATTAATGAATCCAGCGTAGCTGACATCCAGCGGACGAAATGGATTAAGGGCGGCGATTATTACTCCAGCAGGCTTGTCCTGACCCTGACTCGTGATGGGCAGGAGAAGCGCTCGCCAGGGTGACTTGTCCCAGGATCCAGAAGGGACCGACTCAAACCTTTCTGTCAGGTTCCCAACGACGATGGAATCTTTCCCAGCGAGCAGGTCGCGGATTGGCCAAGACTGATTCTTTTCGGTCAATGGAATCGACGCCGGCGCTGCCGGATGACCTTCCGCCATTCCGGTTTGACAGGCAAGGCGGGCCTCGTTCCCATCTTCGGCGAACAGATACAGGAGGGTAAACGGTAAGTCCTTTTGATTCTCGCCGAGACAGCGGGCGATACAGGCCACTACGTCCTCTTCTGTAATCGTCTTATTCAACTCCCCTGCCAGAGAGCGCAACGTTTTGAGCCGGCGTTCTCCGATCACGCGATCTGTTTCTTCTGTAACTACGCATAGAAGTCCGGCCACTTTGCTGTCGTCTCCAAAAAGAGGACTGTACGAGAAAGTGTGATAAGTTTCCTCGCGATATCCGCTCCGTTCCAGAAACAAGAGCAAGGCTTCATCCCATGTCGCCTCACCAGTGTCCATAACTCGCCGAATGCGCGGAGCAAGGTCGTCCCAGATTTCCTTCCACACTTCGTGAAAAGATTTTCCCAATGCCCATGGGTGTTTCTTCCCAAGGGTCATCCGGGCGTAGTCATCGTTATAGAGAAAGGTGAGTTCTGGTCCCCAGCCCATCCACATGGCAAAGCGTGATGTCAGCAGGGTGCGGACGACAGTTTTCAGGCTTTGTGGCCATCCTTCGATAGCACCGAGTGGAGTCTTGCTCCAATCGAATGTACGGACCAATTGACCCAACGCCCCGCCGCCGCGCACCCATCCGGGCGGAAGGGCAGTTTCTTCCCTCGTGCCTTCGATTGTTTTTGAGGTCGGGTTGTCGAACAGCTTTTTGATGGTGCTGGGCAACTCTTGGGCAAGTTCCGACTTCGTCACCGAGCCTTTCGCATCGACCGCGGCAGCGTGCTGGCGGGCGATGGTTTCGTGATTCTCGGTAACAATAATGACGTTGCAATCGGGAAGCTCCCGCCGAATGATTCGAGTTGCCTCCAATCCGTCCATGCGAGGCATGTTGATATCCATCAGGATAATCTGAGGACGTAATTGCCTCGCCTTTTCAACCGCTTCGATCCCATCCCCAGCTTCGCCGCAGACATGCCAATTGGGCTGAGATTCAACGAACGATCGGGCAGTGCGCCTGAATAACTCATGATCATCGGCGATCAGAATTCGGACGGCACTCATCTTCTAACCCTTCTGGAGCTGAGGTTCATGGCATTTCGTACGGAAGCAGTCAGGTATTATCTACGAACCTGCGTACGAAGACTTTACAGTTCTCGCTGTATTACTCATTGGTTAACCCACAATAAAGAGGCGAAAAGCCACGGACGCAGGGCAGCTGGTGCTTTTGGGGGAACCGGCGAATTCGAAACCACGTATATATACTGTTGCCACACGAGGAAACCCTTGAACAATGAGACTTACGGCCAAGCTCCCGATAACGCAACGCTGATCCCCACCGAACCTGCGCAACCGTCAACCCTCCACAAGATATTCATGGGCAAAGACGGACTGCGCGCCGGCTGGAGCCTGCTGATCTTCATCGCTATCTTCGCGGCCATAGCTTTCTGCGCAAACCTTATCGGGCACAAGCTCTATCCACCCCCTCCAAAGACGGACGCCCCAACCGAAATATCTCCGAGCTTCGGGTACATCGCCGAGCTGATTCCGTTCCTCATAACCGTTCTCGTGACCTGGATCATGTCCAAGATCGAGCGCCGTCCCAACTCTGTTTATGGCTTCGGCGACAGCCGCATGCTTCAGCATTTTCTCGCTGGCCTGGCTTGGGGAGTCACTTGTCTTTCGGTGCTTATTCTCATCCTCTGGAAGAGCGGATTCCTTGTCTTCGACGGCCGCCTGGTGTTTGGCCGAGACATTCTCCGCTACGGAGCCATCTGGCTGCTCGGGTTTTTCCTGGTTGGGTTGCTCGAGGAGTACTTGACCCGCGGCTATGTCCTGTACACGCTCAGCCGCGGACTCGCAGGTTTTTACGAGTGGGCCTTCAAGACCCGCCACAGCGCAGCCTTCGGCTTCTGGACTTCGGCCGTCATCCTGTCCTTGCTCTTCGGCATGGGGCACAAAGGCAATCCTGGAGAATCTCCTATTGGGCTTCTCTCAGCCGGCCTGGCCTCCATGGTCTTCTGTTTAAGCCTTTGGCGTACCGGCTCGCTGTGGTGGGCAATTGGCCTCCACACCTCGTGGGATTGGGGGCAATCGTTTCTCTACGGCGTCCCCGACAGTGGACTCATGGTTCAGCACCATCTTCTGGCCAACCACCCCATAGGCAAGCCTATCCTCAGCGGCGGGACCACCGGCCCCGAAGGCAGCATCTTCATCCTTGCGGTTCTAGCCCTTATCACCGTAATAATTCTCTTCACTCTGCCTAAGGGCCGCTACGGACGAGCGTCCAGGGCTTTCGAGATCAGCCCGCCGACAGCATGAAGTCCTCTGATTAGAGCTGTCATCCTGAGGAAGCGGATCGCTTCGCTCGCGAAGGGATCCCAACGAAGGATCTCTGCACCCCTTCCTGCGTCTACGCTCGACGATGTTCACCACGCCGAGTTGCCGCTATACTGGCTTTGCCGAGCTATCGCTCAACGGAGAAGGCATGTCGAGTCTGAAGGAATTTCAATGCGAGATTTGCGGGATTGTCAGTGACAATCCGATTCGTTGGTTTGTGATCGAGTGCGGAGATCAGAAGCTTGCAATCATCAAGTGGGATCTGACTGCCGCCAGCAGCCCCACAGCCAGGCATTTCTGTGGAGAAGCGCACTCTCAGGTCTATATCAGCCGCTGGTTCGAATCCATTTGCGTGCCCCCCAAGTCCGTTTTCAAAGTTTCCTAGTAGGGATTGCGCCCCACCTTAGTTTGCAGTGACCGCTTCATCGCGGTCCGAGTTTCTGTTGCCCACATAAATCCTCTTTATGCCCGCTATAAATTTAAATTGCAGAGATATTTCCGATGCGTGTGATAAGAACTATGCATTGGACGATGCTCGATTGGTCTTTTACTGTCGTGCTTTATGCGCGGATTCACCGAGTTTACCCGCACATACGCGGTTCGGGTAGAACGTGAGCAGTGCTTGTGAAATGCGGTTCCCCCGATAGCCCTGTCAAGGAGCGATGCGATGCGTGCTTTTCCGCAGAGCCGGAAGAAACTGTCTCTGACCGAGAGATTCTCCCGTTTAGCCGTCCGGATGCGAGATCCGGAATGGCAGCGCTACGGAAAGCTGTTGCTTCTCGGGAAAGCAGCCGGCATTGCCGTGGTCCTGCTATTCATCATCGTCGTTTCGGGGTTGCTCTTCGGACGCGTCTATGCGGCGGATGCCGAAGTTAAAGCCGCGGACATTGTCAATCCCATCAACACCGTTTGGACACTGATCGCGGCGTTCCTGGTGTTCGGAATGCAGGTCGGATTCACTATGCTCGAGGCCGGTTTCTGCCGCTCCCGCGAAACCGTGAATGTTCTGATGGAATGCATCGTCGACACGTGCCTGTGCGGCTTGCTCTTCTGGGCTTTCGGGTTCTCGTTCATGTTCAGCCACGGCAATGGCTTCATCGGATACCACTGGTTTTTCCTGAAAGACGTTCCTGCAACCTACGAAAGTACCGGCGTCGCGTTTCTGGCATTCTGGCTTTTTCAGTTTGCTTTCGCCGACACCTGCTCAACGATCACTTCGGGAGCAATGATTGGACGTACGGGATTCGTTGGCGATCTTCTATATAGCGTCGCCGTTTCTGGTTTCATCTATCCGATCATCGGTCACTGGGCGTGGGGCCCTGATGGTTTCCTGGCTTTGATGGGCAGCGACGGTCATTTCTTTCCTTCGCTGGGCACAGGCTTTCACGATTTCGCCGGATCCACGGTTGTGCACACCATTGGAGGCGTAATCGCTCTTGCTGGCTCCATCGTTCTTGGACCGCGGCTCGGCAGAAAGTTTAAGCGAGACGGCGGCGGTCCAATGCTGCCACACGATTTGACGATCGCTGCCACCGGCGGACTGCTGTTGTGGTTCGGTTGGTACGGCTTCAATCCGGGCAGCACACTTTCCGCGATGGATTTCGAAGGCATCGGACGGGTTGCAACAAATACTACGCTGGCTGCATGCGCGGCTGGGCTGACCTCGATGCTTTACGCTTACATCCCGAGTAAAAAGTGGGATGTGAGCTTCACAATAAACGGATTCCTTGCCGGGTTGGTAGCCATCACCTGCCCTTGTTATTGGGTCAGCCCGACGGGAGCGATTCTTCTCGGGGGCGTGGCTGGTGTTGTGGTGGTTGCAGGGGTTGAGTTGCTGGAGTGGCTGCGCATAGACGATCCTATCGGCGCGGTTCCCGTGCATGGGATGTGCGGCATTTGGGGAACGCTCTCGCTTGGCCTGTTTGCCTGCGGCAAGTACGGATCCACTGGCCCGGTCGCGCCCGACAACTCAACGGCGCTTAAGGGACTGCTTTACGGCGGCGGCACGCAGGTGCTGACGGCACAGGCGCTCGGCAGTCTGATTATCACGACGACAACTTTCGTGGTTGCCTACGCCGTCATGTACCTCGTGAATGCGACCGGCACACTGCGGGTGTCGCGCGAAGGAGAGCTCTACGGCTTAGATTTGCACGAACACGGAATTTCCGCGTATCCGGAATATGTTATCTCTTCCGCCGGGACGTCGGTTGATGTGGCGGACGAACCGGCTAGCCGTTCAACGAGTGCGATGAAATTCGAGTCCGCGATACTGCAAAGGAACGAGAACTAATAAGGGCTCACCAGCTTCGGAGATTTTGGCGTAGGATTGTAAGAATCGCGATGACCAAAGTCGAAGCCATCATCCAAGTCTCCAAGCTGGAAAGCGTAAAGAATTCGCTGCACGAGATTGGCATCGAAGGCATGACCGTACTTGAGGCTCGCGGCCATGGCAGACAGAAGGGACACACCGAGTTCTACCGCGGACGGGAATATACCGTCGATCTTATCCCCAAGATCAAGCTCGAGTTGGTCGTCGCCGATCCGATGGTTGAGAAAGTCGTGCAGGCAATTTCTGCGGCCGCTCGAACCGGCAAAATCGGTGACGGAAAGATTTTTCTTTCGCGCATCGATGAGATCATTCGCATTCGTAACGACGAGCGCGGAGAAGATGCTCTGTGAAGCGGCACGAGCGAGGAGCCTAGATCGACTCAACATCCCCCAGCCACAAGAATGCTGCTAAGTGCGTGAGGTTCGGCCCGGATCAAACGCTATGACCACGGCAGGCTCATTCGGCAGCGAACTCCGGGATCTCTACACAACAGAATCGGCGCGAATCCGGGAGGACTTTGCCGCCACGGGCGACGGCCGGGCGGCCATTTCAAAGCGCACTGCGCTGGTCGAAAAGATTAGTCTTCATCTTTGGAAAGGAATCGTCTCTCCGGAGGAGCAAGGCCCACAAAAGTTTGCGATTGTCGCTCTAGGCGGATTCGGACGCAGTTGGCTCTTTCCGCATTCCGATATCGACCTGCTTTTTCTTCACGCCGACCATGAAGCCGAAGAAGCTTTTAAGGATCGGGTTCGTAGCTTTTCCCAGGGCTTGTGGGATCTGCGACTGAAGGTGAGTCCGGCTACGCGCGTTCTGCAGGAATGCGATTGCTTCGATCCCGCCAATGTTGAGTTCGCTATCTCTCTGCTGGACTGCCGCTATCTTGCGGGCGATCGGGATCTGTTCAGACGGCTGCACGACAAAGTGATCCCCAGGTTGATGATCCGGGAGGCACAGCCTCTGGTGCAGCGATTGGCCGATGTCACGCGTAAGCGCTATGAGAAATTCGGCAATACAATCTTTCATCTTGAACCTGATGTCAAGGACACTCCCGGCGGTCTGCGGGATTGCAACGTGGCGCTTTGGCTCGGCCTGCTTTCCTCTATGGAGAAGCTGCATGACTGGCCCGACCCCAAGGCGTTGCTGTCATCTTCGGCGCGCAAACAATTCGATCCCGCGCTCGATTTTCTGATGTCGGTCCGGTGCTTCCTGCATTTTCGGTACGGCCGCGACGACAACATGCTGTCCTGGGAAGCGCAGGAAGAAGCGGCCAAGCGCGGCATCGGAGTTTACGACGCGCACGAACTCGCTCCCGCGGACTGGATGCGCATCTATTTCAGTCACGCTCGCTCAGTCCACCGTACCGCGACGCAGTTGCTGGAAGAAATTCCGGCGGCGTGGTCTTTGCTTTCGCGGCATTTTAACAACCTGCGGGCGCGCGTCACTGACGCTGATTTTTCGGTCGTCGATGGCCTGGTTTTTCTGCGCCAAACTTCTCTGCACGATCCAGAGGTGTTGCTTCGCCTATTCCATTTCGTGGCGCATCATGACGTGCTGTTGAGCACGACCACGGAATATAAGATTGAGCAAGTGTTGCCATCGCTGGCCGCGACCCCGCCGAGGGGAGCGGAACTTTGGCTCTACCTGGGAGAGATTCTCGCTCAGCCCCATGCCGCTCAGGCTTTGCGCGCCATGCATTCACTGCGGTTGCTCACGCTGCTTCTACCGGAATTGAAGGCGATCGACGCGCTGGTAGTGCGCGATTTCTATCATCGCTTCACGGTCGATGAACATTCTTTTCTGGCGATCGAGAACCTGCACCGGCTGCGGCAATCTCACGCGGAATGGGAAAAGCCATACGCCGGAATTCTGGACGAGCTCGAAGCGCCGGAATTGCTGTTCCTGTCTCTTTTGTTGCACGACACCGGTAAAGGCGTTCAGTCCGAGAATCACGTCGACGGCAGTCTGGCCATTGCGGAACAATGCTTGGAGCGTTTGGATCTGGAGTCGTCGGAGCGCGAAACCGTGCTCTTTCTGATTGGCAATCACCTGGAAATGTCGGCCGCACTACGTCGCGATATCTTCGATTCGCCGACCGTGGCCGCATTCGCAGACAAAATGGGCACGCCCGAGCGGTTGAAGATGCTTTGCCTGTTCACCTACGCGGACATCAAGGCGGTCAACCCCGACGCGCTGACTCCGTGGAAAGCGGAGAACGTCTGGCAGCTTTACATTGCCGCCGCCAATCAACTCAACCGCAATGTCGATCAGCGACTGCACTCCGGAGCCGATCTCGATAACGAGAAGATAACTCGTTTGCGCGCGCTAGCTCCAATCGCGGGCAAGAAAGTAAAAGCTTTTCTGGAGGGGTTGCCGCAGCGCTACTTGAGAACTTATGCAGCCAATGACGTGTTGCGGCATCTGGAAATGGCGGAGAGCTTGGGGAAGCATTCCATTGCGCTTGATTTGAAGCGCGGCCGTCACTGGTTCGAACTGACGCTGGTTACAAACGACCGTCCTTTCCTTTTCGGCCGCGTGGCAGGAACGTTGGCCGCGTGGGGCATGAACATTGTGAAAGCGAACGCCTTTTCGAACCAGGTGGGAACGGTCGTCGATACGTTTTATTTCACCGATCGCTTCCGAACCCTGGAACTGAATCTCTCGGAATGGGAGCGCTTCAAGCGCGGCATCAGCGACGTGTTGACGGGAGAAGCGGACCTCGATCGCATGTTAAAGAGTCGGATGCAAGCCGAGGAGAAGAAAGCCACGCCCAAGATAAAGATAAGAACTTCGATTGAGTTGGACAACCTGTGCTCCTCGAACACCTCGCTGGTGCAGGTGGTTGCGCAGGACCGTCCTGGGCTCTTGTACACGGTGGCCTCTTGCTTCGCCCATCACAAGTGCAATATCGAAATTGCGCTGATCGACACTGAAGGGCAGATGGCGATTGACGTTTTCTATCTCACTGCAAACCGAGAAAAACTGGAGGGCGACCATCTGAAACAGGTAGAGACCGCATTACAAGAAGCTTTGCAGTGTGGATTTGCGCAAGGCCTTACCCCCGCCGTGAAACCCCTCAATCCCTAAGCGAATGCCTTTCTGGGCAGGAGATAGGTAGATACTGGCCCTCCCCGAAAAATGCATTGCGCTCATCGAAATTCTTGATTGTACTTACCTGCCTTCGAGAGGGTACACAATGTAGGATGAGTCGGAGTTTCGCTACCGTCGATCACGATGCCTGCGGGGTGGGGTTCGTGGCGCAGCTTGGCAGTCCAGGTTCGCGCGAGGTGGTGGAGCGGGCGCTCGAAGCCCTGCGCCGGCTCGGCCACCGCGGCGGCCTGGACGCGGACGGCCGAAGCGGCGATGGAGCGGGTCTGCTTACGCCGGTTCCGGATAAGTTCTTCCGAAGATGTGCGCGTGAAGCTGGGATTGAACTGCCACCCGTGTATGCATTGGGAATGGTTTTCTTGCCCAGCAGTCAAGCGGGAGTCACGCGCGACTTGATTGCTACGGTGGCAGCCGGCCATGGCCTGAAATTATTGAAATGGCGTGCCGTGCCGACGGATCCTTCGATGGTTGGCCCGCGCGCCTTGGAAACTCTTCCCGTCATCGAGCAATGCTTTTTCGCCCCGATGGAAGAATCGGCCGATCTTGAATCGGACCTCTTTCGTTTTCGCAAGGAAGTGGAATCCGCCGCCCCCAGCGGAACTTATTTCTGTTCTCTTTCCTCGCGAACCGTGGTCTACAAGGGGCTCTTGACGCCCGAG
>Ga0228598_1000158_pt1 | contig 11923 bp, 11 predicted proteins | sample CZU4metagenome_FD_182726 | JGI IMG/M metagenome (GOLD analysis project Ga0228598, IMG submission 182726) | Spruce rhizosphere microbial communities from Bohemian Forest, Czech Republic - CZU4 | ecosystem: Host-associated > Plants > Roots > Rhizosphere | place: Czech Republic: South Bohemian... | reverse complement strand
GCCGCCGATTCAGGAAAAAAGCTTGATGGGAGTTTTTCACCGCGCTTGCGGAGAAGCTCATCAGGTTTCACGCGATCGGAATCGCTCCCCTCCTTGTGGAACATTATGCGAGGTTGACGATCGACCCTCTTGACCCTCAAGCGTTGAACCTCCCGCCAGAAGGTGACGCCGGACGGGACCCCAGCGATGTGGAGCACCTCGGCAATCTCCTTCCAATCAAATCGTCTGCGATCCGCGCTAGACATGGTTCGACTCTCACGAGAACGTGGACCACCAGGTTTCTCCAAACTCCGGTTGGTGAACTAGGGGCGACGAGGGCAGCAAATGGCGTGAGCAATCATCGAGCGGCCAGAACGAGGCAGATCACGCCGGCCCGGACCTTGCCTTGAAGAAATTAACCCGCCCGCGGCCCGCCTGTTGCGAAAAACGTCAACTTTTTACAAAAAGTCTTCAGACCGTCCGACCGAATTCCCCGTCCATGACGGGTTTCGCTTCCTTGCCAGAGCACGTTCCTAAACTCAAGTGTTTGCAGGCAGTCGTTTCGCCCTTAGCGGAGGGGTCCCCGTAGCGGCTTGCTTCTTCCCACCTAGCGAGACGCGTGCAGGAATTCCTGCAGGAAAAAAAATCTTGAAATCAAGCTCAGCAACCGATATACGCTGGCCGCTCCACTTGGCTCATGTGTGGACCCAGATCCATGCGCCACCTTCGTCGCCCAGCATGTTCCGCGTGAAATCGGCACATGCGTGATTGCATCAGGAGAGGAGGTTTCCGGAGGCTCAGAGACAAGTGCGTGTAGACGGATCTGCAGACATTAACTGCCATCAGGACCCAGCCCCCGGGAAGGCAGCAGTATGGGCGAAACCGACGGTGTCCATAAGCGCCGTGTGTTCCGCTGGCCCAATGAAGCAACGGAACTGGCCAGGGAATACAAAGAACGAGCCAACGGAAGACAGAAGCACACCGAGAGCGACCGACGTAGGCTGGTCACAAAGCTGGCTGAAGTTTCCGGAAATCCGCGAGACGCCTGTCTGCGTTTCTTGCGCGAGCTTGGCGTAAATCAAAAGCGAGCATATCGGGAATGGACAAAACCCGAGCAACAACGCCTGATGGACTTGGTCTCCAGCATGCCGGTGGAAGAGGCCGCCAAAATCCTTCGACGCCCGGCAACGTCCGTTCGCTCGATGTTGCATCGCCTCGGAGTGGGCGGCAAAACCGGACGAGAATGGTTCACCAAGTTCTCGCTCTCTCGCGCGCTTCACACTCGTCCCGACGAGATCCAAAAATGGATTGACCGGGGCTGGCTCAGGTCGCGGTCTCTTACTACTGCCGGAACGAAAGCCAACATTATCGATCCAGATGATTTCTGCCAGTTCGTGAAGCAGCACGGCCACGCGGTCGTGAGTCGCCGGCTAACGTACGAGGCTTTGTGGTTCGTGCAGCACTACGTGTTTCCGGCAAGCCATGCGGATTTGCTGTCGGTGAGAGGAACATACAAGAAACAGACTGGAAGCGAGGAGAATAGCAACGGCGAATTCCAATCGGAGAGCGGTTCTGACAAAGACCGCGAACAGGACACGTGAGCGCAAGGCGCTGTCTGACGGCATGAGGTCGAGGTCAAATCGTGCGACTCGAAATTTCTTGGGCAGGGGCAGTCACAACCCGAGCCACGGGTAGAACGGCAGTCACTCGGGTTCCGCGGTCATTTGACTCGATGTGCAGACTACCACCCAACAGCCGCAAGCGTTCTCGCATGCCGCGAAGACCGACGCCGGTGCGGCCTGAGGCTTTGAACGAAGACTGCTTTTCGGGCGGGATCCCCTTGCCTGCATCTTCGATCTCAACTCTTAGACAGGCCTCGTCTTGAGCAATGCGAATCGCGGCGGTGGGACTGCCGGCATGACGATGAATATTAGTGAGGCACTCCTGAACAACTCGGAAAACGGAAAGTTCCATTTCTTTGGACAGACCCGCAATGGTCTGCGGGATGTCCAGTCTGGTGGCGATTTTACTGCGTTCGGAGAATCCCTCGACATACCAGCGCAGCGCAGATGCAAGACCCGCTTCGTCCAGTAAGGGAGGATGCAGTAGATGGGAAATCGTACGAATCTGTCGGCTCGCCTCCTCCACCATGGCAGCGTTTTCGGAGACTCGTTTGGCCACATCCGGGCTCAGTTTATGAGATTCCGCGTCTACCGCGACACTGTTCATCGCGATCGCAGCAAGCAATTGCCCAACGCTGTCATGCAACTCGCGCGCGATGCGTCTCCGTTCTTCGTCCTGCAGCCTGGTCATCTGGGCATTGAGCACTTCCAGTTGCTGTGTCTTGCGATGCAACTCCGCAAACACCTTCACTTTTGCGCGCAGCAACTCGGGAATCACCGGGACGGAAACGTAATCAACCGCCCCGTGTTGATATCCCTTCAGCCGGTCGAGGTCTGTCATATGGATTCCGGAGATGAAAATAATCGGCGTGCTTTGAAAGCGCGGGTGATCGTGGATCATCTGCGCGGTTTCGAAACCATCCATTCCCGGCATGCTCACATCCATCAGGACAACAGCAATGTCAATACGAAGCAGCTGTTCCAGAGCTTCCATTCCAGAGTGAGTTTTGATCAGGTTTTCGCCGAGTTCGGCGAGCATGGCTTCATAGGTGAGCAGTTTGCCCGGCTGGTCGTCGACCATTAGGATGTTGATCTTTTCATTCACGGTGTCCTTTGCCTGATGTGCAATGCCTGCCGCCAGAGTCCCGAGGGGAAGCGCGCTACAGCCTGGGTACTGAGCGTACCCGAAATTCTACCCCAGTCAGGGTTCCCGATGCCCTGGAACAGCGGGATTCTGTGCGCGAGAGCCACGCGCGCGGGGGCCAACTCTGTGCGGTAACCGGGTCGCTTGTCGGCGTACTCCCGCATATGAAGATGAATCGTTCTTTTTGCCCGCACATCCAATCACTATCAGCTTAGTTTGATTCAACCGCAGTTGAAGGTCGGTCCCGCCAACCAGCGATACTCCTTATAACCCGCAGCGACTCTTCTTAGCAGAAATTCAAAACAATAGAAACAGGTAACACAATGGAACAAGGAACAGTGAAGTGGTTTAACGACGCCAAAGGCTTCGGCTTTATCAGCCGCCAGTCCGGCGACGATGTCTTCGTGCATTTTTCGGCCATCCAGGCAGGCGGCTTTCGCAGCCTGCAAGAAGGCCAGACGGTCGAGTTCGACGTCGCCAAGGGGCCGAAAGGCTTCCAAGCGGAAAACGTCCGACCTGTCTAACTGACGAAACAAACGAACTGCCCGGCGCGAGAACTCGCGACCGGGCATTTTTTTACTTTGTTAGTTCCTGGTCAAAGTGCGAGAAAGGATGATGACGCCTCAAGCCAGGCGCAGATTCTTGAGCGAGGCGCGAGCGCTTCCACCACTCATGTTCGGCGCGATGATCAATTCGAGTGCGGTGACGTTTGAAAGTTCAACTTGATATTTCTCGATCTCGCGTACTGTCTCAGGAGGACTGAAGTTCCACTGCTGGCGGACAATTTCCCGAAACGAGCCTCCGCCGTCAGAAGACCAGCGCAAGACGAACTCCTGTGTCCTCGCACTTTCTTTTTCTTCAAAGACAAGCGATATCCGTTTCAGCCTTTGCGGCTGGTCGAAAATCAGCCGAATTGTTTGGGATCCCGGTTCCGCGGCGCGCCAACCCTGGGTTTCCCCGGAAGCGAAGGCAGATTCGACCGGATAGTCTTTTTCCTCCGAGGTGATCTCAACCATGGCTGCCCGCTCCACATCGAGCCAACCTTCGCCACGGGATCGAACTGTCCCTTGCGTCGGGGTAATCAGCCGTTTGCGCATACAGGAGTCAGTTTACCTCCGGACCGACTTCTAGCAATTGGCGATTGAAAACACACGGTTTTCTGAGCCGATCCTCAACTGGATCTCATCTAACTATTATCGGCTGATTTGATTCACCCGCAGTTGAAAACCGGTTCCGCTCGTCCGCGTTACCCCTTCTCACCCCGGTGCAGAGACTCCTTTTCAGCGGAACTTCTCGGACGACACAGGAGATTATTATGAAGAACACGAAATTTCTGGTGAAGGTGATTCGTGGCACCCGGGCCGCGGAATACGTGCAGCGGATTGATCGAACCCCGGTTCAAACGACCCTCAAACGCAATCTAGCGCTGGTCATGGGCAGATTGACTGCCGAGGATGTCGTAACGTCTCTCGGGAATTCCCGGTGTACCCCGGAGCTGGTACCGGTCCAGGTCAGCGAATAGCGCAGCCTTCGCTGTCCGCACCTAGAAAATGCGTGTCGGCAAAATTGATCGAAGCTTAGGGTTCGCTGTAGATGAGCTTTCCAACCCTAGATCGTGCTCGTCACGTGCTTCGCCTCGAGCCCCTCGTACACCTCTTCCGCCCGGTTCAGCGCCTGCTGCACGTTGTCGCAGATATTTTCTTTGCCGACAACTTCTTCGAACTCCGCCTGGCGCATCAACTGTGACGGTTGCTCCCGCGCTCCGCAGAGAATCAGCGTGCGTTTACTGGCGTGCAACTGCCTGGCAACTTCCTCGATAGCGAAGAGGCCAGTCGCATCGAGGGCGCTCATGTTCCTCAGTCGGAGGATCACAACCGGCGGCAACTTGTGAATGTCCTCGGTTACCACGGCAATCTTGTCCGTAGCTCCGAACAAGAATGGCCCATGAATCCTGAAAATCGTCGCGTAATACGGAATATCCTTATCTTGCAGAATGTGTACCCGCCCGTCTTCGACGTAATCTCCGGTCACCTGGGAAACGGTTGTCGTTGCGGCCACGCGACTGATGAATAACAGGGCGGCCAGGATCATTCCTGCTTCGACGGCGACGGTGAGATCGGCAAAAACGGTCAGCGCAAACGTCACCAGCCAGATGCTGATGTCGGTTTTGGTGAGCTTCAGCAATTGCGGAATCTCCCGCCACTCGCCCATGTTGTACGCAACCACCATCAGAATTCCGGCGAGTGCCGCCATCGGCACATAGCTGACCAGTGGGGCAGCGAATAGCAAGATGCACAGAAGAGTGAGCGCATGAATCATTCCGGCAACCGGAGATTGCGCCCCCGAGCGAATATTGGTGGCGGTACGGGCGATCGCTCCAGTAGCTGGTAATCCTCCAAACATGGGGGAGAAGATGTTCGCAATGCCTTGTCCGATTAACTCGACATTCGGATTGTGCCGGTCATTGCTCATGCGGTCGGACACGACCGCGGACATGAGTGATTCGATCGCGCCCAGCATGGCTACGGTAAAGGCGGGGCCAAGCAGGCCGTGAATGAGGTCGGTCCGGAACCTGGGGATGGCGAAGTGCGGCAAGCCGCTTGGTATTCCGCCAAAGCGTGTGCCAATTGTTTCTACGGGCAGCTTGAACAAATAAACAGCCAGCGTTCCCAGAAGCAGCGCAACGATGGGTCCGGGGATGCGGGCAGAAACGCTGCGGCAGATAATCAGCGTCAGCAGTGTGAAAGCAGCCAGCGCAGTCGCTTCGTAGGAAAGCGTGTGGAAATTGCGGGCGAGCGCTTCGATGCGCAGTGAGAACACCCCTGGAACCTTGTCGAGATGCAACCCGAAAAAATCCTTGATCTGCGTGCTGGCGATGAGGACGGCGATACCGTTGGTGAAGCCGATGACCACGGGCCGCGGGATAAATTTTACGCCGGTGCCGAGTCCAGTGACGCCCATGATAACGAGCAGGACGCCGGCCATCACGGTGATCATGAAGAGGCCGTCGACGCCGTGCGCGGCGACGATGCCGGCGACGACGACAACGAAGGCGCCGGTGGGGCCACCGATCTGAGTCTTGGATCCGCCGAAGGCGGAGATGAGGAAGCCGGTAACAATGGCGCAGTAGATGCCAGCCTGCGGCGTCAGCCCCGAAGCAATCGCAAAAGCCATGGCCAGCGGGAGAGCGACCAGGCCGACCGTGATTCCGGCGATCACGTCGAGCAGAAATTTGTGCCGGTCATAGTCGCGCAGGCAGAGGACGGACTTCGGAAGCCAATTGTCACTGGGGAAAATATGCACCATTTTCACATTATGGCAGCGGCGGGGCCAAATGCAGTATTAAACGCGCAAGAATCTGGAGCGGGCAATCTTCATCCTTCACGCTCTCCCAATTACAGGTGAGGCCCCCAATTCCGACTTTCGCTATGAATTGCCGTGGTGGCGTGTAAGGAGATTGAGAAGGGCTAATCTTCAGTACATCACGGTGGGAGTATCGACGAAAAGATATTCCTGCGAGCATTCGCGACTCTCGTGACATGGGTTCTTCCGCAAAACATTTAACCATGCGTCTTACTGATGGCTCTGATCGAGACCCAGTGGCGGCGGGCGAAAGTCCGGGTTAGGCACGGCAAGTTACGGGCTTGGCGAAGTCGATACTCTCACAAGTCCGCCCGAAGTCTTTCCGCTGCCGCCTGCTCGCGCTGGTGCGGATCGCGAGCCACCGTCTGCTCATCGTCCGTCAGCTGTGCGAGAAACCCGAAGCCCCTGACGCAATCGGCGGTGATTCGGTCACGGTCAATCACGACAGCACGGTTGAGGAGCTGGCGGAGATCATCCCAGTCGAAGTCGCGGCCGACCTCGAATTTCTGTATGAGGCGAGGGGGATCGAAAGCATCCCGCGCCTGCCAGAGCTTCAACACTACCAGGCGGCGGACGAGGGGCTGATTGAGCGGCCGCGTGGCAAACATGCCGAGATCGTAAATGTCGCGCGCCTTGTTCCGTTGATAGCAAGCACGGATTTTCTCGGCAAGGATCTCGGGCAGCGCAAGACAGAGAATGTCTGCCGGCGCGAAGGGCAGGAACCTGAAATAACTCTGGAATATCTGCACCTGCCGCTCCGTCGGCAGTGTCGGCGTCTCGCGCCGGCTGATCTGAAGTTTGATCTCGCTTACGCCGCTCGGGTTCCACTCGTGGGCATAAGTAGGATTGACTCCCCAAGACAAACCATCCTGCGTGTCGTAGTATCCCTTGTCAGGAATGGAGAACTGAATACCGTGAAAAGGATGTTCGAAAGCCTCCATCATGGCCAGGATGACTTCCTCGTGATCGTGTTCTTCAATGCCGGTGAAATCGAGATCGGTGGAGAAACGTCCCTGGGTGCCGAGAAACATTTTCCGAAGACAGGTACCTCCCTTGAAGGCCAGTCTGTCCAGAATGGCGCGCTCCGACAGCAGTTGCAGCAGGAAGGTCAGCACCACCTCCTTCTCAGCGATCATGATGTCCCGCAGACCGGATTCATTCGAGTAACGCTGCACCTGCGGCTGGGTCAGCATTGCTAACTGTCCTTCTTGAGGGATTTCCGCTGGCCGAGTCCAGCGCTGCCGTGTAGTTCCTCGCGGGTGACGTTGACGTAGAGGCGCCAGGTCTCGTCATAGCCGATGGCCTTTGGCACGGAATGGTCGGGAGCGGGACCGAGCCAGGCTCGCGTGCTCCGGCCGGTGAAGGTGATCAGGCGTTCGCGCACGTCCGCCGGCATAGCGGCTTTGACGTGATCGGCGAGCCAACCGAAGCGTCGCACGAGCGCACCGGATTCGATCCGTTGGAGATAGTCGGCCGCTTTCTTCCAGTCGAACCGGCGGCTGGCAGTAGCCAGAATTGTGGCGGCCTCTCCGACGCCACCGGCCAGTTCGGGGCGGTCGACGCAGTCAATCGCCGTCTTTTCACGATCGGAGATCATAACCTTGTAACCCAGCACGTCGGTGGGTTCAAAACCGAAGAACTTGTTTGCGGAGGGGTTGACAATGCGAACCTGAGCGTCCCCGACGCGGCGCGCGCGCACATGCACTGGTGTGACCAGGAAGATCACGTTGCGGTGCTGCGTCGTCAATCCGTAATGGGCGGCGGCGGTGCCGTAGCCGATGTAATAAGGATCGACGATGAGACTGGCTTGCGCCAGAAGGTTGCTGTTGCCGAGCGCCTCCGGTCCCTGGTCCGCGGGGATGAGCAGGTACTTGCCCCAACTGGCGCGCTCGAGCCAACCTTTACGACGCAATGACTCGATAATGTTATCGACCGCCTTGGGGCTGGCGCCTAACAGTTTAATAATCTCTTCCCGAGAAACGGCCCGCAGGCCGCGCTCGCTGAGTGCAAGCACGACTCGGCTTTCCTGTGGGGACATGGAGCGGGCTTGAGAGGCCATGAGCTCTTCCATTCACAAAACACCCTCATAAAGGGGGTTGTGATGAACATAGTAACACTCAAGGCATCCAGTTGCAACACTTAGTTGTACAAAACCCCCCAATAAAGGGGGTTATGTGATTCTATATAAGACTCGCTTCGAACCGCCAAGCATAGGCCACGCAAAGTGGCTCATGCGCTCTTGGCTTGTTCTGGAGTGATCACTCCAAGCTGAATTAACAAGCTGTCATATTCGTCGGCTACCGCTCTCATAAGTTCGGCTTCCGAATACACCGGCGGGTCCGAGGCTATGCCAAGTGTCTGGCGATCCCAAAACTGATCCCGCCGTTGCTTAATTGCTTCCACGATCTGCGCTGCATCCATAGAATTCGTTGACTCCCTTCCGGGCACTGTCGCACGTGACGATTGACGCTGGATCGGGAGCAGCCATCGGATGGGCGCAGCCATTACGATTGAAGCGGCCGGATGAAAATCTCCCAAAAGAGTTCGGCCGCGCCTTGGAACGTTAGTTTCTCCTTGCTGTTCCCAAACGATTGCATACCGAGAGCTTCGAAATAAATCATCTGATCATCAGTCTTAACCAGGACAGCTTCGTTCATGCCCCCGTGTCGGGACTCATCGGTCATCGAATATTCGATGCTCTCGCTTCCCATTTTGCCTCCGCCGAGCGAAGCTGATCCTCTGCAAACCTTTTCTCCGTCGCGATATGCCGCTGCGGTGAACCGATCGGCATCAATTCTTCGGAAATTCTGCTGCAATCCGGGATTTCGCCGAACGAGTTCTTCCAAGGAATTTTCAAAGAAGTTCGCGATGTATTCGAACCCTTCATGGCGAAATCTATCCTTATCCAGGTCGGTGAATTGCTTTCTGACACGCAAGTTGCTGGATCGAACTGGCTCCGATAAAGTCGCTTTCTGGGTGCCCGAAACTCTTGGAGTCGATGGCTTTGCGCTTTGCGCAAGTGGTTTCAGGGCTCCTTTGATAGCGTTGACAACATCCTGGAATGCCTCATCGATATTGGGCCACTTCGTTATCGGGCGTCCATCCTTCGGCGCGGCCAGGAGCTTTCCAAAAAGCAAGTCGTGCCAGTCGCAGGGCCGTAAGATGACTGGGATTACCCTTGCATCGCCGCGTCGATGCCTTTCGAGAGCTCGCTTCATTTCGCGTTCGTAGCAGTAATCAGAAGCTATGAAATCCGGGCTAATCAGCAGCAGGATGACATCCGCCGTGTCGATGCGGTCATCGATGGCTGCTCCGAACTCCTCGCCGGCGGTGATGCGACGATCATGCCAGGAGTCGATCAAGCCCTGCCTGCGGAGACTCGATAGATGGATCTCCAGTTGGTCGCGAAGATTCTCATCCACGTGAGAGTAGGAAAAGAAGAGAGTCGCCACCTCGGCCTCCATCGAAATTCGGTAGCGGGCGGTTGCGCGCTTGCCGATGCTCGCTAGAATGTAATGATAGTGCTTTCTTTAAGAGAGAATTATTTTAGTTCAACGCGTAGGCTTTCCTCATGGGAGAACAAAGCGCCGCACGACTCGCTGGGGACGACTATCAACATCTTTACAGCTGGTTCGAATTGCTTCAACTGCTGTCCCCGGAATCTGCGTACAGTCACGGATATGTTGAGCATCCTCACGCCGGTGCGGCGGACGATGTCACCCTTCACCCAAAGGACAATCGGCGTGCCGCCAAGTATGTCCAGGTGAAATTTCACGTTGACCATAGTGCGGCCTATTCCGGATTAAAGCTGGTAGAGGTACATGCCACGGAAGCGCGCTCGGTCCTGCACAAGCTGTTCGATAGTTGGCGTATGTTGAAGGAACGGGAACCGGGAGGCGTCGAGATCTGGCTAGTCAGCAATTGGGCATCTACTGAGGATCTCGGGGAGTTCCTGCTTGAAAGCTTTTGTCTGTCGAAAGATTTCTTTACCGGTGGGCCGAAGAGCAATGCTGGGAAGCTTCGAAAATTGTGGGTGGAGCGACTGGGGGCTACAGAAGAAGAGTTGGCCGAATTTTGCCGCGCCTTACGGCTGCGTCTCGGTTTTTCCGGACTGGCAGAGCTGACGGAACGGGTCGACGAGCGCATGAAACTCCACGGCCTCAGAATGGGGAAAGTGCCTCAGGATCTGGCGATCAGTATTGTTCGTGGCTGGATTCTGGCCGGCGGAGAAAATAAGCGCATCGGCCGCCTGGAACTGGAAAAGGCAATTGCGGAAAAAGGACTGCGGGCAGACCCTACCGAGACTCCGAAAGCAAGCCTGATTATTCATGGTTGGGATCGACGACATTTTGACGTTCCGCCCACGATTGAATTGGACTGGACTCGGTTCTTCGATATCGAATCGCGCAGCATACCGACTCAACAGGCCTGGACGGACGAGTTGATCCCGGAATTGAAACGAGCAAAAGCCCTGCTCGCGGATGTCCCGGGCGCAAACTTTATCGAGTTTCGCGGAAAGCTTCCGTTATCGGCATTGCTGGTTGTTGGGCGGGCATTGCCAGAAGCCGGTGGTTTTCGACTCCGAGTCGAACAGCCAATCGCTGGAGAGACTCACTTGTGGAGATCGGATGCGCCCGCTTCTCGATTTGATCTGGCCGTTTCCGAAACTCCGATCGAAGGAGGAAGAGGGAAGGATCTGCTCGTTTCAGTCTCGCTGACAGGAGATGCGGCGAATGATGTCCGCAGGCTGTTGAGCGAAGACCCGCGGTTCAAGTTGTGGATGGACGTCAAACCGGCAGCCGGGGCGAGCAGCACATCCGTAAACTCCGCACGCGAGGCGACCGTGATCGCGGTTCAGGTAAAAGAACTCATGCGCCAGGTTCGCATCCGCTGCGGCGCCGAGCGGATCGGTTTGATCCTGTATTGCCCAGCCTCGGTAGCGCTGTTTCTGGGACAGAAGTTGAACGCTCTTGGGGAAGTAATCGCCTACGAGCGCCGAATCGCCGGCGGCTACCAAGAAGCGGTTATCATCCAAACCGGTTGAGTTCAGGAGAGCGGAAATTTTGGACCGAAGAGATTCCGCCACGCCTTCAGAGCATCTCCGTTCTTTCCTTGGCGCGCCAGGTCGATGGCCAGAGTGCATTGACGGGCCGCTTGTCGGAGCGCGGCTTCCGCAGCCTTCTTCTCATTCGCGTCCATCATCTCGCTGACCGGAGGGCCGAGGCCCGCGGGATCGGCCCAGGTGTCATGGATGCGATCCACAAGGGTCGCAAACATTGACTGGAACTCATAATCGAACCTGCCGCCAAACGGAGGGGCGAGGCACTCCAGAGCCATAACTTCGAGCAGGAACGAAGGCCTAATCGGTTTGCCGTGGTGATTGTTCCAGTATTTCACCATGCGTACCAATCCCTTCCACTCGTTGCTATAAGTCTGGTGAGCGTCCGTCGCCTTTTTCTCGTGGATTTTGGGATTCGTTTTGATCCACTTGCCCGAGGTTCCGTCCGGGATCTCGTAGTGGTCCCCATCCTCGAAGGCGGGAATTACATCCATGCTCACAACCCGGTAGTCCGTGTTGTCGTCCGCGTCCACGAAGACTCCGAAATCGACCGTGGCAGAACGCCTCTGCCGGCTTACAGCCTCGGCACCATACTTCTCGACGAGCGCGTCCTCAAAGGCCACCAGGACTTTTGACGGATGCTCCTTCCGGTAATGCGCCTCCTCCTGGCCAAGCACGCAAAAGATGTCGACATCTTTGAGCGGCTTGGTTTTCGTATAGCGACGATAGGAGCCGCTCAGAAAATCATCTTCAATG
>Ga0228598_1000155_pt1 | contig 11986 bp, 10 predicted proteins | sample CZU4metagenome_FD_182726 | JGI IMG/M metagenome (GOLD analysis project Ga0228598, IMG submission 182726) | Spruce rhizosphere microbial communities from Bohemian Forest, Czech Republic - CZU4 | ecosystem: Host-associated > Plants > Roots > Rhizosphere | place: Czech Republic: South Bohemian... | reverse complement strand
GCCTTCGGTCAGGATCAGCGGAGCCAGAATGCGTGCGAACTGCGCGGCGGGCTTGAAATCGAATTCCTTGCCACGATACGCGACGGAAATCGCGATGGACGGCACACGATTGATGGCGCCTTCCATCGCCGCGCCCACCGTTCCGGAGTAATAGATGTTCTCACCCATGTTTCCGCCACGATTGATTCCGGAGACGACCAGGTCGGGCTTCTCTTTCAGGATGGCGTTGAAGGCGAGAATCACAGCGTCCGCGGGCGTGCCTTCGATGGAATATTCGTTGGCCGCGAGCTGGTCCATGTAAATCGGCTGGCGCAACGTGAGCGACTGTGCTGCGGCGCTGCGTTCGCGCGAAGGCGCAACAACAGTGAGCGCGGCGTCGTCTTTCAACGCGTCCACCAGCGCGCGCAGGCCGGGAGCGTGGATGCCGTCGTCGTTAGTAATCAGAATATGTGGCATGAAAGTTTCGTGCGGATGTAACGCCTTTCGAAAAATTCGTCACGGCTGAACAGCGGAGAGGAAGATGGTCGGGACGACTGGATTTGAACCAGCGACCTCACGCACCCCAAGCGTGCGCGCTACCAGGCTGCGCTACGTCCCGACCGCTTGCACCGTGTGTAGCGTATCACTCGCGTTCGAGAAGGGTCAAGACGGCGAGCAGTTCTTCGTGCAAATCGAGGAGGAATTTGCGCTGCTGGCGCGTGGGAGCTTCGCGGCGAGATGCCGGAGCGGGCGCGGGCGCGGCGGAGCGTTCGGCGCCGCCATTACCAGCAGCGGCACCGCTGCTTGACGATTCACCCTGTTCCTGGCCGCGCTCTTCGAAATGTTTGCGCGCGCCGGCGATGGTGAAACCTTCTTCGTAGAGCAGGCGCTTGATTTCGAAGACCGTCTCGATATCTTCACGGCGGTAGAGGCGATGGCCGCTGGGACTCTTCACCGGCTGCAACATGGGAAATTCTGTTTCCCAATAGCGCAGAACGAAGGCCTTGGTAGCTGTCAAGCGGCTGACTTCGCCGATGCGGAAAAGGCTCTTCTCTTCCCTTTCATCCATGGGCGAAGCATCCGGTGCTGGAAAAGCGCTAGCCATCTCAATTTCTATCGTAGGCCGATTTCTAGCTGTGTCAACCCCTGCGGAGTGATTCGGGATCACGATTTGCGCGGGTCTTTGCGTTCGCGGTGGCGCGAGCCGCGTTTCTTCAGGCGCTGGGTGAAGCGTATGGGCGTGCCGAGGAAGCCGAATTCCTTGCGCAGCTCGTTTTCCAGGAAACGCTGATAGCTGAAGTGCAGCGGCTTGAGCTGATTGGTGAACAGCACAAAGGTGGGCGGCGCGGTGCTGGCCTGGGTGATGTAGAAAATCTTCACTTCGCGGCTGGCGGGCGAAGTGCCACGCGTGAGATCCACATTCGCGACCCAGCGATTCAGTTCGCCCGTGGAAATGCGTTTGTTGCGAGCTGCGACGACTTTGTCAATCAAGTTGTAGAGTCGGTCTATATTTTCTCCGGTCTTGGCTGAGAGAAAAACCACCGGCGCGTACGAAAGAAATTTCAATCGCGCGCGAACCAGCGGCTCGTAATCCTGCACTAGCTTATTGGCGTTGAATGCCACGAATTTCCCGCCGCGTTTCTTTTTTTCCGACGACAAATCCTGCGCGGCTTCCAGCGCCAGGTCCCATTTGTTCATCACGATGATCACGGAGCGGCCGGACTGTTCGGCATAGCTGGCGATGGTGGCATCGTGCGAAGTGATGCCCTGCGCGGAATCGGCGACGAGCAGGGCGATATCCGCGCGTTCCAGGTGCTGGCGAGCCATGATGACGCTCAATTTCTCGGCGATCAGCTTGGTTTTGCCTTTGCGGCGAATTCCGGCGGTATCGAGGAAGCGATAGGCTTTGCCGTTGCGCTCGACGACGGTATCCACCGCATCGCGCGTGGTGCCGGGCTCCGCGGATACGATGGAGCGTTCCGCGCCCACCAGCTGATTCAGCAGCGTGGATTTTCCGACGTTGGGGCGGCCGATGATGGCGATGTTCACATGCGGAGCTTCAGGTTCCGGCTCGCCCTTGGGAATTTCCTCGGTTACAGCGTCCAGCAGCACGTCCACGCCGAAACCATGCTCCGCGGAAATAGGAAAGACTTCGTCGCCTAATTCGTAAAACGGCGCGGAAAATTCCACGGCTTGCTGCGGCGTGTCCACTTTATTGACGGCGAGAATCGGCGGCTTGCCGGCGCGGCGCAGCAGTTGCGCCAGTTCCTGATCGAGAGGCGTGGGGCCGGTTCGGCCGTCAACAATCTGGATCACACGCGCTCCGTTTTTAATCGCCACGCTGGCCTGGCGCAAAATTTCGCCGGGGATGCCGGCTTTGTCTTCGGGAACGATGCCGCCAGTGTCCACCACTTCGAAGCTGCGGCCTTCCCAGTTCGCCGTGCCGTAGATGCGATCGCGCGTGATGCCGGGCTCGTTGGTGACGATAGACCGTCGCGTGCCGGTGAGCCGATTGAACAGCGTGGACTTGCCCACGTTGGGGCGGCCGACGATGACGATAGATGGAAGTTTGGCATTCATGTGAAGGGCGTGCCGCTCGGCAGGCTAACTACTCTATCATCTCTCACGCAATCTATGTGTACGTTCAGGTTCGGCCTACTGCTCGCTGCATCGCCATTTTCGAATCGGCGGCGAATTTTTTCTGTAAGGCTCGCGTGTAAGGGAGCGCCAGACGGGCTAAGGCGCGTGGCCGAGAGAAGGCGTAGAGGTCGTACCAAACGGTCTCGTCGTGGGGATGAAATTCGACGGTGAAACGTTCCTCTCCCATCTCTGCGTGATCGGGCAACGTGCCATACGCAAACCCGTACCTTTCCAGTGCGCCTTGTTCCTCGGTCGTGTAGACGATGCGGGCCGCATTGAGCGACCAGAAACCAAGATGCGAGACGGCGATGGCAACCGTCGCACCTTCTTCGATAGGGGTGTCTGGCCAAAACAGTTCGAGCCATGCGATATCGAACATCTTCCACTGCTTGATCGCGTCCTTGGCTCGCTCAAACGCAGCGCGACCCTGGCCTAATTGAATTCGATTGAGGTCCACGACGTAGCCGTTGGATGCCTGCGTTCGTGACGCGCCAACATGTTCGTAGGAAAACGGCTGACGCTTCTGCGCGGAGAGAAATTCGCGAATGCCCTCTTGATCGGGCTTCTTAAGAAAGAACATCGGCAGTTCGTTCCCCCCAACCGCATCGTGCACGGGCCTCTTGACGATAGGCGATAAATTCGATGATTGCCATCAAGCCGGTTCGCCCAGCGCGCTGCCCCACTTGCGTGTAATATCTTAAGGTTCAGTGCGCACAGCCCCTCCTGGCTGCGCCACCTCACCCAATGCCGAAAAAAGCTGCTGCTGCGACAAAATCTGAGGATGTGACGATCGAGGGGATCTTTGGGACTGGCGGATTGCTGGAGAGCCGGCACCCGGGATACGAATTTCGCTCCTCGCAGCTGGCCATGGCGGAAATCGTGGATGAGGCTTTCCAGAAGCATCAGCACGCGATCATCGAGGCGGGCACCGGCACGGGCAAGACCCTCGCGTATCTGATTCCCGCGATTCGCAGTGGGCGGCGCGTGGTGATTTCCACGGCCACGAAATCCTTGCAGGAACAATTGTTCGATAAGGATGTGCCGTTCCTGCAGAAACATTTTGCGCCGAATCTAAAGGCGGCGCTGATGAAAGGCCGCAACAATTTTCTGTGCCGGCAGAAAGTGCACCAGTTCGAAGGCCAAGCGCTCCTGAAAGGCATTGACGAAGTGGACTGGTTCGCGCAAATCCGCGACTGGGAAAAGCTGACGGAGACGGGCGACCGCTCCGAGCTGACATTTCTGCCGGATGACGCGGAACTGTGGCATCGCATTGACGCGCGCAGCGATCTTTGCACGGGACAAAAGTGCCCGGAATTCGCGCGCTGCTTTCTGACGGCGATGAAACAGCGCGCGCAGGAAGCGGACCTGATCATCGTCAATCACCATTTATTTTTCGCGGACCTGGCCATACGTCAGGATGATTTCGGCTCGATCCTGCCGGAATATTCTGCGGTGGTGTTCGACGAAGCGCACGAGATCGAAGACGTCGCCAGTGATTATTTCGGCTGCCGCGTATCGAGCTATCAATTCGAAGAGCTAGTGCGCGATACGGAAGCAATGCTGCGCATGCTGAAAATTGAAGCGTCGGCGCTGCGCAAGCATCTGCTGCGCGTACGCGAACGGGCGCGCGTATTTTTCGAGCATTTTCCGGAGCGCGAAGGGCGCTACCCATTCGGACCGGCGGAACGCAAATCGTTCCTGGAGAAGAATCACGAGGCGTTCGAAGACTTGTCGGCGGCGGTAAAGCGCATTGAAACGGAACTTTCCGCGCTGAATCCCAAGCCGGAAGAAGTGATGACGCTGGCGCGACGAGGTGCCGACCTGCGGCGCGAATTCGAATTCCTGCTGGAGAGCGAAGAAAAAAGTTACGTCTATTGGTACGAACGGCGCGGCAAAGGCATCGTGCTGACCGCGACGCCGATTGACGTGAGCGAAATCCTGCGCGAAAAGCTTTTCGACCAGTTTGACACCGTGGTGCTGACTTCTGCGACGCTGGCAGTGGGCGGGCGCTTCGATTTTCTAAAGCAGCGGCTGGGTCTGCAACCCGCGAAAGAAAAAGTGCTGCCGCAGGAATTCGATTTCCACGAGCAGGCGCTGCTCTACATTCCGGCAGACATGCCGGACGTGCGGCACGAATCATTTTCCCGGCGCGCGGCGCAAGAAATCACGAAGCTGCTGGAAATCTCCAAGGGCCGCGCCTTCTGCCTTTTTACGAGTTACGCGCAGATGCGCAGCGTGTACGAGTTGGTTTCCGGACGCCTACAATTTCCGATGCTGCTGCAGGGCACGGCGCCGAAATCAATTCTGCTGGAGCGTTTTCGCTCGACGCCGAATGCGGTGCTGTTCGCGACGGCGAGTTTCTGGCAGGGCGTGGATGTGCCGGGCACGCAGCTTTCCTGCGTCATCATTGATAAATTGCCTTTCGCGGTGCCCAGCGATCCGATCGTGGCCGCACGCGTGCGCGCTTTGCAGGAAGACGGCCGCAATCCGTTCGCGGAATATCAGGTGCCCGAAGCGGTGCTGGCGCTGAAGCAGGGTTTCGGAAGGCTGATCCGCTCGAAGACGGACCGCGGCATTCTGGCAATCCTCGATAACCGCATCTCGCGAATGCAGTATGGTAGAATTTTCCTGGAATCCCTGCCTGATTACACAACCACGCAGGATATCGCGGAAGTCGCGCGGTTCATGGAAAACCATCCGGACTAAGGAAGGCCGATGTACGAAGTGAGTGTGGACGAGAGCTTTGCTGCGGCGCACAATCTGCGGAACTACAAGGGAAAATGCGAGGATTTGCATGGGCACAATTACAAAGTGCGCGTGACGCTGGCCGGCGCGGAACTGGACGCGACGGGGCTGCTGTACGATTTCGCGCATTTGAAGCAAGTGATCCAGGGCGTGATTCGTGCGCTGGACCATAAATATTTGAACGAGCTGAAGCCGTTCGACGTGCTGAATCCCTCCGCGGAAAATATCGCGCGGCATATTTACGAACAAACCGCGCAGCAGATGCACGCCACGGCGAACGGCGCGGCGATTTCGAGCGTTACCGTGTGGGAATCGGACCTGACGGCGGCGACGTATCGTCCGTAACGGGGCGTTGCGGGTGGTCCGGCGCGGCGCGGAGAGAGCAAGCAGCGCGATCGGCGAACGCCCACAAGGAACGCAGCGAAAATGAACCGAGGATTTTTGATTATCGCGCTTCCCGCTTTCCTGGTTTCCATCTTCTGGCTGACGCTGGGATGGGGCTGGCACACCGCAGTCATCGGCGGATGCCTGGAAATCGCTATCGGCGTGGGTGTCGTCATTTACGCCGCACGGCGGCCGAGCGCGCCGCAAAGCCCCGGGCCGGGAGGCCCGGAGTCGGGCCGCTGAAATCTCTGGAAACGCCATGAGTGGCGGAGAAAAATCCTAAAATCCGCGAACGGAATATGCGATAGTGGCCGGTTGCGCGCGGAGATATTTTCCCAGGCGCAGAGGTCGGCCGCTCGCACGGGAGCACGGATTGAACAATAATAGGCTGCGGCAATTCACTGGCGGAGGAGCTACGTACATGCGAAAAGTGATTCCCATCCTGGGAGCCTGGGTGCTGGTGGCGATGATGGCCGCGACTGCGCTGGCGCAGGGCACAGGCAGACTCAACGGCGAAGTTCTGGACCAGAACGGAAAGCCGTATGCGGATCAGACGGTGACGATCAAACTTCCTGACACGGGCCAGACGTTCACGGTAAAGACGGATAAGAACGGAAAATTCGTACAGCTGGGAATGCGCAGTGGAGTGTACGTGATCACTTTGGTCAGCCTGAATTATTCCGAAAAATTTCAGGTGACCGACGCGCAAGAAAATAATTACAAGCTGGACCTGAAGCAAGTGGCGGCGGCGACCGCGGCAGCGCATCCGGAAGAAGCCAAGAAGAAAGAAGAAACCGAAGACAAATTCAAGATGATGAAGCAGCATTTCGACGCGGGCATAGCGGCGCTGAACGCCGCCAATGATGTGAAGACGCAATTGAAGACGGCTGCAGCGGATCAGAAATCGACGTTGCAAGCGCAGCGCACCTCCGATTGCACGACCGCGGCGACCGAATTCGCGCAAGCCGTGCAGAACCTGGGAGAAAAAGAGGTCAATAACCGCGCGATGATCCTGGGCAACCTGGGATCCGCGAACGAATGCGCCGGCAATTATGCCGACGCTGCGGCCACGTTTCAGAAGGCCGTCGATACGAAACCGGTCGCGGGGTATTACACCGGCCTCGCCACCAACTTGGCGAACGTGGGCGCGTCGTCAACGGATCCAAAAGATTCCGCAGCGAAGTTCGCGGACGCCAGCGCCGCCTGCGACAAAGCGACCGCACTCGACCCGGCGGCGGGCGCCATTTGCTGGAAAAATCTGGGCATCGTCCTCAGCAACAAGGGCCGCATGAAGGAAGCTGTCGCCCCGCTGCAAAAAGCCTCTCAAGCCGACCCCAAGGACCAGATTACCTGGTACATGTTGGGAAGCGCGCTGACCGCGACGATTGACACCAAGCAAGAAGGCGACAAAATGACGTACATCATTCCGCCGGGCACCGCCGAGGCCTACCAGAAGTGTATTGATACGGGGGCGGATAATGCGACCGGAAAGCTCTGCAAGGACGCGCTGGACGGTTTGAATGCCATGAGCGGCGGGCAGGACACCTCGGTGGGTAAAAAGAAGAAGAAGTAGACCATTTCTCGGCAGGTCGGCGGCTGTCGCACTGAGCAGCCGCCGCGTGGGCTTCCCGTCCGTGACATTCCCATTTCAGAACGTTTTCTTTTCTCGATTCGCTTCGCGAGGAGTGCTATTCTTTCGCTCGTCGCTCCGCGTATTGCGTCGTAGGGCATCTCGCGTGCAGCGTGGACATCAAGCAACGCGTCGCGGAAACCCGCAGGGGAACCCAGTGGAGAAGTGGATTTGAACCAGCCCAGCACAGAACGCCGCCGCAGCGAACGACTTTCGCAATCCTTACCGTTAATCGTGCGCGGGATTGACCTGCTCGGGCAGCCTTTCGAAGAACGCACGACTACGCTCGCGTTCAATCTTCACGGATGCCGCTATACCTCCAAGCACCATCTGCCGCGTAACACTTGGGTGACGCTAGATCTTCCTCAAGGCGTGACGCAGGCAAATGCGGGAACCAATGCGAGCGCCAGCTCGACCGAAAATGCGCGAACCACGCTGCGAGCGCGCGTCGCCTGGGTGCAGCGGCCGCACTCGATTCGCGATTTCTTTCAGATTGCCGTGGAGTTGGAAAGCCCGGCAAATATCTGGGGGACCGACGCACCCGAATGGAATAGCGCGGCCACGGCGACTCCGGAATCTGAAACATTACATGCAAGATCGATATCACCCTTCAGCGAACCGTCAGCGACAGCCATTGCGACAGGGAACCTCGGGAATTTTATGGACCAATTCAAGACGGAAGCAAAAATTGATTCGCAAGAAACTCACGAGGCGGTTGAACCTGCGCAGGAGCTCGCGCGCGAAACAGCGCAGCAGGTTGAAGCTGCTCCGGCGGCCGATAACCCTCTGCTGCGCGAACTTCGCGCGGAGCTGGACCGCCAGGCCAAGGAGGCGGTGTTAGCGGCAGCCGAGCGGGCCCGCGAAGAAGTGCTGCAGACCGCCGCGGCGACCGTGCGCGAGCGCGCGAGCAGCGCCGAGGAACTTTTCGCGAAATGGAAGCGCGAGATCGAAAAGCTGCAGGCCGGCGTGCGCGAGGAATTTTTCGCGCAGGTGGCTGCGAAGCAGGATGAGGCGCTCGGCGCGCTGCAATCAGGATTTGACGAAAAATTCGGGCAAGCGCGCGAGCTGCTGGGCGAGATCACTCGCCAGGCTGAAGTGCTGCGCGCCGAAAGCGGCAATGCACAGGAGGCCACCAGCCAAGTGGCGCGGGCGCTGCTGCAATTGGAAATGGCCGACACTGCGCGCAAGACAAAAGTGGGAGAGCCCTCGACGGAAGAAATCGCGGCACAGGAGAGCGCCGTAGCCGTGTGGCGGCAGCGCCTGGAATCGGAAATGACGGTGGCGCAGGGACAATGGAACGAGCTGTTGCAATCGTCGCTGGATAATAATTTGCAGCGGATGGTTGACCAGCTTTCGGAGCGCTCGCAGGAAGTGCTGCGCAACGCCGAGCAGAAAATGACGGAGCGGTTGGGTGAACTGCGCCAGCCGTTCGCGCAAGCCGCCGCGGAGGCGCGTGAGACGTTTTCGGGGATTCAGTCTGCGCTGGAGCAGGAAGTGCTGAAGGCGCGCAGCTCGCTGGCGGAAGTGAAGCAGGTGGCCAGTCGCACGGAGGAGTTTTCGGCGCAGCTGGAAGCCGCAAGTCACGACACGGTGAATGAACTGCACCGGCGTCTCGAACGAATTCTGGACGCGCAGACGGCGGAAATGAATCGCCGCATGGAAAATCTCTCCGCGGACGTTGCGCAGCGCGCGGTCCCGGTGCTGGATTCGCTCAGCCACCAGTTCCAAGAGCGCGCCTTGGCCGAAGCCGAGGCCAAACTCGCGCCGCATCTGGAACGCGTTCCCGCGCTGTTGCACGAACTGGCAGCTCGCGAGGTGCAGCTCGAAGACAGCCTGCGGCTGCACCGCGAAAGATTGCGCCAGGTCTCTGAAAATAATCAGCGCGAAGTTGGCACGCAGGTCGCCGCGACGCTGGTGAGCTTGCATGCCGATTTTGAGGTCGCGCGCAAGGATGCGCTGGCAAAGTGGTCCGAGGAATTGGACGCGAGCGGCGTGCGCGCGGCGCACGCGGCGGCTGAATCCATCGGGCACACCTCCGAATGGCTGCAACAGGAAGCGCGGGCGCGTCTGCAGGCGCTGGTGGAACAGTCCTTCGTGACCGCCGAGGCGGGACTGGTGCAAAGAAGCGCGGACACGGCGCAAAAATTCGAAGCGCAACTCGCGGCGCAATCCGCGGTGCACCTGGGACAAATCCGGGGCGAGATGGAAGGCGTCGCCGGCGAAGTGACGGCGCATTCGCGCACGGAACTCGATCGCGCGGCCGAAGCCGCGGCGGCTTCTTTTGGCCAATTGCTGCACGAAGTATCCGATCGCGAGACTACGCAATTCGCCGCCACCACCGCTACTACGCGGCGCGAACGCGCGGAGGAATTTGACCACGCCACGCAGCAGCTGCTGCATCAACTCGACGTGAACGCTTTTTCGTCCGTGGAACGCTTCCGCGCGCAGATGGCATCGCAGTGGGAGTCCAGCGTCGGCGAAGGACGCGCGGCGTTGGGGGCTGAATTTGCGTCGGCGCTCGAAGGTTTTCGCACTGAGCGCGACGCGCACCAGAACGAATGGACGGCGCAGCTGGAGCGCGTAAGCGGCGACGCTGCCGGAAAGTTTCAAGATCGTTTGCAGACCACCGCCGATTCGTGGGTGATGGCCTCGGTGCGGCGGCTCAACGAGCACGGGCAGAACGGAATCGAATCGTTGCTGCGCTCAGCCGACCAGGCGCTGCGCGATTCCTGCTCGAAGGTTTTCGACGGGCTGGCGCAAATGCTGCGCGAACGCGCGGCCAACGTCGCGGGTGCCGGCAACGTGGCCGGATTTACGCAGGTCACCAATCGCGACACGCCCGAACCACCGAACCCGCGCAACGGATCGCTGTAAGTAAGTCAGTCGGCACGCCCTCTCGCTTAACCCTGGAATCGGCGATCGCGATGTGACGGGACACGACTCCATCCTCCCAATTGCGCGCCACCTTTTCGCCCGCGCTAAATCTTGCGCTGAATTTCGTTTTCCCTTTGACCGAAGGCATCGCGGCTTAAATTGCGTCCGTGGGAAGAAGAATGATGGTGAGCGCGTACGTCCGCTTGCGTTCCTTCTTTGCGCCGTGCTCGCGGGCCCGTTCCTTTGAGCCTTGCGCAAGCAGCGCGTTGATCGAACGCGAGATTTGACGACGGACTGTTTTGAGCGCTTTCACGCGCGAGCCTTTTATCAGGAGCCGCCCCGCGATGAGTCCCTTCTTGCTGCCCCGCTGCAAGCCATCCTTCTGCGCGTAGGCGAGCACGTCCGCGCGCCCTGCATCCAGAACCGCGTTCAGCATAGCTTCGAGGCCGGATGGTTTGTCGCTGGCGTCGCGCGTGGGGGAAAGAACCGAAGGCGCCGGGCGAAACAGCGCTGCGGTCGCTTGATAATACTTCTCCACTGTTCCGCGCTTCTGCCGCGTCTCCGTCAAGCGAATTACTTTCGCGCGCTCAAGTTCCTGGACGTGGTGATACAGCTTGGTGTGATTTTCTCCGAGCAGATCGGCGACTTGCTTGGTGGTGCGGGGCTGGCGTACCAGGAGGCCCAGAATGCGCAAGCGCAACGGATGGGCGAGCGCACGAATCTGCTGGAAGTCCGCCAGGGTTTGCGTGCCGTGGGGCAGCGCAGCGTTCTGCGGCCCGGATTTTTTCGCCATCGTCTCGGCTATCTCCTGAAGGATGCGCCCTCGCTTGGAGCCACTGCCGGAATTCTAGCAAACAAATGAATAGTAAAATATAGTTGACTATTCATACGAATGTGACTAGCCTGCCCGAGTCCTTGCCGTTCGCAGCGGCGGCGAGCATTCCAGGTCCGGGAGGCGCACATGACAGGATCGCACGTGCTGCTCGACCACATCCTGCTGGTAATGATCGCGCTGGTGTGGCCGGTCGCGGAATGGAGGTGGTACTACCCGCGCTCGGTGCGCGCGATCGGCGCGGGCATTCCCGGCGCGCGGGCGCGCTTGTACCGCAACAGCGTCGCGCCGCAGTGGATTTTCAGCGCATGCGTCATTTGCTTGTGGGCAATTCGCGCGCGTCCCTGGGCGCTGCTGATGCTTGGTCCGAGCACGCCGCTACGGCTGGGAATTGCATTGGTATCGGCCGCGCTCAGTGTCGCCGTGCTACCGCTGCAGCGGCGGACCCTCTACGCGCGACCAAACTGGCCGGACCTCGTGCGTCGCACGCTCGCTTACGCCGAACCCCTGGTGCCGCGCACGACCGGTGAGTATCGAGGCATGATTGTGGTAGCGCTCACCGCCGGCATCTGTGAGGAATTTCTCTTCCGCGGCTTCGTGACGTGGTATTTCCAGGTGCTCTGGCCCGGCTCGCGGGTCGGTCTGGTTTTGGCCGTGACCATCAGCGCGATCATTTTCGGGTTCGCGCACATTTATGTCGGCCTGCGGCACGTGTGGGTGAGCGCCATCGTGGGCTTATTTTTCGCCGTGGTCGTGCTAGCGGCGGGCTCGCTAGTGCCGGCGATGATCATGCATGCAGCCATGGATTTGAACTCCTTCGATCTGGGTTTTCGGGCGTTGCGCAAGGCAGGCGAAGCGGGAGCCGAACCGGCAGTCTCGGCATTGTCCTAACTACACTCGTC
>Ga0228598_1000154_pt1 | contig 12011 bp, 13 predicted proteins | sample CZU4metagenome_FD_182726 | JGI IMG/M metagenome (GOLD analysis project Ga0228598, IMG submission 182726) | Spruce rhizosphere microbial communities from Bohemian Forest, Czech Republic - CZU4 | ecosystem: Host-associated > Plants > Roots > Rhizosphere | place: Czech Republic: South Bohemian... | reverse complement strand
TTACCTCACAAAACTGCGCGAGGACGCATTTATCGACATCAAGACCGGCTACGAAGACGCGGGCGCCAGCCCGAACCAGACCAAGCCCATCGAGACCGCGAATAAAGAGCCCAGCGGCAAGGATCTCAAAAAGAAGAAAAAATTCGGCCTGTTTTAGTTTAAGCTTGGCCTGAACCGGCGGAGTGCGTGGACTGAGTCAGCCCGCGGACCGTGCCACACGTCCCGGAGCAATGGACTATGAAGGAATTCTTCCTATCGGATTGCGGTCACCACGAAAACAAAATCATCACTTCGAGTTTCGTGGTCGTTTCCAAGCAAGTTAAGCCCAAGAAGAGCGGCGAACCCTATCTAGCGCTGATTCTCGGCGATCGAACCGGTCAGCTCGAAGCCAAGATGTGGGACAACGTCGAGGACGCCATCGACGCCTTCGAGCAGGATGACTTCCTCAAGATCAAAGGCCTGCTCAACAAATATAAGAATCGCTTCCAGATCACGATTCATAAGCTGCGCCGCCTCGGCGACTCCGAGATCGACTTCTCCGATTATTTGCCTAAGACCACCAAAGATATCGGCGAGTTGTGGCAAACGCTGGCGACTTTCGTCGCTTCCTTTCGCGATCCCCATCTCAAGGCGCTGGTGGAAGCTTTCATGTCCGACCCGGAGATTGCGGAGTCCTATCGCAATGCCCCTGCGGCCAAAACCCTACACCACGCCTACATCGGCGGTTTGCTCGATCACGTTGTATCACTCTGCCGATCCTGCGATTTGATGTGCCAGAATTATCCGCAGATTAACCGCGATCTTTTACTTACCGGCGCGTTCCTGCACGACATCGGCAAGATTCACGAACTCAGTTATAACCGCTCATTCTCCTACACCACGCGCGGCCAGTTGCTCGGCCACATGATCATCGAACTGGAAATGCTGCAAGCCAAGCTTGCGCAGTTTCCCGACTTCCCCGATGAACACAAAATCCTGGTCGAGCACCTCATCATCAGCCATCATGGAGAATACGAATTCGGTTCGCCCAAGCTGCCCATGTTCCCCGAGGCTCTGATGTTGCACTATCTCGACAATCTCGATTCCAAGATGGAAAGCATGCGGGCTCATTTCGAACGCGAAGCTGCCTCCGATGGCCCTTGGACCGGGTACAACTCTTCTCTGAGCCGTCCGCTGTTGAACTCGGCAAAATTTTTGGAGAAGAAGAAACCGGTTGTCGCCTCGTCGCCAGAAGCGCCCGCCCAGGAGTCGCCGACGGCGGAAGCAACCGAGGCGCAACCAGTGGAAATCAAAGAGCCTTAGGTTGTCTCTGGGAACCGAGAACTGCAAACTGATAACTGATTTTCCTATCCCCCATGCTTGATCTGACTCGCTTCAAAGTCCTGACCTTCGACTGCTACGGCACCATGATCGACTGGGAAAGCGGCATCTTCTCTGCTTTGCGTCCGATCCTCGCCGCGCACAAGAAATCAATTGCGGACTCTGAACTTCTGCGGTTGTACTCCGAGCTCGAAGCGTCCGCCGAGCAAGGAGAATTTCTGCCTTATCGAGATGTCCTGCAGTCCGTAGTCCGCGGCTTCGGTGAGCGTCTCGGATTCTCGCCAACTGCCGACGAAGTTCGGTCGCTTCCAGAGTCGCTTGCGAACTGGCCGCCGTTTGCTGACACAGTGGCAGCCCTGCGCAAACTCAAAACCCACTATCAACTCGCAGTGATCTCCAACGTGGACGATGATCTTTTCGCAGCTACAGCGCCCAAACTCGAAATAGCATTCGACCGCGTAATCACCGCGCAGCAAGCCGGCTGCTACAAGCCTTGCATGAAGATATTCGAACTGGCGGAAGAACGGATCGGCGTAAGCCGTGACCACTGGCTTCACGTCGGGCAAAGCATTTATCACGACGTAATTCCCGCGCAGTCGTTGGGCATTGCCACAGTCTGGGTAAACCGGCCTTCGCCCCGGCCCGGCGCCGGCGCTGCCAAAGCCGCCGCCGGAAAACCAGACTTGGAAGTCCCCGACTTAAAGACGCTCGCAGATTTGGCAACCACTGAGAACCGGGAACCATGAACTGAGAACTGCCTTCCGATCCGCTTTCGCCGCAAACCGTATTAAACTTGTCGTGCATCAAGAACTCCAATGCCAGGCACGTTTGCATCCGCGCCGAAAATTCCGAGGAATCACATGGCAACCGCCACTACTCGCGCAAATCCGCTTTCTTATCTTACCGACCAATTGGGTGAGCTCAAGGCCAAAGGCACGCACTTCCGTCTGCGTGTGCTCGACGACGAGCAAGCCCCGGTGTGTACCTTCGACGGCAAGAAAGTCATCAACCTCGCGTCGAATAATTACCTCGGCCTGACCACGCATCCCAAACTCCGCGAAGCCGCACTGGAAGCCACGCGCAAGTATGGAGTAGGTTCAGGCGCGGTGCGCACGATTGCCGGCACCATGAAGATCCACATGGAGCTCGAAGAAAAGATCGCTCGCTTCAAGAATGTGGAAGCCTGCGTAGTCTTTCAATCCGGGTTCGCCGCCAATGCAGGCACGGTTTCAGCAGTGTTAGGCAAAGACGATTTCATCATCTCCGACCAACTCAACCACGCTTCGATCATCGACGGCGCTCGTTTGTCGCGCGCCAAGATCCTGGTCTTTGAGCACAAGAACATGGCGCAGGCCGAAGAAAGATTGGCGAGCATTAAAGATCAGCCGGGAAAAAAGCTGCTCATCACTGACGGCGTCTTCTCCATGGACGGCGATATCGGCCCGCTGCCCGCGCTGTGCGATCTCGCCGAAAAATACGGCGCGATCATGATGGTTGACGATGCCCACGCCTCGGGCGTCCTCGGCCGAAATGGTCGTGGCACGATAGATCATTTCAAAATGCATGGCCGCGTGGATATTCAGGTCGGCACGCTCTCGAAAGCCATCGGCGCGCTGGGCGGATACGTCTGCGGCACCCGCGATCTCATCGACTTTCTGTATCACCGCGCCCGCCCATTCCTGTTCTCGACTTCGCACCCACCATCCGTCGCAGCCACCTGCATCGCCGCTTTCGATGTTTTAGAAAACGAACCCGAACGCATCGAGCGCCTCTGGGACAACACGCGCTTCTGGAAAAAAGAACTGGCCCTGCTCGGCTTCAACATCGGAGGCCAGACCACGCCCGCCAGCGAAACTCCAATCACTCCCATCATCATCGGCGACGGAAAACTCACCATGGACTTCTCCCGCGAACTTTTCAAAGAAGGCGTCATGGGCACCGGCATCGCCTTCCCAACAGTCCCCGAAGGCAAAGCGAGAATCCGCACCATCATGACCGCCACGCACACCAAGGAAGAACTGCAGCAAGCGCTAGAAGTGCTGAAGCGCGTGGGAAAGCGGATGGGAATTGTGTAGCAACGATTGCACTTAGAAGCGAATGTTCCGCGTGGAACACTTCTGCGGATTAATCAGCTCGATAGACAATCCGGCCGCTCACAATTGTCGCCACAACTTTTCCTATCAACTGCCAGCTGTCGAAGGGAGTGTTGTGCGATTTCGAGCGCGACTTCGCGGCCTCAAAAGTCCAGCGTTTCTTGGGATCGAAAATGGTTATGTCGGCATGATTGCCGCGGGCGAGTGTGCCGCGACCTCTCAAGTCGACCACGCGAGCGGGACCTGCCGTGAACAGTTCGACGATTCTCGCTAGAGGAATTTTCTGGTCGCGATGCAGGCGCATGATGGCAAGGCCGAGCGCGGTTTCGAGCCCCGTAATTCCGAACATGGCGCGCTCGAATTCGATGATCTTTTCATGCGGCGCGTGAGGTGCGTGATCGGTCGCGATGGCATCGATGGTACCATCGGCGAGCGCAACAAGAATGGCTTCACGATCGGCACTCGATCGCAGAGGCGGATTCATTTTGAAGTTGGAGTTGTAGTCGCCCACGTCGGCATCGGTCAGGCTGAAATGGTGCGGCGTGACTTCGCAGGTGACGCGAGCTTTGCCGCGCTTGCCTCGCCTGACTGCTTTTAGCGCGTCAGCGGTCGAAAGGTGGGCCACGTGCAAACGGGCTCCCGTGAATTGCTGGGCCAAGTGAACATCGCGCTCGACCACGGAAGCTTCCGCAGCCGCCTTCATCCCACGCAAGCCGAGACGAAAGGAAGTTGGTCCCTCGTTCATCGAGCAGTTCTCGGTCATGCGCGTGTCTTCGGCGTGCTGAATCACGGGAAGGTTGATTCCTGACGCGGCTCGCAGCGTGTCGCGCATCACGAGGTCGTTAAGGATGGGCCGGCCGTCGTCGCTCACAGCGACTGCGCCGGCGCGTTGCAACGCTCCGAAATCGGTAAGCACCGCGCCTTTGCTCGCGTGCGTCGCGGCGGCGATCGGGAACACGTTGACCACGGCCGCGCGTTCGGGCTGCTGAATCCAGGAGACCCATTCGGGCGAATCGACCACGGGAGAGGTGTTCGGCATACAGCACACAGATGTGAATCCGCCGGCAGCCGCGGCAGCGGTGCCGGTTGCGATGCTTTCCTTGTAGCTTTGACCGGGTTCGCGCAAGTGGACGTGGAGATCAATGAAACCTGGGGCGACGATTAGGCCTCGGGCATCGAAGGTTGCGTCAGCGCTGCTGCGGATCTTGTTCGGAGCGGCGACCTCAGCGACGTGTCCGTCGCGCAGCAACACGTCCATGAGCGCGTCTACGTTCGCTGCGGGATCGATGACGCGCCCGCCTTTGATCAAGAGAGAGGACGGTTTGGATTTATCGTGTGCCATTTATTCTTCTAGAAAGTCCCTCAGCGGCTAAAGCCTCGGTGGCTTGCGAGCGTGTACCGCACCGCTGAAGCGCTGCGCCACCCAAAAGCTGAGCCTTTCCGCAGCCCGCTCAGGCTAACTCTCTTGGCCTGAAGCCTGACGACCGGCTCCTGATGCCTAGCTCGCCTTTGCCGAGCGCCTTGGCCAGAATCGCCATTCGCACCGGCACTCCGTTATGCACTTCTTCAACGATCACCGATTGCGGGCAATCCGCGACTTCCCATGTCAATTCCAGCCCGCGAATGATGGGCCCGGGATGCATCAGGATCGTGTCGCGCTTGGCCATTTTTAATCGAGACATCGTCATCTGATATCTGGAAATGTAATCCTGGACTCGCAGCTTCGTTCCTGCCAGGCGTTCTTTTTGTACCCGCAAAACCATAATCGCGTCGGCGCCACGCACAGCTTCTTCCACGGTGCGGGTGATGTGCAACCCCGGAGCCAGACTGGTTGCGACTTCAGGCAGGAACTCAGGCGGGCCACAAAGAGTGATGCGGGCATCAAATTTGCTGAGCAGGTGAATCGCGGATCGGGCCACGCGGCTGTGATAGATGTCGCCAATGATCGCCATCTGCAGGCCCTTCAGGGTTTTCTTGTGGCGGAGAATCGTGTAAGCATCGAGCAGCGCTTGCGTGGGATGCTCGTGCATTCCATCCCCGGCATTGATGACCGGAACATCCAGATGGGTCGCCATCAGCAGTGGTGCGCCAGCGTGCGGGTGGCGAATCACGAGGACATCCGCGCCCACGGCTTGCAGGGTGTATCCGGTGTCCAGCAGGGACTCGCCTTTTTCAATGCTCGATCCGCTTGAGAGAACGAGCGTGGTCATCGCTCCCATCGATTTGGCGGCGATTTCGAAAGAGCTGCGGGTGCGGGTGGAAGCTTCGTAGAAAAGCAACAGCACGCGCTTGCCCCGAAGCAATGGCCGCTGCTTCAACGGATTCATGCGCCGCGCCAGTGCCAGCAGGCTCAGAATCTCCTTTGCGTCGAGATGTTCAATGCCGAGCAGAGAACCGCGTGCGGGCTTGTTCATGCTTGCCTGGACTGTTGCACGACGAGAAGCGCGTGCCTCCACTATTTTGGTTCAGATTCCTTTTCAACGAGCAGAACTTTTTCCGCATTATCGATTTCGCGCAACAGGACTTCAACAATCTCCTGTCGCGTGGTTTGTACTTTGCGGCCTACGAAGCTGGCTTCAATGGGAAGCTCGCGATGGCCGCGATCGATCAGCACACAGAGCTGTACCTGTTTCGGACGTCCTTGCTTGAAAAGTGCGTCCATGGCAGCCCGCACGGTGCGTCCGGTGTAGAGAACGTCATCCACCAGGACGATGTTCTTGCCGGTGATGGGAAACTCCATTTCCGTTTTCTGCACCACCGGCGCCGATCCGACCGTCGAAAGATCGTCACGATACAAGGTAATGTCGAGCGTGCCCACAGGCACCTGAGTTTTTTCGATCCTTCCGATCATCTGCCCCAGACGCTGGGCCAGGAACACTCCACGCCGGCGGATGCCGACCAAGCCGAGATCGGTCGCACCACTGCTTTTCTCGATGATTTCATGCACCAGTCGCACCAAAGTTCGTTCGATTTCCGACGCGGACATCAACTGCGCTTTCTCTCGCAGATTTACTTGACGGTTTGAGGATCGCGGAGACATGAACGCTGCATCATACGCGTGCAGGGCAGGTCGGAGCAAGGTCGTGGTTTCACTGCCCGGGTGTGACGCCGAGCTCGGCGAAGATCACCACGTGCCCTGCCGGGTCTTTGACGCCGATTTCTTTTGCACCGTAGAACGTGGTGCGAATCGGCATCGCAACATCAACGCCTTTAAGCACGCTGATGACTTCGTCCAGATGGTCGACCTCAACGTAGAGGAACGATGGACCCTTGCGGACTTCCGACGAGATTGTTGTGATTTCTTTCTCAGCGCTGGAGTAGGTTTGATACATCAACTCGACTGCACCTTTTTGCAGGATTGCGAAGCTCAGTTTATTTCCGTCAGGTACGTCGATGGTCTTTTCGAAGCTGAGCCGTTCGATCCAGAACTGCAGGCACGGTTCGATTTCTTCCGCGAACAGTATCGGTGTGATTTTCTTTGCCGTCATAGGTGCTCCCTTTCTTGGCTGTATTTAAGTCCGAGAGGAATTCAAGTTTCTTCTTGCATACTCACACTAGTCTCGTTTAGACTAGTAAAATACAAATTCGCGGGACGGATGTCAAGGGGTACTTCGCAAGTGCCCACGAACACTCGCTCTGAAACTGGTCTCAGGAGCCTTTTATGCCCATTGAAGAACGTAGACTACGCGACCTGGTTTCGATCGGCCCGGCCATGTTGCGCGATTTCGAGCTGCTCGGCATTGCCAGCGTGAGCCAGCTCTCCCGGCAAAATCCCGAGAAACTTTACGAGAAGCTTTGCCGGATTGCCAAGCAGCCGGTGGACATTTGCTGCCTCGATGTCTTTCGCGCAGCTGTAGCACAAGCCCAAAATCCAGGCTTGCCGGTAGAGCAACGCCAATGGTGGTATTGGAGTCGCAAACGGAGGGCACGCGATGGCTGGCGCTAAGCAGCGTGCGCTGACGACTCCGGACTTGGTCCTGCTGAGTTTGCTCGCCGAACGTCCGATGCATGGATACGAGGCTAACGCGGAACTCGAACGGCGACAGGTTAGAGATTGGGCTGGCGTTTCCCGGCCGCAGGTTTATTACTCGCTGGAAAAGCTGGCTCTCCTAGGACTCGTCCGGCCCGGGGAGAGCGATGAGCCCCAGGCAGGTCCGGAGCGGCGGGTCTTTCTGACTGCGGCGAAGGGTCGAGCGGCGCTGGCCGAGGCTCTCGAGCGAGAAGACTGGACTACACAACGCGATCGCCCCCCATTCCTTACCTGGATTGCTCTGTCCTGGCAGGCGCGGCCCGGCGTTTTCCAGCGGCAACTGGAGCGGCGCCGGGAGTTTTTGGAAACAGAACTGGCTCGCGAGGAGGCCACGCTTCGTGCGATTCGAAAAGAGGTGGGCCACCGTTTCCACGAAGCGGTGTGGATGGTCAGCCTGATTATTCAACAGTTCCGGCTGGAGTTGAAGTGGTTGCGCAAGCTTTCGCGGGAGATTCATCGGCGAGCTGGCGCGCGAAATGCCTCGCGGGTTGAGAAGGATCGCGAGTAAGAGGGTTTTCTGTAGGGTCGAGGAATGCGCTGCGGAGCTTACGAACGATCTTTGCGGTATAGCAGGAATGCTCCCAGCGCACCGCCTGAGCTGGAAAAAATCAGAAACGCAACCAGCGTCATGATGAGGGTGAGGATCATGATGAAGGCAAAGCCATCGGGCGTATTGAACAAATCGATGACCTGTTGCATCCGCGGATCCGAACTGGAGGCGGAGGTTTGTTGAATGTAGTTCAAAAAGGCATCGTGGATTTCCTTCCCGGAGCGAAAGGCGGTCCAGAGGGCGAGAATCGCGGCTAGGATGCCGAACCCCAGACCGCCGGCGAGTGCGCCCAGCCGTGCTCCCATGCCAGCCGTCAGATGAGTTAGTGGGCAACGCCGACGGTAAAGGACCACGGTCAGAAATCCGGTGGCAAGCATGCCCAGCCCGGTAGACTTGCTGACGGCGATTATGAAAATGCCCACGAGCAGCGCAATTCCGGCAGAGGGCAAAGCTTCATGCCAATCGAGAGCCGTCGGCAGCGGGGTCGTGTAGGATGCGGACTGTTCGATCGTCCCGTTGGGCGTCGTCGCAACCGGTGTGAGCGGCGCAGGTCCGGCGACCCGAATCTGAGGGGCATTACACCGCGAGCAGAACGGAGTGCCGTCCTCGACGCTGGCGCCGCATTTGTAGCAGGGATGCTCCACTGAGTTTCAAGGTACAGCAGAGGCATGCGGTTCGCAAGAAATCAGCGGACAGGCGGGGCGCCCGTTGCTCCGTCGAATCTTGAACCTTAGATGTCGCCTTGCTTGCCGCGGGTGTAAAGGTAAACGAGGGCAAAAATAGTTCCCTTGCCGGTGCGGTTGGGTTTGATCGCGACCACATGCTCGTTGTCTTCGGTACCCACTTTCAATTCCGTGACCGGACCGGTATTGTCACCTTCACACTTAAGCTCTTTGGAGGGTTGTTTCTGGTCGTCGACGTCCACGTGGGCGCCGCCGCCGTGCTCGGTTGAGTGGCATTCCAGAACTTTGCCGTATTTCTTTAGCTTCTCGCGATAGAAATCGACGACCTTACCGGGCGAGTCTTCGGAACCATATTTCGCGATCACGAGCTTCATGCCGAAGGCCTCGGTCAGGACGCCAAAATTAATGGAGTCGCTATCGGGTTCGTCAGGCCTGGGGTGGGCACCGGGATATAGCGGCAAACCCGCGCTGCGAGCGTCTGCGTCTTTACCCATGTGCAAATCACCCTTTGAGCTGTGGACATCGAGATTTGGGTCCTTCGTGCCATTGTCCGGTTGCTGCGCTTGGGCGATCAGCGCAGGCAGACTCAACAGCGTCGCGAATGCAATCATCAGAACGAGCCGCGGAAGCCGCCGTTTGCAAATCTTTTGGAAACCTGCGACGGATCGAGACATTACTCCCTCCTAGATGTCGCCTTGCTTGCCGCGAACTCGCACCCAGACGATGGCGAAGTCAGAGCCCTTACCCTCGGGATCGACGGAAACGATGTGCTGGTTGTCATCAGTGCCGGCTTTGAGTTCGATCGTTTTGCCGCTGTCGTCGGAATCGCATTTCAGATTGCCGCCTACAACAACGCCATTCTTACCGCCAATCGCCGGGACGTCGTCGTCGACTTTAAAACGCCTGCCGTGGCATTGCAGCACGTTGCCGTATTTTTTAAGCTGATCCTGATAGAAAGCGATGACCTTGTCGGGCGGGTCGTTCGATTCGTACTCGAGGGCTACGACCTTCAAACCATAGCCGAACGCGGAGAGGTTGACGTTGGCGCTTTTTGCGTCGCCATCTTTGGTTTTCGGTTTCAGGTTGGCGCCGGGATAGACAGGCAGACCGGCGTCACGGGCGTCCGCGTTTTCGTTCACGTGGATTCCGCCGACTGGAGTGTTGATATCGACTTTGCTGTCGCCGTCGTCACCGTGATCTTTCACGTTCACGCTGCAGGCGGGCAAGAGCGCAAGCGCGGCCAGGATCGCCGCGACCGGAAGCCAGCTAATTGCCTTGCGAATACGCATGTCGAGAAACTCCTTGTGAAACTTGCGCGGGACGCTCGATCCCGGCCCCGCGCTGGGCGATATTCGGGATGCTGACGGGAAGATGTCCGCGGATCGCGATTTCTCCGAACAACGCCTTTACCACACTGACTTCTGAAACCGTCGCGTTGGAAAACGTACAGAGATAATTTTGTACTGCCGGGTAGTCCTGTGCCAGGTATGGATTTCCCATGGCGAGCACGGCTGTTTTCTCCGCTGCATGATCCAACACTTTCTGCAACAGCGCACCGCTGGCATCCGACAGGCCGACCGAGTTGGTCACAGCGTTTACACCTTTCATCACTTTGCCCGGCACAGGAACTTCGTACACTACGGCGATGACGGATTGCGCATTGTCCACGGCCTTCAACACATCACCGGTCATCGCAGCGGCTACGCGAGGATCGACATAAATCACATTGGCGTCCGGCACGCGCTCGCGGATCTCTCGTTCCAACCTGCGTCCAGCTTCGGTGCGCATGTCGTCCGAGAGAATTATCGCGACCATGGTGTCGCGCACCTCTTCCACTGTTTGATACGGAAGACCAGGGGCGGCGGTTCCCGAAGATTTCAGTGGGAGCAGTTTGCCATTGTCGCGGACTAGGGTGATGGAGCCGTCTGCGATTTTCTGGCCGAAGGCAAGGTGCTCAGGCTTGCCGACCAGAGTAGATAGCGCATCAACATTCACCAGGCGCGTTTTATAAAGGTTTAGCGAGGCCTTTGCTTTCAATATTTTGAGTACGGATGCATCGAGCTGAGCGGAGGGAATTTCGCCCGAGCGCACGGCTTCGAGCATGGCGCGATAGGACGCGTCGAGGTCGGCGGGGATGAGCAGCACGTCGTTACCCGCCTTAAAAACGTCGACAGCCGCGCGGCCAATGTGTCCCGCATAAAGGCGAGTGAGGCCAGCCATATCAAGCGCGTCGGTGACGACGATTCCCTTGAACCCGAGCTGGTTCTTAAGTAGTCCGGTCACGATTTGGGGCGAGGTCGTGGCTACGTGGTTGGGATCGGGGTCGAGCGCGGGGATGGAAACATGGGCCACCATTACGGAATCCACACCAGCTTCGATTGCCCGCTGAAACGGCGGCAGTTCCACGGACTTGAGGCGCGCCATGTCGCCGGTCACTTGGGCCACGCCCAGATGGGAATCGGTTGCGGTGTCGCCGTGGCCCGGGAAATGTTTAACCGTCGTCATCATTCCGTTGGCTCGGGCTCCGCGAATGTACGCCGTAACCAGATCGCCGACCTGCTGGGGATCTTCGCCGAAGGAACGGGTATTGATGATGGGGTTTGCTGGATTCGAGTTGACGTCGGCGTCCGGAAAGAAATTCCAGTGCACGCCGACGGCGCGAGCTTCCTGCGCGGTGATGCGGCCGAAGGCCTCGGCGTACTCCAGATTGCCCGCGGCGCCGAATGCCATGGCGTGCGGAAATTCGGTCGCGCCGTGCAGGCGCATCGTGACTCCGCGCTCGAAATCGGCCGCGATGAGCAACGGCAGCTTGGAATCCTGCTGCAGTCGATTGAGCAGTTCGGCGGCTTCGTAGGGCTGGCTTCGGTAGAGAAATGGCGGATCCCAGGGTACGGTCATGGTGAGTCCGCCGAGATGATATTTGCGGATGTCGTCGCGGAGTTGCAGATATTCGGGCGCCTCGACGTTCAGAAATTTCGCGCGCACCCAGACCACAAAGAGTTGGCCGACCTTTTCTTCCATCGAGAGCTTGCGCAGAGTTTGCTCCGCCCATTTCTCACCTGCGCGATCGAGGTGGATAGGGCCGGGTTGCCGATACTTTTCATCAGCAAAGGATGAGCAGACGAGGACAAAGAGCACTGCGAAGATCAACGCAATCCGTCGGCCCATGAGCAGACGATAGCATGGGATTGGGTGTCAGGTCTCAGGCCAGGGGCGTGTTGGCGGATATACTTGATCCGCTATGGCTGTGATCGTGTCCATGCTTCGCGGGGTCAACGTCGGCGGCCACAACATGGTCAAGATGGAGGCGCTGCGCGCGCTGTACGAGTCCATCG
>Ga0228598_1000153_pt1 | contig 12012 bp, 11 predicted proteins | sample CZU4metagenome_FD_182726 | JGI IMG/M metagenome (GOLD analysis project Ga0228598, IMG submission 182726) | Spruce rhizosphere microbial communities from Bohemian Forest, Czech Republic - CZU4 | ecosystem: Host-associated > Plants > Roots > Rhizosphere | place: Czech Republic: South Bohemian... | reverse complement strand
ACTTCATAATCCTTCGCGCGAAGACAGCGCGTGCATTCGTTAATACTTTGTATAGTTGGACCAAGGTGCACCCAGCAACACGCGGAAGCTGTCTGTCCAACTATATTGCATCGCCAGCAGCACGAAGACCGTAAAAATCACGACAAACCACAGAAGGCTGTGATTGTCAGACAGGTGCATGAAAAACAAGAGCGCCAGTGCGGCCTCGACGACCGCCAGAAACAGCATCCGTCCGAACATCTGCGGAGCCGTGATATTGGAATATGCGATCACGAACTGCAGAGCCGCGATGACAAGAATGAAAATATACACCACCACATACCTGCTGGTGCCACTCTTATGTGTTTCGGCCATAGCCATGGTTTTGCTCCTGTTCCGTGTTAGTGCGAAAGGTTCAACAGGTAGACCAGCGGCACGACGAACATCCAGACCAGGTCGACGAAGTGCCAGTAAAGACCAGTGACTTCCAGATCGTCAGCGTTGTAACGGCCGCCCTGGTAGCGGATGGCAACTACCACGAGCGCAATCACTCCGCAGGTCACGTGCAAAAGATGCAAGCCGGTAATGCTGAAAAACGCGGCACCAAACAAGCCGGTCCCCCACGGATTCTTCAGCAGCGTCATGCCTTCATCAATTAGTCCCAGCCACTCGCGAATGTGCAATAACGCAAAAACAGCTCCGAGGGCGGCTGTGATCAGCATCCAGCGGAACGCTTTGGCTTTATCTCCCGCTTTGCCCGCGTCCATCGCAAAAAGCATAGTGAGGCTGCTGGTCACGAGAATGAAAGTCATAATCGCAACGTTGGTGATGCTGTGGAACGGTCTCGGCCAATCAGGAGTGGCGTTGCGGAGGAATCCATAGGCGACCAGGCAACCGGCAAAGGTTGCGGTGTCAGCGATAATGAACAGCCACATCGCCATCTTTTTCGCGGGAACTGAAAACGCAGGCTTCTCCATTAGTCCTGCGTGTCCTCCCATCGTATCGGCGTGGCTCACGGTGCCTCCTCTGGTTGTCAAGTTTGCTAAAGCTTGATCCACAGCAACAACAGCAAATACACCCACAACGCGTCCATGAAATGCCAGTAGTGCGAAGTGGCGTCCAGCGTACTCTTCCGCAGGATTGATCGATTGAACCTGCGAATAACGCGCGTCAAGCCGCCCAATCCGCCGAGCACGTGCAGGGCATGGGCCGCGGTTAGCACGTAGAAGAATGAACTGCTGGGATTGGTCGCCAAAAACAGGCCTTCCGCTCTTAGTTGCAGCCAGGCCGCGTATTGGCCTGCTACAAACAACAGACCCAAAAACAAAGTGATATACAACCAGCGCGCCGGGTGCGCGATCCCGGCCTTTCGCCCACTCATGTAGCTGCCAACCTGGCGGCGACCAACTTCCAGAGTGAAGCTGCTGGCGAGGAGCAGCAAAGTATTGAAGTAAAGAATTCGGGGGAGGCTGAGATGGCGCCAATCGAGCGAAGATCCTTGACGGACGATCAGGGCGCTGGTGAAAGCCGCGAAGCTCATGGTGATGGACGCCAACACCACCCAGATTCCGGTCGAAGACGGCGGCGGAGCGTAGTCTTTCACTGCACGGAAATCACCGCCGGCCGGGACCAGAGTTCCCCGGCCGCCATTGCCGGAATCGCTGATTACCCGCGGCGGATCGCGACGTTCATCGATTTTTGGCGGTTCAGGGACCGTGGTCGCCATAAACTACAAAACTCCTTCTTGTCTCGCAGCTTTGTCCGGCTACGCTTCGTCGTTGGCCGAGTTCACCTTTTCGGGAGAAGTCTGCATCACGTAATCGCCAGTCGAGCTCTGCACACCGTACTGGTAAGGATCGTGGAAAACCTCCGGCAGTTTGTCGCCAAAGTTATTGTGCGGCGGCGGCGTCGTAGGTGTACTCCATTCCAGCGACGTTGCCTCCCATGGGTTGTCAGTTGCAGGTTTTCCCCAGAAGCGGCTATAGAACAGATTGTAGAGAAATATCAGCTGGGCCAATCCCGTTAGCAGAGCAGCGACCGTGATGAAGCGATGTACCGGGATCAGCGGCTGCAGGTAGTCGTCCACAAAGGCCTGGTAGCGGCGCACGTTGCCCGCAATTCCGAGGTAGTGGAACGGCATGAAGATGCAGTAGGCGCCGACGAAGGTAAGCCAGAAGTGAATCTTCCCCAGATTTTCGTCCATCATGCGGCCGAACATCTTCGGGAACCAGAAATACGTTCCGGCGAAAATTCCGAAGATGGCGGCAACGGCCATTACCAGGTGAAAGTGTCCGACTACGAAATAGGTGGCGTGGAGCATGATGTCGATCGAGGGCTGCGCAAGAAAGAAGCCGCTGACTCCGCCGCTGATAAACATCGAAACAAAGCCCAAAGCAAACAGCGAAGCTGTGTTAATGCGCAGCTTCGAGCCGTAAATACTACCCATCCATATCAGGACGACTATCGTGGACGGGATCGTGATGATCAAGGTCGGAAAAGAGAATGCCAACGACGAAACCGGGTTCATGCCGCTGACAAACATATGGTGCCCATAGACCATATAGCTGAGGACGGCCAGAGATCCCATGGCATAGACCAGAACCCTATGGCTGAGCATAGGGCGTCGCATGTTCGTTATGAGAACATGCGAGACGATGCCAATGCCGGGGACGATCGCGATATATACCTCAGGATGCCCGAAGAACCAGAAAAGATGCTGCCAGAGTAGCGTCGATCCTCCGGAGTGCGGTTGCAACTGATCGTTGAGCACGAGGCCCGAGGGGACGAAAAAGCTGGTCCCAGCTACGTGATCCAATATCAGGAGGATGCACGCGGGCATTAGCACCGCGAAGGCAGTCAGGCCCATCACCGAGGTGATGAACCAGGCCCAGGCGCTAAGCGGCAAGCGCCACATGCTCATGCCCTTTGTCCGCATATCGAGGGTAGTCGTAATGAAGTTCAGCGAACCCAGCAACTGGCCGACGCAGAAGAGTGCGATGGATATTGCCCAAAGAATCACACCTGTACCTTGACCCGGGCCGGAGGCCGGTCCGATAGCGCTGAGCGGAGCATACTGCGTCCAGCCGCCCAGGGTTGGTCCGTCGCTCACAAAGAACGATGACACCAGAACCAGGAAACCCGAGAACGTGACCCAGAACGACATCATGTTGAAGTGCGGAAACGGCATATCCTCCGCGCCTACCTGAATGGGCAGAAAATAATTGCCGAAGGCTGCGAAAGGCGCTGTAGTCAACACGAAGAAGACCATGATGGTTGCGTGCATGGTCATGAGCTGGAGGTAATATTCCGGCGTCATTACGTTGCCGGGCGCGCCGTTGGCGGAGAGCAAATGCAGACCGGGTATCGGATAATTCGTCCAAGCTAAGTGGATACGCATCAGCCAGGAGAGAACCATTCCGATCAGCACGGCCGCAAGGGCCATGCCGTAATACTGCAAGCCGATCACTTTGTGGTCGAGACTGAAAACGTGCTTACTGATGAAACTGGTCGGCGCGTGGTGTTCTGCCGCGTGTGCAGACATATCGTGCATGTGCTCACCTCGAAAGAGATGTCTCGTCTACTCGAATACTCGTAGACGGAATCACTGCAATGCTGCTTCTTTCTTCAGCCAATTGTCGAAGTCATCCTGGGACATCACTTCGAGATATGCCTTCATGTTGTAGTGCCCCAAGCCGCACAGCTGGGTGCAGACAATTTCATATTTTCCGATCTGGGTTGCGGTGAAATGGAGTGTTAGATCCAACCCAGGGACGAAGTCCTGCTGCACGCGCAATGCGGGAACGTAGAACGAGTGTCCGACATCCTTTGCATGCATAAGCAGATGAATCTCTTTGTTCACTGGAATCGCCATTTCCGCGGTCACAATGTCATCTTTGGAATCTGCATCGTGAGTCGTGTCCAAGCCAAAGAAGTTCTCGTTGGCTTCGCTGATGAGGTCGGGATGCAGCGGGCCGAAAGTTCCATCCGGGCCGGGATAGCGAAAGTAGAACGCGAACTGCCCGGCTTGCACTTGAACCGGGATCGCGTTTGCCGCCGGAGGCGTGAGATAAACGGTAGCCCATGCTTTGACTCCGAAAACACCCAGGGCCAAAACTTCGGTTCCTACCAGGAGAAACGCCGCCCAAACCAAAGCCTTGGCGCCGCCGGGGAAAGTCTTGATCTTGTCGCCAGGGCGCGAACTGGAAAACTTCCAGATGAACAGAGCCAACAGAATCTGCGACGCCAGGAACGAAATTCCAGCCTCAGCCATCGTCTCTGACATCTGCTCGTCAATCATCCCGCCGTGCGTTGAGATGTCGGCCGGCGGGTCCCAAGTGTGACGGATAATGGGAATCGCGGAGACAATTGCAATAACAATGATCGTCACTGCAAAAAATTTTGCCATATCGCCTCGCCTCTGCCGGCTGTGCAGCCGGCCGCTACGGCTTGTTGAAAAAGCAGCCACCGCGTTCGGTGGCTGTTCTTAGTGGGTACGGCCCGCGTCATCGTAACTGAACGATCTGAACCTAACGTGAACTGTTCATGAAGAAATGTTCATTTGTTCCCGAAATGGAACCCGGCCTCGTCGCTGCTCGAGCTCATTTGGCCGCGAAAGTGAAATCCGCAGTCGCGGGCTTGCCGCCGGCGACGGTAACTTTCGAAGTCTGAGTTCCCAAATCTTCTTGCCAAGCGGTCACCGTATAACTGCCTGCAGGGACGCCATGAATAGTGTAAGAGCCATTTTTGTCGGAGGTTGCATAGGGGCCCTTCACTACCGCGAAATAGCCGTGCATCCAGGGGTGAATGTTACATTTCACCGAAATCATTTCCGTTGCCTTCCAACTCCTTATGATAGGTGGCGCTCCTGGCGGTTGTGAGTTGTTCCACGGGATATTGCCAGTCATCGGATTGGGTAACGGGTGGATGTTGTGGGTCGTTTGATCGCTGGTGATGACTTGGAATTTCTGGTCAACGTCCATGGCCAGGACGTGCGGGATATACTGGCAGCCTTTTTGATCAAAAGTCGGCTGGTCGGAAGGCACCGCAGTAGCCTCATTGCCGGTCAGGCCTTCCGAGATATAGAGAACGACGTTTTGCAGACCATTGCCCGACCCAACCACGACGTTCTCGAGAAGAACCGGGGTGTCGTGCTGCTTAACGCAGTACGGGTCTTTCGACATATCAATGCCCCTCATGTGCGGAGCAGTGCCACTGAGCTTCACGGTTCCGGTAATTGAACCTTCTGCGGCTGCGCTGACCCCTTGGTTCAGGCCCAGCATTCCGAGGCATACAAGTACTAGCGCCGATAGTATTGCCGCGAACTTCAAAGCGTATCGTTTTTTCATCGACTTTCTCCTGAGAACGGATTGTCCTTGGTCTGAGATGCTACTGTGCAGCCACCGGCTTCAATCCCAATTGCTTCGCGATTTGTTTTTCCTTTGCGTTAAACGCGTTGTGGGGTTGTAGCGTCCGCAGATAAAACACCAAATCCCAAGCTTCGTCGGGCTTGATGTTGTCGACAAACGACGGCATTGGCGTGCCATCCAACCCGGTCATGAAGATTTTGTAGATGTCGCGATCGCTGTTGCCGCACTTGGGCCGAGATCCGTCTGTGAAGTTGTAGGGCCAGATTGGCGCCCCGAGATCGTCGGTGAGAGTTGAGGCGGACGGACCGTTAGCCATGCCCTGAACGCCGTGGCACTTCCAACACTGCACTCTTCCGAAGACTTCCTGTCCCGCCTTAACCCTCTCGGGTGTGACTTCGGGCTCGGCAGGAATCTGGATCGGTGTTCCTGGTTTTTCGTGCTGCCACCGGGGGGAGAAGTGCTTGATCCATGCCACTAGATCCGCGCGCTCGTCTTTGGTGAACGTGTTCCAGATAGGCATGCTCGAGCGGTCTAACCCGCGCCCAATCGTGTCAAAGAGGTCTTCATCGGTGGGCAAAGTGCCGGTGGGTGTGGAGCGGCACTTAAATATCCCCAACTGAAAATCGCGCGGCTTCGGCCACATGGGAGGTTGAAGCCACTGCGCAACCTCGCCGTTGCCGTCTCCGAGATCTCCGTGGCACCCAACGCAGTACCTGCGATAAACCGGGGCTGCAGCCTTGGCATTCCCGGTGATATTGCCAACGTGGCTGGTCGACGTCGGCAAATTCAGCCACTCTTGCAACTGAACCGTCGAGACTTGAGCCTTGGCGGGCAGCGAAAACGCGAGAACAGCGGCTGCGCTCATCAACAACGAACACTGTAAGAACGATTTCGTACGCATTGCTGGTCCTCTCCTAGAAGTCGAAGTCAAAGCCGATCAACAATTCGCTGACGTTCAAATTCTGTCCGGGTTGCGGGCCGGTCCCGTCCTGGTGCTGCCAGTTGTATTCGTTGTGCCAGGCGAAGCCCGCCCGGCTTGTCATAAACGGATTGTAGCGATAGCCAATGGTATAGGAGGTAATGTTTCCAAGATTGGAGGCAGTCCCCACGGTGCCCTGTTGCGACATTCGCTCCAGCTCGAACCGGCCTATGAAGATTAACTGCGGACTGTACACGTAGTGAGCTTCGAAGGTCGCGCCATTCCAACTGGGCGCCCGCGCTGTCGCGGGAAGAACCGTGCCCGGGGTTGCGTTCGGAAGGTCATTCCCCGCGGTCCCATTGTTCGGGTCGGATGCATTGCCATAGCCCTGCCCGAACCATGCGTTATCCGTGCCATGTTGAGTCACCACTTGGAGATCGAAGTGAGGACCGAGGTAGAACTGTCCGACGAAGCCAATGCGATTGAATCCCTTATTGTTGATTCCCGAGCCAGGGATGGGCACTCCGGCAGAAGTCCGGTAGGTGACGGCCGCCAGGCCCATCATGTCGTAAAATCCGATACGCTCAACTCCCAGCTTGCCCGCATCAAAAGCTTGGCTCGCGGTGAAGAATCCGCTGTAGGAGTTAGCTCCGGTGATCAAGCCGACGTTTCCGTCGCTTGAACTGAGAAGCGCCGCAGAGACGCGCGTGCGATCGTCTGCTGAGTGTCCCATATACTCCAGGCCGAGTTGGTTATCGCCAATCTGGCCGAAGATGTTGTTGTCGCCCTGCGGAATGAAGTGATAAGTCTGATAAATCCCGCCGTTGGCAGTCAGAGTCAAGATGCGCTTTTCAGACAGTAAGTTGTCGAGTTCGAACTTGCCCAACTTAACGTTGAGCCACGAGCTGCCGAATAAGTTGTCGAAGCGGCCCATGACCGTCTCAAAGTGAAAACTGCCGGTGTTGTCGGAAGAAGGCAGCACGTAGAACGAGATGTTCTTTTCTAGGGTGCCGCCGGTATGGAAGTCGAGTCCGCTGAGATCGAAGCCCGAGCTTTCGACTCTAGCTTCGCCGTTATTCATCCCCCCTCCCTGGTCGACCGCCACCTTGCCAGTGCTGAACCGGTGCCAAATCGGGGTGATGCGGAAGGTCACCGGCCAATAGGACGGGTTCTGCCAAATCGGAGCATCCCGATCATTCATCAACTGATAGCCGTTGTCTTTAAACTTCTGCCCGAAGTAATTCAGCATCGGCCAGGATTCATGGCATGCCGAACAGCGAAGGCCATATTTTCGAGCGAAAGCAGGTAACGCATGAGCATCGGGCAAGCAGCCGAAGACAAGAAACAACGACAGCAGGCAACCCGCAAGGCTTCTCCGGGACGAGATCATCCAGCCCTCCTAAACGCGAATTCACAAAGGCAAAACTATTGGCGCATTCATTTACGGCATACCCTCACCAGATTGAGCATGCCCTCGCAATTGACGAGACGTAATCTCACAAAGTTTCGCTGAAAGCGTTGGTTTTGGAGCAAGCCTCACGACAGGAAGCGCACAGACTCCGCGGCACCTCAAGAAAGACACGTACAGCAGGAGCGGTCATCTGGTCCTCTGTCACGAAGTCTAATTCAAACTGCAACAACTACCTGTTAAGTGCGCGTGGACGCACTAATTATCATGTTCGTTAGATCAGTGTCAAGAAAAAACAAGAAAACTTGATTCCAAAAATCGGAAAAATCGATCAGATGGCCGAGGAAACTGCAGGGTTGCTCACAAGAATCTTGGCCACAGCGACCGCCATTTTCTTCGCGCCGGGACGATCGTGCCCGAGCAGCACGGGCCGCACAAAGCCGAACACAAGGCCGAGCATTCCGATCGCCTGGGTAAATGCCTCGATAGCGTCTTGCGGCAATGTGATACAAGATTCGTAATGTTTCAGTCGCTCTGCGATTGCCTTGGCGCGCACTGAGATGAGCGCCTTGTTCATCACACTGCCCACGGAAGGATCAACAATCGCGCGAGGAATGAATACCCGCAGAAAATCACGGCTCTCCCACATGCGCTCGACTTCGCGTTCGACTAAGTGCAGAAATTCATCCGCGAAGTTCGAGGCAGGTCGCAGTTGATGGCCAAAATCCAGCGTCTCGTTGGAGATGCGATTTTCGATCATGGCCGTGAGCAGGCCAGCTTTGCCCTTGAAATAGCGGTGGATGAGGCCCTCCGCGCAGCCAGCCGCAGCGGCGATTTCGCGAGTGGTCGTGACCTCGTAGCCCTTGGACGCAAACAATCCCAGGGCGGCTTGAATGAGTGCCTGTTTCTTAGCGGCGCGGTCGCGCGCTCGCCTTGGGTTCGTTCTGTTCCCGTTCTGGTGTTCAGATAGGCTGAGCTTAGCCCGACCCGCGGCCTGCTCCTTGCGCCTGGTTATTCTGTGCATACCCTTGAGCTTCAGGCCAATCGGAACCGACAGTACCACTGCTGCCTGACCCGAGTGTGATAACTTCGTCTATATTTTGTAAAAAGATTGTCAGCAATTTGTCACGAGACCGCGTTAGGCGTGGAACTTGAAATCCCAAAAGTTGACAGCCGACCTCGGTCAAGAGTAAGAGCTAGAAACTGGAATCGCGGCAGCATCAGTCGATTTTCGAAAGATCCAAGACCCGGGCCAGCAGTTGGAATGCATGCGGAATATCGATAAAGGGGCAGGAACTCTCAATTCCATTCGCGCCAAGGGATACGTACTCGTTGAAATCCGCTCTATCGTCCATAGTTGCAGGGTCGCGCGCGCTCTGCTCCTGGTTGTCGGGCTGGCCTCGGCAGTAGCTCCGCTCTCTGCTCGCGGACGTAAAAAGCACGAAGATTTTGGTCTGGGTTTCTCCACGGAAATCTCGGCTCCGGAGAATGAAGTCCTGCAGGCGGTCGAGACCGTGGTCGACGACGGAATCATCCAGGGCAGCTTCGAATACAACAAAGACAAGTACATCGAGAAAGCCAACGGCGTCGGGTCCTCGTCGTTGTTCCCCGAGTGGAAAGATCCAGGCACCGTCTTCTACAAGGTTCGCACCCAAGTGTTGGCGCCCGCGAATTTTGAGGAGACCAGGGATGAAGGGACGCTGGCGGTGCGCTACGTGGTGCAGAGCCGGGATCCACACCGAACGATATTGCGCATCGACGCAGTCTTTGTCGAAGACTTCCGTCGTACCGCGCACGCTTCTGATGGCAGCGTCGAAAGCGCCGAGTTCAAAGATATTCAGGATCACGTCGACGCACTCGAATTACAGAAGACTGAGGCCCAGCAGAGCGAAAAACACCGGCAGGAGGAACTGGCTCGGCAGGCGCTCGAACGCAAGAGTGAAGAGGATGAAACCGTGGCCCTCGCTTCTGCCCAAACCTCTGTCCAGGCTTTGGAAAAGCACGTGGAGGATCTCCGTCGTCAGGCGGAACGGGTGATCAAGGCTCCTGGTGCTCAGCTTAAGTCCGCTCCCTTTCATACCGCCTCGAATTTGAAGTCTCTCGATGCCGGCACTGAAGTTGTGATCGTCGTTGCCACCCCATATTGGTATGGGATTGAAACCGAGGACGGGCAACACGGTTGGATTCATCGCGACCAACTGGAGCCGTTGCCGTGAGGCCACTCCATGTGAGCGTAGCGTGGAGCCTTCTCATCTTCTGCTTCTGCGCTGCGATTCCGATCGCATCGGCCCATCCCGATGACGTTCAAAGCGCCCCATACGAGCGCAAGTTTTCCCAATCGAAGGCAGTGGTGGAGAAAGTCATCAAGCAGTTGCAAGCTTCGGCCTCGGGTCGGCTGCCAGTATTGGACGGCTTCACGCGTCCTGGTGACCTTCCCTTAGATCGCTTCCAGCGTGGCTATTACCAGTGCGAGATCCAAGTCAGTTCCACCTCCACCGGAGGAGCGCTGGTGCAGGTTAGCGCCAAAATTACCGCTTGGTATGCCGATCCTGCTTCGTCAAATTCCGGATACCAGGTGCTGCCTTCCAACGGCCGATTGGAAAACGATTTTCTGGATCGCCTTTCGGACGCGCTCCACGGTCAACCCTTAGCCTCGGCTGCCGCTGCTCCCGCAGTCTCGGCCCCTTCGCGGACTAAGATCGTGCCCTCGCAAACTAAGGACGCTCCGGACGCACCAATGCCTGCGACCTCAGCGCAGATGGCGACAGGCGCTGCGCCAGCTGACTCCATGGCGAGCTCGAAGCTTACCGCAACCGCCGCGGATTCGCCCTTGAAGCCGGGGACTGCTGTCAACTCGGACTTGGCTACGCGAAAGGCGGTCGCGGACAAACACATGGAAGAGCTGACGAAAGAGGCGAAGGGACTCGATGAAATTCTCCGCAACCAGGCCCACCCCAAGAATCTGGTTGCGGTGAAAAAGTCGAACACGCCGGTTCTGGTGAGTCCAGTCGAAGGCGCCAAAGTTTTGTTTCTCGCCAGCGCCGAAGATGAATTTGAGATTCTCGACCTGAACGCAAACTGGGTTCACATCCGAATCTCGGGGCTTTCTCGCGGATGGATTCGGCGTTCCGGGGTCGAGGTGCCGGAAGCCTTCGCATCGGACGCCAAGGTTGAGAATTCCCCAGCAGCGGCCAGCGCTGAACAATTTCAGGTCAAGAACGAAGAAATCGCGTCCTTCCCTGGGACTTGGGATCCGCTTCGAGGACAAACCGTGAAGATTGTAACGGTGCAACGCGCAAACGGAAGCGCAACCAGCACCAGTTCGCAAGTAAAGTTGGATTTCACAAAATCCATGTTCCTGAAGGAGTACGCCGAGCTTTCGCAAACATCAAGCAGCACGGCTGGAGTGGTTGTGATTTTCGATTCCGAAGATGGAGGAATGGCAGCAGCGACGCTGCCTGCGCTCAGGGAATGGAAAGCCGGAACGCTTTCGGATGAAGCCTTCTGGCGGCGCTGCTTCTTCGATCCACCCGAGACGTTTACTTCTCAGACCGGTCAATAGTTGGACGATTGAGGCATCGCGCCAGAAAAGTCCTGACCTGATTGACTCATTCACCTTTTGAAATCGCTGTGTCGAGGAAAGTGGATGACCGCATCGCAAACTTTTGCGCGTCGTACGCAGAGTTTTGCAGTGTGCCGACTGAAATCCCGCGCTGGAGAAGGATTCTACTTGACACTAACATTGACGAGTGCAAAAATCCGTCCACTCTTCACTGTTGTTTTTTCTTCCATCTCTCGTGATTGTGGAGATGGTTTTGTTGCGGGGAGGAGATGGCGTTTTTGGCAAATTCGATTCCCCCGTTATCGCAGCCAAGCTGTTCGTTTGAAGTTCAGCGCCGGAGAGAATCAGTGGACCCGACCTGCGGTTGCAGGAAACACATTAGAAACCGGGGTTCCGACTTCCGGTTACCTCAGCCAACCGAAACCACTAAGACAAAACGGAGGAGATAAACACAATGTGTAAGAAGACGTTACTGACGTTGACCGTGCTGGCGCTCGCCAGCCTGACCGCTTTTGCCGCCAGCAAAGACGGAATTGTACTGAGCAAAGACGGAAGAATGGTAACTGCCACGCAGCCTACCAAGTCGACCGCGCAGAGGCCGCCCTCTGATGAGGGCTTGGTGAAGATCTATGACAGTATCGGCACCGCATACCCGAAGGGCACGTATTGGTGTTGTGAGGGTGCCACAATCTTTGGGCCGACCGCCATATCAGGGGAACCTGAGTATTGGGAAGCAGGCGCTTTCACACCCACAGCCGATCACACTGTCACCAAGGTC
>Ga0228598_1000152_pt1 | contig 12017 bp, 16 predicted proteins | sample CZU4metagenome_FD_182726 | JGI IMG/M metagenome (GOLD analysis project Ga0228598, IMG submission 182726) | Spruce rhizosphere microbial communities from Bohemian Forest, Czech Republic - CZU4 | ecosystem: Host-associated > Plants > Roots > Rhizosphere | place: Czech Republic: South Bohemian... | reverse complement strand
GGGTCGGCGGGTGATCCCTTCACGTGATACATCTCCCAGCCCGCAAAATGCGGACCGCTCACGTCCCAGTGCTCGCGCTTGCCGTCCGACGTCAGAATAAATGCGCCCTTGCGGGTACCCACCAGAACTCGTACCGTGCTCATTGGTTCCTCTCTTTAATATTTTTCTATCACGCTCTCTCGTACCGAAGCAGAACGACCCCCGAACCAAAGACCTTCGCTGATAGGAGCTTCATGCGGATCTTTTCCGTTATGCCGCGGAACAGAGGCTTACCCTGGCCAATTAGGATCGGGTTGAGAATGACCCGGTATTCGTCAATCAACCCCAGCTGCAAAAGAGACGATGCGAGCGTGGCGCTGCCTAAAATCAGGATGTCCTTGCCCGGCTGCTGTTTCAGCTTCGAGATTTCTTCCCCAGCATTATTTCTGATCAGCCTCGAATTATTCCAGTCCACCTTTTGTAGCGTCTGGGAAAAAACAATCTTGGGCAAACCGTTCATCTTGTCGGCAATTTCATCAGGCGGAGCCGTCGGCCAATAAGCAGCCATCATTTCGTAAGTGGTCGCGCCGAACACCAGCGTATCGGCGGCACGCAGCATGTCTTTGGCGTAGTCAAAAAACTCCGTATCAATAACATGCCAATCCAGTTCGTTGTTCGGCCCTTCGAAGAAACCGTCCAGCGATACGAGGTTGGAAACAATTATTTTGCACATTGGTTGGTCTGCGTTCCTCGGTTAAACGATTGCGGATGCTTTGGATAACCTAGCTCTGGCCAGAACTTACTGCCGAGCTGAACTTCGCACCGGCACAAGCGCCCGCAGTCGCGTGTCGCGCAGGAACAGTCCCAGCCAAACCGCGATGCCCACGACGATCGGCAAAAAGAACGGCTCACCGGCGTGAACATGTGTAACAGTGGCGCCACCCAGATAGCCAGTCAATAGAATCGCTCCGAGAACCGAAGTACGGGGAATCGCGTAGATCAAGGCGCATACGATTTCCGTCACGATAATTTTCGGCAAGACGCCATCCGGGTAACCATAGTGAACGAACCCCTGCATAGCCATAGCCGGCTTCAGCAATGCGAAGCCCCCAGTGAAAATAAATACCAGTACTACAAGCCCGCTGAGAATGCGTCCGGCCCAGAGGCCTGTCCTCGAGGCCGGAGAAGTTTGAGTCCCTGATTGCATAAAGTCGTTCTCCTGTCGTCGTGCTGCTCTAAGCGGCCTTCTGCACCGCTTTTTCGCAGTTGACCATCCACGGGATACCGAATCGGTCCACGAGCATGCCAAATCGCACCGCCCAGAATGTCTCCGCGATCGGCATCGTCTCGGTCCCGTTTTCCGCCAGCGCATGGAATACGCGTTCCGCTTCTGCCGCATCTGTGAACCCAAGGTTCAGCGAGAAGCCCGCTTGCTTCTGGAAATGTTCCGGAGGCGCATCCGATGCCATCAATACCTGGTCGCCAATGGTCAAACTGCCGTGAAGAATTTTGGCTCGCCATTCCGCCGGCACCTGTTCCGCGGCCGGCGTTCCTTCATGGGTCATTAAGACAACGATCTTGGCGCCGAGGACGCTCTCATAAAACTTGAACGCGGCCTCGCAGTCGCCATCAAAATAGAGGTAGGGATTCATTTGCATACATTTCTCCTTATATCGTTAGTGAAGTTAGAAACTAGTAGAGTTTAGCCTTCTCTCAACTCACCAGCCAGTCAGTGCATATCCGTTGAATCGGCTGTTCCGTCCGACCACTTGGCGACCGGAATCATAAATACCATCATTCGATCCGCAATGTCTTTAGACGCCAGAACCGGGGAGCCCGGCAGATCTGCGCCCCAAGTCTGACTGTCGTTTAGCGGGACGAAAAACATCACGTGAGGATGCCAATGCCCAGCATGATCGTTCAAGTACCCTTGCTTTGACAGCATGTAACACATTGCGCCAGGTTCCGGTGTCGGCAATTCCCCCTTGTCCAGGCCGGACTTTATGCTTTCAAACATTTGAGTTTTGGATTGTCCAGCTAATAGCAACTCAGTCTTTTTGATCGTGAATGGAACGTAGGATCGTGCGGCTGCCGGGTTGAAGCAGATCGGAGCCCGCAGCTTGGGATTCCAAAATTCCGGATCGTCGCTTCCAGTGGTCCACGATCGTTCCACCAGGCATACGAAACCGTTCTTACCCTTGACCGCGATTTCGTAACCATGCTGTCCGAGGACCAGCACTTCGGCGTCTTTTGAAATGGACTCCGGCGCCGCGCTACGTGCCAGCTCTATCTCGGCGTTTCGATCAGTTATCAAGTACTGATCAAGCGGGGCCATGCTCGGATAGGGTGCTTTAGCGTCCGCTGCATGCGCTCGCCATGCCGCGCTGAGCACGACAACCAGCGCGATTGTCTTTACTATCTCCCGGTTCATTGATTTCCTCCTGAGACTTCGACAGTTTTATTTCACAGGGTTATGACTTGAGCGTGCGTTGAGATTGACGCGTCAGTCCGTGGGTGCAGCCGTTCCGTCCGACCACTTGGACACCGAAATGATGAACTCGGTGATCGGCTCCGGAGAGTATTGATGCACGTACACTGGGGAGCCGTAGAGGCCGGCGCCCCAAAACATATCGTCTGTTTTGGGAACCCAAAACATCAGATGGGGATCCGCGTTCCCGTACTTGCGTCCAAAGTACTGTTGCTTCGACATCATGTAGCATATCGAACCAGGTTCCGGCATCGGCAGTTCATTCTTGTCGAAGGCGGCCTTGATACTGTCGAACATCTGAGTCTTGGACAGTCCAGCCAATGCCAACTCTGTCATTCTGAAAGTGAGTGGCAGGTGGGATCGTGCGGCTGGCGGATTAAGGCAAAGCGGAAGCCGCTGATCGGGATTCAAAAACTCTGGGTCGTCGAAGGGGGCCATCCATGATCGTTCCACGACACATACGAAACCGTTCTTACCTTTGACCGCGGTTTCGTAACCATGCCTTCCGAGGACCAAGACCTCGGCATCGCGTGAGATGGACTCCGGGACCGCGCTCCGTGCCAGGGCTATCTCTGCGTTTCGATCTGTCATCAGGTATTGGTCAAGCGGGGCCATGCTCGAATACGGCGTCTTGGAGTCCTCGGCCCGCGTCTGCGAAGCACTCAGCAAAACAACCAGCGCAAAGCTTCCCAATGCGATCATCCTGACTATCTTTTGGTTCATTGATTTTCTCCCGTGACGGAGTGAGACTTTCGCGGCTACCAACACGCCCGACCCTGATCATGTCCTCATTGAATTTCTTTATTGCGTCCGGACGAAAACCGTGTTCATCAAGACGTTAGACTTCGCCAAATCTCCATCAAGCCCTCCCTCAGTGCTCGTGGGAATCGTCAGAGGACGGCGACCCGGCTCCCGCTGGGGCTATGACCAGCAGTGCTTCCGGCTGCCCGGGCAAGACCAGATAAGGCACCATTGTGGGGGATACCGATTCGTATCCCACATCTTTCGCGGTCTTATAGGCCGCATAAAACATTAGATGCGGGGGCACCCAACCGCTCTGCTTGGAGTTGTCATCATAGACATAGTTTTCGCTCGACATCATGTAAAGAAAACCCGGCCCGGGCGCTTTGAAGCGGCCCTCCTTATATCCATTCGCGATGTCATCCTTGATCTCCGCCTCTGACTTGCCCTGTGCCCGCAGTTCTTCTCTGCGCAGGTAAGTAAGCACAAGAGTTCGGCTGCCTTCGGCGTCGAAACACGCCGGCCCTACCGCAATTTCCGTCGTTCCTATGAATGCTCGCTCAACCAAACAACTAAAACCGTTAGCGCCTTCGCGAACTTTCTCATAGCCTTGGGGGCCCAAAATATAAACTGTGGCCTTACTCGATACCTCGGCTGGGGCTGCGCTCAAGGCCAGTTGGATCTGCCGCTCGCGCGGCGTGGAAGCGTCGTAGCGCATTTGCTTTGAAGGTTCCTGAGGTTTGTCTTGAGTTGCAGCACTGCTTGATAGGACACCGATTGACAGGACGCCCGCAAGAGTCGTTGTCATCCATCTCATGGCTTCATGTCCGTTTCCTTTGCTTTCTCAGTGATTGATCTCTGCCATCCATCTATGCTGAATGGCACAGCGAACAGTATCCATATTTCACTTGCGACTTGCAAGTAATGATTTATCATCGAAAAGATGCGACGGAAGACGGCAGGTCCAAAGCGGCGGTCGGGGTGTCCACTGAATGCATCGGTGGAAATGTTGGGCGACCGCTGGTCGCTGTTGATCATTCGCGACATGATGTTGTGCGGAGCCCACACCTACAAGACATTCCTGAACTGTTATGAAGGGATTGCGACGAACATCCTGGCGGATCGCCTGCGCAAGCTGGTGGCTTATGGAATCATCGCCTCGGAACCAGACCCGTCGGATGGGCGCAAGCTGACTTACTTCCTGACCGCGAAGGGAATCGACCTGGCTCCGGTACTTACGGAGATGGTTCTGTGGGCCTCCGCGCATGAAGATACCGGCAACCAAGCGCTCGTCCGGCAGATGCGTGGCGACAAAGAGAAATTTTTGGCCGGGGTGCGGCAACGCTGGGCGGATCAGTCAACCCGAACTTAACGTCGCCAGACTCAGCACCCGCTTCGCCCGAGACTTGTAACGCAAAGGTTCGCTGTCGAGATCCGGAGCCCGTTTTCTTCATTGGAGGAGCAACATCAACACTTTCATCATGCACGAAGTGAGCATGCCGATTCACGGGCAGACTGCAAACATGCACGCCATCGGTCCCGGTGCCGGTCGGATCAGCCGCCGCGAAGCCATTGGGGTCCTCGTTGCGGCTGCCGCGACACTGAATTGTGACTATGGCGGATCATCCACTAGGAGAACGCAAATGACGCTGACCTGCATCATCCGTTATCAGATCGATCCCTTCCAGCGAGACCAGTTCAAAAAATACGCTGAGAATTGGGGGCGCATCATTCCCCGATGCGGCGGCCATCTGGTCGGATATTTTCTTCCTCATGAAGGCACAAATGATGTGGCATGGGGTTTGATCGCCTTCGATAGTCTCGCTTCCTACGAAGCCTACCGGGCGCGCTTGAAATCAGATCCGGAAGCGCGTGAGAATTTTGCCATGGCACAGACAAAGCGTATTATCTTGCGCGAAGAGAGAAACTTTGTGGAAGTAGTCGATGGAACGTTTGGACTTCCTTCGACACTTTCAGGGGCAGCGTGATTTTCCATGTTGACGCAATCTGAAAAAGGCCACGTTTTTCGCGCACTCCATAAGCGTGACCGCGCCTTCATTATCCCCAACCCGTGGGACGCCGGCACGGCGCGGCTGCTGGCACACCTCGGGTTTGAGGCGCTAGCTACCACCAGCGCCGGCTATGCCTTCTCTACCGGTCAGCGGGACAACATGATTGAGCGCGACGAGATGATGGTGCACATTTCCAGGATCTCCTCCGCCACTGACCTGCCCGTCAGTGCCGATCTCGAGAACGGTTTTGGAGACGCCCCTGAAATTGTCGCGGAAACCATCTGGCTTGCAGCGGCTGCGGGAGTGGTTGGCGGCTCCATCGAAGACATGTCTCGTCAGCCCGGCCATCCCATTTATGAGCGTGACTATGCGGTCGAGCGGGTTCGCGCGGCGGCAGACGTAGCGCGGGCGTTTCCTTTTCCCTTTACCCTGACGGCACGCGCCGAGAACTACCTAGTGGGCCGGCCTGACCTGAAAGACACAATCAATCGGCTGCAGGCCTATCAAACCGCGGGCGCCGATGTCCTTTATGCTCCCGGCCTTACCAGCAAGGACGATATTGCCGCCGTGGTCAGTTCGGTGGACCGCCCAGTGAACGTCGTGATGGGACTGCAAGGCGTCCAATTGAGCCTGGCCGAGCTCTCGGCAATCGGTGTCCGGCGCGTCAGCATCGGCAGTGCGCTCTCCCGCGCCGCTCTCGGCGCCTTTCTTCGCGCCGCCCAGGAGATGCAGGAGCACGGAACCTTTACCTTTGCAGAGGAGGCCGTGAGCTACCGGGATATCAGCGCCATGTTCGCGGCGTCTGCGCAACCAAGCGGGAAATAAAATCCAACTTGCCGTGAAACGTGCCATGAAGAAGATCGGAATCGTGGGCGGAGTAGCCTGGCCCTCGACAGTGGATTACTACACGGCGATCTGTCGTCGAAGCGAACAATGGCACCTCGTCAGGAACCCGCAGGCCGTGCCCACAACACCGGAGATGAGTATCGAATCTTTGGATCTTAACAAGGCCGTTTCTTATATCGGCAACGACAATGACGAAGAATCCTGGGCGCAGTTTGACAACTACCATCGCGCGGCTCTTCAGCGCCTGGAAGCGAGCGGCGCCGACTTCGCGCTTATGGCAAGCAACACTCCTCACCATCGATTTGCCGCCATCGTTCGCGGAATCGGGATTCCTGTAATTAATATTCTTGACGTAGCGGCAAAGGAATGCGCTCGAATCGGCGCCAGAGAAGTCCTGATCCTCGGTACCGCGCTGACGATGAGATCCCCAAAATTTCGCGAGGCGTTTGCGAAACATGGCATTGAAGCGGCTGGACCGCATGATGACACGGCGAGGACTCTGACGGTCGAGTTGATCGCTGAACTTCAGATTGGCAAGCTGGAGGGAGCGGCGAAACGGATTGGAAGCATCGCAAGAACCTCGTTCGAGCGTCAGTTTAAGGCGCAGCCCGTTGTGTGTTTAGCCTGCACCGAACTGCCGCTTGCGTTTCAGGAGCAGAAGCTGCTCGGAACCTTTACTTACGATGGCGTCTTCTACATCAACACCACCGCGCTGCACATCAATGCCGCATTCAATTTCGCTGTCAACGAGTGAATGGCAGTTGCCCGCCACGCGGCGAATGCTTCGGGTAACATGGTTGAGTGCCGAAGCGGGACCCCAAGCAAACTAAGCTTAATATTATTTCTGCTCAGCATTTGAGCAGAGTCCCGTGGCTTATCCATGGCTTTTCCACGCGGGCGGGCGGATTCTCGCGTGTATATGGCAAGAACACGCTCAACCTTGGATTCACCAAAGACGACTCCAAAGCCGCCGTCGAGCGAAACCGCACCACGTTCCTGCGTGAGCTCGGCGCCCAGGGCGAACCGAATAACAAATCCAAACCGTGGCCGCTGGTTACGCTGCGCCAGGTTCATTCCGACATCATCCGCTTCGTCGACTCGCCCGCCGAATCGCCACTCGCCGGCGATGGCCTGATCACCGCAACTCCGGGTTTGTTGCTCGGCATTCAAACCGCCGACTGCCTGCCCATTATTCTCGTCGACTCCAGGCAACACGCTGTGGGTGTGTTTCATGCCGGATGGCGAGGCACGGTGAAACGCATTGTGGAGAAAGGTGTGGGCGAGATGCACCGCTGCTTCGGCAGTCGGGCGCGCGATCTGAAGGCCGCGATCGGCCCAGGCATTCACGGCTGCTGTTATGAGGTAGGCGAAGAAGTTCGCTCCCAATTCGAGTCGCAGTTCGCATATGCCGCGAAGCTTTTCCGTGAGGTCGAAGAGTCCGATCCCGTGCGCGAAAAATATCCTATGTTGTTCCTTACGGCGCGCGCTCCAGGCCACAGCGAGTTGCCGAAGAAGATTTTTCTGGACCTGGTGGAAGCCAATCGTCAACAACTGTTGGCTGTGGGCGTGCCGGCGAAAAGTATCGAGGCCTCGCCCCTATGCACGACTTGCCGCACTGACTTGTTATTCTCTTATCGAGCCGAGAAGGGCAGGACGGGACGGATGATGGGCGTGGTAGGAATCCGAGGGTAATGCCGAAGGCAAAAGTCAGAATGCAGAAGTCAAAAGTCAAAATGCAGAAGCGAGGAACGGATTTGCTTTTACTTCTGCATTTTGACTTCTGACTTCTGCATTATTTTCTATGCGGTGGGTGGCGCGGCCGCAGGTGGTGGAGTTGCCGTTGCATCCGCGATCCCCTCATTCACCAGATCCTTCAGTTCCTTACTGGGTTTGAAAAAAGGAATCTTCTTGGCCGGAACCTCTACTTTTTCACCGGTCTTTGGATTGCGCCCCATACGCGGTTTGCGCTGGCGGGTTCTGAAGCTGCCAAAACCGCGGATCTCGATTTTGTCGCCCGCGCGCAGCGACCGCACCACGCTGTCAAAGATCGTTTCCACGATTACTTCACTGTCTTTGCGCGTAAGTTCCGCTAAACGCGAGACTTCATCGATGAGATCGGCTTTTGTCATAGTGTCTCTTCGCCCCCAAGACCTTCATAACCTTCTCAAATTTCAGGGGTTGTATGCAAGTCACGGGGGAGAGTCGGCTCCCGGGTTCAGATACTAAGTCTTAGGTCCTGGGCATTGTGGCCGACCCATTTAACAATGGCTTGCATTGGAGCATAGGACTCGCGCTCCAAATCCAAGACCTAACACCCCATGCCGAAGACCTGCTTCCTACTTCCACAAATAGTAAAATCCAACATGCTGCTCCAGCATTTTCGTGGCATCGGGAAGATATTGCGAAACATCGCCCAGCATCAGATCGAGCAGCGTCTTGCGATCTTTCTCCGGGTGCACCAGCGTCGGTTCGCCCGAGATGCCGACCGATTTTGCCGTGTCCTTGACCACCGCTTCAAAGTCGCCGACGTTGTCGATCAGCTTCATGTCGAGCGCTTGCGCGCCGGTCCAGACTTTGCCGTTGGCGATGGCCTTCACGTCGTCGAACTTCATGCCGCGGCCATCGGCTACGGCCTGAACGAACTGCCCGAACATGTTATCGATCAGCGACTGCATGTAGGCCTGCTCGGCGGGAGTGAGGTCGCGGGCCGGATTGCCTGTGTCCTTAAACTCGCCCGTCTTGAATACGATACTTTTCAGTTTGGCCCACTTCAGCAGATCACCATAATTTACCCACTCGGCGATGACGCCAATCGATCCCACGATGCTGCCATTGTCGGCATAAATCTTGTTCGAGGCGGACGCGATGTAGTAAGCGCCGCTGGCGCCCACCGTCTCGATGGAAACCACGACGCGCTTCTTTTTTTCCTCGCGGATGCGTTTGACCTCGCGATAAATCTCCTCCGACGCAGCCACGCCGCCGCCCGGCGAGTTCACGTGCAGGATGATGGCCTTGATGGAAGAGTCGTCGGCAAACTTCTTGAGCTCCCCAACCACCGGCTGCGGCGAGAGAATGACGCCGTCGAGGTCGACCACGCCGATGCGGTCGCCGAAGCCCCCGAAAGAGCTTTCATTGCTGCCCGCGTGCAGCGTCAGGTAAACCAGCGAAAACACCGCCAGCACAAAGAGGAAGAATGCTCCTCCGCCAATCAGAATCCAGAGCAGGGTGCGCGAACGTCGTTCAGGCATAGGGAAAGTTTAGCACTAGGGCTCGGGTGTGAGCACCCGCAGCGCTCTTCTTTGCACCCTAACCTCGGCCGGCGTTCGGCAGACGTATTCGCCGTCGGCATAGATATCGAGCGGGCTCTTGGTTTCCACGCGCAGGCTCGCTGCCTGGAAGTACTCCACTTCGCGGATTCGAAGGTGGCGTCCAAAGTAAACCGTGGGGAACATGCACGCGAACTTGAAGGGATCGACGCCACCGATCACGCAGACATCAAGTTGGCCATCATCCATTCGCGCGTGGGGCGCAATCTTCATGCCGTCGCCGTAAACCGCAGTATTGGCGAAAGCCGCAAGGAGCGTCGACTGATCACTGCGGGTTGCCCAGCCGCCGTCCTCAGCCGGCGTGAATATCTTCATAGTGAGCGGAGCAAAGCGAAAAATCGTCGGAGCCAGCGCCAGCGCATAACCGCCATGTCCGCGCAGCCAGCGCGGTAAAGCATTGGCGTGCCGTGCCACTTCCGCATCGAGCCCGACGCCGGCCACACTACAGAAATAGCCTTGAAACTCGTGTGGCGCGGACCTGCCCTGAGCGTCAGTCGAGGGCGCCCCGCCCGCGGCTTCCAGCGGCCCGATGACTCCCAGATCGATTACTCGTATATTGTCTTGCTTGGCGCGGAATCGTCGCCACGCCGCGAGCGAATCGCGCACGCCGCGCAGGCCCAGGGCTCGGGCAAAATCATTCCCGCTACCGGCGGGGACGACCAAAACAGGCAAGGCAAGTTTGACCAGCTGACTCAGGTGACGGTGGATGGTGCCATCGCCACCGAAGAGCAGAATAATGTCCAGCTGATCGGCCGCCGCTGGTAAACCGATGCGCCAGTCGATTTCTTTGTTGTCGGTCTCGTTTGTCTGGAAGGGCTTGAGGTTTTTCGGAGAACATCCCAGCCCGAAGATGGCCGCAGCGCGCATGTGCGCGGTTGAGAGTAACAGAGTCGGCTGATGTGGGGACAGCCGCTAGGGGAGAATGTGAATCTTTTTCATGCTGTGGCCCGCGCGAATATCCACTACTACGGGGGGGATCTCAATTCCAAATACCGGCTGCTTTATCACAGTGCCTGCGATGCGCACCGAGCCAGCTTCTCTTTTCCTCCTGCCTTCAGTCACAGACGTAGCAAGCCCGGCCTTGTGAAGAAGCTTATCCACTCTGACAAACCGCAGAACATTGCCGGGCATAGAGTCAACGTAGCCAATGTCATCAAAACGTAATTCGACAACCTCCATCGAGTCTGGAGCCTCGCGATGTTGGACTATGCTAGACCAGTCTTGCTCAGCCTTCAGAGCCGCTCTCTCGCCATGAAAGTCGCGAACGATCCGATGTGCCAGGTGCTGCTTGAGAGCCATTGGGTGGTAATCACCAGCACTGACCTGCTGCTTAGACCGGTCGATATCCGCCATAGTTGCGTCAGTCAAAAGTTCCCAATAGCGCCACATTAATTCGTCCGAAATTCGCATCACCTTGCCATACATCTCCAGCGGCACCTCATGAATGCCAATCGCATTCCCCAGCGACTTTGACATTTTCTGCACGCCATCAAGCCCTTCGAGAATCGGCGTGGTCAGCACCACCTGTGACTCCTGTCCATAGGCGCGCTGCAACTCGCGTCCCACCAGCAGATTGAATTTCTGGTCGGTGCCCCCGAGTTCCACATCCGCTTTCAGCGCCACCGAATCGTATCCCTGCACCAGCGGATAGAGCAACTCATGCACAGAAATGGGTTTCTCATCCTGAAATCGTTTGTGAAAGTCCTCGCGCTCCAGCAGTTGCGAAACGGTGTACTTCGCCGTCAATCGAACAAAATCATCGGAGGTGAACGGGCCCATCCAGCGCCGGTTGAAGTCGACCACAGTCTTCTGCGGGTCGAGAATCTTGAAGACTTGCGCCTTGTAAGTTTCAGCGTTCGCCTCAATCTGTTCGCGTGTCAGCGGCGGACGCGTGGCCGAGCGCCCCGTCGGATCGCCGATCATGCCGGTAAAGTCGCCGATCAGGAAGATTGCCGTGTGGCCGAGATCCTGAAAGTGCTTAAGCTTGCGCAGAACCACAGTGTGCCCCAGGTGCAAGTCGGGAGCAGTCGGGTCCATGCCAAGCTTCACGCGCAACGGTTTTCCGGTCGCGCGCGACTTCTCCAGCTTGGTGCGCAGGTCGGCCTCGCGGATGATTTCCGCGGAGCCCTTCTTTAGATACGTGAGTTGTTCCTCGACAGATGCGAAGGTGGACATGGAAAAAACATTATAAGGAATGCAGAAGCCATAAGTCAGAAGTCAGGAGTCAGACTGCAGAAGTTAGAATGAGGCTCTCGATCGTGTGAGACTTGTGACGACGAAGATTCACATACGAAAAGCGATCACTGCGGATGTTCCCCGGCTGCGCGAAGTGATTGAGGCCTCGGTGCGAGGTCTACAGGCTGAGGACTATTCGCCCGCCCAGATTGAGGGCGCGCTGAAGTCAGTCTACGGCGTAGATAGCCAACTGATTGTGGATGGAACGTATCTGGTGGCAGAGGTGGAATCGCAGAAGGTGCGCGAGATCGTCGCCTGCGGCGGGTGGAGCAAGCGCAAGACGTTGTATGGAGGGGATCAATACGCCGCGCGCGAAGACTCGCTGCTCGACCCCGCGCAGGATGCGGCGAAAATTCGGGCGTTCTTTGTACATCCGAAGTGGGCGCGTCG
>Ga0228598_1000151_pt1 | contig 12038 bp, 8 predicted proteins | sample CZU4metagenome_FD_182726 | JGI IMG/M metagenome (GOLD analysis project Ga0228598, IMG submission 182726) | Spruce rhizosphere microbial communities from Bohemian Forest, Czech Republic - CZU4 | ecosystem: Host-associated > Plants > Roots > Rhizosphere | place: Czech Republic: South Bohemian... | reverse complement strand
GCTCGCGCGACAGCCTTTCGATCCGAATAGTGCGCCAGCAGAACCGCTCCCGCCGACGCCGAAAAAACCGAGTAATCCATCGGCGACTTGATCCCAAACGAAATCGCCATCGCCGTTCCAAACAGCACCAACAGCAACGCGCTCGCCAAAGCCACCCAACGCGGCCACAAGCCGAGCATCAACAGGATGCCCAAAGACAACTCCGCGGCCGTCGCCGCCCACGCCAAAAACGGAATGGTCGACGCCGGCAGGAACGAATTAACTTTCGCCGTGTAATCCACGAAGCCCGCAAAGTTTCCGTACCCCACGTTCCGGCCCGTGTACAACCCGAAGCGGTCGGCAATTCCCGATAAGAAAGCTGCACCCAGCGCGAACCGCGCGTAAAGTATTCCCCAGCGCTCCCCATTCTCCCTGTGCTTCGTCTCCGCAGCGCCACGCTCGAACGTTTCCGCACCGGACAATGGCTCGCTCATAGTCAGTTCCCTCCCGGCGCCGCAACGCTCAATCGAGCATCATGATCGCAAACAAAATAAGCAATCAACTTCGCCGGCTCCGTCTGACTCGCATTCGCTGACACCACATGCACGCCATTCGCCGCCTCGTAGAAGCTTTCACCCGCCGTGTACACCGCTTCCTTCTCGCCACGCACCTGCGTTCGCAGTGCCCCGGCGGCCACGTAACCAATCACCGGGCAAGGATGGCTGTGCGGCTCAGACGATTCGCCCGGCCCATAATTCACCTCAACCAATGTCGCCTTCAGATGCTCGCCATCCATTTTCGGCAGCGCCTCAGCTAGCACGATTCGCCCGCGTTCACTCTTCTCCGCATGCTGCGTATCGGAGCGCACCTGCGCCCACCCCAGAAGTCCCGCCACTGCAACACACATCACAGCCCCAGCGCTTCTGCCTATCATTCCGTAAGTTCTCATCGCTCCCCCCCAAACTCAAACCTAAATCCATTGCGGTCCATCCACAAGGTCCATTTATGTTATTCTGCCTATACCACTTTCATGGCCAAACGAGCGACGACATTCGAACTGGCGCTCCCGCCGAAAGATTCAACAGCGCCCTGCTACCGCTGGCTCTACGCGGCTCTACGCGCCGCAATCCTGGAAGGCCGCCTGCATCCCGCCGCCCGCATCCCCGCCACGCGCGATCTCGCCAGACAATACGACCTCTCGCGCGGCACTATCGTCAACGCCGTCGAGCAACTCAAATCCGAAGGCTACGTGCAAGGCCGCACCGGGTCAGGCACGTACGTCAGCAACACTCTCCCCGACGAATTGCTCCAGGTGCGAAGCAACGCCAAGCCGCGACTGCCGCAGGAAAAAACGAAGACGCGAAACATTTCCGCATACGCTAAACGCGTCCACCTGTTCCCGACCTTTGCGCCCCGCCCCAGTCGAGCCTTTCGCCCCAACTTGCCCGCCCTGGATCTGTTCCCCACCACGTTATGGGCGCAGGTCGCCGCCCGCCGTCTGCGCAAAGTTGCCACGAATTTCCTGCTCGGCTGTGATGCTCTGGGATATCTGCCGCTCCGCCAAGCCGTTGCCGATTACCTCAGCACTTCGCGCGGCGTGAACTGCGTTCCCGAACAAGTGGCCATCGTCTCCGGCGCGCAGGAAGCTCTCGATCTGGTCGCGCGTCTCTTCGTGAATCCCGGAGATCGTGTCTGCATGGAAAATCCCGGATACATCGGCGCGACCGCCGTATTCCAATCGCTCGGCGCAAAAATATCGTACGTGCCTTTGGACGAGGAAGGCATGAAGCTCGGCGAAGCAACACTGCGCAACGCGCGTCTGGTATACGTCACCCCCGGCCATCAATTTCCCCTCGGAATCACCATGAGCCTTCCCCGCCGCCTCCAGTTGCTGGAATCTGCCCGCAAATCCCGCACGCTGGTTCTGGAAGACGATTACGACAGTGAATTCCGTTATTCAGGCCGCCCCGTCCCCGCCCTGCAAGGCCTCGACCGCCACGGATTGGTCCTCTTCACCGGCAGCTTCAGCAAAGTCCTGTTCCCTTCGCTCCGGCTCGGATATCTGGTGCTCCCCTTCGACCTGCTGGACCGCTTTTGCGCCACGCTTTCAATCACTCGCCGCCACGCTCCGCTGATGGAACAAGCCATACTCTGCGATTTCATCACCGCGGGACACTTCGGCCGTCATCTCCGCCGCATGCGCCAAATTTATGCGGAGCGCCTATCGGTTCTCCTACACGGTGCGAAGCAAAATCTAGCAGGGCTGCTGGAAATATCCGGAGTTGAAGCTGGCTTGCAAACGGTAGGCTGGTTAAAACGTGGTGTAAACGGCGAATCCGCAGCAGCGGCGGCAGCCCAACGTAATGTGGAGGTTATTCCGTTGCGCTTCTACAGCCAAGGCAACATCGCGTCAAGTGGTTTACAGTTGGGATTCGCCGCAGTTGATGCCAAAGAAATCCGCCGCGGCGTGCAAGATCTGGCGATCGCGCTCGAAGGCGCGAGGAAAGTCCGTCATCGCGGCGTCAATCTCTCGTTACCTTGATTTCTGCTCCGCGATCCACTTATCCGTCCGCGCTTCCAGCAGATCCAGCGGCAAAGTCCCGCCATTAATCATCTCATCGTGGAAAGTCCGGATGTCGAACTGCGCGCCCAATTCCTTCCGCGCGCGTTCGCGCAATTCGCGAATCTTCAGCTGCCCCAGCTTGTAACTAAGCGCCTGCGCCGGCCACGCGATATACCGATCGGTCTCCGACTGGATCGTCGGCTCGTCCACCGCGCCAGACTTCCGGAAAAATTCCACCACCTGCTCGCGCGTCCAACCTTTCGAATGAATCCCCGTGTCCACTACCAAACGCACTGCGCGAAAAAGTTCCGAAGACAGCCGCCCGTAATCGGAAACGGGATCCTGATAAAACCCGACCTCCTTGCCCAATTGCTCCGCGTACAAAGCCCATCCTTCCGTGTAAGCATTGAATCCCAGACCATGCAGTCGGAATTTCGGCAACCCCGTCAGCTGTTGCTGCACGGAAAGCTGCAAGTGATGCCCCGGAATTCCTTCGTGGTAAGCGATCGCCTCGTCCCCGACGAGCGACCGCTTGGCGAAATCAGATGTCGCCACCACCACGCGCCCCGGACGCTTCCCGTCTGGCGTTCCCGTAACGTAATGCGTCGCCGCAGCCGCCTGAAAAGCAGGAATCGCCTCCACCGTCACCGGCGATTTCGGCAGCAAAGTGAAAAGCTCCGGCAGCTTCGGCTGCATCTCCGCAATGTAATGCCGGAAATCGTCGAGGATCTGTTCCGCGCTGGTCGGAATATATTTCGGATTTTTCGCGATGGACGCGCGGAACGAAGCCAGGTCCGCGAACCCTTCCTTCTTCGCAATCGCCGTCATCTCCCCTTCAATGCGCTCGATTTCGCGCAAGCCAAGCTGATGTATTTCCTCCGCCGTCATGTGTGTGGTAGTGCGACCGTAAATATCGTTCTCGTAGCGCTTCTCGCCATCGGGCAACGATGTCACCGCCAGCGTAGTCCGCCCCTGCGGCGCGTATTCCGTGCGCACAAAAGCCGCAAACGTGCGATACGCCGGAATCACATCCTTATTAATCGCGTCCGTGATCTCCAGCGTCAGCCGCTTTTGCTCCTCAGCTGAAATGTCCGCGGGATATTTCTTCGTTGGCTGCAGAAAAGGATTCGCTACGATAATCCCATCGCATTGCACCGGAATTTTCTCCAGCAGAAAGCGTACCGGCATCAGCTTGTCCCGCATCCCCGCGCGCAGCACTTCGCTGGTCTGATCGAGCGCGCGAGGAATTTGCCGCAGCCGCGCCACATAATCCTCGTAATGCTTCACCGAATCGAGCGGCACCGAAAGCGGCAAGTCAGCCAGGCTGGTGTGGATGCCGTTCTGCTGGTTTATCGGCATCTCATATTCTTTCAGGTCGAAATCCGCGCTGCGCTGCTGCAACACGCGCGCCATCACGTCATGCGAAAGCTGATCCTGATCCGGGAATCCAGCAGTAGGAACGGCCGCGAGCTTCGCCAAGAACTCTTCGTCCGTTTTGTGCCGCGCCGCGATCGCCGCCAGCGAATAATCCGCGAGCTTATCGTTGTAGCGATAGTCTCCGTAAGCCGTGGCCCGCTCGGGGAAATTACGCAGGTCACTCTCGTACTGCTCTTCGAAAATCGCGTTCTGCGCCGTCACGCGCTCCGCTACACGGTCGGACTTTTGCGCGCAGAGCGACACGCCGGCCACAACGCCGGCAACAGCGACGACCACTGCGGCGACCAGCAAGCTCTTGCGAATTCGCATAGGGCCTGGATTCTACCAGATACAAATTCCACCGCGGCACGGTTTAATGCGCAGCAAGCTCTCGTTCACGGCGTCACACCCGCGACACCACTCAACTCCGCCAGCGCCCGCTGGTAATCCGGATCATCCGGCGAAATCTCCACCGCCTTCTCGTAAGCCGCCCGCGCCTTCGCGCGCTCTCCGCGCTGCTGGTAAATCGCCCCCATTTCAAAATAAGCGTCCGACTCTTTCGGATTCACCAACACGGTCCGCTGAAAAGCCCCGAGCGCATCATCCCATTTCCCCTGCTTCTCCAGAATTTTCCCCTGCACGTAAAGATATTCCGGATGATAAGGAGCCCGCTGCAAAGCCTGCCCAATCGCATCACTAGCCTTTTCGATCTCCCCCGCCGAATAATAAAGTTTCGCCAGCTGCAAATAAGCCGCCGGATAAGTCGCGTCCATCGCGATGGCCTGCTGCAGCACCGCAAGCGATCCCGCGAAATCGTCCTTCATGGCCAGCTCGTCCGCCTGCTGCACCAGATGTTTCGCCTGCGTCTGATTTTCCTTCGTGGTCCGATCGTTCTGCGACGACTTCTCGAATTCCTCCAAAGTCGTCGCGGCCTTCTCATCTAGTCCCACGCAGCGATACGCCCGCGACAATAAGAATAAGGCCTCCGAATCCGCCGGCGGCGTCGCCGCCCCATGCCCCGACCCGGTAGTCCCGGGTTCCAGCACCGTCAGCACCAGCAGCGCCTGCCCGCAGCGCTGCTTGATTTCCTCCGGCGCAGCCCCCGCCGGCGCGCGCAGCAAAATCTTCCCCAGCAGCGCTCGTCCCCGCGAATTCTGCGGTTGCAGCTCCACCACTTTCTCCGCGTCGGGCAGCGCGAGTTCGTCGCGGTTCTCGTCCGCATAAACCTCCGCGCGCGTATACAGTGCCAGCGCATTCTGTGGATCGCGCGCCAGCACTTTCGCGATCTGCTCGAGCGCGTTCGCCTTGTCAGCAGCGTCGCCCTTCGCTTGGTACGCCACAGCCAGCCGATTGCGCGCGTCTACGTTCGCCGGCGCAAGCGCCAGCGCCGCGGTCAAGTGCACGATGGCCGCATCGTAAGTCTGTAGTTCCAAGTCCAGATCCCCCAGCATCGCAAGCGGCGCCGCGCTTTTCGGATGCTCGCGCCGCGCCTCCTCCAGCGTCTTCTCGGCCGCATCAAAATTGCGCACCCCGCGATACGCCTGCGCCAAACCAATTTCAGCATCCACGTTACGCGGCGCGATCCGCAGCGCTTGGTGATAATCCGCAATCGCATCCGCAAATCGCCCCGCTGCCGCAGCAGCATGAGCCTGGTCAATCAAAGTCGCCGCCTGTTTCCCCAGCGTCGCCGTCTGCGCCATACACTCGAGCGAATACGCGGCAAGTCCGACACACAGCGTCGCTGCAACCAGCAGCCGCACAAAGCATTTCCACATTTTTCCGAGGCCCACAAGCATCCGCGGATTATAACATCCGCTATGGACGTGCCCCGTTTTGGCACAGCTCTCTGGCCCGCTAAAAATGCTGTTTTCCCTTGACTCCCTCCCGCCGGAGAACTATAAGCTGCGTTGGTGCCACAGGAGTCCTGCCGCCGGAACGCAACCAAGCGAAGCCAGCCGCAATTAATCAGCAGCCGATTCAGCGCAAGGGGATCATTGACCGCCATGGGCCTGAAGAGAATCTTGCCGTTCCTCGTCGTCTTCGTCGCGCTGGCCTCCGCAGCCACTGCCCAAACCAGACGAAAAGTTATCATCGACCAAGACGCCCGCGGACCCGCCACCACCGACCAGCAATCCATCCTGATGTTCCTGCAATCGCCCAACGTAGAAGTCCTCGGCATCACGGTAGTCAGCGGCGATATGTGGCGCGACGAAGAAGTAGCCCACACCCTGCGCATGCTAGAACTAACCGGCCACACCGACATCCCCGTCTATCCCGGCGCGGTCTATCCCCTGATCAACCGCATGGAAATGATCGAACGCTGGGAAAAACTCTACGGCACGGTCCACTATCAAGGCGCATGGAACGGCCACCGCCCCGGCATGAATCTCGGCGACGGCCTGCGCGGAAAATATCACCTACCCTTCGAAGTTCCCGATCTCGCCGAAGGGAATCCGACTTTGCAAGCCCAAAAAGAAGACGCCGCGCATTTCATCATCCGCATGGTCCACAAATATCCCCACGAAGTCACGATCTACGCCGGCGGTCCCATGACGGACATCGCGCAAGCCATCAGCCTCGATCCGCAAGTTTCCGAGCTTGCGCAAGAACTCGTGGTCATGGGCGGCAGCATCGCCCCGGTCGTCCCGAAAGATTGGACCGCCGAAAATCGCCGCGAATTTAATTTCTGGTGGGATCCCGAAGCGGTGCACATGGTGCTCACCGCCCCGTGGCACAAAATCACCATCACCACCGTGGACATTTCCGTAAAAACTCGCATGACCAAAGAACTGATCGCCGAAATCGCCAAATCGCCCAGCCCCGCGTCGCAATACCTGGCAAAATATGCCGACGAAGAATTCATGTGGGACGAGCTGGCCGTGGCCGGATGGCTCGACCCCAGCGTCATCACCCAGCAAACGCAATATTTCATGGACATAGACATCTCGCACAACGCGGGCTACGGCAACGTGCTGGTCTGGACCGAAGGCGCGCAACCCGGCTTGGGCGAGCAGTTCGTCAACATCCCCGAAGAACTAAATAAGGAAAAATTCTATAAGATGTTCGTTGACCTGATGGCGCTGCCGCCCGCCGCGCATCCACAAACGGCGGCGAAGTAGCAGTTTTCGGCAAACTTGTGTTGAGTTGTCATCCCGAACCCGCGACAGCGGGTGCGGGATCTGCTTTTCGGCTGTGACAATGTCGGTATTGGTTTGTTGCGCAAGCGAGTGAGAGAATCGAGCCCATGCCAGACACCACCGCAAGAGTAGACGTCGTCGGAATCGGCAGCTGCACCGTGGATTTTTTCGCCATCGTGCCGCGCCTGCTCGGTCCCGAAGAAAAAATCAACGCCACGCGCATGGAAATCCACGCCGGCGGCGTCACCGCCAATAATCTCACGCAGGTCGCGCGCCTCGGCGTCAGCACCGGCTGGCTCGGCCTCATCGGTGACGATGAGAACGGCCGCATCATCCAGAAAGCCTTCGCCGAAGATCACATGGATCTTTCCGGCATCGAAGTTCTAAAAGGCGAATACTCCGCCCTCACCTGGATTCCCGTAGACGTCGCCGGCGAACGCTGCATCTACATGTTCCCCAACGTCACCGGAAAAATTTCCGTTTATCAAGTGCTGCATCGCTTCGCGCCACACATCCAGGCGGCCAAACATTTCCACACCGAAGCGTCGCAACTAGCCATCGCTCCTGTAAAAGAAGCGATGCAGGTAGCTCGCGACGCCAAAGTCCGCGTGATTTTCGATCTCGACGTTTCCCCCAGCTTCTACGCCGAATCCAACCTCGGCACCCAGGAAGAACTCTGCACCGCGCTCCGCCTGGTGGACGTACTGAAGCCCTGCAAAGCCGCCGCCCGCGAGATGACCGGCGAAGCTGACTACGAAAAAATCGCCACCGCCCTTCTGCAGATGGGCCCGAGTGTCGTCGCCATTACCCTCGGTGCAGACGGATGCCTCATCGCCACTCCCAAAGAGATCGCCAGGGTCCCCGCCTTCAAAGTGGACGTAGTGGACACCACCGGCGCAGGCGACGCCTTCATGGGCGGCCTTTCCTTCGCCCTCCTGCAAGGCTGGGATTGCCAAAAAGTGGGCCTGTTCGCAAACGCCTGCGCCGCGCTGTGCTGCACAAAAATCGGCGCCCGCGCCATGGCCAAACACGATGAAGTAATAGCGCTAATCAAGCAGCAAAGCCCAAAAGGCGCCGCCGCATTTTAACGGCGCCGCGCAAATAAACGCGCCGGTCAGGCTCTTGACTTTGTAGCCGCCAGCCTTAGCTGGGCGCCTTTGACGTTGCCTTCGATTCTGCTGTTGCTTTTGACTTTGTGAATCGCGCCGCGGCGCGATTCGGCCTGAGATCCCGCAGTGCGGGATCGAAGGGTAGCGGCCGCCTGCTTTTTAGGCGGGCGTCGTTGCCGTTGCCGTTCTATCGGCGCACCTTTCAATCGCACCTAAACAAAGGATCTCAATGTTCACGCCAACAACCTTCGGCACCGCCCTGCTAATGATGTTCGTCACCGCCGCCTGTTGGGGCTCCTGGGCCAACACTTACAAAGGCGTAAAAAATTATCGCTTCGAACTTTTCTACTGGGACTACGCCATCGGAATTTTCCTCGCCGCCCTGGTCTATGCGCTCACCATGGGCTCCAGCAACGGCGGCCCCGCCAGCTTCCTTAATAATGTCCGCTCCGCCGACCTCTCCAACATCGGCTGGGCCCTCCTCGCCGGAATAATTTTCAACCTAGCGAACCTGCTGCTCGTCGCCGCGATAGACATGGCCGGTCTGGCCATCGCCTTCCCCGTAGCCATCGGCATCGCCCTGGTCGTCGGCACCGTCCTCAGCTTCGTCCAGCAACAACGCGGCAACGTAATGATGCTCGGCGCCGGCGTCCTCTGCGCCGTAGTCGCCGTAATCCTCGACGGCAAAGCCTACGGCGAACTTGGCGCCAACAAAGAAGCCTCACGCAAGAGCATTATCGTCTGCGTAATCTCCGGCGTGCTGATGGGATTGTGGGCGCCGTTCTCCACCCGCGCCCTCACCCACGGAAATACCCTCGGCCCCTACAGCATCGCCGTATTTCTCACCGGCGGCGCGCTGCTTTCCTGCCTCTGGTGGAATCTGTATTTCATGAAGAAGCCGCTGGTGGGCGAGCCCGTCGCGTTCAGCGGATTCTTCCGCGGCCCCGTCAACGGCCACGTCCTCGGCCTGCTCGGCGGCGCCATATGGACCACCGGCACCGTCTTCAATCTCGTCGCCGCCAATTTCACCGGCGTCGCAATATCCTACTCCATCGGCCAATCCGCCCCGATGGTCGCCGCCCTCTGGGGCATCTTCGTCTGGAAAGAATTCGCCGGCGCCAATAAACGCGCGCAAGCTTTTCTCGCGCTCATGTTCATCTTCTACTTCCTCGCGATTTTTCTGATCGCGCGCGCGAACACCGCCAGCTAGCCCACCGCCAGCAATTTTCGCGAATTGTTGCACGAACCACCGCAGCGCCGATAAGATTCTCCGCTGTTTGAAAGAAAGTCGCCGCACCAGCGCCGTAGGCGCGACACAACTTAGCTCACCGCGGAAGCGGTGGGAAAAATCGCAAAAAAAAAGCAGAGCGCCGTAGGTGCGACACAGATTTGGCTGCGACTGTGGCTATGGCGCCGAACGTGCCGCCGGGTCGCGCCTCACGATTTCCATCGCATCGCCTTTATCTGTGTTCATCTGTGTTCATCTATGGTGCCTTTGATCTCTGCCACCGCAGGGTACTAGCGCTACAAAGGCGGACGCCTGAACCCACCCGTCGCAGCCTCGATCTTCGCCGCAACCGCCAACACCGCCTCATCCTCCCAAGGCCGCCCCACAATCTGCACGCCAATCGGCAAACCCTTCGGCGAACGCCCCACCGGCACCACCGCCGCCGGATTCCCCAGCAAATTGAACCACTGCGAATAACTCATCGCCTTCAAATATTCCACCTTGCGCCCCTGCACCATCCATTCCCGTTCCCCATGACGAAACGCCGGAACCGCGCAAGCCGGGCACAACAAAATCGGAAACGTTTCCATCTGCCGCAATAATTTTTCGCGCAAAGCATCACGCCCCACCAAAGTGTTCAACCACTCCCGCCCATCCATCGCCGGCTCCAGCGCCACGCGCTCCCGCCAAGCGCGATACATCGGACTCAGCTCAGCCTCGCGCCCCTCGACAGTCGCAGCAAAAGCCGTCTGCACCGCGCGCCCAAATAAATTCCACCAAAGCTGCCACACACGATCCAGATTCTGCGGCCGCCAAGCCTCCACTTGGAATCCCTGCGCGCGCAAAGCCTTCGCCGCCGCCCGCACCGCCGCCGCAGTTTCCGCGGTAACAGGAGTCACATCGTCGTCCTCAAAATAAGCCACGCGCAGTTTCAGAATTTCCTCGTCGCTCCACACGCGCAACGGCACCGGCGCCGATGCCGGATCCCCAATATCCGGCCCAGCCATCGCCGCAAATAATCTCGCCACATCAGCGACGGTTCGCGCCATCGGCCCCACCACCCCCAATTGCGCGAACGGCCCCGCCGACGCAGGATAATGTCCCGTCGAAGGCACCCGCCCCGGCGTAGGCTTCAATCCGCAAATCCCCGAAAAATGCGCGGGAATCCGTATCGACCCGCCGCCGTCGCTCCCCACCCCTCCCGCCGAACAGCCCGCCGCAATCGCCGCCGCTTCGCCGCCGCTCGACCCACCGGGCGTGCGCTCCGCATCCCAAGGACTATTCGTCCGCCCGTGAAGCGCATTGTCCGTCTCGTAAGCCATCAAAAATTCCGGCACATTCGTATTCCCCAGCAAAATCGCCCCTGCCACCCGCAAGCGTGCAACCAGGGTGGCATCCTGCGAAGGAATATAACCCTGGCGCAAACGGCTCCCACATTCGCAAGGCCATCCCGCCAAGTCCACCGAACTCTTCACAGAAAGCGGCACGCCATGCAGCGCGCCCAACGAATCAGCACCCGAGCCCGACCCAACCGCAGCTTCAGCAATCTTCGCCTGCGCGCGCGCCCCATCCACATCCACATGCACAAACGCATTCAACTTCGACTCGCGCTCGCAATTCAGCTCCGCAATCCGCGCCAAATGCGCATCCACCAATTCCACAGACGAAATCGTCCGCGCACGAATCTGCTCAGCCATCTCCACCAGCGAAAGAAAATTCAAATCATTCATAGTGAACTCAATGAGAAGCACGCCAAGGCGCCCGCCAGTCTAGCACGCACCCCGCCGCGACCCAGGGTGTTGACGTTGTAGCGGCCCGCTTTAGCTGGGCGCCTATGACTTTGACGCGGTAGAATGTCCCACGCATTCAGAAAGGGAGAGTAATGACCCGCTTCACCCGCGCAACAATTTTCCTGGCAATTTTCACCTGCACCCTCATCGCAGCCAGCCAAGAGCAACAACAGCAACTCACGCAGCCGCAGCAACCAACACCGCCACAAAAACACGCCCACCCACGCCCCGCCGCCACAAAAACCGAAGACGATACCACCGCGCAAGAACCACCGGCGAACCCCCGCGCCGACGTAATCAGAGAGAACAATTTCGGCGTCTCCCTGATGAATCGCCAGCAATTCGAAAAAGCCCTGGGCAAATTCCAACGCGCCTGCATCCTCGATCCCCAATCCGACATCGGCTGCCTCAACGCCGGCATCGCCTTCCTCAACATGCAGCGCTTCGACGAAGCCCGCGAGATCCTGCAAAAATCCGCGCAGCGCGACCCGCGCAATCCCTGGGCTTGGTTCAACCTGGGCCTGATGGAAAAAGCCGGAGGCGATGCCTACGCCGCCATCGCCGATTTCCAAAAAGTCGCCGCGCTCGACCCCTACGACGCCGACACCCAATATTTTCTCGGCCTGATTTATTCCCAGCAGCAGCAGTACGACAAAGCCATCGCCGCCTTCCAGCGCGCGCTCGTCCTGAATCCCTTTCAAGTCTCCGCCGAATTCGGCATGGCCCAAGCCCTGCAACGCAGCGGCAAAACCCCCGAAGCCAGAGTGCACTTCGACCGCTTCCAGCACATGACCTCGCAAAAACTCGGCAAGCCAG
>Ga0228598_1000149_pt1 | contig 12095 bp, 8 predicted proteins | sample CZU4metagenome_FD_182726 | JGI IMG/M metagenome (GOLD analysis project Ga0228598, IMG submission 182726) | Spruce rhizosphere microbial communities from Bohemian Forest, Czech Republic - CZU4 | ecosystem: Host-associated > Plants > Roots > Rhizosphere | place: Czech Republic: South Bohemian... | reverse complement strand
CGTGAAATCGAAGCGAACGGCCCTTCGGCTACCGCACCATTCTGCTGCGCTGTACTCATGGTCCTAGGTCACGCTCTCGGCGCAAGGCTGCGCGGTATGCATCCGTCGCGGCCTCAGTATGCTGACTAGGGCTTTCCCCTCCGCCCCGGTTACAGATTTGGTCAGCACCAGAGCCGGCCACGCCGCCAGGAAACAGGCGAGGGATACTTTTCCTAACTCCAGCACCGCCACCCAGCGGGCATTCCCAATGGCCGGCAGCGGTATACGCATCGCGATCGCACCCGCCAGTAGAATGGCGGCACTCGCCCCGGTTAATTTCATGGCATCGGGCAACAAAGCTTTCAGCTGAAATGCGTGAAAGGTTTTGGTGACCGCATACATCATGAACACCATTCCGACGAATTCCGTTAAGGCCAATCCCGCCAGCACACCGTAAAAACCCCAATGCCGGGCGTACGCCACAATCGAAAGTAAGCACACAATCCGCAGAGCCTGTCGGACGTTATCCAGAAACGCGTTTCCCGAAACCCGGTACAGCACCAGTCCCAGCACGGAGAACGCCTGAAAGAAACCGGCGGCGCATATCAGCCAAAGCGCGATTCGCAACGACGAAGCCGCCTGCCCGGTCCAGGCAAATACCATGGTCGGTCCGAAAATCGCAATGAAGGAAAGCGGGAACAGGCACAACCCCAAAGTGATTTTGAACGACTTGGTAATCAGCCTCCGCATTTCATCCTGGGAGCCCGACGCATAGACCATCGCTCCTCCCGAAAGAATGGGCACCAGGAAGGAATCCGACAACATCACGGCCGACATTACCAGCCTGGTGGCGACCGCATAAATGCCCGCCGCGTCGGCGCCAAACACCCGAAGCACTGCGATCGGAAGGATGGAAACGTAAAGCACCTCGAGCAGATTTACCAGTTGGTAGCTGCCGGCGAATCGAACCAGCTCCGGAATCACCTTCTTGGTCACGAACATTCGGCTTACCCGCACTTGCGGCAGGATTCGCTTCGAGCTGACATAGCAACAGAGCACGAATCCAACTTCGGAAGCCGCCATGACCAAAGCCATGGCAAAGAGGCCGTAGCCAAAATGCAGCAGGATGACAATCGCCACCGCTTCGGCGACCGTGAAGAACGTCGCAAAATTCCGAGCCAGGTCGATCCGGTGGCCTCCCATCACGATCGCCTCGTACACCGCACCGACATTGGAGAGAACCATGATCAAGGCGAGTACGGAGGTGGACTCGGCCGCGGAATGCAGAAACTCAGGCGGCACACCGGCCGCCCTCGCCAGGGCGGTCGAGAACCAGGCCACGGGAATCAACGCCGCAACCGAAAGTACCAGCATGGCGGCACAGCCCGTGCTGAGCAGTTTGTTCGCAGTCTCGAAATCGCCGTTGCCGGTCGCTTCCGCCACGTACTTTTGGAATGCCGATTTGATGCCCACGCTGCCAAAGCGCATGTAGGCCGCCGTGGTCATGATGATCGCCCAGATTCCATAGCCGCCCAGACCGAGATGGGCAATCACAATTGGAATGGTCACCAGCCGCGTTGCCACTTGGGTAAATCTGGCAATCACTCCGAAGACGGTATTCCGCCCGATCGTATGGGCAAGACTGCGCACCGGCGCCGGACTCGAAGATGAAGCGATTGATTTCATTGTGTGCTGTACTGCTGGAGATCCAAATCGGCTGGCTCTTCTACAAGTTCTGATACGAGGTCGGACTCCAGCGTAGGAACTCCAATGGGCGCTTGCTGCAACTCTTTTTTCGGGCGAGCCACCATCGCGGCGGGGATCATGGCCAGCAGCGCGTACCACGCCACCATGGTTTGATCGAAATAAGAAATGCCAAAGAACGAAACCACATTCGCAAACAAAGCCGACCCCAGCGCCCAGATGAAAAGTGCCGTCTTCTTATCTTTTTCTTTTCCGGCTGCGCGTCGCGCCCTTCCCAAATACTTGAATCCGTAAACCAGCGCCGCCAGGAACAGAAGGAACGGAAGAAACCCGGAATTTTCACACACGGTGACGTACTGATTGGCCGTGTCCCACATGTCCCAGCCCCAGACACTCGTGTCCTTTATACCCAGCAGCCACCAATCCCCAAAATGACGGATACATTGATCCACCAGCATGTAGCGGTGCCAGGACGACGAACCGCCAGTGACATCGATTTTCTCGATCAGGCTCCAGACCGGCCCCTTCATTACCATATGGAGGCAAGCCAGGACGAAGACAATGCCCCAGCGTATGACGCGCATCCATCGGCGCACCGGCCACAGGCAAAGAGCCATCACACCCGCCGCGTACCCCAACACCGGCGTGCTCGAGTTCGAAGCAAGAGTGATCACGGTGGAGGAGGCGATTCCCAACGCCGCGATCATGCGATACTTTTTCCCCCTCCACCACAAGCCAACGAACAGAGGCACCAGGACTGCGCCAAAGGTTCCCGCCGGAATGGATTGCGCAAAAGGACCCTGGGCACGAAAGCGATCGCCACGCACCGCGAGCGACGCGTAATTGCCAACTCGCGCTCCCCCCAACATGGCATATGGGTTGTGTCCGGTCGCAACCTCGTATGCCATGACCACGGCCACGATAGCTGCCACGCAGGCGAGTGCCTGAATTGCGCGCAGAATGTCTTCTTCGCTGCGGATCAAGAATCGCAGCAGGAAGTAAACCCCAAAAACTGTGTAGAGGTTCCCCAACTGATTGATGAGCGCCCCCGTCGCCTGGAACAGCAGGACTCCATTCAACGCGACGAATCCCGTCATCCAAATGATCGCCCAATCGATCTTGTTCATTCCGCCGCTGAAGAGCGGCCGTCCGGCGGATATCTTGTCCTTCAGAATTCGGATGATCCCGAAAACAATCAGAATGCGCAACATCGGAAAATGCGCCGGGCCGATCAGCAGAACCTGGTCCATGGGTATGAGCAGGGCCGCCGCGAGAAATGCAACAATCGCCCGCTTCCGTGGCCAGACGCAGATCAGAACGCCTGCGATGAGAACCAGAAGCAGGATCGCCGGGTGGAGCACCGTCTGAGATACTCCCCCGCCAAATTTTAGGTGATCAGGACCCATGGATTTAGTGTGCCGCTTGAGAACTGAAGCCGTCGGTGACGCTCAAGCCGTCTTTCTGATCCAAAAACTTCCCGGCGCAGTTTTACCCGGGCGGTAGGAAGGGAACGCCTGCCGGAGAGCCTCCGGATGCCGGTAACTCATGTAGTTGCCGGCCCAGAGAACTTCAAAGGAATTGTTGAAGGCAAGCAGAGCTTGGAGGATGTATTGTTCGTTCCAGAAGCGTAACTCGTCCACCACCCAGGACCTCGGGTACGGAAAGGGCAGGAAAATATCGTGAAAGTGGACGATGGTCCCTTTTTTCAGTCGGGGTACAATTTCAAGAAACTCGAACTGAACGTCGCTGCCTTCCTTCAACACGTGACTGCTGTCGATGAAGAGAATGTCGTTTTCTCCCAAGCTTTCAAACTCCGCGAGTGGGACCGACTGCACGGGAGCCTTGATCAACCGTGTAAGCCCCGGGAATCCGCTCTCGATTGCCGCGCTGGGATAGGGCTCGATGGCAATGAGCTTCCCCGGCGCTGCGCTCTCGTGACCATTCTTAAGGATGGCCATGGACGAGACCCGCGTCGAATTGCCAGAACCTATCTCGATCACCGTGTTGGGCTTGAAGTGCCGGATCATGCAGTAGAGGATCTCCGCGTCAACCGAACCGAATGATTTGTTTGCCAGCGAGAACCCATTGGAAGAAATTGACGTGGAATTCTGGAACTGCTCAAACTCAGGCTTGTACATGCCGCAAAAGTCCTGCAGCAGGGTTAGCTGAGCGTCTTCCTTGATATCGATACCCACCAACCCGGACGGAGACTTCCAAAAGTCTTCCGGAATATGGCGCGTGTCGGGAACCGGCTCATAGAAGTGATTCGGAACAATATGAAGTCCCATGTTCTGAAGCACTCGAAAGGCCCCGACTCGACACCGGTGCAGCACACTCATTCCTAATCTCCAGATTCAGTTTCTTGGCTATTTAGCAGACCGGCGCGCTTCGCCGTTCATGCGTTGTGCAGTGTGTTGTTGGAGGGGGAAGCCGGCGCCGTTCGTCCATGCCGAGCGCGCCGGGATATATCGTCAACGTTTTCTGACGTGGAGTGAGCTCAACCCCACGTTACAAATCTGCCCCGCGGGATGGCGGTTTTCCGCAGGCCGCCCAAACAATAAAAATAAGCTACTGAACTACTGCCGCCAAACCTGTGGGAGGACTGGGCGCCGATGCCCCGCCAAACTGGTAAGCCCCAATATCCCAGGCTGGCGCGCGCTGCACGGTGGAAATCGTCGGATAACTGGCCATCTCGCCGCCGCCGCCGCTTTGCTCGCTGGCGCCGTCGCTCGTTCCCCAGCACAGCCCCGAACTGGTCGAGGCCGAGAACGTGCTGCACGTAGTGGTCGAATTCACCGCGCCTGCCCCGATCGTCGAGCCGCCGGAGGTGGGCGCATAGTCGTTGCCCTGTACGTAGCCTTGTCCGTTCGCCACCGCTTCGGTTTGGAAGAGCTCATTGCCGTTATCTTTGAAGCTGCAGGCCGCCCCGGAGCGGCAGGTGTAGAGCGCCGGCAGCGTGCCGTATCCAATCAGGTGATTGTTCTCAAAGTAGGCTGTGCCGTTCCAGGCAAAAGTTGGGGAACTGGTATTGAAAAATTGCAGCTGGCACCCGCCGCCCGTGGCGTCCTCGGTATCGTTATCGAATGTGTTGTTGTAGAAGTAAAGGGATTCCGTCCCGGACGAAGCCTGCGCCTGGAAGGTGATGCAGTTTTGCGGAGCGGTATCGGAAGCGCTGTACCGCATGTTGTCGTAGAACACATTGTTGAATAGGTACGCCGTGCCGCCCGCGCCCACCGTGAGAAAGAAATCCTCGGTTACGTAGGTATGACGGACCACATTGTTGTAGAAGTAAATAGACCCGCCGGGAATGTTCTGATCGTTGTTCAGCACGTTCGAGTGAGGGGCAATGTTAGACGGGGAGTAACTCGTATAAAGGTACTCCGCCAAGTTATCGTGGTAGTAAACCGTGTTGTTGGTCACGGCCATGTTCGACAGGTACCGGAACACGTTGCCATGGATGTCGTAGCCCTCGGAATAGATCCCCATTCCGCTTTGGCAGGGGTAATTCGGCGCAAAGCCAGCCGAGCAAGCCGCTGAATTTGCCGCCCCCGCCGAAGAATCCGAGCCATCGAATACATTCCCGGAAATTACGTTGTTCGTCCTCAAGCCGCAGGAGCCGTTGGCGTTCCCGAGAATCATCTGGTTATCCGCGGAGGTTACCACCGTCGTCCAGCCGTGGAAATAATTGTTCGAAAGAGTGACGTTGCAGGTTTCGTAGTTGTAGATCGCCGCCGAATAGCTGGACGTGCTCGACCAGCACCGCCCTGGCCACTCGAAATTGTCCACCGTGACGTAGCTGACCTGATTCAGATTAAGGCCCATGGACGAAGATTGATCATAGGCGCAGCTGGCCACAAATCCGGTGCTGAGAGCGTTGTCGCCGGAGATGATGGGACGTGCCCACGAACCTCCCGTGTACCAGGTCTGATCCACGCCAACGTAAATCGGATTTCCACTGGAACCACTCCAATTCCATGTCCAGGCGCCGGTATACGGGGAAGCTGAGCTGTTGCCATAATGCCAGGTATCTCCGCCCCGGAAAATGATCGAATCGCCGGCTGCCGGCTTATAGGAAGCGCAACTCGCGGTGCATTTCGCCATGCCCGGCGCGTGCAGCCAGGGCGTGGTTTTCGACGTCCCATTGTTCGAATCGCTTCCATTGGCCGCGACGTAGTATGTGTTTGCTGAGGCGATTCCGCTAATCATGAAATAGACGATCAACGAGAGGAGGATGGGGCGAGCAAAACCGCGCATGAGGGGATCCCCTGTCAAATTCGAGTGCTAACCGACCTTCTGACAGCGTATACCGGGGCAAATACCCGGCCTAGAACCCACAAGTGCATCGGCCAAAATCACGAGTACATTGTACTAACCGGTTTGAACCCCGGGCGATGCCGCCTTGGTCCCTCCACCCTTTCGCAAATGGTCCCGCCACACCCGCTTGAGCCGGGGGAGCAGGTTTGTAGAAACCAGAAGTTTTCTCGCCGTTCCGTCGACGACCCGGGCCGTTGCCCGCATCCCCTTGAGCCCCATACCTTTCAGGGTCGGAGCAAATATGTAGATGCTGGCTTCGAGCCAGCCCCGGCTGCACAGCGCAGCCTTATATTCAGCGTCCCCCAGCCCAAAATCCAACTCCTTCACCACGTCACCGCCGGCCCGACTGCAAAAACCTTCGATCACGCGCATGATCAGGAACATGCCGGGAGAGAATTGCCGGAATTTGGGGTCGTAGCCCAGATATTCGCTGGTAAAACTCTCGTTGTAGATTGTGCCGATCCAGAAGGCGACCGGGCAGTCATCCACATAAAGCAGATAGGCCCGAAGCCAGCCCTTCCTGGCGGCCAGTCCCACCCGTTCACGCACCTCAAGGGTGTTCGCGAAGCCGGCTCCCAAACCTCGTTGATAGGTCTTCTTTGCAACCTCTTCCGCGTCCCGGAATAAAAGATCAAGCTCAGATTCGTGGCGGTAACATTCGATTCTCGCTTTTCCATCGGCGCGCATCAGAAATTTTCGAATCCCTCTTCGAATTCCTTCCCGGCGCGTCCCGGACATACGGCGATAGATCTCGTCAATGCTGTCCGGCACCACCAGGATCTCATGCCCCTGGGACTTGGGGCGCGTATCCCGGCTGAGCCCTCCCGGCGCTTTCAAGGCAATGTGATAGAGATCGGAATCCAGCGGCACAAACTCCAGCAGGGCCACGTCGGCCTCGTCCCGCTTCAGGGAGTTCATCACCTCATCCACCAGGATTCGCGTGTTTTCCGGAGAAGCATTTCCGTGAATTGCGCCATACACAAAAGTGAGGCAGCGAGCCCAGGAACCCAGCCCACGGACATACCCCACGTTGAAGGCCACCTTTTTCCGGTCGAGCCTGCCCACCAGTATGGCGTCCGGCTTTCCTCCCCGATAGATCGCGACCACGTGCGGCCGCAGCATCTCGGGATAGGCCTGGAGGACCATCAGGTAAAAGTCAATGTCGGAGTCGCGCTGTCCGGGCCAACTCGTCCACGGCTCGCGAAGAGCCTCCACTTCCGGCACAGAGCGCGCTACGCGTACTGCAATGTTGTCTTGGTCAACCATGGTTAGTGGGCACCCATTTTCATCGCCTGTGCTTCCATTCCAACTCCAACTTCCGCCAATGCTTCCCGCACCGTCAGAATCCGGCTACCGCTGTGAACGGCAGAGGATACCGCCGCCTCCAGCAGCTCCGGAGTGCAACCATACCGCGAAGGCTCGGGGCGCACGTCATGGGTGTAGAAAATCAACCAGCTTTTGCGCTTTGCGTTTTCCAGGATTAGTCCTTCCATACGTTGCAACCCCTCGCGGCCGCCATACAAACTGTTCGCCCGCAGCAGGTTCAGATCGATCTCCGGGCCGTTGAAGCCGGGCACGCTGCTTCTTGCGCTGCTCAGGTCAAGTCCCAGAGTCCGCTTGGCCCGCAGCGTGACATGGCCGAAGGGATAGGCAAAATTCGCGGAATCCACGCCGGCCACTTCCCCAATCGCCTTCCTGCCCTTTTCCACGTCTTTGCGGAATGCGGCACAGGAGACGGCGCGGCACGAAATATGGTTGAAAGTGTGGCTGGCCAGCTCATGACCCTTTTTCACCAGGGAAGCGAGATCCTCGGAACCGAAGTGTTCGCCCAGTTCGTTCGAGGTGTTCATGAGCCCGGCCGCGGCGTAGTAGGTTCCCCGAGCTCCGAATTGTTCGAGAATCGCTCCGCCGGCCGAATAAGCCGTGCGGGGAAAATCGTCGAAACTGAACGACACCATGGGCCCGCGATTCTCCACCGGCACAGTGCGCCGGTATAGCGAACCCAGCACCCGGCGGTGCGCCGCGCCCAGCCCGGATCGGACGCTCACGCCGGCGTCCCCGCCATCACGGCTAGCCCTATGACTTGAATCACGCCATCCTCCGGAACTTCTCTTTCTTTCGGAAACCGGAGGGACAGAACTCCGTCCCGGGTTCCTGTTTCTTCCATGCCCAAGTCGGCAAATACCTGTCCCGACGGAGCATTGCGCGGAGTCTTCCGATAATTGGCGTGAAAATCTTTGCCGGTTTCGGCGATATAGTGTTGAATCACGCAAGACAGAAACGCGTGCTCCACGCGCTTCGATTGCACCCGGCAACTGAACATCAGATCGGTCATGCGCGGCTCGCGGCGATCCACGATGGAAAAGCCGATCACGCCATAGCTGCCAAAGCGGTCTTCGCAACTGAGTACAAACGTATCCAGGTCCGGGTTCGCAAGCAGCTTCCTCAATACCTCGCGGTCGTACCGATTCCCGGAAAAATTCATCTGGTTGGTGCGTTGCGTCAGTTCGTGAACGCGCTCCAGATTCTCCTCCGTCATGGGACGGACGGTCAGCCGGATCTGGCAGTGCCGGAGGAATGCCATGTAATCGTTGCTGAAGCTTTGCGCCACCGTCTGCCGGCTGGCTTCTACCCGATAGAGTTTGCGCCGTTCCTGGCTTTCGGCCGTGACCGGAACTTTACATTCGTTCCTCTCCGGCAGCGTAAGATATTGTTCCGCGTTCAGAACTTGCACTTCGGGGCAGACAGCCTTGACTTCTCCCAGCTCGAATTCGGAGTCGTCGATAAACAGAAGGCTGTCCAGGCCAATGTTCAGCTGTTGGGCGATGGCCTTGATCCCCTCACTTTTCGGCTTCCAGGAAATTTGCGGACATAGGAAGTACTCATCCAACTGGAACTTCTTGATCACTTGCAGCGCATCTTCCGGATTGTTCTTGCTCGCGATCGAATGCAGAATCCCGCGCCGGTCGAGCTCCCGAATAATCGCGGCAATGCCGGTCTTCACCCGCAGGCGCTCCGCGCCGTCCTCAACCAGTACGCCGTCCCACAGCGTGTTATCCAGGTCCCAAACCACGCATTTGATTTTCTTTTCTGGCTTCCCCGCCTTGTCGGCTTTCTGGCTCTCCGCCAACTCGGTTACAAAGTCCATCAGGCCAAAGTACAGCGTCGTCTCCTTAGCTTCGTCGTTATCGTTATCGTTGGGGATAAGATCGATGCCGAAGGGTTCGCGAACGTCGATCAGCGCGGTAATGGCCTCCATCGGAACCCGGATGCGGTGAAATCCCGGGGTCAGATTGATCAGTTGCTGGTACGGCATCTTGGAGCGCTCATCCGCCGCGCGCATGGTCAGCGACAGTTGAACGTTGTGGGATTCGGGGTTGTAGCATTCCAGCAGAAAGCAAGTCGGCAATTCCCCGCCGTTGGTCGCCGAGCTGGCCATTCTCTTCTTGAAGCCGTAGCGCTTGGTTGTGACCTCGATCTTTACCAGAGACGGCAAAGGGAAGCGCTGCAGCGCGCGGCCGATGCGATAGTCTCTTTTTTCCAGCCTGTCGGCCTGGTCCGCCGCATGCAAGCGGACATTGCCGGGAGTCCACAGTTTTCCCCAGCGCTTGAAGCGGATTTTCAATAGGTAAGAGTTCGCAGCGGACGGGGAGTCGATTCTCACCATGCCGTCGGCGAATCGGCGGCATCTTCCGTCCTGCCGGGGACTATAAAGGTCACAGCTGGTATAGCAGGTGGGCCACACACATTCCGTGCAGTGCTCGCCCCAGGGCAGCGCCGTTCGCGATACGATCCGTCCTCTGAGGTATTCAAACGAACGCATCACCTCGCCCGGAAGCTGGGACGGACTCTCAACCGCGTAATTTACTTCGGTCTCGTACATGATTTGATGGCTGGTCTTTGGTGGCTAGCAGGCGTGAGGGCGTTCGTTCGACGGGCTCACGCTCGATGGGCTTACAATTCGATCGACTTACGCCACTTTTCCGCTGGTCTCTAAATGCTTGAACTTTGCTGCCCCTACCCACTGCAGGCAGGCCAGACTGCGCTTGAACCGGGCGGCGGTATAAGGTCGCTGCGATGGCGAACACAGATAGATGAAGGCAGAGCCCAGCAGACGGACAGAATGATGCACCGCAAACGCAGCCAGGAAACCGATTTGCGCCGGGCCGCTGTGATGCTTTCGCCAGTATTGCCAGGTGGCGCGATACAGCTCCAGATAGAAACGCAGAGGCGCGTGCGAGGAACTTGCCCCGCCATAGTGAATCGCGCCCGCTTCCGCGAAGAAAACCACTTCCTCTCCCGCCTGGCGGAAGCGATAGCACCAATCCACATCTTCTCCATACATGAAAAACTGCGGATCGAGCAGGCCGACTCGCTCGACTGCACTGCGGCGCACCAGGAGAAACCAGCCATTCAGCACTTCCACCGGCGCCGTGGTCTGGTGATCGAAATCGGACATCAACAGTCCCCCAAACGAGCGCGACCCCTTGAACAGGGAATCGAGCCCGATGGCCCTGCAAAAATTGTTCCACACGGTGGGGAAGCGCATGGTCGAGCGCCGTACCTCTCCGCTCGCCGCCAGCATCTTCGGTCCCAGCATACCCACCCCGGGGTGCCCCGACAGGTAGCGGACCATGGGTGAAATACAATCGTCCAGAAACTTTACGTCCGAGTTCACCAGGCAAATGTAATCCGCCGAGGTCTGCGCGATCCCAATGTTGTTGGCCTTGGCGAAGCCAGAGTTTTCCGGGTTGCGAATCAGCTTCACTTCCGGAAACATTTCCGCCACCAGCTCCGGGGTTCCGTCGGTGGAGGCGTTATCCACGACGATCACTTCCGAGCACACCTTCCCGCAATGCTCCCGCAAGGACTTGAGGCATTCGAGCACGTACTGCTTCGCATTCCACACCACAATGACTACCGCAACTCGGGCCGGACCAGCCTGCGGTTGGGGCCACACGAGCGGAAGCGTATTCGATCCGGCTATCATCTTTGACTTTGACATTGTTGACATCTGAAACTCGATTCGTCGAAACCGTAAGCCATTTCTTATCTCTTATCCAACGTGCCGGTACAGCGCCCGGCCGGCCAACGAAAGAACGCCAGGCTGCATGTGGGCAAGCAAGTACTTTGCCACTCTGGATTTCCAACTGGCAGCGGACGCTTCGAACATGTGGCCGACGCTGTCTGAAAGGCCGTACCTTGAATAGATCAGGCTGGACTGGGTGGTGCCCCACCGCTTCTTAAAGGTGATGAGCCCGTCTTGTGCGGCTTCCGTCCGCCCAAAGTCGAAGCAATGCAGCCCCGCCGCCTTCGCCTCCTGGATCGATCTCCAGAGCAGCAGGTGCATGCTGCCCAGATTGTTGAATCGGGGATCGCTGCCGCCGTACTTATAGACCATGGTATCCCGGTGGCGAATGGTGACCATCGCCGCCACCGGGCGCTTGCCCTGAAACGCTACCCGAATCTTGAGGGCATCCCCGAAGCCATCCATCAAATTGACAAACCAATTCCGGGGCTGCGGTGGCCGCTGGTGCCGTTGCCGCGTAATGGTATGAAGTCGGTAGAAGTAGTCCAGCAGTTCTTCCGTGGCCCCCTCGCGATACTGCAGCCTTTCCCGTTCCGCCCGGAGGATTTTCCGCTGCGTCGAATTCTTGTGACAGTTGCGGAACAGCGTATCCACGTCCGGCCGGAGATCGAGTTGATGAAGAGTGTAGGGTATGGTCGCATGCGGGAGTGAAGTGGCCATCTCGCACCGCTGCAGCGGACGCATTTCTATATAACGCCATGGCCCGCCCCAGCATTCCTGCTCCAGAGCGGCCGTGATGGCTTCCAGATCCTCCGGCGTGTCCACCAAAGGCTCACAGTGATCCGAGAAGGGAAGTGAAACCAGGCGTCGCCCGGTCAGCCAGCTCTCCACCCGGCAAAACACCACGCCGTTCTCCAGATGCTGGCCCGCCGGCGACGTTGTGTAGGCAACCGGCTGGTATCCGTAGGTGCGGGAGAGCGCCTCCAGCCATGCCACGGAGTGAAAGAGGGATGCGCGGGGATGTCTCTCCACAAACTCATTCCAGCGCCGATCCTTCAGCGGCTCGATC
>Ga0228598_1000148_pt1 | contig 12154 bp, 10 predicted proteins | sample CZU4metagenome_FD_182726 | JGI IMG/M metagenome (GOLD analysis project Ga0228598, IMG submission 182726) | Spruce rhizosphere microbial communities from Bohemian Forest, Czech Republic - CZU4 | ecosystem: Host-associated > Plants > Roots > Rhizosphere | place: Czech Republic: South Bohemian... | reverse complement strand
CCTAGAAGAAGCATGCACGGCCCCGTTGCCCTCGTCCCGGTCCGTTTCCACTTTCGGCTTTCCACTTTCGACTGTCGACCCTTCGCGAATTGTCATTCCGAGCGAAGCGAGGAATCCGCTTTTCGCCGCGCCGGAACAAAGGATTCAGCCATGCGCCACAAAGTAGCAGGATGGAAACTGGGACGTAACACCGCGCACCGTCGTTCCTTGCTGCGCAATCTGGTCACTTCGCTCATCCTCGAAGAGCGAGTCGAGACCACTGTCCCCAAAGCCAAAGCCATGCGCCCACAGGTCGAGAAAATGATCACCCTCGGCAAGCGCGGAGACCTCGCCGCCCGTCGTCAAGCCCTGGCTTACCTCATGACCAGCGCCGCCGTCGACAAACTATTCGACACCATCGGACCGCGCTTCGGCGATCGCAATGGCGGCTACCTGCGCATTGTCCGCACCGGATGGCGCAAAGGCGACGGCGCCGATAACGCCTTCGTCGAACTCCTAGGCAGCGAAAAACTACTCGACGAAAAGCGTCAGAAGCGCAGCGAAGCCCGCTCCAAACGTGCCGAGGAAACGAAGCGAGCCATGGAAGAGGCCGAAAAGCAGCAGGGCGTGGAACACCCTGTCGCAGGCGCCGAAGGCGAAGACAAAATCAAATAAAGACTCAGCTCACCAGGTGGTACGGCACGGAGACGACCGTAATTCGCTGATTACCGTTGAACAGCAGCAGTGCTCGTATCGCCTCCGGCCGGTTATTGTGTAGCAAATAGTGATACCAGTGGCTTTCCACCAGTTCCGGGATGAGCACGGTGATATTTCGATCCGGCTGCGCGATTTGTTGTTGAATCGCGTAGTTCACGATTGGCTTCACAATAAAACGATAGGGCGAATCGAGCACCACCAATTGCGGCAATGGTAGCCCAGCCATCCTCGCCGGTTTTTCCACAACTTCGCTCCACTGCCTGCACAGCTGATCCGTATCTTCTCCGCACCCAACGTGCAACACATGGATCTCCCGCGATAAGGTCCAGGCGTAGCGCAAAGCTTTTTCCGATACCAAGCTCCAACGATCAATCGGCAACAGCACAACCGGCTCAGAGAGACCAACCGTCTGCACCGGGGCGCTTGTTCTGATTTCCTGCGCTACCTGAGCGTAGTGATGTCTTACCGAGCGCATCATCAAAATCAGGACCGGAATCAATAGAACCGTAATCCAGGCACCATCCACGAACTTCGCGACCAGTACCACAGCGGTCGTCACTCCGGTAGCCACGGCTCCCAGTCCGTTCAGGAACATGCTGCGCCCTGCGCCAGGGCCGCCAGTTCGCCTCCAGTGCATCACCATGCCGGCTTGCGAAAGCGTAAATGCCAGAAACGCGCCCACCGCATAGAGGGGAATCAATCGATCGGTAACGCCACCGAAAATAATCAGCAGCAAGCCCGTGAGCAGAGCCAGAGCATAAACCCCCTGCGCAAATACAAGCCGTCGGCCGCGAATAACGAAAGCATGTGGCAGGTATCCGTTCTCTGCAATCGCGCGGGCTAGGCGGGGGAAATCGGCAAATGCAGTGTTTGCCGAAAGCGAGAGCACCACGAGGATCGAGCCAATGCTGAGCCAGTAGAACGCGCCGCGCCCCATGACCGCAGCCAGCAACTGCGATAGCACGCTATCGTATCCCGGCAGTCCCGGGTCGGTCGCCGCGATTCCATATGCCGGGACGAGATACGCGATTCCCAACAACATCACCATCAGGATCGCGATGATGATCGTTAGCGTGAGCTTTGCGCATTTGTCCGATGGCTCGCGAAAGGCCATGACGCCGTTGCTCACCGCTTCGACTCCGGTCATCGCGGTGCAGCCGCTGGAGAAGGTGCGCAACAGAAGCCACGCGCTAACCGATCCAGTAATTCCCGTCAGCTTCGGAGGGACCACCACTGGGACCGGATGTCCTCCCGCAATGAGCGCCTTGAACATGCCAACCGCAATGAGACCCAAAAGGCAGGCGATAAAAACATACGTAGGCAGCAGAAATACTCCGCCCGTCTCCTGCATTCCGCGCAAATTGATAATTGTTATGAGGATCAGAATCCCGAGACACAAGCGGAGCGTTTGGCTCTGCAGCGACGGCACTGCCGAGACCAGCGCGCCCACTCCAGCCGAGATGCCGACTGCCGCAGTGAGAACATAATCGATCATGAGCGCCGCCGCAGCCAGCAGTCCGGCTCTCTCACCCAGGTTTTCCGAAGCCACCGTATAAGAGCCGCCGCCGTGTGGATAGGCCGAAATCGTCTGCCGGTAGGAAAAGTACACGATGCCGAGCAGGACCACGATGCCGATCGTAATCGGCCATACATAAATAGCGCCCGCCATGCCCAGCGGGATCAATAGCGTCAGCGCGGCCTCCGGACCATAGGCAGCCGAACTCAACGCGTCCAGGCCAAATATCGGAATACCCTTTGACGGCCCGATTCGCTCTGCTTTTTCTTCTTCCGTGGCCAAAGGACGGCCAAACAACACATCCGCGATGTTCACGTTTTATCGCTGTCGAGGCGGTGCCGCAGTGCTCGACGATCTCCTTTTAGTGTCCGGATATCATAACCGCTGATCGAGAAAACCATTCATGAAGATTATGTGACAACCGCGGACCACTCCATTCACAGATAGCGAAGTCGTCGGGTATCCGTCACTCGTGCCATCTCAGGGAATCTCTAACATGAACGCTTGGCAACCTCGCGGCCCACTAAAAACTATTCAGAGCTCTGAAAAGTGCCGCCATCCGCATTCCCGTTTCGGTCCGTAACTCTAATATTTTCTTCCGCAAGCATTGTTTTTCCCCCAACCCAGACCTATGATCCGCTTGTTACTGGTTCGCGAAATACTCTCCCCCATCGCATAGAACACAAATCGAACGCGCCCTTCAGGCGCGCCAAATATGGAGGCACATATGGCAACAGCACCAAGAACCTCTCCTACTCCTATTCAACCTCATCAAACTCCTAACGTCGAAAACGTGCTGGCATTTCGAACCACCGTCGGTTCCGTCACTATTCCGGGCGGGCAGACGAAGCTGCTGGGCGTAGTCGATGTCAGCATGTACGACAAAATCCGCTTGGTCACCGATGAGCGTATCGATTCGACAGCCAACATTGTTTTGCGCCTGACTTTCACTGAGGGCGAAGAATTGGTAGCGCAACTCGACACCATCATGCTGACGCCTCACTCGCAATTGACTCGCGTCTACGATGTTCCCGGCACGCAGCTCAGCATTTACGCCGATAGTGTCGGCGCCGCCGGCACCGCAGGCTCCCTGGATGTGCTGATTTACGGCCAGTATTAGCGTATTGTTCGCACTGCACGGCAGTTGACCTATTCCCCAAAGAAGCGCACCTCGGCTGTTCGGGGTGCGCTTTTTTAACGAAGAATCGGTGGAGCGATGGGCACGCTCGCCTTTTCGGAGACAAGGCCCGCGGTTCTTTAACTTATCGCCTCATCCCCGGCCCTCGTAGTGTCAATGATTTAAAGAACAGATCGCACGCAACGAGGTTATCGGCTCACCAATGGCGCCCCGCGCGGTCTATACTGATGGCGGCTCTTCCACTCCTGTAAGTGACAAAATCTACGGCACATCGGTCGCGATGAATATCGAAGAATCCCACTACCTAATGAAACCCACCGTTCTGATTTGTTTGTTTACCCTTGTTTTGTGCGGCCATTTACTGGCGCAGGCGACGCCAGCATCCGCCCACGCGGCGAACTGCTCACCAGCGCTACTCGACATCGATGGCAACAAGATATGGGTGAACGAGGAGGGCAAAGGAAACATCACCGTCGCCTTCGAATCCGGATTTGGCAACGATTCGAGCGTATGGTCGCAGATCACGCCGAAAATTCAGGCGGCCGGCGTGCAGACCTTTGTCTACGATCGTGCAGGGATGGGCAAGAGCACCATCAATACTTCGACGCCATATAGCATCGACAACGATGTCCATATCCTCAGGTCGGCGCTCGCGAATTGCCATATCAAAGGACCGATTGTGTTGGTCGGGCATTCCTACGGTGGTGCGATCAGTTTGCTGGCGGCATCCGAAGACCCAGACATCGCAGGGCTTGTCCTGATCGAAGCGGTCGTTCCGAACGTCTGGACGCCGACGGAAGTCGAAAACAATTTGAAGGTGATGCGGCCGCAGTACGACGAGATCCGTGAAAAAGCTCCGGATCTGGCCAAGGTGGCCATTCCCTTTGCTGAAGCCATGCCCGAAACCGCGAAAAAAGTGAACGCCCTTCGCGTTTCCGATGTGCTACCGATTATCGACATCGAAGCCGAGAAAGGACAGAACACTCCTGAAAGCACTCAAACATGGCGCGAGGCGCACAAACAGTTCACATCAGGAAATCCGCACCGTGAATTCGTCATGGCGATGGGCAGTTCGCACAAAGTGATGGCCGATCAGCCCGATCTGGTTGTGAAGTCGATCCTGAAAATGATCGAGACAGTCCGTGGAAACCAGACCGGTGCGGAATAGAGCGATGCGCTCTGCGCGTTAAACTTCGCGCGGTAGGCGGAACTGACGATCCGGAGACCTAAGACCCGAGACCCAACCGTGGTCACTTCATCGCTTTGGCAACCTGTCCCAGGCGTTGCCTAATTGGCGCCATTCGTACATGTCCTTGTGCGGGTCACTGCGGTAATCTAGCCCCAATTCCTCTGCCCAGTACACTTAATACTGGATATGGGCTTTTCCCGCGTACAAATCGCAATCGCCGTGGGCGCCGGCGTGCTTGTTCTCATGATCTTTTTTGGCTACTTGATGTGGCTGAATGGACAGGGTCCCGTGCTCTCCCGCTCCGAGGACCGCGACCCCCTTTCGGGAACCCCTAATTCTATCGACCTCAATCCCTTGCGCGACCGCACCACCGAGCACGTGGCCACGAAGTATCTCGACGCCATGCGCGACGGGCACTGCCATGAACAACTTGCTGCGTGGGAAAAAGATTATCGCAAGAAGTACGCCGCCTTCATCTGTACCTCTGAGGCCCAGCACCCGCTGGTTTCCTGGAAAGTGGTGGACTGGGAAGATGCCCCGCCGCTCCGCATCCTGCACTACCGTGGCAAGCGCATGAACGCCCCCGGCCAATCGGGAACCTACAAAGAACTGTTCTCAGTCACCCTCGAGAACAAAGACGGCGACTGGGTCGTCACCAAATACGACGCCATGTACTGATGGCTATCTCGCAGAATCATTCGGGTGGGCCACGCTTTTACTGACCGATTAAAGCACCTCGAACAGATCAAATTCTTCAAAGCGCATCGAACGGGGAAGGGCACGAGTTCACTCGTGCCGTAAAAGTCCAAAAACGACTTAGGGTTTGACATCCAATCCCCTCAATCGCCGGCAACTGTCACGCTCCGCGGTTTCCAACTCAAGTAAAGAAATATCAGAACCTGCGCAGTCAACGCCGCAATACTGTCCAACATCACATCGCTGATCCTGCCCGTCCGCGATGGGATAAAGGTTTGGTGCCACTCATCCAGACTCGCCACCAGGGCAGACATAAAAAAAGCGATTGCGGCCCAACGCAGTGCCCAGCGCGGGGCCCACGGCAAACGCAGCGTCGCCCGCCAGGCGCGAAACAGGAAGAAGCTCAAAGTAAAGTATCCGACAAAATGCCCGCATTTTCGGATGTAGTGATGCACCACGGCGAAGGCGGCCAGATCCATGCCGATGAGAAAGTGAAGCAGCGGATAAAGAATACGGCTCGTATGCTCGGCAGAAAGCCAGTCGGTGGATTCGATCGCAATCAGTCCTATCCACAGCAGCGCGGCGACCCACGTCTTGACTAATTGTTTTCGATCGGAGGTCAAAAGCGAACCTCCCCCGACGATTGGAAAAACATAATTTGATTCAACGCAGATCTACTCGACCGCATAGTTCGGAGCTTCTCTTGTAATCAGCACGTCATGGACGTGGCTCTCGCGCAGGCCCGCGCCGCTAATTCGCACGAAGCGCGTTTTCTGCAACAGCTCCGGAATGCTTCCACACCCGCAATAACCCATCCCCGACCGCAACCCTCCCACCATCTGGTGGATGCTACTCGAAACCGAGCCGCGGTAGGGGACTCGGCCTTCGATGCCTTCGGGGACCAGTTTTCCGAGGCGGTTGGATTCTTCGCCGATCGCTGTGGAGGAGTCGCCGTCGGTGTTTTGGAAATAGCGTTCGCTTGAGCCTTGCGCCATCGCGCCCAGCGAGCCCATGCCGCGATAGGATTTGAAAGTTCGTCCTTGATAGAGAATCAGCTCACCCGGACTTTCATCCGTACCTGCGAAAAGCGATCCAATCATTACGGCGGCCGCGCCTGCGGCCAACGCTTTCGTGATGTCGCCGGAATATTTGATTCCGCCGTCGGCGATGATCGGGATACCGGAGTCTTTCGTGGCGCGATAGGCTTCAGCGATGGCGGTGATTTGCGGAACGCCTGCGCCAGTTACGATGCGCGTGGTGCAAATGGATCCGGGACCAATGCCGACCTTGATTGCGTCGGCGCCAGCTCGAGCCAGTTCGCAGGCACCGTCAAACGTCGCGACATTTCCCACGATCAAGTCAACTTCCGGCAGCTTCGACTTGACCGCTTTGATCGCATCCAGCACGCGCGTGGAATGGCCGTGGGCGCTGTCAATGGCCAGCAAATCCACTTTGTACTTTGCCAGTTCCTGAGCGCGTTCTAGAAAGTCGCCAGTGGCGCCGATGGCTGCGGCGGCGCGCAGCCGGCCGTGCGAGTCTTTCGCGGCGTGGGGATACTTCAGTTTCTTCTGAATGTCTTTTACCGTGATCAGGCCCTTCAGGTTGTATTTGTCGTCGACCACCAGAAGTTTTTCTACGCGGTGTTCGTGGAGAATCTTTTCCGCATCTTCGAGCGTCGTGCCCACCGCGACCGTGATCAGGTTCTCCTTGGTCATGACCTTGCTAATGGGAATGTCGAAGCGGGTTTCGAAGCGCAGGTCGCGGTTGGTAAGAATGCCTACCAGCTTTCCGTTCTTGGTAATGGGCACGCCGGAAATCTTGTACTGGCGCATGACGTCGAGCGCCTCCGAGACTTTCGCATCCGGCGACATCGTCACGGGATCGACGATCATGCCACTCTCCGAGCGCTTCACCTTGTCCACTTCGTTGCCCTGCTGTTCGATGGTGAGGTTGCGATGAATGATCCCGATCCCGCCCTGCTGGGCCACGGCAATAGCCATATGCGATTCGGTGACCGTGTCCATGGCCGCGCTGATAATTGGAATATTCAGGCGGATGTTGCGGGTGAGCTGCGTCTGCGTATTCGTCTGCGTCGGAATCACATCCGAGCGGGCGGGCAAGAGCAACACGTCATCGAAAGTAAGCGCCTCAGGAACCGGAAAATGAATCATATGGTGTCTCGGGGAAACGGGTAACTTCTATTCTAGAGACGGGCAGCGGTTGAGGCAAATTGGACAAGTCTCTAGGTAGTGCTCACCACACTGAGGGTTGAGGCATCGTCCGGCTGGTCGGTCAGCGGTACCGATTCCGTGCGCTTCAGATGAAAGTCCTTTCATAGTGTCGCTGCGGGGCGAAATGGGTTAGAATCGCGCTCCTCTTGCATCAAGAAGGAAATTCGCATCGAAAGCGAAGGAGAAGTCTGATGAACCGTTTTTCCAAGCTGTTGCTGGCCGGAATGGCGCTGGCGTTGATGGCTCCTGCCGTGGCGGCGCCGACGTTAACTTTCAAATTCGGGGCAATCAATATCCCTGGCTCAATCGATGTGAACGCTTACGGCATCAGCAAGTCGGGCGTGGTGGTCGGAGAGTATCTCGATACCACTGGAGCTTCCCACGGCTTCATTCTCAAAGGTAAAACGGTGACCGAGGTCAACGATCCGAAGGGCTTGGCGACATTTTGCCAGGGCATCAGCCCGAACGGGAGCGCGGTCGTCGGCTTCTACATCAACTCGACGGGCGACGATTTCGCCTTTCTCCTGAAGGGTAAAACGTTTACCCCTGTGCCGGGTCCGAAAGGCGCGATTAGCACCGTTGCCTACGGAGTCAACGACAGCGGTGAAATTGTGGGCCTCTACGAGGACGCGCACTTCATGAGGCACGGATTCAGTTTGACAAGCGGCAAGTACAAAACGCTCGACGCTCCCAAATCAATTGGCTACACGGCGGCGACGGGGATCAACAATTCGGGCGACATCGTTTTATATTGGGGCGACAGCAGCGGCCATTTTGAGTCGTCCCTCTACAATGGCTCAACCTACACAACCATCAACGTGCCCAAAGCTGAGGATTCTTACGCCCAAGGCATTAACACCAGTGGCGACGTTGTTTACTGGTGGGTCGATTCGAATAAAGGAATCCATGGCGCGCTGCGCCAAGGCAGCAAGTACTCTACCTTTGACGACCCGCAAGGAGTGGGGGAAACCTACGGCTATGGCCTGAATGACCATAGCCAGATCGTGGGATCGTATATAACGACGAGAATCCTTCATGGCTATGAAGCGACGTACTGAACTGCGCGAGACTTGGATTCTACATCCAACGCGGGAGGCGCAGCTTATCGGGGAGATCCCCGTCGGTAGGAAAAGTATAGCTTGTCTTGGGATGAACCCTGTTTAGGCAAGTTTCTTCGCCGCCCAGGTTGCACCTTCGGCGACGACAAAATCCTCGTCGGTGACTAGCTTCTCAAGCAGCGGTAGAAACTTCCGATTCCCGCTGTTGCCCATGGCGATCGTGGCATTTCGCCGGAGGCCAGTCCGTTTGGTTCGCCGAATGGGCGATCCGCGAAACTTCTCGCGGAACCCTTCCGCGCTCATCTCCGCGAGCCACTCCAGCGCGGGATTGACCAGGCCTTCTCGCGACTGAAACTCCTCCGCATTCGTGGCCGGCGCTTTGCGGTTCCAGGGGCAGACATCCTGGCAAATGTCGCATCCGAAAACGTGCCGGCCCATGCCTTCGCGCATTTCTTCCGGGATCGCTCCACGTTTTTCAATAGTCAGGTAGGCAATGCACTTGTTGGAATCGAGTTGGTAAGGCGCGATGAAAGCGGCTGTCGGACAAGCATCGATACAACGAGTGCAGGTACCGCAGCGATCGGGCGCGGGCAGATCGGGCTCAAGTTCAAGAGAAGTGAGAATCACGCCGAGAAACAACCACGAGCCCAGCTTCTGATTCAGGATGCAGGTATTCTTTCCAATCCATCCCACGCCCGCATATTTGGCGTAGACGCGTTCGACCAGCGGGCCGGTGTCGACATAACAGCGGGTTTGCAGCGCGGCGTTTTCGACGCCGACCTGATTTCGCAGCCAGCTTTCTACGGTGCGCAGGCGGCGCATCACGGCTTCGTGATAATCTTCACGGCTCCAGGCGTATCGCGAAATCCACCCTTGCTCCGAATCCGCGACCTGCGTGGAGTAAGGATGCGCCGTGTTGTAGTTGATTGCGCACACAATGACGCTCCGTGCCCACGGTGCTGTCGAACGAAGCGAAGAGCGCTTGAGCTGTCCAGCATCGTCGCGCGCCTCCAGGTATTTCATTTCTCCGGCGTGTCCGGCTTCGATCCAGTGCGGAAAGTGATTGAGTTCGGCGAAGTCGCGGACTGGGGCAATCCCAGCGAGTTCAAAGCCGGCCTCGTGGGCCGCCTGCTTTATTCGCGCTGCGATTTGGCTTGTGTGCTTCATCGGATGCGCCCCCGTTCTGTCAGCGCCAGCGGAAGACGTAGTAACCCGCGTCTCATTCTGTAAACACGTAGCTCGCTACTTCTCAGGACTCCTACAGCTTACCTCTTGCAGGCTTTGAGGGTTTTGTCTGCGCCGGCCAGTCCGGCTTTCTATCCCCTTTTGTTGGTGTTTTCTCGAAACCTATATAGATAGGGCCTTCAAAGATCGCGATCCAGAACGCGCGTAAGGATCTGGTCGAAGAATACGGAGCGTTGCATCAACCTGAGAAGCGGCATGGCTCCAAGGGCGACCAAGTGATACGAAATCGATCGTTGCGCGTAACTGCTGTAAACAGGCTGTTGAAAAACTCGTTCGCGAGAAACCTGCAGAAATTTCATCGCGCCAAGGATGCCGTATAAACGACGTTCCCGATTTTGGGTGGAATTCCATCCCCCGGTTGGGACGATTATTTCAAAAGAGGAAGTTTCTCAACAGCCACAGGCAATTACGCTCAAAATCCCCGGCCGAGTTCCAATTGAGTGTAACAGCGATTTATCACTCGTTGAACCTGCCGACTGCGCGGCACGGCTCACGCTGCGTTCAGGCTGGCACCCGATGAGTGAGGCAAGCGTATCACCTTGTGGTAGGATTCGGCCAAGTTTGAATGCTGGGACTCCTTGCAAGAAAGGAATCAACAATGCTGGCTTCCACAAAGGTCATGCGCTTTGGAAAACCAAGCGGGCCCCTTCTGCAACGGAAGGCATCGTTCTTTAGCGACAACGAGGATTTGAGAGAAAACGTCAAGCGCACTTGTGAGTTTTATGCGCAGCAACCGCTCAGGCAGGTATGCAAGACCTGCGCCCGTCCGTTACACGGTCTTTCCTTTAGAAAACTCTCCGTGCGCTACATCGTGTGTGACGATTGCGGCCATCTTAATGGGGCACACGAGGACACCGACGCATTCTGTCGCTTTGTCTACACCGACAATTCTGGACGCACATATGCCAAAACATATTCCGCCGCGGATAAGGCGGCTTATTTTTCACGGGTAGAAGCTATCTACACGCCGAAGGCTGAATTTCTTTGCGACGTACTTCGACAAGCCGGTGAAGTGCCGCAGACGCTTAGCTTTACCGATCTCGGAGCAGGATCAGGACACTTTGTCGCTGGCCTGATGAGTGTTGGCATCAAGAGCGTCGCGGGTTACGACGTTTCAGAGGCTCAACTGCGGCTGGCGCGCGACATGGTTGCTGATGCGGACTTCCGGCAGCACTCATTGGATGGAATCCTCTCGTTGGCCGAGACTGTAGACACGGGCATCATCTCGATGATCGGGGTGCTGGAGCATCTACAAAATCCACGAGAATTATTAGCGGCGCTCCAGCGAAATCGCCATGTAAAGTACCTTTTTATTTCGGTGCCGATGTTCAGCCCCACCGTGTGCTTGGAAGCAGTCTTCCCGAATGTCTTTAACCGACATCTCGGAGCCGGACACACCCACCTGTACACCGAATCGTCGTTGGCATGGGTCACCAAGGAATTTGGGTTTGAGTCCATCGGCGAGTGGTGGTTTGGAACAGACGTAGTCGATCTTTTGCGGGACGTTCAGGTGAGCTTGGTGGCAAATGCTAAGACTGCAGAGTTAGCTGATCGGTGGCGGGATACCTTTGTTCCTCTGGTGGATGGAATGCAGTTAGAGATTGACCGTCAACGACAATCGTCAGAAGTTCATATGGTCCTGAAAAAGCAACTGTTGTGAGCACACTCGTTGACTTTGGCCTGCAAGTTAAGAAGCCAATCCATACTAATAGCGGTTTGCGCCTAGCCTAGCCATTGGTAACAGGCCATCACACTCAAAACACTTGGGCAGGTCCAATTTTGCCAAGGAAAGATTGACCCTCGCAGGCACTAAAATCTTGGCGGGTCGCTGTTTACCTGCGTACCGCGCCGGCCTCGGCGGATGGCCATCCTTCTCCGCCTACTTTGCGGAAGAGCTGGGCGCGATTCCCAATTTGGAACTGAGCCTGCGGCTCCTCCCGCTTTCTTCTTGATCTACCACGATCACCTCCGATAATATATAGACGCATAGGTTATCTCAGAGATAATCGTCGATCCTCGACAACTAAGATCTTTGACAACTGAATCGAGGGGCGCAGCCCTGCGGAGGCTGCGAGCTCTGCTGTCGTTCCGAATCAGTCCCGCGCGACTCCAGAACGGAACCGGCTCGGGTAGTCGGAAAAGCCATAACTCCAATGTTTCCAAGATTTTGACTCCAACGACCGGAGGCTGTAGAATCTCCAGTCATTTGTTTTCAATATTTTGCGCAGAAACGAGGGTTCCTATCGACTCGGCAGAGGGCGCAACTCCAATGTTTCCAATATTTTGCCTCTAACTACCTTAAGAACCATAGATCTACGAGGCGAGAAAATTTCCGATCGTTTGTTTTCTAGATTTTGCGCAGAAACAGAGAAGTTTTTTTCAGCA
>Ga0228598_1000147_pt1 | contig 12173 bp, 11 predicted proteins | sample CZU4metagenome_FD_182726 | JGI IMG/M metagenome (GOLD analysis project Ga0228598, IMG submission 182726) | Spruce rhizosphere microbial communities from Bohemian Forest, Czech Republic - CZU4 | ecosystem: Host-associated > Plants > Roots > Rhizosphere | place: Czech Republic: South Bohemian... | reverse complement strand
CTCGCCCGGCAACATCTGGAACGCGTCCTGAAAATCAATCCCAACTACAGTCAAGCCGCGGACGTGAAAAAGCAGCTGGCGCAGCTAAAATCGTAGCTGGCCAAGATTCCCCTGTTTCCCGATTCGGCACAAATCTTGTCAAGCCCCCTTTTGCCCTCAATTCTCGCCAACTCTCTCATTGCAAACAGAAAATAAAGTTTGAAACCATAGCATACTTACCTCACGAATTTGGTAGCCTAAATATATAGACAGAAAAAAGGCGCAGGCACTTAGCCCGCGCCTTTTCTTTTGTGTGGCGCGCGGACGCCCTCGCCCGCGAATTCTCGAACTCAAATCCAAATAAAAAAGGAGAAGTATGCGACTGGGCAAACGCCGGCGCATGCAAACGCTTTATGGCAGAAAATTCTGTTGCTCCTTCCAATCCGCTCCGCAGCGACAGTCGATCGGACGCACGACACTGTATTCCAAGCGCAAAGGCCTCATCGCGGAATTGATCTTCGTCGTCAAAGCCGCCAGCATGGGATTCGCCGTCAGCAAGCCCTACGGCGACTGCGAACCCTACGACGTGATCATCGAGGAGAACGGGCGCGTGTTTCGCATTCAGGTGAAATCGGTTTTCACCACCTCGCGCTGGGGATACAGCGTCTGCGTGACTCGCAAGCGCCAGCAAAAAAGCGGCGTTGCCTACTCCCCGCATGAAATCGATTTCATCGCCGCCTACGTCGTCGCCCACGATGCCTGGTACATCATCCCGGTCGCCGAGGTTGCAAATCTAACAAACATCCGCCTCTATCCCGAAGGCGCAAAAAGGTCCGACGGCGCCCACTTCGAGCAATACCGCGATGCCTGGGACCTGCTCCGTCGAGGAGCGGCACGCCCGGCCGAGGTGTAGAGACGTAGTGAATTAACTCTCCACACCAATCCGGATGAACAACCGGGTGCCCCACGTCTCAAGCTTTTCGAGACGCGGGCAAACGCGAAAGAGACAGAGATGAAGATCGGCAAAAGCCTTTTGCCCATATCACCCCCTGATCGGCAAAGGCCTTTTGCCGATCTTCGAACAACCCAACACCAAATCAACCGACGACGAGGACTAAAACTTATGACGGCACCAACCGAAATAACCAAGAATTCATCATGCCGGCGGACGCCACTAGCCGAACTCCACTTCTGCGCCTGCCGGGGATGCGGCGAACCGATGCTCCTAGCCTGGGACGGACAAACCAACACGTACGGCGGAATGTGCCCGTTCTGCAGCGTCTTCTCACCCCTAAGATCAGCCGTAGACGCCAACCCACCGAGGCCCGACTGATGATGACCACCGAAGAATGTCATCCCGATGAAGTGCAGGCCTTCGCAACGCGAAGGCCTGCCGACGAAGGATCTCTGCATTACTCACCGCCGGGGCTTGCCCAGACGGTCGCGTTCACTTTGCTCAAGAGGGTGCCCCGTCCAAGCTTCGCTTGGGCGGGGATTTTCCTCGGCTAAGCGCATCCCCGACTTCGATGACATACGTATAGACGTATTCATGTATAATCGTGGAACCGCTGAACGCATGCACCGGGAAAGCCAGAACTGAAATGACCATGAGAAAGAAAAAGCCGTCCGCTTCACGAAGACCGCGAGTAGAAAGAGGCAGTGGAAATGTCTTCGCCGACCTCGGCCTGCCTCATCCCGAACAGGAACTGTTGAAGGCCAAGCTCACCCTGCAGATCTACAGACTCATCAAGCGGCGCGGCCTCAAGCAAGCGGAAGCCGGAAAGATTCTCGGCATCCAGCAGCCTCACGTCTCCGCATTAATGCGTAACCGCGCCGGCGCTTTTTCCGTCGAACGCCTCATGGATTTCCTCACGGCGCTCGGGCAGGACGTAGAAATCATCGTAAGGCCAACGCGCAAGCCCCACGGCGAAGTCTCCGTGGTGGCGTGAAAACCGGGCGTTGTAGCGCTGGCACCCGGCGAAACTGCCATTTGGTCTTTGCTTTCTCGCATCCCACCCTTCCGCAAAGAACGCGGAAAGGATGGGGCACCCTTTGTTATTTGTGATTTAGGTTCGCAGGCGGGGTGGACCACCCGCCCAAAACCACCCAGACTTCGCGCGGCATTTTTGCTTTTTCGCCTGGTAAAGGCAGCGTGATCTATGGCTTTATTTCGAAAATAACGCCGCAGCCCTCGTTCACTGTGTTGCAGCTGAGGTTGCCGCCGCGAAACGTGGTGCCATAGAGGTTACCCGTGGTATCGACCATGATGTTCCCATAGTCATATCCTCCGTTTTTGCCGTCGAAGTCCAGCAACGTCTTCTCCTGCCAGCCCGACTTCTGTTTTGTCAGCTTGATCACGGCTCCATAGCTACCCGATCCATCGTATGCAGACGCGCCGAAGATATTACCGGCCGGACCCAAGGTGACACCCGCGAAGACCTGTCCGCCATCGTTGCCGCCGGTAAAGGCATAGAGCGTGGTCTCGCTCCAAGTGCCACCGGATTTTGTGAGGAGGTAAACGACGCCCTGGTTGTCGGCGCCACCGGCGCCAGTCGTGCCATAGATTTCGCCAGACTTAGGAATAGTGACCGAGCCGAATTCCGGCCAGCAGCCATCGTCGCCGCCGGTGAAGTTGTAGATCACGCTTTCCTTCCAGGATGTCTTCTGGTGCGCGAGTTCATACACAGCGCCGCAGCCGTCGGCGCCACCACCGACAGAAGCGCCGTAGAGATTGCCGGCGCTGTCCCATGTCAGACCCATCAATGGATCCTGCGCGTCCGTGCCCGCGGCAAAGTTGTAGAGAGTCTTCTTATTCCACTTACTGCCCGCGCGCGAAAGCTCAAAGATGGTGCCGAAACCCGCGGTACCGCCCATCTCGGTCACGCCGTAAAGATGACCGTCCTTGTCGAGCACCAAACCGCTAACGCCGATACCGACAACTCCGTCGTCTCCTCCCGCAAAGGTGTGAATGACCTTGAAATGCCACCCGCTTTTTGAAGGGCTAAGTTCGTAGACGGTGCCGTAGCCGACGCCGCCTCCATTGGCGATGCCATAGAGGTTGCCTTCGGTATCGAACACCAGCTGCCCCATGGGGCCGGCGCCGTCGGCGCCGCCGGTGAATTTGTAGAGCACAATTTCCTTCCAGCCGCTCTTCGTCTGCTTGAGTTCGTAGACCAGTCCAGCGAAACTGGAGCTGCCGCCTTGTTCGGTCGTGCCATAAAGATTGTGGTCCTTGTCAGAGATCACGCCGGCGTACGGATAAGCGCCGTCCGCACAATTCGCTTGGGAGCAGAAGGCGTATAGCACCTTCTCGGTGCCTGCCCACGCACCCGCGGTGAAGAGCAGAATGAGCGCCACACAGAACGCGGTGATTTTCATCAGATTCTCCTTATCGGAATGGCGCTCAGGACTTGCGCCTCTACTTCGCAACGCAATCGCTTCGCAGAGTTCTCCTCTGCGGGAGGAATCCTAGCATGTTTTAGGAAGGAACAGCGGCTGGGGCAGGAGGAATCGCGTGAATGATTGGGCGGACGGAGAGTAAATCCGGAGACAGACAGGACGTTCCCTCGTTTCTGTGCGACTACCGGGAACGTTGGTTCCGGGGCCTGGGTCGAACTGGGGGCTTTGTGGCATGGGCTGAAGCCATGCCCTTCCCCTTCGATCACGGCCGGCCGGTGATATCCAAGAAGACTGCGCCCATCCGTCTGCTAGAATCAGCCATTGGCAATCTTTGCCAGTCGCGTTATGATGGGTCGAAATCCTACTCATCGAAAGGATCGCCGCTATGCCCACCCGCAACGTTAATTTGACTGACGAGCTGGATCGCTTCGTAGCCAAGAAAGTCAGAAGCGGGCGTTACGAAAACGCCAGCGAGGTGGTGCGGGCGGGGTTGCGGACTCTGGAGCGCGACGAGCAGGAATACGAAGCGAAGCTTGCGGCGTTGCGGGCTGCGATTGACGAAGGCGACCGAAGCGGCGTCGCCGAGGGCAACGTCTTTGGCCGAGTCGGTAAGGCCCTCAAGCTTCCCACGTCGCGCTAACTGTGGCCAAGTTTCGATTCTCGTGCCGGGCTGAGGCGGACTTGCTAAGCATCGGTGAATACACGCTTCGCGAGTGGGGCAGAGCCCAGCCGTGACCGCCATAAAGCGAGTTGCAGACGCGCAGGACTCTCTCAAGTTTCAATTTGATCGGCATCCGTGCAAGGAAGAGTAACGCCTCAGCTCTTCTGACGAGCCGACTTTGCTTTCTCGGGCGCCGGCAACGATTTCTGATCGAGAGCAGCCTCCGCTTCTTCCAAGTTGGTTCCGGTCGTTTCGGAAATTAACTCGCCGGGTCTTCTGGCTTTTTGAGACATCTCGTCGACAAACTTCCGGGTCAAGTGGTTGGTTCGGCGTTCGAGGATGCGGGGCGATTTGCGCACATCTTAGATTTTGCCTGCTTAGCGCCGCCTCCGTTGGTTACGTTTGGACGTGTACTTAGAAGACTCCGATCGGACAGGGTCGTGCCAGCGTTGAGAGCGTTGGTTGCCCGCGGGGCTTGGGTCGAATTGGGGCTTTGTGGCATGGCTGAAGCCATGCCCTTCGAAGATCAGTCAGCAGTGCCGAGAATTAGTCGGCGGCTATGCCTGCGCCTACTGGGGCTTCGCGGCGGCGGGTGGAGCGGTTGGGGGGCAGGCCGGCATCGCGAATCTTGTATAACAGCGCGCGATAGCTGATGGACAGGGTTCGTGCCGCCTGTTTGCGGTTCCAGTGATGGGCCTGCAGAACCTTCAGGATTATCTTGCGTTCCAGTTCGCGAGTGGCCTTGCGAGTCAAGGCTTTTAGTGAGATGGGGCCGTCGAGATTGATGTCGGGATTGAAGAACTCGTGCTCGTCGCGCGCGACCAGGTCGCTGCTGATTACGTCTTCGCTGCCCAGGATGACATAGCGCTTGATCAGATTTTCCAGCTCGCGGATGTTTCCCGGCCAATGATATTTCTGCAGCGTGCCCATCAGTTCGGACGAGAGCATCCGTGCGCGGCAATTGTATTTGCGATTGTAGTATTCGAGGAAATACTGGACCAGAGAATCGATATCACCGCGGCGCTCGCGTAGCGGGGGCATCCGCAAATTGACCACGTTGATCCGGTAGTACAGATCCTGACGGAAGGTGCCGTTCTCGATTTCAACATCCAGCTGACGATTGGTAGCGCAGACGATGCGGACTTCGACCTTCTTGTCTTCCTGCGCGCCGATGCGGCAGAATTGGCCGTCCTGCAAGAGCTGCAGAAGTTTCGACTGCAAGGCCAGATCGAGTTCCGAGATCTCGTCGAGAAATAACGTGCCGCGGTGCGCCATTTCGACGCGCCCCGGCTTCATTCCATACGCCCCTGTAAAGGCGCCCTTTTCGTAGCCGAAGAGCTCGCTTTCGAGCAGGGTTCCGGGAATCGCGGGACAGTTGACTTTCACGAAGGGTCCGCTCTTCCAGGGCGAAAGACCGTGGATCATGCGGGCAACAATGTCCTTGCCGGTGCCGCTCTCGCCGTTAATCAAAACCGGAACGTTCGCGCCGGCAACTTTGTCCATGCGGGAACGCAGGGACTGCATGGCCTCGGATTTGCCGAATACGATGGAATCTGGGGGGAACTCGCCTAAGGGATGGACTAGAGAACTGACAGAACCGGTCGTTGGAATAGGCATCTTTTTGCGTGGCGCTCCTCTACCCACCCTCTAGTATGCACCCTGACAGCCAATTCTGGGAACCTTCCGGTAACCGCTCTTATAGTTATTTTGTAGACTATTTTTCAATAACTTACATGATATCGTGATGGCTGGCGTGGAGCGCAAAAGACCGTGGAAGTAGGGCTCATAGGAGGTTTTTTGGGTGGGAAAAACTTTTCACACGGGGGAAGTAACTTTCCTTCTGGTGACTTGCTTGTCGGACCTGGCGCCGACCAGCGGATGGGAAAACTTGAGGCCGAGCAAATGGTAGCCATCCACGTGGGTCACGCGGACGGTGCGGGCGCGCAAGATACGTGACGCCTTGGGGAAGGAATTTCCGGAAACCAAGGGCGCGCTGGGAATCTCGAGCAAAACCTGCGCCGAGAGCGGCAAACAGCGGCGCACGGCAACCAGCGCTCCGCCGGCAGAGATGTTCAAGGCTGTGGCGAATTCCAACAACTCCTTACCATCCTCGTCGCGGCTACGGACAAAAATGGGAATCGCCAAGGGCAGGCGGGGCCACTTACGGTCTTGGTTTTGGGGACTTTGTCGCTTCAACCGTATCCCTCGAACGTGGACTTAACCCATTCGTTACCGCACCTTGGGGGCCAAACCGAGTCTGGAAACTGGACAGCGCTGCGGGCAGGATCGCCCAAACACATAAGGTCTTTTGAAAACGGGCCTATAAAAGCTGGAGTTAGCTGTGGTGGCTTTTGCCCTATATTCGCTGTTTTGGGAACCTTGTCCGAAGTCTCGGAGCACTTCAGACTGCAAGCTTTTTCCCTTCGGTGACTACTTCCTTGCGTTTTGCCGTTGACAGGGCGAAGGCCATGTCTTAGCATCGCGAAAGTTAGCATTCACCTCAGCGAGTTGAGTGCCATCCTCCCTCGCCGTATAAACCAACTGAGCTTTAAATAATGGCTGCAACGCCTGAAAAGACGTGTCTGCCCCAAGCAAAAGAGTCTAAAACAGACTACTCCGAGCTATGTCCGACGAAAGAGCAAGGCGACGCTGCCTGCCCCAATCCGGACTGTAGCCAGGATTTGCTCCAGCAATTCAACCAGTTACAGGAACGCTTTCAGCGCACCACAAATGCACTCGCTTCGGCAGCGCATGACCTGAAGACTCCATTGGCTATTTTGAATGGTTACGTCGAACTCCTGCAGAGCGAAAAGCTGGGGGTATTGAACGAACGCCAGCGCGAGATCCTGGGCGACATGCGCACCAGCGGCCAGCGATTGCAGCAGTTCATCCAGGACTTCCTCAGCTTCAGCGTGCTCGAAATCGGGGAACTGAAGATGCACTTCGAGCCCGCCGACCTGAACGCTTGTCTTTCTGAGGTCTGCCGCCTGTGGTCGCATTCCTTTCAGGAAAAGGGACTGGCGCTTTATTTCCTGGCTAACGAGAAGTTGACCGAGTTTGCTTTGGACGTACCCAAGATGCAGCGCGTGGTTTCGAACCTGCTGGAGAATGCGTCGAAGTTCACGCCCGCTGGAGGCACAGTCTGGCTGCACGCCGAGCCCTACATGTGGGAACGCCGAAGCGTCAGCAATCCTGACAATCTTACGGAACGACGGCACCGGGCAATCACGCAACCGAATTCCGTGAAGGTAAGCGTGTCTGATACCGGGCCGGGCATTCCCGCAGAATACCATATTGAAGTATTCGATGATTTCTTTCGACTGCCACAGAGTGAAAGTCAGGCTGGCATGGGATTAGGTCTGGCGATAGCGCGTCGCCTGGTTGGCGGCATGGGCGGCAAGATCTGGGTGGAGAGCGATCCCGGAGCAGGATGCAAGTTCTCTTTCATTCTTCCGCTTCTGCCTCCCGCGACTGCAAACAACCAACTGAACAACCCTGGGAAAACTAAATGAAAGCTGCGGCAAACAACATTCTGCTGGTCGACGATGAACCCGGAATGCTGCGCTACATCAAAACTCTGCTCGAAGTGGACGACTATAAAGTCGAGACCGCGAGCACCGGCGAAGAAGCGTTAGAGCGCGTGCAGAAAGGTTTGCGCCCCGACTTGGTGCTGCTCGACTTGCTGATGCCCGGGATCGATGGCCTCGCGACTCTGGAGCAACTGCGTAAGCTTCAGCCCGGGGTCAAGGTTGTAATGCTCTCTTGCGTCAGCGATACCCGCAAAGTTGTGCAGGCCATTCGTTTGGGCGCTCACGACTATTTGACCAAGCCGTTTCAGAAAAGCGAACTGGACACTGTCATTGACCAGTGCCTGGGCAAGAATCAGCAAAATTATCCTGGCGAAGTGGAAGAAGTCGGCGACGAGGTATTTTTTGTCGCCGCGAGTCCGGTGATGCGCAAGCTTCGTTCGCAGGCTGCTCTGGTGGCGAACGTCGACATCCCAGTGCTGATGTTGGGCGAGAGCGGTACGGGCAAAGAAGTAATGGCGCGGCTTATTCACAAGCTTTCGCCACGCGCGCATCGAACTTTCCTTAAGGTAAACTGCGCCGCTGTTCCTGCCGACTTGCTGGAGAGCGAACTATTTGGCTACGAAGCAGGAGCATTCACCGGAGCCAATCACGCCAAGCCAGGGAAGTTCGAACTGTGTAATAAGGGCACGATTCTGCTGGATGAAATCGGAGAGATGCCGCCCAGCTTACAAGCGAAGCTGTTGCACGTGCTGCAAGACCAGCAGTTTTCCCGTCTCGGCAGCCGCTCCATGATCAGAGTCGATGTGCGGATTTTGGCTGCCACGAACATCAACATTCCCGAAGCGCTGGCCAACAAGCGCCTGCGTGAGGATCTTTACTACCGGCTCAATGCTTTCACTTTGTCGGTTCCTCCGCTGCGCGAGCGCAAGGAAGAGATTCCGATCCTGCTGAAGCATTTCATGTCCAACATGTCGGAGCGCTACGCGCGGCCTCCGTTACCGCTTTCGACGGAGTTGTTGCAGGCGTGTCAGGATTATTCCTGGCCGGGCAATCTGCGCGAGCTAAATAATTTCGTCAAGCGTTATCTGGTTCTTGGGGACGAGAAGCTGGCGATCCAGGAACTGAGTCCGAAGAGCGATAGCAGCGGAGCGCAATTCGACGCGGCGGCACAAGGCTCGGGCGATTCAGTTGGAGGATTAAAGTCTTTAGCTCGTACGGCAAAAGATGGAGCTGAGGCTGAAGCCATCAGCAAGGCTCTCGACGAAACCAATTGGAACCGCAAGCAGGCGGCCGCGTTACTGAAAATCAGCTACAAGGCGCTGTTGTATAAGATTCGGCAGTATGGGATCGCCCAGTCCAAGAGCCATAAGCTTTCCGCCGGCGCGTAGACGGTTCCGACCTCGGCTGTCCGCGACGTAAATTGACCATCACCGCGACCGCAAGTTCTTGCACATCGTTCCCAAAATAATTTCTTTCCAATTTTCTTCCCTGATGGCTGCCTAGCCGCTATAATCCCGCGTGCCTGAGGATGGCAGGCCTGGTCCCGTGCTTACGAGGAAGCCAGATCCCCCGCCTGTGGCTCATTTCGCATGTCATCCCCCTTTGCAGTTCGATGCCTTCTTTGAGCAGATTCTTTAGCTGAAGCGGAAAGACCTAGCGCTGGAAAAGGAGATCTCTGTGCGACTGACCTTCGACTCATCGTTTCAGAACGGCAGCACCGCCGGCCGGATCGCGGCCGTGCTGTTTATAGTGATGATGTTTACAGACCTTGGTTTCGGCGCTGCGCCCAAGGTTACGTTGACTCTGAAATCCGGTCCGCCTACCAGCAATGTTTCTGTTTCGGGCAGCGGATTTTCCGCCTACGCCGCCATCGACATTTACTTTGACACGACGGACCAAGCCTTGGCCATCGCCAACGCGAGCGGAGCATTCTCCAATATCCCGATTCAAGTTCCGCCTTCGGCATTGCCGGGCACGCATTGGGTGAGCGCGGTGCAACGCTCCAATGGTCAGGGCGCCCAGGCTTCTTTCCTGGTGCAGACCAATTGGTCGGAGCAGGGATTCACCACAAAAAATAAACGCACGAATCCCTACGAAAATGTTCTCGATGCCAGCAACGTCGGATTGATGGATTTGGATTGGAGCTTCACCACCGGTAATTCCGTGTACTCCTCGCCCGCAGTGGTCGACGGAGTGGTTTACGCGGGGTCCTTTGACAACAATGTGTATGCTCTGAACGCCAGCACGGGTGCGAAGGTGTGGAGCTTCACCACCGGCGGCTCCGTGTACTCCTCACCCACGGTGGCCAACGGGGTGGTGTATGTCGGGTCTTTCGACGACAACGTGTACGCCTTGAAGGCCACGACCGGAACTAAGTTGTGGAGCTTCACGACCGGCGGGAAAGTAGCGTCCTCACCAACAGTAGCCAACGGGGTGGTGTACTTCGGGTCCTTTGACGACAACGTGTATGCCCTGAACGCCACCACCGGCGCGAAGCTGTGGAGCTTTACGACCGGCAACCTTGTGGTGCCCTCGCCCGCAGTGGTCAACGGCGTGGTCTACGTGGGATCTTCTGACGGCAACGTGTATGCCCTGAACGCCACCACCGGAGCAAAGGCGTGGAGCTTTTCGACCGGCGATGCTGTGGAGTCCTCGCCCGCCGTGGCGAATGGTGCTGTTTATGCCAGTTCGTTTGACCACAACGTCTATGCCCTGAACGCCTTCAGCGGAGCGCAATTGTGGAGCTTTACGACGGGCGATCCCATAGCGTCCTCACCTGCAGTGTCCGACGGGGTGCTGTACGTCGGGTCCTCTGACGGCAACGTGTATGCCCTGAACGCCTTCACTGGAGCACAATTGTGGAGCTTCACGGCTGGCACTAACCTGGAATCCTCGCCCGCCGTGGCTAACGGGGTAGTGTATGTGGGATCCAATAACGACAACTTATATGCCTTGAACGCCAGCGACGGCCAGAACTTGTGGAGCTTTACGGCCGGCAATTACGTAGCTTCCTCGCCCGCCGTGGTGAACGGGGTGGTGTACGTCGGGTCTGTTGACGACAACATCTACGCATTCACCCAGACAGGAGACGCGCGAGGTAGCGGGAAGGCTTTGGTGCAGCGGCCCGACCCGGCCAAGCTTGTCCCCAACCTCAGCCTCACTCCCTCAAAGCCATCGAAAGCTGCGGCTGCGGTAAACACGAATTAACGGGTTCGCGTGAGGCTGTAAGCATGAAAAAAGGAGCTCTCTGTGCGACTGACCTTCAAGACACGGTTTCAGAACGGTAACACCGCCGGCCGGATCGCGGCCGCAGTGGTTACAGTGATGATGTTTACAGACCTTGGTTTCGCTGCCGCGCCCAAGCTTACGCCGAGTCCGAAATCCGGGCCGCCCACCAGCAGCATTTCTGTTTCCGGCACCGGATTTTCCGCCTATGCCGCTATCGACATTTATTTCGACACCACGGATGAGACCCTGGCATTTGCCAATGGCAGCGGGGCATTTTCCAAGATTCCGATCCCGGTGCCGGCTTCCGCGCTTCCGGGAAACCATTATGTGACCGCGTCCAGCGTTCCAACGGGAAGGGCGCGCAGGCCGTGTTCCTGGTGCAAACCAATTGGTCTGAGTTTGGGTTCACGAGCAAGAACAAACGCAGCAACCCTTACGAGAATGTGCTCAATCTGAGCACGGTGGGGTTGATGGATCTGGATTGGAGCTTCACCACCGGTAATTCCGTGTACTCCGCGCCCGCAGTGGTCAACGGGGTGGTGTACGCGGGGTCCTATGACGGCAATGTGTATGCCCTGAATGCCAGCACGGGGGCGAAGTTGTGGAGCTTCGCGACCGGCTCCATAGACTCGTCGCCCGCAGTGGCGAATGGGGTGGTATATGTGGGGTGCCTTGACACCAACGTGTATGCTTTGAACGCCACCACCGGGGCGAAGTTGTGGAGCTTTACGACCGGGGCCATCGTGCCGTCCTCACCAGCAGTGGCGAACGGAGTCGTGTACGTCGGGTCCTACGACAACAACGTATATGCCCTGAACGCCAGCACAGGAACCAAGTTGTGGAGTTTCACGACAGGCGGAGGGGTGGAGTCCTCGCCTGCGGTAGCGAACGGAACCGTATATGTCGGGTCTGACGACTTTAACGTGTATGCCCTGAATGCCAGCACCGGGGCGAAGTTGTGGAACTTTCCAACCGGCAGCGCCATAAAGTCCTCTCCCGCCGTGACGAACGGAGTGGTGTACGTCGGGTCCTACGACAGCAACGTATATGCCCTGAATGCCAGCACAGGAACTAAGTTGTGGAGCTTCACGACCGGCAGTTTCATATACTCGTCGCCTGCAGTGGCAAACCGAGTGGTGTACGTCGGGTCCTACGACAGCAACGTATATGCCCTGAACGCCAGCACAGGAACCAAGTTGTGGAGTTTCAAGACGGGCAATGCCATAGAGACCTCTCCCGCCGTGGCGAACGGGGTGGTATATGTGGGGTCCGTCGACAGCAATGTATATGCCCTGAATGCCAGCACGGGGGCAATGTTGTGGCGCTTCGCGACCGGCAGCCCCGTAGAGTCCTCTCCCGCCGTGGCAAATGGGGTG
>Ga0228598_1000146_pt1 | contig 12188 bp, 7 predicted proteins | sample CZU4metagenome_FD_182726 | JGI IMG/M metagenome (GOLD analysis project Ga0228598, IMG submission 182726) | Spruce rhizosphere microbial communities from Bohemian Forest, Czech Republic - CZU4 | ecosystem: Host-associated > Plants > Roots > Rhizosphere | place: Czech Republic: South Bohemian... | reverse complement strand
ATTGCCGCGGCTTTTTCATCGCCTTCGAGCAGACAAGCGAGGCAGGCGGTTTCGCCGGGACGAATCGTCATGGTGACGCCGTAGCTGCCTACGGCGGCGGCGTAAATCCACGGGACGTGCAGCGAAATCGCGGCGTCATTCAGCAGCAAACGCGTCTGGAAATTATCCGTGCCATCGAGGATCAACTGAAACCCGCCGAGCAGTTCCGCGCAGTTCTCCGCGGTGAGGTCTGCGATGATGCCTTCGACGCGCGCGTCGGAATTTATGGCGCGCAGACGCCGTTCGGCGGCGACCGCCTTGGGCAGCGCTTCGCGCGCGTCCGCTTCTTCAAAAAGTGTCTGTCGCTGCAAGTTCGACGGTTCGACGAAATCGCGGTCAATAATGCGCAATCGTCCCACTCCGGCACGCACTAGCAGGTTAGCCACCACGGTGCCGAGCGCGCCGCAGCCCGCCAACACGGCGCTCGCCCCCAGCAGTTTCTGTTGGCCGTCGTCACCGATTCCGGCGAAGAGTATCTGACGAGAGTATTTTTCGCGTTGCTCGTTGTTCATTCTTGTAGTCTATTAGGGGCGGAGGAACTGTTCTCAATTCAATATCATAGCGCCTTTTCGCATTCGGCAGGCAACGCGGCTGTGCTAACCTTTCCTCTTACCTCCAAGGCGAATGAGAATCCCGTGGAATCGGCTATGCCCGCAAGCCTGTGCCTTTCACCACACCGGGACTTGGGGCACAATTTTGGTTTTCGGCGCGCTGATGTACAGCGTCCTTGCTGCTACATCCGTGCGCGCGCAGGAAGCCGAGGTGGAAGGCCAGACCGTCGCTGAAATTCGTGTTGTAGATGACACCGGGAATTCGCTTCCCGGTCCCGCTCCCTCTCTCCCGCTGGAAATTGGCAAGCCGTTTGATTTTGCTGCGGAACGCGAAAGTTTGCGCGCACTGTATCGCACCGGCGATTTCGCGGACATCCGCGTCACGGCCGCTCCCGTCGCACAAGGAGTGCGCGTGGAGTTCATCGTCCAGCGCAATTTCTATAACAACGTGGTGCGCGTCGAGGGCCTGAAAGAGCCGCCCACGGAAGCAGCCGCGCTGGCCTCCATGCGGCTCGCCCTAGGTGAACCTTTCCGCGAAAGTTCGCTGCGCGAAGCGGTTGACCGCCTGAAGGATATGCTGATCAGCGAAGGACTCTACGAAGCGGATGTGAAATGGACTCTCACGCCTCACCCCGCGACGCGACAAATGGACGTGCTGGTAACTGTGCAGCCGGGCCCGCGCGCGGTGGTCGGCAGCTTTATCGTCAAGAACCAGACTCCTTACCCTGACGCTGAACTGATCCGCCGCTCGAAAATGAAGCTGGAGAAACCGTTTACTTCGGGGCGGGTCACGCGCGCCTCACAGCGATTGAAAAAATATCTGGTCAATCAAGGGTACCTGGGCGCAGGAATTGAGATCACTGCCGGAGACTATGATGCGAAATCCAATCTCGTCGCGCTGAATTATCAAGTCACGACCGGGCCGCGCGTCAGCGTGGCGCTGGGCGGCGCGCGCATCAGCCAGGGAAAATTGCGGCAGTTGCTGCCGATCTACGCCGAAGGCGCGGTGGACGACGACCTGCTGCAGGAAGGGCGCAGGAATATCCGCGACTATTTTCAGCGGCAGGGATATTTCGATGCCGACGTGCAGGTGAGTTCCCGCGACGACCCCAAAGCGGGTGTGCGGCTGATCAGCTACGAAGTCTCCCGCGGTGACCGTTCGAGGCTTGCCGGCATTTCCTTCAACGGGAATAAATATTTCAGCAAAGAACTTCTGGAAGGCCGGTTGGGGCTGCAGCCGGCGTCGTTTGCCTCCAGCGGCCGGTTCAGCCAGACGCTGGTGCGCGACGATGGCGATTCCATACGCGGGCTGTATCTTTCCAACGGTTTTCTGGATGTAAAAGTCACTTCCAGCGTTGACACGAATTATCAGGACAAGAAAGGTAATCTATTCGTCGCCTTTCAGATCGTGGAAGGGCCGCAGACGCTGGTGGAGGACTTGCAGATTGATGGCGTTCACGCCATGAGCAAAGATGCGGTGCTCAACGTGGTGGGATCTTCTCCCGGCCAGCCTTATTCCGCAGCGGCCGTCGCCAGCGATCGCAACAATATTCTGGCGATGTACTACAACGATGGATTTCCGGAAGCGCGTTTTGACGACAAGGCTACACCCGGCAGCGCGCCCAACCGGATGCGGCTGGCGTATGAAATCAGCGAGGGCCCGCGCATCAGCGTAGCGAAGGTGTTACTCACCGGGTACCAATACACGCGGCCCGGAATTATTGCGCGGCAAGTGGTGATTCAGCCGAACGGTCCGTTGCGCGAGGGCGACGTAGTGGAATCGCAACGACAACTTTACAATCTGGGAGTTTTCACGCGGGTGCAAATCGCACCGCAAAATCCCAATGGGACCGATCCGCAAAAGGTGATGGTGGTGGACGTGCGGGAAGGCGGCCGGTACACCATCGGCTACGGATTCGGCTTCGAAGTATTGAAGATCGGGAATCCTTGTCCGAGCAGCCCGCCACCGAATTCGCCGCCGTGCAATCCGAACGCCACAAGTATCGCGGCAAGCCCACGCGGCATTTTTGAAATTTCGCGCGCGAATATGTTCGGGCGCGCGCAGACGCTGACGTTCAAGGCGCGAGCCAGCACGCTGCAGTACCGGGCTTTGGCTTCCTACTCGGCAGACAATTTTCTGGCGAAGAAGGCGCTCAGCGCGGCGCTGACGGTATTTGCGGATAAGACGCTGGATGTGGCGACTTTTACGTCCATCCGCTACGAAGCGCAGTTTCAAATCTCCGAAAAACTTTCGCCATCGAGTTCGCTGCTGTACCGTTATTTCTTCCGGCGCGTGGTGGCGACCAACCTGAATGGCACGATTTCCGAAGACCAGATTCCGTTGTACAGCCAGCCCACGCTGGTTTCCGGCATTGGCATCACGTACGCGCGTGACCGGCGGGACAATCCAGCCGACCCAAAATCCGGAAGCTTTAACACTGCAGACTTGAGCTACGCTGCAACAGCTCTCGGTTCCAGCGCGAGTTTCTTCCGCGTGTTCGCGCAGAACTCTTCTTACCATCCGATTGGCCGCGCGTTTGTGTTCGCGCGTTCGACGCGCTTCGGAGTGGAGATACCCACCGGCACAACCACCGGTAACGCTCCTACGAATTGCGCCCAAGCTACGACAACAGGGGAGATCATTCCGTTGCCCGAGCGTTTCTTCGCCGGCGGCGCGCAGTCGCTGCGCGGCTTCAGCCTGAACGAGGCCGGCCCACGCGATCCCTGCACGGGTTTCCCCATCGGCGGCTTGGCCATACTGATATTCAACCAGGAATTGCGTTTTCCGATGAAATTGCCGTTCATAGGTAACCGGCTGGGCGGAACGGTGTTCTACGACGGCGGCAACGTGTACAGCGAGGTGGATCATATCAACCTGTCGTGGAAGTCCGCTTCGCCGACGGAGCTGAATTATTTTTCGCACACGGTGGGATTCGGCGTGCGCTATGCGACTCCGATCGGACCGGTGAGGGTAGATTTCGGCTACCTGCTGAATCCAGCGGAATATTCGGTGACGCCGACGCCCCCGACGGTGCCGCCAACAACGAATTTTCGCGTCTCGCACTTTGGATTTTCTTTCAACATCGGGCCGGTGTTCTGATGCGAAGCGCGCTGCTCATTTGCGGATTGTTGGCGGGGAGCCTGGGATTCGCGGCAAACCGCGCCGGCGCGCAGACCACCACCTATTCAGAATTGCCGCCAGCGCCAGGCTCTTCAGGCGCGCAGCAGGTGGACGGCGTGGCGGCGCGCATCGAAGACGACATCATCACCGAAAGCGAGGTGCGGGAGCTCGGCGCATTCCAGATGCTCGTGGATGGAAAAGCGAAACCGCGAACGGAGTTGATCCGCGAACTCAGCGATCAATGGATGATCCGCAGCGAGGCCAGCGCGACGAAGTACGCGCTGCCACCGGTCGCGGACGTGGATCGCGCCTACGCGGAATTCGTGAAGCAGTTCCCATCGCCGGAGGAATTTGAAAAACGCCGCGTCAGCGCGGGATTGACGGAAGCGGCCGTGCGCCGCATGGTCGCCCAGCAGTTGTATCTTTCGCGATTCATTGATTATCGCTTCCGGCCGGAAGCGCAAGTGAGCGATGAGCAAGTGGAGGCGTATTACCGCGACGAATTCTCGCCGCAATTGAAAGCTCGCAACGAGCCGGTGCCTCCGCTGGACGACGTGGACGACACCATTCGCGAAGTGCTGATCCAGCGGGCCATCAGCGACCGCGCCGCGAAGTGGCTAAGCGATTCGCGCGACCGACTGAAGATCGACATCGTGTCGCAAGGAAGCGGCTCGTGAAGCTACGCTGGCCGCACGGGTTGGCAGCCGTCGTGCTGTTGATCGGCGCTATTGCCGCGGCAGTGTTTTGCATTTTCGAGTTTGGAATCGCGCAACGCTGGGCGCGCAATGCGCTAGTCCATCAGTTAGAAGCGAGCACGGGCGCGCGCGTGGAGCTGGGCGGGTTTCATCTGCACGCGCTGCGCTTGCGTGCGGAACTCGATAACCTGACGCTGCATGGCCTGGAAGCTTCCAGCGATGCCCCCCTATTCCACGCAGAGCGCGTGCAAGTGGGCATCACGGTGCTCTCGTTTCTGCACAGAGAATTTAAGATAGACGAACTGGTGGTGGACCGCCCCGAACTTGCCGTGCGTTTTGAAAAAAATGGTCACAGCAACATTCCCCCTCCGCAATCCCGGGCTGACACCGGTCCCTGGCAGGAATCGCTTTTCAATTTGCGCATTGGCCGGGTGGAACTGCGCAACGGCCGGGCGAACATCAACGACCGGCGAATTCCGCTGGAGCTGAAGGGGCAGAATCTCGCGTTTCTGTTGCAGTACGTGATGCCGGCGGAGGGCAACGCGGCGTACGTCGGTAACCTGAGCTGGAACCAGGTGGAATTGGATTTGCAGCGGGACGTGCCCTTGCGCTTCGATCTTTCCACGAAATTCGTATTGCACCGCGATTCGTTTGAGCTGGACGAGCTGGTTTGGAAAGCCCTGCACTCCGAACTGAATTTGCGCGCCGAGCGGCCCAGCTTCGCGCGCGCGGAATGGAATTTACATTATCGCGGCCGCCTGTCGCTGGAAGACGTGAGGAAAATATTTCGCGAGCCGCTCACTCCGGACCTGATCGCCGATTTTTCCGGCGAGGCTCGCTACGCTTCGGGCGACTGGACCGGAAGCGGGCACTTTGACGGCCACGACGTGAAGATGCCTTACGAGTGGTACCACGCAAGCAATATGGAAACCACCGGGAATTACACGATCGCGAAAAAGAAGCTGGTGGTGGAAAATCTGGCGGTCCGCGCACTGGACGGCTCTCTGGACGGCCACTTGGAAATGGATCTGCCGACGCTGGCCTTTCGCACGCAAACGCATTTTCACCACGCGAGTCTGGCGGAGGCCATTCATGCGGTGAATAATGAGGGTTTCCCGATTGATACGCTGCATTGGGATGGTGGCATTAACGTGGATTCGTACAATACCTGGACAGCGAATTTCAAACATTTCACGTCCAAGGGGGAATCGCGCTGGTCGCCTCCGGCGGCGCTGACTCCTGGAATGATTCCTGTGACCGCGCGCATTTTGTTCGACTACGTGGAAGACACCGAGACTTGCGCGCTGGACCACAGCGAAATCACTACTCCGAATGCGCGGATCGAATTTGATGGCGCGCTGCGGGGCGTGGATACCACGCTGGAATTGAACCTGAAAACGCAGAATCTGCTGGAGTGGGACGATTTCATCAACCGCCTGAGCGGCGTGGATACGATTCCTTCACGCGTTGCCGGCAGCGTTGCATTTCGCGGACGTATCCTCGGCCCCATCGCCGGGCCTACTTTCTCCGGGCACATTCGCGCAGCTGACGCGCGTTACGATAATTACCAATGGGACGAGATTTACGGCGACCTGGATTATTCGCTCGACGAATTCAAGTTCAGCAAAGCGGTGATGAGACGAGGACAGGCCTCCGTTAGCCTGGATCTTTCGATGCAGCTCGACAGTGACTGGAGTTTTGTGCCGCAGAGCGCATGGTCGCTCACCGCGCAGACGACGCACGCTCCCAGTGAAGACGTGCAGGCGATGTTCGGCACGGCGTATCCGGTAACGGCGACGATCTCCGGCACATTAAATGGCGGCGGCACCAGCGCGTTGCCGGTGCTGGATGCCAATTTGATTCTGGAAGATATTGAAACCAAGGGACTGCATTTCGACCGGCTGAGCGGCAACTTACATTTCGCGCGCGATGAGATCAGGCTCTCGCGCGCGGATTTGCGGCGCGATACCGGACGCGTCTCCGGAGAAATTCTCTATCGTCCCAAGGAAGAAACGACCGAGTTCAATCTTACCGGTACTGGGATACTTCTGGAAAAAATTCAAGCGCTGCAAAATACGTCGCTGCCTCTAGCGGGAAAACTTGATTTTGCGCTGCGCGGCAGCGGGCCGGTGCGCGCGCCGGCGGGACGGGGTGATTTTCACGTCCTTGGTTTGAAAATCGGCACGGACGAGGAAGGAGATTTTCGCGGGCAGCTCGATTCCGACGGGCGCAGCGTTCACGTGGCGCTGAATTCGGAGGGAACGCATGGGCAATTGCAGGGCCAGCTCACCGTGGGTCTATCGGGAGACGAGGAAATTTCCGGGCGGCTTTCGGTTTTGCAGTTCGATCTGGATCCGCTGTTTTCGGCCGGCCTGCATTTGAAGAACCTCACGGGTCACAGCGTAGTGGACGGGAATTTCACGCTGGCTGGGGCGCTGCGCAAGCCCGACTCGATCGAGGTGAACGCGGACATTTCGCGGATCTCGTTGGACTATTTGTTCGTTTCTTTGCAGAACGAAGGACCGCTGCAATTCACGTATCACCGCAACGAAATTCGGATTGCGCAGGCGCATTTGCATGGGCCCGATTCGGATTTTCAGATTAGCGGGTCGGCGCGTTTTGACCGGGAACGCCCAGTGCATGTGAGCGTTACCGGCGCCGTGAATCTAGGACTGCTGAAAGGAATGATGCCGGATCTGCACGCGCAAGGGGAAGCAAACGTGAACGTGGCGATTGAGGGGACCATGTCCAAGCCGCGCATCACTGGCCGAGCTACCGTGCGGGATGCATCCGCAAACTATTCTGATTTTCCGGTGGGCCTGAGCCACTTGAACGGCGATCTGGTTTTCGACCGCAGCCGATTGCTTTTCGAAAACGTGACCGCGGATTCCGGGGGCGGGCAGCTGACTTTGAACGGCAGCGTCACGTACGGCGACGAAGGTCCGACTCGCTACGAGATTTATGCGCGGACGCCGCAGGTGCGTATTCGTTATCCCGCGGGGATGAGCTGGCTGACGGGCGGCACATTGCAGCTGGTGGGGACGACCGAGCGCGCGGTGCTCAGCGGAAACGTGGAACTGAAACGACTTTTGTTCGCACCGGGGGCGGATATTACTTCGTTTTTTGGGGCTTCACCGGATACTTCTGCCGCGGCCGCTGCGTCCTCGCCCTTCATGCGCAATCTTACGTTCGATGTGGCCGCGCACACCAGTCCCGGTGCGCGCATTGAATGGACAGGCGCGCAGGTGGAAATTGACAGCGCTCTGCATCTGCGCGGCACGTGGGATCGGCCTATTTTGCTGGGGCACATTCATCTGCTGGGCGGCGAAATGTCGTTTCGCGGAAATACTTTCACTTTGACGCGCGGGGACGTAAATTTCGCGAACCCTTTTCAGCTGGATCCGGAACTGAACATCGAGGCGACTTCCACGATCAGCCAGTATCTGGTGACGATCAATTTTTCGGGCCGGGCCAGCAAACTTTCTTTGAGCTACCGTTCGGATCCACCTTTGCCTGATACGGACATTATTGCTTTGCTTGCGCTGGGAAGTACGGGGCAGGAAAGCGCGTTGCGTTCTACCGCTGCGGGGTCTAACTATGGAGCGACGGCTTTACTTTCTGAAGCGGTTTCCAGCGGAGTGGGCGGGCGCATTGAACATCTTTTCGGCATCAGCCATTTCCGGATTGATCCGTTTCTGGCGGGGACGGCTACGGAATCGAACGCTTCGGCGCGCGTCACCATCGAGCAGCAGATCACGCGGGATCTCACCGTCACGTATTCTTCCAATGCGGCGTCTGATCAGGAGCAGTTGATTCAAGTGGAATACCACGTGAAACGCGATCTTTCGGTGGTGTTCCTGCGCGACATCAACGGCACGTACGGCCTGGACATAAAATTCGTGAAGCACTTCCACTGAGGATCTGTTATTCCGGCATGGCGAATAGTGATTCTGGGGCTAGGCGCACGCGCCAGGGTTGCGGGCGGTCACGAAAGCGTTCCCATTTTTCTTTGAACACTTCCGCTTGCAAGTGCGCTTCCCCGGCTTCGGCGCGCTGAGGATCCAGGCTCAGAAACACGGTGATGCGGAAGGGCGTCTCCGACGTGCGGACGATCCAGCAGGGGAAGACATTTGGTTCTCCCGCGGCATCTCCGGCGGTTTCTGGAAAATCAATGTGGTGCGCGCGGATGCCGACGTACTTCGGCGTTGCTCTGGGCATTTGCGCGAGGCGCAGGCGGCAAGCCCAGTCGAGTGCCTCGATGGTGCCGTCTGGATTCGCGTGCGCGGGCGAAATATTCTTGCAGCCGGTGAGGCGCGCCACTTCGGAACTTGGCGGGCGGCGGAATATTTCTTGTTTTGCGCCGAACGCTGCCACTCGCCCGTGCGCCAGCACTAGCAATTGTTCGCCGAGGCGGTAGGCTTCTTCCATGTTGTGCGTCACGAGCAGTGTCGGTCGGCGGTAAGCTGCGAAGGTTTCCTGGAGCTGCGCTTCTACCTGGCCGCGCAGGTGCGCATCGAGCGCGGAGAGCGGTTCGTCGAGCAGCAATGCCTCCGGCTGAATCGCCAGGGCCCGTGCGAGTGCTGTGCGCTGCTGTTCGCCGCCGGATAGTTCGCGGGGGTAACGCTGCTCCAGTCCTGCGAGATGCGTGCGCGAAACCAGTGACGCGGTGCGCGTAGCCTGCTCCTTGCGCGGTAAATCGCGCAGGCCAAATGCAATGTTCTGCGCCACGGTGCGATGCGGAAACAGCGCGTAATGCTGAAACAACATTCCGATGCGGCGCTCGCGCGCGGGAATTCCCATGTGCCGCTCCGAATCGAAAAGTATCCGGTCGTTCAGCGTGATGCGTCCGCGCCCGGGCCGTTCCAGGCCAGCGATACAGCGCAAGAGCATGGATTTGCCCGCGCCCGATGCGCCCAGAATGCTCAGCGGGGTTTCGGTCGCGCGGAGTGCGACGTCCAGCGTGAAATCCGCTAGCTTCTTTTCGATTTGAACTTCCAGGGTCACGTCAGTGTTGCCCCCAACGCTCGCGGCGCAGGCGCTGCGCGTGCGTCCAGTAGTAAAGACCGCCGAGCAGCACGATCGAGATGCCGACGTCCACGGCGCACCAGGCCATGGCGCGCTGAATTTCGTTTGCTTCCACGGCGAAATAAATCGCGATGGGAATGGTTTCGGTTTTTCCTGGAATATTTCCAGCGAGCATCAGGGTCGCGCCGAATTCTCCGAGCGCGCGCGCAAAAGAAAGGATCGTGCCCGCCAGCACTCCCGGCCAGGCGAGGGGCAGCGCTACTTCGCGAAAAATGCGCGCTTCGGATGCGCCCAGGGTGCGCGCTGCTTGAAGCAGATGCGGGTCCACCTGTTCCAGGGCCGCGCGTGCAGTGATGTACATGAGCGGAAAAGCTACAACCGTTGCCGCGATCACAGTCGCAGGCCAAGAAAACACCACGGTCGCGCCGAATTGCAGGAGCAGCTTTCCCAGCGGGCCGTTGCGGCCGAAAAGCAGCAGCAGCAGGAATCCCACAACGGTGGGAGGGAGGACGAGCGGCAGGATAAAAAGTCCGTCAACGAGCGCCGCACCCGCGCCCGCGCGATTTTGGCGCCACGCAGCCGCGGCGAGACCTGCGACGAGCGTGACGGCTGTCGCCGCCAGGCTGGTGGCCAGCGATATCAACAGAGGAGACCAATCCATCGCGAGAGGATTGTAGCTGGATCAGTTCTTTACGGCTGATTTTTCCGCGGAGGTGAAGCCGTACTTCTGGAATGTCGCGCGCGCGTCGGGTCCTTTCAGAAATTCCAGGAAGGCGCGCGCTGCGGGCTTATTTTTTGAATCGCGCAATACCGCGGCGGGATACAGAATTGGATCGTGCGAATCCGCGGGCGCAACCGCGATCACGCGTATTTTCTTGGAGGTGTTCGCGTCGGTTTGATAGACCATTCCCGCATCGGCGTTGTCTGTCTCGACGTAGGTGAGCACCGCGCGAACATCTTTCGCGTAAACCACTTTCTTCTGCACCGCCGCAAACAGGCCCAAATGTTCCAAGGTCTGCTGCGCATACATTCCAGCCGGCACGGTGCTGGTTTCGCCGAGCGCGAGCGCTTTCACCGCCGGGTTGGTGAGATCCTGGAAACTGTGCAGCGTCGTGGCCTGCGCCGGCGCGATCAATACCAGCGAGTTCCCCACCAGATCGCGCCGCGAATCCACGTCGATCAAGCCCTGCGCCGCGAGTTCGTCCATTTGTTTTTCAGCTGCGGAAAAAAATACGTCCACCGGGGCACCCTGCTCGATCTGGCGCGCGAGAGTTCCTGACCCGCCGTAGTTAAAGGTAACGGCCGTGCCGCTGCCGCCGTTCTTGCGGTGCTGCTGCACCTGGAAAATAGGGCCGAGTTCGTCTAGCGCATCCCGCAAGCTGATCGCAGCGGAAACGGTGATGGCTTCGGATTGCTCCGCCGTTCCGCCGAGTGCGAAACTTCCCGCTGCGCCAGCTACAAATAAAAACAGGAGGTTCGCAATGACGAGCCTCCTCCCGGTGAATGCAGTTTTGTTTTGCAACGTAAACGCGACTCCTTCGCGCGTGCTGCGACCGCTAGCGCTATCGTTCCGGCGCGGCCGGTTTTAGGGTGGAAGGCGGCGGCGTAGTGGACTTCGTTCCGGGAGCCGGCGTTGCGGGAGCCGGTGCGCCTGAAGGCGCTGGCGCCGAACTGTCTGCCGGCAGCATCTGCTTCAATTGCGGATACTCGTCGGACATGCTGCGCAAGACGGAAATCGCCACGGTGGTTTCGATCTGCTGGCCGGCGGTGCGCATCTGCTGATCCACATCCGGCATTTCCTTCACGATGCGCTGGCCGATGGGCGATTCGTAGAACTTCGTCAGCCCCTGAATGTCTTCCATCGAGAAGTGCTTTGCGTAGATGGCTACAATCGCGTCGTTGACGGCGGTGGGCGGAAGGCCGGCCGTGAATTTTTGCGAGAACGCGTCCATGAATTTCGACACTTGGTCGGCCGGAAGCGCGCGGCCTACGCCGTTGTGAACCTGCCCGGTTATGAAATTCGCGATGTTTTCGCCCATCTTCGAACTTTCGGTGATGTCCATCAAATGCCGAATCGCAGCGTCCTTTGCGGGGTCTATTTTTTCAGGCGCCGGCGTCGGTGTGGTTTGCGCGGCCGGTTTTGTTGGAGCCGCCTGTCCTGGATTGGCGTGCGGCGCCAGTGTAGGTGTGGTGCTGGGCGTGGGTGTTTGCGCCAGCGCCGGTCCCGCCGCACATAACAGTCCGGCGAGCACGGCTGTTCGTAGCTTCATGGAATTCTCCTGTTATTCGCTGCAGGGTCTGGGTCACTCCTGCCATGACATGCGAATCTAAGAATCGTATCGAACGTGAGCGGCAGATGCAATTCGGGGCGGCATTTGTGGATTCGAGTCCGAGTGAATCAAAAGGAACTGCGCAGATCTGTGGGTGGGCGCTACAGAATTGATTCGTTGGGTCGTTTTGGTGAGGGGGGAAGGGGGGCGGGTCTGAGACCCGCCCCTACGGAACGATTTGTACTGTATGGATGCTTTCCGAGAGCGGAAAGGTGAAGCAATACGTCGATGATCCACCCGATACAACGCGTGGGCGGTGGCAGGGTCGCGGCTGGCTGTGATAACTTCTCAAGTGTGAGCGATCATTTGCGCAACTTTGTCAGGCTTACCGTTACGAGACGTGTCACCGAAAGTGTCATTCGAGATCGCCTGCGTGGCGCTGCGCTGGCCGAGTGCGCCAGGATTTCGCACCAATGATTTTCGGCGG
>Ga0228598_1000144_pt1 | contig 12201 bp, 10 predicted proteins | sample CZU4metagenome_FD_182726 | JGI IMG/M metagenome (GOLD analysis project Ga0228598, IMG submission 182726) | Spruce rhizosphere microbial communities from Bohemian Forest, Czech Republic - CZU4 | ecosystem: Host-associated > Plants > Roots > Rhizosphere | place: Czech Republic: South Bohemian... | reverse complement strand
GTGTTTCGTTCTACGAGCAGCATCGACCCGCAAGGCTGGACCCCGCACGAGCGCGTCGACGGGCCGAGCTTGTGGGGGCACGACCGCATGTGGCTGACGCCGGAGGGGCGCGAAGAGGCGCGTGACCTGCGCATCGGCGTCGCCGAAGCCGGCGGCCGCGTCCCGCTTCACGTCATGGACGGCAACTACCTGCGTGCGCGCGACGTCTGCCCGTGGTGGGACGCCAACGTCGCGACGCGGCAGACCGGATAGCGGCGCGAGTGCTCAGCCACGCCGCACGGCAGTCCACTGGCCGGCGCATTGGCCCGTGGAGGTGCGCCATTGTCCGCTGCCGTTGTTGCCAACGAGCCGTCCGGAACCGCTTGCTGAGCGGCCGGCCTCGGCGACCGTCACACGGATCGAGCCGTTCGCCGCCACCGCACCCGCGAGCTGATAGTTCTGCTGTGCGGAGACAATCTGCCCGCCGATGATCTGGAGCGAATAACGAAGCGATCGATCGCAATCACCGTAAGTGGTGTAGATCACGACGCTCCACTGGCCGTCGTAGGCGCTGGACCGGCGCGCCGCATCCGATGGCGCACTGGGAAGCGCCACCAGCGACGCGGCGAATGAAGCTGCGAGGATCGGGCGCAAAAAATGGCTCATTGATTCGCTCCGGTTTTTTCAATGTGGTTTGACGGTGAGACAGCCTGGGCGGGATAGGGAGGCGGTTGGGTCTTAAAGGGGCTTTGGCTCTTGCCCAGGTCGTAGCCAGTTTGAAACAGGGGACCCATGTAGCCGGGATCGAACGGTCCCTTGCTCGGCGCGCTGAAGTTTGCGGGGATGGTCGCAACGTTGAAGGAAACGCCGCTGCGTTTCGCCACGATCAGCGCGCGATCGAGTATCAGTCGCGTGTCGACCTTGACAGCGGCGCCGACCGCCTGGGTCAAAATCGAGGGCGCAAAGCGCTCGACCACCTTGAAGTCGCGTTCGAGGCCGCTGTTGACGACGATATAGAGTTCGGTTGCGGGCACACGATAATCGCTGGTGCTCTCCATCAACGGCGCCGGCGCGACGAACAACTGTCCACCGAGGCCGCCGTCAATGTGCATCTCCTGGAAGCGTTTGCCATCCGCCTCCACGTCGATCAGCACCGGCGGGAAACCGCCGGGAATGGCGGTCGAAGCAAGCAGCACCGAGCGGAACAGATCGAGCGCATCCTTGCCGCCATGCACCGCGATCGCGCCCATGTTCCAGATCACGGGGCGTTCGGCGTCGAGATTATAGGAGGCCACGAACAGGCGTCGACCGCTGCGATGTGCGGTGGCGATCTCGGCGAAGAGTTCAGGTGTGATTTCCTTGGCAATGAAATCCCGCAGCGGCCAGGAATCGACGAAGCTCTCGCCGCTCCGGCCGGCTTCGTAGATATCCGCCGCGGTCACCTTGGTGAATGCGTCGCGCAACGCATCGTCATAGCGCGGGCCGGCAAAGGCAAAGGGCGCGATCAGCGCGCCGGTGCTGACGCCCGTCACGACCGAGTATTGGGGACGCTTGCCGACGGCGGTCAGGCCGTTGAGCAGCCCGGCGCCGAACGCCCCGTCCTCGCCTCCGCTCGAAAGAATGAGCCACGGGCCGGGCTGCGCCGGCAGGGCATTCTTGAAGTCCGCTTCTGTGTCGCCCCAGAACCGCGCTCCCGGGATGCCGGGAATGGCCGCGACGGCGTCCTCAGCGGCCGTGAACGGAATGCGCGGCGGCAGTTGTGGCTGCGCGGTCGCGGGCTCCTTCTTGCCGGCGCTGGATTGGGCGGAGGCCTTGACCCGCGCCTTCGCCTGAGCTTCTGCCCACGGAGGGGCGAATGCCACCGGGGAGACCAGAAACGACGCCGACAGCAAAGCGGCAGACGCCCAGGCAAGCCTTCGGGTCGGCATCGGCATGATTGAAGAAACTCCCGAAATTACAAGAGCTTCGGCCCTTGTTCGTTCCTTGCCAAAACGACGCATGAGCGGCCCGGGGGACGGGGAGCAAATAGGGCGGGCCGACGCGAACTTCAATTGCACTCGCCGGGCACTATTGCCAAACCACTAAGGAATTGCCGTGATGGCCGTCACAGACCGACTAGGCGTGCCGGTCGGCAACGAATCGCGCGCCTTCGACTAGAATAGCACCCCCGGCTCCGAACGGCGCCAGGGCCCGTTCGGCTTCGGCCACCAGTTGCTGCAGCCGTGCCCTCGCCCCCGCGCTGCCAAGCACGCCGACCATCGTCGCCTTACCCGCTACCGCGTCCTTGCCGGTCGATTTGCCGACCAGGGCCGGATCGCCTTCGAGATCGAGAAGATCGTCCGCGATCTGGAAGGCCTGGCCGACTGCCGATCCATAACGCTCGAGCGCGTCACGCTGGGGCTCGGTCGCGGAGCCGAGAATACCGCCCGCCTGGCAGGCGAAGCGCAACAACGCGCCGGTCTTCATCGCCTGCAGCGTGCGGACCTCCTTCTCGCCGAGTTGCCGCGGGCCGCCACCATCGAAGCGGCCTTCGGCGGCGAGATCGAGCATCTGCCCACCGACCATGCCGCCGAGGCCGGCGGCGCAGGCGAGCGCGCTGACGAGGCTGGTGCGAACCGCCGGATCAGGATGCGTTTCGCTGCGCGACAGGATGTCGAAGGCAAGCGTCAGCAGACCATCGCCGACGAGAATTGCGGTTGCTTCGTCGAATTTCTTGTGAGCCGTCGGCTGCCCGCGCCGCAGGGCGTCATCGTCCATGGCCGGCAGGTCGTCGTGCACCAGCGAGTAGCAATGCACGCATTCCAGGGCCGCTCCGGCCATCAGAGCCTGCCGGCGCGGGACCGCGAACAGTGCCGCACATTCCACCACCATGAAGGGCCGGAAGCGCTTGCCGCCGCCGAGACTGGAATAACGCATGGCCTCGATCAGGCGCTCAGGGCGGCTGATCTCGCCGGCCGTCGGCGCCGGCGACAGGAGCCGATCCAACAGATCCTCGGTGTCTTTTGCGGTCGCGTCGAGCCGCGATAGGAAGGGGCTGCTTTTGGCGTTCATTCCCGGCGTTGCTCGGCCTTCCGGCCTCCCTGTGAGGTGTTGTTCTCGACCTTCAATTTGCGGGATAACGATGGCGCCGGCCCGCCGCGCGGACCCGCCTGGCGGCGGCCGCCCGTGTCAGCCGCTGCAAGGCGAACTGTGGGACAATCTGTGGCCAACGACCTCTTAGCGTCAATGGTGCTTGCGGTCTGGCTCTACCTTCTCGCGGGGCGCGGCGGGTTCTGGCTGGGCCGGCAACGTGATGACGAGGTCCGGGCAGGCCAGGGCCCCTGGCCCTCGGTCGCTGCCGTTATCCCGGCTCGCGACGAGGCGGAGAGCGTCGGCCAGACGATCAGTTCGCTGCTGCGGCAGGACTATCCCGGCGAATTCAGGGTGATCCTGGTCGACGACCAGAGCCGCGACGCGACCAACGAGGTGGCGCGCGTCGCGGCAGCCGCGCTCGGCGCCGCCGACCGGCTCACCGTCCTGCCGGGGCGACCCCCACCGGCCGGCTGGACCGGGAAGCTATGGGCCCAACATCAAGGAATCGAACTGGCGGAGATGGCGCCGCATCCACCGGTCTATCTCCTCCTCACCGACGCCGATATCGTGTACGCGCCGGATGCGTTGACCCGGCTTGTTGTACGTGCGCGATCCGGCGGCTATGCGCTCACCTCGCTGATGGCGAAATTGCGCTGCGAGAGCTTTGCTGAGCGCGCGTTCGTCCCGGCGTTCATCTTCTTCTTTCAGATGCTTTATCCCTTCGCCTGGGCGAACGATCCGCGCCGCTCGACCGCCGCCGCCGCCGGCGGCTGCATGCTGGTGCGCGAGGAGGTCCTGCGCCAGGCGGGGGGCATCGCGGCGATCCGCGGAGCCTTGATCGACGACTGCGCGCTGGGGAAAAAGCTCAAGGCGCACGGTCCGATCTGGATTGGACTGACAGAGCGCGTGCGCAGCATCCGCGCTTACCCGGTGGTAGCCGATATCCGCCGCATGGTTGCACGCACCGCCTATGCGCAGCTCGACTATTCGCCGTTGCTGCTCGCAGGAACGGTCCTCGGCCTGACGATCACCTATATTGCGCCGGTGGCGCTCGCCCTTTTCGCCACCGGTGCAGCGCAGGTACTCGGGATCCTCGCATGGCTCGCCATGGCCGTCGCCTTTCAACCTACGCTGCGCTTCTACCGCTTGTCGCCGGCGTGGGGCCCGGCTTTGGCGGCGATTGCCGCGATCTATATGGCGTTCACGATTGATTCCGCCTATCAGCATGCGCGCGGGCGCGGCGGCATGTGGAAGGGGCGCGCCCAGGCCAACGTTTCGGAATTGCGATGATGGATGCCGATGGATTGCGGTCGGGCAAGGGACACCGGGACGAGAATTTCCCGGTCGCCTCCTGGCTCATTCACCCACGCCACCGCAAGGTGATTCTGGCGTTCTATAACTTTGTGCGCGCCGCCGACGACATCGCCGATCATGCCGCGCTGACGCCGGGCGAAAAGCTCAACCTGCTCACGCGCCTTGATGGCGGCCTCACCGGCGCCAACCGCGAGGACGCGGCAGCGGTGCGGCTGCGCGCGGCGCTGGCCGAGCGCGGCCTTTCGCCGAAGCACGTGCAGGATCTGCTTGCGGCATTCAAGCTCGACGTGACCAAGCTGCGCTACCGCGACTGGGACGACCTCATCGGCTATTGTTCGCTTTCGGCAATGCCGGTCGGCCGTTTCGTGCTCGATGTACACGGCGAGAGCCGTGCCACTTGGCCCGCCAATGATGCCTTGTGCGCCGCATTGCAGATCATCAATCACCTGCAGGACTGCAGGCCGGATTATCTCAATCTCAACAGGGTCTACATTCCGCTCAATGCACTCGCCGCCAGCGGGGCCGCCGTCGAGTCGCTGAGCGAACCGCGGGCGCCGCCGGCGCTTCTCACCTGCCTGCACCGCCTTGCCGAACGGACAGAGCGGCTGCTGTCGGAGAGCGACGTCTTTCCCGCCCAGATCAACGATTGGCGCCTCGCGCTCGAAGTCTCCGTCATCAACACGCTCGCCCATCGCCTGACCCGCCTGCTCAAGGCGCGCGACCCGCTCCGCGACCGCGTGCATCTGCGACCGCCCGCCGTCGCCGCGCTGACCATCGCCGGCGTTCTCCGCGGCGCGTCGCGGCGTGCCGGCCGGCGTCTGCTCGCTCCGTCGCAGAAGCCGCGAGGTGCGTGAGTGAACGAGCCCGAGCCCACACCGGCCGCCGAGCGCGCCTCTCGCAGTTCGTTCTACACCGCGATGCGCATCCTGCCGCGGCCGCAGCGCGAGGCCATGTTCGAAATCTATTCGTTCTGCCGCGCGGTCGACGATATCGCCGACGACCTGGGTCCGCGCGACCCGCGGCGCGCGCAATTGCAGCAGTGGCGCAGCGATATCGACGCGGTCTATAGCGGCGCCGCACCTCCGCCGCTCGCCGCCCTGGCGCAGGCGGTGCGCGCATTCGACCTCAAGCGCGAGGATTTCATCGCCATCATCGACGGCATGGAGATGGACGTGGTCGCCGACATCCGCGCACCGGACCGCGCCACGCTCGACCTCTATTGCGACCGGGTCGCTTGCGCGGTGGGACGCCTTTCGGTGCGCGTGTTCGGAATGACGCCGGACGCGGGCAGTTCGCTCGCCCATCATCTGGGGTGCGCGCTCCAGCTCACCAACATTCTGCGCGATCTCGACGAGGACGCTGCGCTCGGGCGCCTCTACCTGCCGCGCGAGGCGCTGCAGGCGGCCGGCATCGCCGCTACCGACCCGGCCGTCGCGCTGGCGCGTCCGGCGATAGCGGAAGCCTGCAACGCCGTCGTCGCTATGGCGAAGGCGCATTTTCGCGAAGCCAAGGCGATCATGGCGAAGAACCCGCGCCGCGTTGTGCGCGCGCCGCGCATCATGGGGGAGGCCTATCGCGCCATCCTCGATGCCTTGATCGCGCGCGGCTTCGCTCCACCGCGCGCCGCCATTCGCCTGCCGCGTGCGAAGCTTATCTTCATCGTGCTGCGCAATCTGTTTTGAATGAGCGGAACGGTCCACATCATCGGCGCTGGACTTGCCGGTCTCTCCGCGGCCGTGCGGCTTCTGTCGCGCGGCACGCAGGTCGTCGTCCATGAGGCGACCGCTTTCGCCGGCGGGCGCTGCCGCTCCTACCACGACGCCGCGATCGGCATGACCATCGACAACGGCAATCACCTGCTGCTCTCCGGCAACCACGCCGCGCTCGACTATGTGCGCAGCATCGGCGCCGAGCACCGGCTGGCAGGTCCGCCCGCCGCGGAGTTCGCGTTTGCCGATCTTGCGAGCGGCAAGCGGTGGACGCTGCGTTTCAATGACGGCCGCATTCCGTTTTGGGTTTTCGATTCGAGCCGACGTGTGCCCGGAACAGGCGTGCTCGACTATGTGCCGCTGGCGCGGCTCCTTTGGGCGCCCGCAGGCAAGGCCGTCGGCGAAGTCATCCGCTGCGAGGGGTTGCTCTACCAGCGCCTGGTCGAGCCGCTGCTTCTCGCCGCACTGAACATCGATCCGCCGCTCGGCGCGGCGCGGCTCGCATCGGCCGTGATCCGCGAGACGCTCGCGCTCGGCGGACGCGCTTGCCGGCCGCTGATCGCGCGCGACGGACTGGGCGCGACGCTCGTTGAGCCCGCCCTGGCGTTGCTGCGCCAGCGCGGTGCCAAGGTGCTGATGGAGCATCAGCTGCGCGCCATTCGTTTTGCCGATGGGGCGGTCGCGGCGCTCGATTTCGGCAACGAAACCGTCGCACTCGGTGCGGGGGGTGACGGCGTCATCCTCGCTGTCCCGCCCTACGCTGCCGCCGCGCTGGTGAGCGGCCTCGAAGCGCCGTCGGAGTTCCGCGCCATCGTTAACGCCCATTTCCGCATCGATCCGCCGGCGGATGCGCCGCTCATTCTCGGCGTGCTCAACGGCACGGTGCAATGGGTTTTTGCCTTTCCCGGCCGGCTCTCGATCACCATCAGCGCCGGCGACCGGCTGATCGACGCGCCGCGGGAACAGCTGGCGGCCGCGATCTGGGGCGAAGTCGCGCGCGTGACCGGACTGTCGGTGTCGCTCCCGCCCTGGCAGATCGTGCGCGAACGCCGTGCCACCTTCGCCGCGACGCCGGCGCAGGACGGCAAACGTCCGGGCGGGCGGACCCAATGGCGCAATCTCGTCCTTGCCGGAGATTGGACAGACACTGGCTTGCCCGCTACCATCGAAGGCGCGATCCGTTCCGGCAATTATGCCGCCGACCTCATCGCGAAACAGCCATGATCGATGACACTCTCGAACAGCAGCGCATGCGGGCAGCGACACCGCATCCCCTGCAACGCGAACATCCCGGCGGCATCGAGGATACTCTCGAACCACGCATCGAAGCGGCGACGCAGGCTTTGCTCGCCTGCCAGCGGCCCGATGGCCATTGGGTGTTCGAGCTCGAGGCCGATGCCACCATTCCGGCCGAATATGTGCTGCTGCGGCACTATCTCGGCGAGCCGGTCGATGCCGCGCTCGAAGCGAAGATCGCGGTCTATCTGCGCCGCATCCAAGGCACCCACGGCGGCTGGCCGCTGTTCCAGGACGGCGATCTCGACGTGAGCGCGACGGTCAAGGCCTATTTCGCCCTCAAGGTGATCGGCGATTCCGCCGACGCGGAGCATATGCGCCGCGCGCGCGAGGCGGTGCGCGCCCGTGGCGGCGCGGAGCGCGCCAACGTGTTCACCCGCATCATGCTGGCGCTGTTCGGTTTCGTTCCGTGGCGGGCGGTACAGGTGATGCCGGTCGAGATAATGCTGCTGCCGAGATGGTTTCCGTTCCATCTCGACAAGATTTCCTATTGGAGCCGTACCGTCATTGTTCCGCTGCTGGTGCTGATGGCGAAAAAGCCGCGCGCCCGCAATGCCAAGGAGATCAGGATCGACGAACTGTTTCTCGAGTCGCCGCACACGCTCGGACCGGCGCCGAAGGCGCCGCAGCAGAAGGCGTCCTGGTTCTGGTTCTTCCGCGGCGTCGATAACGTCTTGCGCGCGACCGAGCCGTATTTTCCCGGGCGCTTGCGCCAGCGCGCCATCGACCGCGCCGTCGCCTGGGTTGGCGAACGCCTCAACGGCGAAGACGGTCTCGGCGCGATCTTCCCTGCGATGGCCAACAGCGTGATGATGTTCGCCGTGCTCGGCTATCCGGAGGACGACCCGCAGCGCGCCATCGCGCGCCGATCGGTCGAGAAGCTTCTGGTGGTGCACGAGCAGGAGGCTTATTGCCAGCCCTGCGTCTCGCCGATCTGGGATACCGGGCTCACCTGTCATGCTCTGCTGGAAGCAGGCGGTGAGCGGGCCGTCGCGCAGGTCAAGCGCGGGCTCGACTGGCTGTTGCCGAAACAAATCCTCGACGTGCGCGGCGATTGGATCGCACGGCGGGCCAATATCCGTCCCGGCGGCTGGGCGTTCCAATACGCCAATGCCCATTACCCCGATGTTGACGACACCGCCGTCGTCGCCATGGCCATGGATCGTCTCCAGGGTCCGACCGGAACGGCCTACAGCGCCGCCATCGAGCGCGCGCGGGAATGGATCGTCGGCATGCAGAGCGAGAACGGGGCCTGGGGCGCCTTCGACGCCGACAACGAATACGACTACCTCAACAACATTCCGTTCGCCGACCACGGCGCATTGCTCGATCCGCCGACCGAAGACGTCACCGCGCGCTGCCTGTCGATGCTGGCGCAGTTCGGCGAGACGGCGGCGAACAGCGCCGCGGTGGCGCGCGCGGTCGACTATCTGCGGCGAACGCAGCTTGCCGACGGCAGCTGGTACGGCCGCTGGGGCATGAACTACATCTACGGCACCTGGTCGGTGCTGTGCGCGCTCAATGCCGCCGGCAGCGATCGCGGCGCGCCGGAAATGCGCAAGGCGGTGGATTGGCTCGTCGCCATCCAGAACGACGACGGCGGCTGGGGCGAGGATGGCTCGAGCTACAAGCTCGACTATCGCGGCTACGAACGCGCGCCGTCGACGGCCTCACAGACGGCGTGGGCGCTGCTCGGCCTCATGGCCGCGGGCGCGATCGATCATCCAGCGGTCGGGCGCGGCATCGCCTACCTCGTGGCGGCGCAAGGCGCCGACGGCTTCTGGAACGAGCCGCGCTACACCGCGACCGGTTTTCCGCGCGTGTTCTATCTGCGCTACCACGGCTATTCGAGATTCTTTCCGCTGTGGGCAATGGCGCGCTACCGCAATCTCAGGCGCGGCAATACGCGCGCGGTGACGTACGGGATGTGATCCAAGGTCACTTCGGGACGGACCGCAGGCTACGCCCCGGAACGAGCGTTTGAACCTTACGCCGCGCTGGCCGCGGACCTCGCCGATTCCTTGGCGGCCTTCTCGCGCACCTCGTTGGTTCGGATTTCCGACAACCGCTGCTGTACTTGGCCGTCGAACACGTACTGCGCCGGGCGCTGGTTCTCGAGGGGGATTTCCGGCGCCATCGGCCCTTCCGTCTTCACGCCGCGCCAGGCGAGCGCCAGCGCCGCGAGCGGGCGCTGCGCGGTGGCCTCGGTCGCGGTCGCCTCGTAGCCGCAGTGCGCCATGCAGTTCGCGCATTTTTCGTAGCGGCCGGTCCCGTAGGCGTCCCAGTCCGTCGTCTCCATCAATTCGACGAAAGTCTTGGCGTAGCCCTCGCCCAGCAGATAGCAGGGCTTCTGCCAGCCGAAGATGTTGCGCGTCGGCATGCCCCACGGCGTGCAGTGGAATTCCTGGTTGCCGGCAAGGAAGTCCAGGAACATGTCGGAATGGGTGAGGTTCCATTTCTTGCCTTTGCCGAGGGCAAAGACGTTGCGGAACAGTTCCTTGGTCTTGCGACGGTTGAGGAAGTGCTGCTGATCGGGCGCCCGCTCATAGGCATAGCCGGGCGAGATCGAGACGCCGACGCCGAGTTCTTCCGTGAGGTCGAGGAACGCTGCGATGTCTTCAGCGGGGTGGCCGTCGAAAATCGTGCAGTTGACGTTGACGGCAAAGCCCTTGGCCTTCGCCGCTTTGATGGCGGCGACCGCCTTCTCGAAGCCGCCCTCCATGCACACCGACTTGTCGTGGTGCTCCTTGAGGCCGTCGAGGTGTACGGAAAAGAACAGATAGGGCGACGGCTCGAACAGATGCAGCTTCTTCTCCAGCAGCAGCGCGTTGGTGCACAACGAGACGAACTTCTTGCGCGCCACGATGCCCTTGACGATCTCGCCGATCTCCTTGTGGATGAGCGGCTCGCCGCCGGGGATGGCAACCATCGGCGCCCCGCACTCGTCGACGGCGTCGAGGCATTCCTTTACCGAAAGTCGCTTGTTCAGGATCGCGTCGGGGTAGTCGATCTTGCCGCACCCGAAACACGCGAGATTGCAGCGGAACAGCGGCTCCAGCATCAGCACGAGCGGGTAGCGCTTGCGCCCCGCGAGGCGCTGCTTGAGTACGTAAGAGCCGACGACGGCCTTCTGTCGTAACGATACACCCACGATCTTTTCCTTCTGTCAGCCTGTGCGAGGACGGCGCTCGACCTAGACTTTTGCCGTTGCCCGGCTGGCCGTGATGCCGTCAGTCAATTCCGGCGGCAATCGAAACTCGATGGTCTCCTGCCGCCCGGTCAGCTCGCTGACCTCGACCGGACCCAGCCGGCGCAGGGCGTCGATCACGTCCTCGACCAGCACCTCGGGCGCCGAAGCGCCCGCGGTAATACCGACGGTCTTGGCGCCATTGAACCAGTCCGGCTCGACCTCGCTGCCGTCGGCGATCAGATAGCACGGTGTCCCGACTTCGTGCCCGATCTCCCGCAGCCGGTTGGAGTTCGAGCTGTTCTTGGCGCCGACCACGAGAATGACGTCGACCAGCTTGCTCAATTCGCGCACCGCCGTCTGCCGGTTCTGCGTGGCGTAACAGATGTCGCGGGTCTCCGGCCCAATGATGTCGGTGAAACGGCGGTGCAGCGCCGCGATAATTCCGCGGGTGTCGTCCACACTGAGCGTGGTCTGCGTGACGTAGGCGACCGGCGTGTCGGGGTGAATGGCGAGGGCGTCGACGTCGCGTTCGGTCTGCACCAGGGTCACCGGTTCGGAGATTTGGCCCATCGTGCCTTCGACCTCGGGGTGACCGGCATGGCCGATGAGAATGAGCCGGCGCCCCTGCGCCACGTAGCGCTTGCCCTGATTGTGCACCTTGGTGACGAGCGGGCAGGTCGCGTTCAGCACCGGCAGCGCGCGCGCCGCCGCCTCCTCCTCGACGCTCTTGGCGACGCCGTGGGCGCTGAAGATGGTGACCGCATTCGGCGGGACCTCGGACAGGTCCTCGACGAAATGCGCGCCCTTGGCCTTCAGGCTTTCGACCACGTGCTTGTTGTGCACGATCTCGTGACGCACGTAGACCGGCGGCCCATACTTCTGCAGGGCCCGCTCGACGATCTCGATGGCGCGGACGACGCCGGCGCAGAATCCGCGAGGCTGAGCGAGTATGACCTTCATCAATGACCTCCCGGCCGAGTGCCGGATGCTTGGCCGCGCTGCAAGAGCGCAGTCTTCCGTCCACAATGTTCCATGACCAATACTTTGGCCATAACGCCGTGACAATGACATTGGCCACGACGGCGTGACAATCAAGCCCGATTGTAGCCGGGCGGCCCAGCGGATAAGGACACTTGCGTCAGCAGCATGGCGCGGAAACGAGCCCCTGGGTCCGGTTCTCCCCGTTGCGGTTGGCGTTGCGATCGGGGCAGAAATGGCAGCCAAGCGTACGCGGCCCCGGTTTGTTCTATGCCTGGTAGGGGAAATTAGTGAAAAATATCCTTGATTTCACTTTTGCGGCATTTAAGGGCATCTAGGGTTCGCCGCCGGGGAGGGTCGGGAGATTTCGTGAACGACCCGTGTTCGGGCCCGGTCCCGCGCCGGGCCAGTTCGGATTGGCGCTCAGCGGAGCCGCAAGGTAGACCGACCCGCTCGCCTCTATTTTGCCGTTCTCGTCACGCCTCAAACGCCGGTTCTGTCTGCTGAAGTTCCTCATGAAGACCATCACCACTGTCGTTGCCCGCACGATTGGCTTTTGTACGCATTACTCCTGGCCGGTGATCGCCGGGGCGATCATCCTGGCGATTCTGTCGGCGTGGTATTCCATCACGCATTTCGCCATGACGACCGATATTCACCAGC
>Ga0228598_1000142_pt1 | contig 12283 bp, 7 predicted proteins | sample CZU4metagenome_FD_182726 | JGI IMG/M metagenome (GOLD analysis project Ga0228598, IMG submission 182726) | Spruce rhizosphere microbial communities from Bohemian Forest, Czech Republic - CZU4 | ecosystem: Host-associated > Plants > Roots > Rhizosphere | place: Czech Republic: South Bohemian... | reverse complement strand
CACCGTGGTGGTGGGCGGGCGCGTGGATGCGATGGGTTCGAATGCGCGGTTGGGGAGGTCGCAGTATCTAGTGGCCGAGGCGGATGAGAGCGACCGGTCGTTTCTGAAGCTCTCGCCGATTTTGTCGGTGGTGACCAACATCGACCGCGAGCACATGGATTGCTACCGCAATATGCGGGACGTAAAGAAGACGTTTCTGGAGTTCATGGACCGCGTGCCGTTTTATGGGATGGTGGTGGTGTGCAATGACGATCCGCTGTTGCGGCGGTTGCTGCCGCAGGCGCAGCGGCGCACCGTGACGTATGGCACGAAGCGCGGGTCGGATTTTCTGATCAAGTTGGAAGCGAATCCTGGCGCGGCGAATATCCCTGGCCATGGGCAACCCCTAAGCCGCTTTCGCGTGAGTTATCGCAAGAAAGATCTGGGCGAGTTCACGCTGCATGTGCCGGGAGTACACAACATCCTGAATGCGACGGCGGCGATTGCCGTGGGGGTGGGGCTGGATGTGGGAGTGGAAGCGATCCGCACGGGGCTCGACCAGTTCCGTGGGGTGGACCGGCGGTTCCAGTTGCGCGGGCGAGTTGCGGGCGTGAGTGTAATTGACGATTACGGGCACCATCCTACGGAGATCAGGGCGACGCTAGCGGCGGCGCGGCAATGCGGGTTTGGCAAGGTTCATGTCGTGTTCCAGCCGCACCGGTACACGCGGACGCGCGATCTGATCGAGGAGTTCACCACGGCATTTGGCGACGCGGATTCGCTGTTCGTGCTCGATATTTATGCGGCGAATGAAAAGCCGATCGAGGGCATCAGTGGGGGAGCGCTGGCAGAGAGAATCCGCGAGAAGAGCGGGCGGAACGTTCAGTATGCGAGTTCGTTTGCGGATGCGGCGGATGCAGTTGCTTCCTTCGCGCAAGACGGGGACATGATCCTCACTCTGGGAGCGGGCAGCATTTCGCAGTTGGGGCCGATGATTCTGGAGAAGTTGAAGGAGCGAGAGAGCGGATATTAGGCCGCAGCCAGCGGAATAATCGGTTGAATGTTTCGGTCGGGGCATTTTGTGCATGCAGAAGGCTGTTTACCTTCTTGTCCTGTGGGTACCCTCCCTACTCCCGCGCTATTAAAATCATCATGTTGACGGGAAAATGTTTAGTAATCTCCTGGAATCAACGACCTACGGGCACAATCTTGATAACGCAAGACTTAGCTGCGCTAAGCCAGCGATAGATTGCGATCCCGCACTGCTTCCGCGACGATCATCGTCTGTTCGGGCTGTGTATGACAAGGTTAGATGTCACATGGGCTGGCTCCGTTTGCCGAAGGGGAAGATGTGTTGCGGAGCAAGGACACGATGAGGGAAGCGGGAACTTTGCCGCTACCCTCTCCGTATCTTCCATTGCTAACGGATTGGGATGAGGCTCGTCCAATCTCCCAGATGGAGCGAATGCGATGAAAACTACACAGGCTTGGGGATGGCTGACGGCTGGGGTGCTGGCGCTGGGTTTGAACGGCTTCTATCAGGACGGCGGCGCAGCCTGGGCGCACCGGATTGTTGACCGGCTTGCCGAGCGTTTGGTGGAACTGGCTTCGGCACACGTTGACCGATTCGCGGAAAGAGCCAGCCTTATAGCTGCGCGGGACGAAACTGCGTCCTGCCCTTTAGCTACTGCGATGGCGCGGTTTCACACCAAGATGGCTCGGACACAGAGCGGAATGGCGCGATTTGAGGCGATGTCGGCCCGGCAAGAGGCGGCGCTGGCGCGAGTGGAGGCAGACCGGTCGCGGATTGAAGCTCAGGTTGCCCGGGTGCGCTTTGAGCCGGCTGCGTTTAGGGCGGTAATGATTCCTGTTGTTTGTCCGCGGGTGCGCGTGAATATTCCCCGCGTCAATGTTCCGGTGGTGCATGTTGAGATGATGGGTACTGGGCCGATTTAAGGTTTTACATTCTTAAAAGGTGGGCGCGGAGAAACTGCCGCGTCCGTTTTTATTTGTGGATAAAACTTGCCTCAGCGCGGCCCGGGCTTCGCCCAGGCCCGGACAGCCGAGGCGGCTGTCTCTACGTGATTCGTTCCCTCGATTTTCTCGATGATGTCCAATGCGATTCCTGGCTGTGCAAAACTCCAAGATTTGGTCTATCTCAAATCTCAAAATGAAGTTATAGTTTGTAGGCTCAGCGATTCAACAGCGACAACTGACCTGACTGATGGCGCGGAAAAGCAGTTCCATCCTGCAGGAAGAGTTGTACCCACCCAGCGCTGACACAGCGCGCGAGGAGATGGACGACGCGCGTCTGGTGGACCTGGATGTGGACGAGGAATCTCCGTTCCTGCGCGGGCAAAAGCGGGTCTCCGCCCGCCGAAGTTCTCTTCCGAAAAAGACTGCAAACCGATTGCTGTGGGCTGTTGTGGCCGCTGGCGTAGTTTGCGCGGCTGGGTTGGTCGCGGCCGCGCTGTATCGCTATGGCGAGCGCTCGTGGCGATTCCGCGTGGAATCGAGCGATAACATCGAAGTCACGGGCATGCAGAACGTGTCCAAGGCGCAGATCATGGAAGTGATGGGCGCCGACATTGGGCGCAACATCTTTTTCATTCCGCTGGCACAGCAGAAGGCGCAACTGGAGCAGATTCCTTGGGTGGAATCGGCCAGTGTGATGCGGTTTGTTCCCAACCGCCTGAAGGTGGAGATTCACGAGCGCACGCCCGTGGCGTTCGCGCGCGTGGGGCCGCGCATGTCAGTGATCGACGCCGGCGGGACGCTGATGGAGTTGACGCCGAAACACAAATATTCCTTCCCCGTGATTTTGGGAATGAATCCAGGTGAACCGCTTTCGACGCGAGCGCCGCGGATGAAGACGTATGCCGAGATGGTGCGCGATCTGGATTCCGGCGGGGCGCGCTATTCGCAGGATCTGAGCGAAGTGGATCTTTCCGATCTGGAAGATGTGAAGGTGCGGGTGAACGATCCGGCGGGCGATGTGCTGGTGCATCTGGGATCGTCGGATTATCTGCGGCGCTACAAAATTTACGTAACTCACGCCCAGGGTTGGCGGCAGCAGTTCCAGAAGCTGGAGTCGGTGGATCTGCGCTACGACAATCAGATCATCGTGAATCCAGACATGCAGCGAACGGCGAACCCGGCGACGTTGAGCCCGGCAGTTGCGAAAGCGGCGGCAGCGGCGGGAGTGAAGCCGGCGGCTCTCATCACTCGCCTGGTTCCGCATGATCGTTCTGTGCCCAAGCCTGCTTTTGAATTAACGGAGAAGAAACTCGATCCGAAGGCTGCGGTGGCCGGAACCAAGAAGGTGGCTGCGAAAACCACGGTCAAGAAGATTGCGGCGAAGACGGGGAGAGCACGGGCAAGCGGGAAGAAGGCAGCGTCAACGGGGAAGCTCCGGACGTCCACAACGACGACGAATGCGGCGGCAAAGAAGACAAGTTCACCGGGAGGCCATGACACTGTGGCATTACAGACGGCGGGTGGGAAGCAGTCTTCATCACCATCACCGAAACCAAAAACAAAATCATCCGGCGGCAGCGGCGGTCAGAAACCGAGTCCGGCGGTTGCCAGGAGTCAGACGAGTCAGGAGCCGAGCGATTGAGGATTCAAGTTCATAGCGGTCCAGAAAAATTTATTGGGGACTAATTAAGAGATGGCGAACCAGCAGGGAAACTTCTTGACGGCGATTGACGTGGGCAGCGCGAAAACGTGCGCGCTGATGGTGGAGGTCAGCGATGGCGGTCTGCGCTATCGCGGGCACGGCGTAGCGGAGTCGCGCGGCTCGCGCAAGGGCGTGATCGTGGAACTGGACAAGGCGATCGCGGCCATTCAGAAGGCGGTGGAGGCGGCCGAGGATGTGGCGGGTGCGGCTGTGGAGCACGCCATCGTAGGCATCGGCGGAGCGCACGTGCGGGGCGTGAACAGCCATGGCGGCATCAGCCTGGGCACGCGTCCGCGGGAGATTGGACGGGACGAGATCAAGCAGGCGGTGGAGCGGGCGCGGGCGATTCCATTGCCGGCGGATCGTGAGGTGCTGCACCTTCTGCCGCAGGAATTCATTCTGGATGATCAGGCGGGCGTGCATGATCCGCTGGGCATGATGGCAGCGCGGCTTGAGGTGCGAGTCCATCTGGTGACGGCGGCGGCGAGCGCGGCGCAGAACGTGATTACAGCAGTAAATCGCGCCGGCGTCCATGTGGATGACACCGTGTTTGAGCCACTGGCAGCGGCCGATTCCGTGTTACGAGCCGACGAACGAGAGTTGGGGGTGTGCCTCGCCGACATCGGAGCCGGATCTACGGAACTGATCGTTTTTCTGCAGGGCGCGGTGGCTTATACGGGAGTGATTCCGGTAGGCGGCGACCACTTCACCAGTGACCTGTCGGTGGGTATGTGCACGCCGTTGGCGGAGGCGGAAAAAATAAAGAAGGTGTACGGCAATGCGATCGTTACGTTGATTCCGGAAGGGAACGAAGTGGAAGTGCCATCGGTAGGCGACCGGGCTTCGCGGTTGCTGCCGCAACGGCTGGTAGCGGAGATTCTTGAACCACGGGCCCGGGAACTGTTTGAGATGATGCGCGAGACCCTACGGCAGAGCGGGATGTTCGATGCTTGTCTGGCGGGGATTGTGCTGAGCGGCGGAGGGTCGCGGCTGCCGGGAATGTTCGATGTAGCCGAGTCCGTGCTGCGGCGTCCGGTGCGGCTGTCCTGGCCTACGCCTCTGGCAAAAATGCCGGCCACGCTGGCCGAGCCGGAGTATGCCACGGTGCTCGGCATGGTGAACTACGGACAACGGGCGAGGGTGGCACGCGGGTTTCAGGGAGATCGATGGGGATCGAGATTGAAAGCGCTGTTGGTGGGGTGAAAACAGTGGTCAGTGACCAGTGGTCAGTAGCCAGTAAAACCAGTGCAGCGGCGAACGGTCTTGATTTTACTGACCACTAGCCACTGACCACTTCTATACCGTCGGTACGCGGTTGAGACGAAACTTAACATCATGGTGGACATAATGAAAAATGACAGCAGCATTCGCATCAGCTTTAACGAAGATCCTCTCAACGATGCCAAGATCAAAGTGATCGGCGTGGGCGGCGGCGGCGGCAACGCGGTCAACCGCATGATCGATGCCGGAGTGGAGGGCATCGAGTTCATCGTCGCCAATACGGACTTGCAGGCGTTGCGCATGTCGCGCGCGCCGGTGAAGCTGCAACTGGGTGTGAAGCTCACGAACGGACTAGGCGCGGGTGCGAATCCGGAGGTGGGCCGCAAGGCGGCGCTCGAAGACTCGGACAAAATCATCGAGGCGCTCGAGGGCGCGGACATGGTGTTCGTGACCACCGGCCTCGGCGGAGGCACGGGCACGGGCGCGGCTCCGATCATTGCGTCGCTGGCCAGCGAGATGGGAGCGCTCACGGTCGCCGTGGTCACCAAGCCATTTTCCTTTGAAGGCAAGCGGCGCATGACGCAGGCCGAAAAGGGCATCGCCGAGCTGATGGAATCGGTGGACACGACCATCGTGATTCCCAACGAAAAGCTGCTGGCGGTGGCGGAGAATGCGGGATTCTTCGAATCGTTCCGCATTGCTGATGACATTCTGCGGCAGGGGGTGCAGGGAATTTCCGACATCATTACGATTCCCGGCATCATCAACCGCGATTTTGCCGACGTGAAAACAATCATGGCGCGCATGGGGTATGCGGTAATGGGTACGGCGACGGCCAGCGGCGCGAATCGCACCATGGAAGCGGCGCAGCGGGCGATTGCGTCTCCGCTACTTGAGGCAGGCGCGATCGACGGAGCGCGAGGAATTCTGATCAACATCACTGGATCGGCTTCGCTGAAGCTGGCCGAGGTGCAGCAGGCTTGCACCATCATCCAGAGTGCGGCGCATGAGGATGCCAATATCATTTTCGGTGCGGTGATGGACGAGAAGATGAAGGATGCGGTGAAGATCACCGTGATCGCTACCGGCTTCCGCGAAGTAAGCCGTTCGCACCAGCGGTCGCAAGAAGTGCATCACTCCTTTGCGGCATCGCATGATGACGCCATGGGTTTCTCGAATATGAATTTTCCCGATCCAGTGGGTCCGGCACAACATACGCCAGATCCTTTTCCCGACCAATTTCGCGAATCGATGTCCGAGCCAATGAGGCAAGAGCGCTCCGCAATGCCGGAGTCCTCGCCGGTGGCGATGGGCCACGGCGGAGGCGAAGTGATCTCGCTGGATGCGATGCGCGGCGCGATGGTGGCGAACTTCGAGCAGGACGACCTGGATGTTCCGGCATTTCTGCGCAAGCGCGGCGAGGTGATGTGAGGGAGGGGGAAGGATGCGGAAGCAGAAAAACTTTGCGCAACAGGCCGTATCTTTTCAGTAACGTAGTAATCGTTACTGTAGACTGTGGAACGAAAGTAATTCCCGTTTAAATGCTTGTTCCATAATGGTTTAGATCGAAATTAGTATTTCTTGCGATAGAAACTTTGTTATTGCCTGAAATGCTCTAACTCCCGTAGTATCAGCGCAGTGGGCGAAGTTATAGGTCACCACTGGGAGCTGGCAGGCTTCGTGCACGGGAATAGATGTGCATCTAGAAGATAATCTGGGATCGACAATCCGGAGCTTTTTAGAGTCCGGAGACGAGGGGAACGAACTGGAGATGTCTAAGTTGGGAACGCGCTATTTTCGTCTGGTGGTAGGGGTGGCAGGGTTGCTTCTTGTGCCGGCAATGTGGGCCGCGCACGTTAGCACGCACGCCCTTACCAGCAAGTCGAAATCCTCGAAGGTGAGTGAAACCCAGCGGACCCGGCGCCGGATGCGGCATTTGGCACACGGTCGCAGCACAGTCAGCCGCAAAAGCGCCAGCGCAACGACTCACAGCGCGATCCTTATTCGGACCTCGACCAGCAACCGTCGGCACACCTATCACGAGCGCTTTTTCATGAGTTCGTTCGCCGAGGGACTTACCGGCGGCGATTTGACCGACGGTGAAGATCCGGTCGTACGTCAGGCGGCCATTGATGCCTTGGGCAATATGAATGGCACGGTGGTGGCGATTGAGCCGACCAGTGGACGTGTGCTGGCGATGGTGAATCAGAAGCTGGCGCTCTCGAGCGGCGCGCAACCTTGTTCGACCATCAAACTTTCCGTAGCGCTGGCCGCGCTGAGCGAGGGCGTGGTCTCGAAAGAAACCGAGGTCGCGCTCGGAGGCCGCAGCCGGATGAATCTCACCGAGGCGCTGGCCCATTCCAACAACGCCTATTTCGAGGCGCTGGGACGCAAACTGGGTTTCGAGAAGGTCGCCTATTATGCTCATGAGTACGGTCTGGGCGAGTTGGCGGGTTACGATATTCCGGGCGAGCAGTTGGGCACTTATCCGGACGAAGTGATTCCGGAAAAGCTTGGCGGCGTAGGCAAAATGTGTTCGTTTGGCGAAGGTGTTTCCATGACGCCGTTGCAGTTGGGCGCCATGGTTTCGGCGATCGCCAATGGCGGCACGCTTTATTACCTGCAGCATCCGACATCGGCGGAAGAAATCGCGAATTTCCAGCCGCGCATCAAGCGGCAACTTGATATCGCGCCGCTGATTCCGGAAATCTCCGAGGGCATGGCTGGAGCGGTGCAATACGGTACGGCGCGCCGGCTTGGGCTCAACTTTAGTGAGGAAGAGATCCTGGGCAAGACCGGGACCTGCTCCCATGCCGGAACTCGTTTCGGTTGGTTTGCCTCCTATGCGAATACCAGCAGTGGACGCGTAGTAGTGGTGGTTTTCCTGCAGGGCGGACGGCCCACGTTCGGCCCCAAAGCGGCAGAGATCGCGGGACGCATGTACCGCAATCTCTACGATCACAATTTCTTCCTCGCCGGCCCCCTAAGGCCAGCGGACACCGCTGCCATTCGGTGAAACGCGCAAGCAGCGCACTATAGTCCCAGGGACGCAATTCCGGCTTCAATTCTCGGTTCTCCACAGAAGAGCCTCTCAGACGAGGCTCTTCTGGTCTTGCTGCGTAACCCTGGTCCTAATAACACCTGTAGCAACTCCTTAGCAATTCCTAACCTCGGAAACCGTGAATGCCGCCGATGTATAGGTAGAGGCTCCAGGGGCAGGGGCAAGCCGGGAGAATACTGTCCGCCCGCCCGCTCTCTGAAAGTCTTTCTGTGAAAGATTCGAGCATCGTAGGCAAAAGATGAATTCGATCACCGTAATAAACGGCAGCTACGACTACCGGCTAGTGGTGCTTTCGGTCGTGCTGGCGATGTTCGCCTCGTATGCTGCGTTGGATCTGGCGGGCCGCGTAACTTCTGCGCACAGCCGGGCGCGTGCCATCTGGCTGAGCTGTGGCGCCGTGGCGATGGGCTTGGGGATCTGGTCGATGCATTATGTCGGCATGCTTGCCTTCACCCTGCCGATGCCGGTCTTCTACTATCTTCCCACGGTAGTGTTTTCGCTATTGGCGGCGATCGCTGCCTCCGCAGTGGCGCTGTTCGTGGTCAGCCGTCCGACGATGAGTGTTTGGCGTGGAATCGCAGGCAGTGGGGTTATGGGTAGCGGAATTGCGGCTATGCACTATATCGGCATGGCTGCCATGCGCTGTTCGGCTGTGATCGTATATGACCGCAGAATTGTCGCGCTGTCCATCGTGCTGGCCGTCGCGATCTCTCTGGTCGCTTTGCAACTTGCCTTCCGGGTGCGAGATGAGAAGCAAGTGAGTTGGCGGAAAATCATCAGTGCGCTAGTCATGGGCAGCGCCATTCCACTGATGCACTACACAGGGATGTGGGCCGCTGGCTTTCGCGCTTCCGGAATTGCACCCGATCTCACGCACGCCATCGAAATTTCCACGATTGGCGCGGTCGTCATTAGTGCAATCGGTTTTTTCGTGTTGGCAATTGCAGTTGCTTCATCATTCCTCGACAGGTTTCTTGCCCTGAAGACAGGCGATCTCAACACATCGCGGGAACGGGAGCTGTATTTCCACACCATGGCCGAAGCGGTACCCGAGATTATCTGGACCGCCTGCCCCAATGGTGCGGACGACTACTTCAACCGGAAATGGCTTGATTACACCGGACTGACGCTGGAGCAAAGCCGGGGCGCGGGGTGGACGGTGGTCGTCCACCCCGATGACCTAGCCCCCTGTTTGACGAAATGGGAAAACGCGCAGCGCACCGGCGATCCCTACGATGTGGAATACCGGCTGCGAGGGAAAGATGGAACCTTCCGTTGGTTTTTAGGCCGGGGCAATCCCATTCGCGACTCCCAGGGAGAGATCGTGAAATGGTTCGGCACATGCACGGATATCGAAGATCAGAAGCGGAACCAGCAGATTCTGGAAGAGCAGATTCTGGAACGGACCGTGCAACTGGCCGAAACCAACACCCAGTTGCAAAATGAAATGATCGAGAAAGATTACGCCCGCAACGAACTCGATCGGCAGAACGAGAACATGATGAGGGAGCTTGAAAAACGCTCGCAGCGGGCAACCATGCTGGCCGAGATGGGCGAACTCCTGCAGAGCTGCATCAGTCGAGACGAAGTGTTCGCTGCCGCGCTGGGCTTTGGGCCCAAGATATTTCCTGCCGTTCCTGGCGCAATGGTACTCCTCGATGCTTCGCGGAGCGTGGCTGAAGTGATTGGCTCGTGGGGCATTTGCCAGCTTCCCGTGGCAGTGTTTGAGCCAACCTCCTGCTGGGCCTTGCGTACGGGGCACCCGCATCTGGTGGTGGCAGGTGATTCCACAGCGCTCTGCGAACACGCGGTGGGCGTGAAGAACACGTATTTATGCACCCCGATCCTGGCACAGGGCGAAACCCTGGGGATGGTGCATTTCCAGGCTACGGACGAGGCGCCCCAACTGGAAGCCTCAGAGCTCTCGTTCAAGACGACCTTTGCGGGGCAAGTGGGATTGTCTATCGCCAACATAAGACTGCGGGAAGCGCTGCGAACCCAATCGGTGCGGGATGCCCTGACCGGTCTTTATAACCGGCGGTACCTGGAAGAGGTATTGGAGCGTGAGGTCCGGCGTGCGGCGCGCGCTTCGCAGTCTCTTGGAATCCTCATGATCGATCTGGACCATTTCAAGAATTTTAACGATACCTATGGCCACGATGCGGGCGATGCGGTATTGCGCGAAACCGGAGCGTCCCTGACCAAGGGAATTCGGGCGGAAGATTTTGTATGCAGGTTCGGAGGCGAGGAATTTGTCGTTATCCTGCCGACTGCCGACCTGGAAGCTTCGTCTGCGCGAGCCGAGCGCTTGCGATTGAAAATGAAGGAACTGACCGTCCTGCACCATGGCAAGTCGATGGGGATGCTGACAATTTCCGTTGGAGTGGCAGTATTTCCTGAGCATGGCACTTCGCCCAAGGAGTTAATGGCGGCGGCCGACGCCGCACTGTATGGGGCCAAGCGCAACGGGCGCGATCAGGTAGTGCAAGCATCGTTGAAGAGTGTTGAGGAGGTAACGATGCACGGCGCAGGAAAATCGGCTGCCAGTTGGAAGTAGTTCTTCAGAGTTCGATGCCGCAGACCTCGCTCGTTATTCGACCGCATCCAGAAACAAGAACGCCCAGCCGCGCGTCCCAATGAATCGGTCTAAATAGAGTTATTTCTTCCTCTCATCGCGTTCGACGGCTCCGTCTTTGATGTGGACCACGCGGTGAGCGTATTCGGCGATGTCATGCTCGTGGGTGACCAGCACAATGGTGTTTCCCTCGCCGTGGAGGCGGTCGAACAGAGCCATGATTTCGTTGCCGGTCTGCGAATCGAGGTTGCCGGTGGGTTCGTCCGCCAGAATGATCGAAGGCCGATTGACCAGAGCGCGGGCGACGGCAACGCGTTGACGCTGGCCGCCAGAGAGTTCATTCGGCTTGTGCGTCATGCGCGATTCCATTCCAACAGCGGTCAATGAAGCCTTGGCGCGTTCGATGCGCTCCGCAGTCGGAATGCCAGCGTAGATCAATGGCAGCTCAACGTTATGCAGGGCAGTGGCGCGGGCCAGCAGATTGAAGGTCTGGAACACGAAGCCGATTTCCTTGTTGCGGATGCGCGCCAGTTCATCATCGTCGAGCTCGCTCACTAGCTGGCTATTGAGCCAGTATTCACCTTTGGTGGGCGTGTCCAGGCAACCGATAAGGTTCATCAGCGTGGACTTGCCCGAACCGGAAGGCCCCATAATGGCAACGTATTCTCCCCGCTCAATCCGCAGGTTGACGCCGCGCAGGGCGTGGACCTGCTGCTCCGAGCCCATGTCGTAAGTCTTCCAAAGATCCACTGCCGCGATCATGCAGGACTGCGGCGGTGCTGAAACGGCGGGCATGTTGATCACTTCTGCGGTAGCCATGTTTTTCTCCTGCTCCGGTGCCAATGGGTTCTCCGTGTTTGATTTCGATTCCGTGGGCCCCGTTTGCTGTCGAGACTATGAAACCCGTGCTTCCGGACTGTTGTTTCGAAACCTAAATCTTCGGCGACTGATTCTACGCAACCTGATTCTTCACAACCTGCTTCTACGCAACCTGAAACGGCTTCTCCGTTGGACGGACGGAGCGCACGAACGTCATGACGCTTCTTCTTCCTTCTTGGGAACCGAGTTATCGATTTTGACGCTGCTGCCAGAACGCAGCGTACGCAAAACCTTGTAACTGCCAGTGATGATCTCTTCCCCTTCGCGCAGGCCATCGACTACCTCGATGTCGGTGGTACCTGTGACGCCGGTGGTAACGGACACGAACTCTGCCTTCTTGTTCCGGATCACGAAGACGCCCTGTATGTCCGCTTTCTCGTCTTTGTCGCTGTTCTTGGATGCAGCTTCTTTCGGTGCCGGTGCGGCGGCATGCACGGAACCGGGCGCGGCTTTCTCCTGCTCCAACTGTGCCTTGCTACGAACCGAGAGCGCCTGAATGGGGATGGTCAGCACGTTGCTGCGGGCGGCCGTGGTGATCTTGGCGGTGGCCGAAAGGCCGGGACGCAGGTCTGGAGGAGGATCGGTCACCGTCACCACTACTTTGAAGTCTTTGGCTTCTTCGCTGGTGGTTGCTTGCTGAGAGGTTGCCACGCCGGTGGAGCGCACGATGGCGTTGTCTCCGATTTCGGAAACCGTGCCGTGGAAGACCTTCTTGGGGATGGCGTCGATGGTCACTTCCGCGGGCTGGCCCAGGTGCACGTTGACGATGTCAGTCTCATCCACCTTCACTTCAGCGGTGATCACGGACATGTCGGCCAGCGTAAGCAAGGTGCTGCCCAGCGCATTCTGAATGCCGATGACCACCGATTCGCCCTCCCGAACCGGCAGG
>Ga0228598_1000141_pt1 | contig 12303 bp, 15 predicted proteins | sample CZU4metagenome_FD_182726 | JGI IMG/M metagenome (GOLD analysis project Ga0228598, IMG submission 182726) | Spruce rhizosphere microbial communities from Bohemian Forest, Czech Republic - CZU4 | ecosystem: Host-associated > Plants > Roots > Rhizosphere | place: Czech Republic: South Bohemian... | reverse complement strand
CGCCCACCGAGAACGGCGGAAAGTTATAGTGCAGAAGGAAGCGCTTCTTGGCTTCGCCTTCGAAGGTTTCGAGGCGTTGTTTGTCGTCGCTGGTTCCAAGTGTGGTCGTGACCAGGGCTTGGGTTTCGCCGCGGGTAAAGATTGCGCTTCCGTGGGTTCTCGGAAGGACTCCCACTTCGACCCAGATGTCTCTTACTTTGTCGAAGGCACGTCCGTCGGGTCTTCTCTTGTTGTTGATGACCTGTTCGCGGAAGATTCTTTCGCGCAGAATCTCGTAGTAGGTTTTTAGTTTGGCCAGAGCTTCTTCGTCGTCTTTGGGGATCTCGGCTTGCAGTTTTTTCTTGAGATCGCGGACCAGGTTGTGGCTTTCCGCCTTGGGATGCTTCTCGGTGTCGAGGCCTTCAGCCAACTCTGTGCCTATCTTCGCTCGCAGTTTGTTGTAATAAGCTTCGTCGAACTCCGGCGGAGTGACTTTGCGTTTCGGCTTTCCGGCCTTCGCTCTGAGGTCGTTGATGGCCGCGCAGATCTTCTTGATTTCGGTGTGGCCAAATTCGATTGCGTCCACAACTGTCTCTTCCTTCACTTCTTTGGCCCCGGACTCGATCATCACAATCCCGTCGGCGGTGCCGACGACCATGATGTTTACCAGGCTCTCGCGCATTTCGCTGTAAGTCGGATTAATGACAAATGCGCCGCTAACCAAGCCGACGCGGACAGCTCCGATGGGCCCGTTGAACGGAATGTCAGAAATCGTCAGCGCAGCCGAGGCACCATTAATGCCAGCCACGTCAGGATCATTCTCCGTGTCCGCCGACAGCACAAACGCAATCACCTGCGTCTCACACTTAAATCCTTCAGGGAACAGCGGCCGGATCGGCCGGTCGATCTGCCGGCTGGTTAGAATCTCGCGCTCGCTAGGACGCCCTTCGCGCTTGATAAACCCCCCAGGAATCCGCCCCCCCGCATAAGCGTATTCGCGATAATCGACGGTTAGGGGGAAGAAATCTATGCCTTCGCGGGGGTCCGGATTGGACACGGCGGTGGCCAGGACTACGCTTTCTCCGATGCGCACCACGACTGAGCCGTGGGCCTGTTTGGCTAACTTGCCGGTTTCAAACGCGAGGTTTTTGCCTCCGGTGAGTTGCACTGATACGTCATGCTTCATGTTTTATTTTCCTTCTGGGCAGGAGGGCACGCCGGTGCCGGTCTGGGAGGTTGCACAATGCAGAATCGAAGATCAGGCGCCAGTCGTGACTTGGGAAATCGCCTTGGAGACGCACCGTCTCCGCTTTCTCATCAACCGCTGCGGTCCTGGGATGATCGTAGGACGGCAGAACAATTCCGTTGGCATTCGGCAAAAAATTGTGGACGTTCGATACACGAAGTTCCAAAAATGGGTCCGTCCGCAACTATTTGCGGAGACCGAGTTTCTGGACCACAGTCTTATAACGATCGGAATTGTAGGTTTTGAGATAGTCGAGCAAGCGACGCCGCTTGCTGACCAGCATGAGAAGACCGCGGCGCGAGCCGTGGTCCTTCTGGTGCATCTTGAAGTGTTCCGTCAATGAACCAATGCGTTCGCTCAACAGAGCGATCTGAACTTCCGGGCTACCGGTATCGGTAGCGTGGGTGCCGTACTGGTCGATGAGGGTTTTCTTTTGCTCTCTGGCTAGCACTAACCTGGTGCACTCCTGTCTAATTTTTCAATTGTTTTGTAACGCTTATGAGGTTAACACGCGCGTGGTGAAAGTGTAAAGAAGAGCCTGGCGGATGGTTTGGAAGAGCGGCCACGGATTTGCGCGGATCCTCACGGATGAGAGCGGGGAAACGTTTCACCCAAGCAAAGAACGGCTTGAACGGCCACCATTGTTCTTTCTTTCTATTTAGCCGCCAGTTTTTGTTTTGCCAATTCAGCGTCGAACTCTTGTTCCTTATCAGCTACATACTTTTTGTAGCCGATGGGATCGACGAACGGGTTTGCTCCTCCGTCTTTCAGGCGCGCATACTTTTCTTCCAGCCCGAAGTAGCCGCCGTGAGCACCGAGGAAAATGTCGCATGGCAATGACTTCAAAACCGCCCACATGCGCACGTAGTCGTCGGCGATCTGCGGATAATTCTGGTTGTTAACAAGCTTGTACCCAGGGTTGACATTGGGACTGCCAACGATCACCACGTTGTAGGTTTTGCCGCCCTCGGTCACCTGCATCCTCCAGGTGGTGCAGCCTTTTGTGTGCCCCGGCGTAAGATGCGCAACCAGTACCGTTCCCCCGAGCCTTACTTCTTCTCCATCGTGCATCACACGATCGACTTTGGTTGGCCGATAAAGAAACTCAGGCCTGTCGCCATATTGAAAATCGAGCTTGCCGCCGGATTCGACCACCGGCACATCGGCATCCATCACCATGTATTTGGCTCCGGTCATCTCCTTGATCTTCGCGCTGCCCGCGTCGTGATCAAAATGCGCGTGACTGATCAGCAGAATCTTGGTGTCCGTGAACTTGAAGCCCAGTTTCTCGATGCTCGCCTGAATCATCGGTACATTGGCTTCCAAATCGCTGTTGATCAGGATGTTCCCCTGCGGCGTCGTGATCAGATAGCTCGCCAGCCCCTTGCTGCCTACGTAATACAGGTTGCCCGCGATGCGAAACGGCGGAAACGGTTCGGTCCAGTCGGGATCGGCTTGGGCGGATGCGCTAGCGACCACGCCAAGCATGAGAATTACGGGATAGAAAACGGTCCGAATGATTTTCCGCACCGGCAGAGTATAAGGCATCGGTGTATTTTGAGCGAAGTGAAGGATTTCGGTGCTCTCCCACCCGTGGACAAACATCAGATTTGAGCTGGCTCGAGTTTCTCGCCTCCCACCCTTCCGCAAAAAACGCGGAAGAATGGGGCACCCCTCTTTTGTGTGTGATTGAGGTTGGCCGTTAGTAATGGGTGGGCCACCCGCCGGCGTTACTTGGCGGGCTTGACGATAATTTGCAGCTTCTCCAACTCGTTTACAACGAGCTCCACCACTGCGCTGATGACTTTGTGGGCGGAACTGGGGTCAAAGCTGTCGCTGGTCCCCGTCCAGATGAGCGTGCTGCCCGTCGGGGTGACGGCGTAGACGTTGCTTTCAACCTGCACCGTTCTTTCTGTCACCAAATAATCGGGGGAGTAGACGACGGGATATACGGCCTCGTAGTAACCGTAAAAGTCGGTGTAGTAGGGGAGAAGATAGGGTTCGCCGGGCACCTCCCTAACTCTGGTTTTCTCTTTGATCAAGCGGCACACCACGACGGCATCGATGTTGTAGGCCGCGATCTGCTCTTTGAGATAGACCATGTTGATCGGGCCCGCCGTGGGCCGCAGCAGCATGTCGGTTCCGGCGATGGTGGTGATTCCGGGCCGAGCCATTTTGTTGGCGAGCGCAACTTCAAAGTCCGCACGGCGCTCGAGATTATTGCTCATGCCGAGGGCGAGGATGGTTTTGAGGGGCCGAGGAGAATAGGTTGGATTCTTCCAGCTCTCCTTGAGCTTGATCGCGGAGTGTCCGGTTGCCGCGTTGAGTAGCAGGGCTGCAATGAGGAGTATCTGTTTCAAGCGAATCCTCCGAAGGTCGATGTGGTGCCGCGCCTCGGCGTCTCCGGCAGAAGCTCAACGAGTGTACAACGGAAAACGGGCATCAGCCAGGCCGCCGGGTGCCCCACGTCTCGCCTTTTGAGACGTGGGAGAGGAGCGCGAAATGTTATGCTAGCGTAAGTGCCATGACCGGAAAACAACAAGTTGAGTCGCTGCTGCATAAGCTGCCCGACAACTGTTCGCTCGAAGACATCCAGTATCACCTTTACGTGTTGGAAAAGGTGCGGCGCGGGCTGGACGAAGCCCGAAGCAGCGGCACGCTTTCCCAGGAAGAAGCGGAAAAGCGTCTCGGCAAATGGCTCACCGAGTAGTCTGGTCTCCACGCGCGCTTGCGGATGTGGATGCAATCGCGTCTTACATTGCCTCGGATTCCCCTTTTTACGCTGGCTCAGTGGTGCGACGAATCATCGAACTCACGCGTACGCTTGAGAAATTCCCACGTGCAGGACGCAAGGTGCCGGAATTCGACGACGAAAACTTGCGCGAGTTGATCGCCTACAGCTATCGCATCATCTATCGCGTGGAGGCCGCGGAGGTAATCGTCGGAGCCGTAATCCACGAAAAAGGGGACCTCGGAAGTGCGTAGCTCGTGTAAATCAGCACCCTGCAGTCCATGATTCGAGCCATGGGAGGCCAGTTGAAGATTGAAGCCGTGTTCCCCGAGGGCAAGGTGGAAATCAATCAGTTCCGCAAGCTAAAGAAAGCCGCCGGGGCGGATTAGAGGAACCGCTCCAGCCTTCGCACAGAACACAATAGGCTGGACCCGTCCCGAGAAAAGTTAGTCAAACCGTCGGCTTCCATCCCCGTTTTGCCGCCTCATCTGGAAAGCCTGGAGCGAACATCTCATAGTGGGCGCAAACGCTACACACAAATAGGCGCACGTACACGAGGCTTGTTTGGCGGTCCATCGAGTCAAAGGCCGGGAGATGAACAGTGGCGTGCTCTCGATAAAAGCCCCTGCGACATACCTGGCAAGGGAGAGCGAGCTTGCCATTCGGGTCGACCAGCGGCAATCCGCGTTCAAGAATGGCCAAGTTCTCATCGACGATTTCGAGCAACTCCTGGGCGGACTTGAGACAGTCCTGGGGCTCTTCCACCACGCATTTGTCGAGTATTGCATTGACGATGCGCATACTTGGATCGTTGGGAAAAAGGGCGGTGACGTCGTACGGGGGTCGCCTGTACCACTCGCGAGGAAGCTTGAGACGCCCCGTCACCATATACCACAGGAGCTTGCCGAGCATGTAGACATCAAAGTTGGTATGGACGTTTTCTAGCCGCTGGCCCAAATCGGCCCATTGGGGCATATAGTCGCGTGGGCCTACCCTTTCGTCCGTTACGGTCAGGCGATCGGGTTGGCCAGGTACGAAGACAATTCCCAGGTCGCCTAGAATGAGGCCATTACCTTTGATAAAAACGTTGGCGGGCTTGATGTCCCGGTGAACGTAGTTTTCCTTGTGCAGCGCCGCTGTGGTTTCCACCAACGACCGGAACGCTCTGAGCGCACCGAGCAAGTTCCCCTTATAGGTGGCGGGATGCTTCTCGATAGTGCCGTCGGGCATGAACTCGGTTACGATCCACCTTCCCTGTTCGCTGGCGTCGAGCAGTTTGATTAGTCCCGGTCTATTTTGCCCCAGTATTGTTATCTCATTCCTGAGCCTCCCCACTGCCTCTTCGGACTCCTGTCCGTTCCCTGCAATCTTGAACATCTTTAGCGCGCCCAAGTCGGAGGGACCGTCGGGGCGCAAATACTCGGAGAGGGATGTCAGCAGTACATTTAGTCTCCCCGTCATCTCCGACGCGGAAAACGGGCCCCACGGGTCGTGATGCAGGCCCTCAAGGGCAGCGTTGCGCTCGGCGACGCGCGCTGGCTGTCGCACGAGGTAGACGTTGCTCTGCCCACCTTCACCAATCGGATCGCCCAACTGTTCCCAGCCACCGATTATTGCCATCAACGTCCTCCGTTGACTTCCACTGGCGTAGCGTCGCGTTCACCGCCTATTCGGGTAGTGCGTGTGAAGCATCGATTTCAGGCGGGCCTCCGTTCCCTCAAGGTCTGCTTTCAGGCGGAAGTAGGTGCTCAGGGCCGATATCGCCTCGTCATCTCCATTGTCGTCGTCGATCCACTTCTGTACTTCCAACCATTGGTCGGAAATCTTTGCGTTGAGCTCGCAAATTTCTCGGGCTAAAATGATGATTGCGTCGTTTGTGAGTACGTTCATTCGGGGCTGGCCCATCCTTTCCTTCTGATCTTACCCCCGAGGGAGCCCTGCTCTTGTCTCTCCGCTTTTCGGAGAGTTAGGGCGGGAATTTTATTCGGAATGATCGCCGAACCGCCCCAGCCTCCCATAGGCAAAGGCCTGCTTGGACTGGCTGAGGGCGGCGGCTGGGACGGGGCTCATGGGTCTCCTGATTCTGCTGCGCAAAGATTCTGTGTGCGCGAAACTGCTTCCTTGGGGAAAGTTCGGGGCCCTACTGCTGGGAGAAGAAGAAATGTACTCCGGGGAGATTGGGGCGTCAAGGGCGGCGGACAGGAGTGTCCGCCCTACAGGTGCGGATGGTTGGCTCCCTGCGGGGCCTGAATCGAAGCTCTGGCTTGGCGGCACGGCTGAAGCCGTGCCCTTCCACGAATCTGTCCAAGGCAATCCGGCATACTCTGCGTCGGCGAGAACTTCGGAGATCCTTCGTTGGGAGTCGCTCGCTTTGCGAGCGGCTCCGCTGTCTCAGGATGACAATTCCGGGACGGGCTGATGGCGCCGGCTGGGATGGGGCTCATGGGTCTCCTGATTCTGCTGCGCAAAGATTCTGGTGCGCGATACTGCTTCCTTGGGGAAAGTTTGGGGCCCTACAGCTGGGGGAAGAAGAAATGTACTCCGAGGAGTTTGGGGCGTCAAGGGCGGCGGGCGGCATGGCGGGCTTGGCCGAGTGGGAAGATCGTGTTCAGAACTCCCTTCCGGCGGTTCTGGCGGTGCCGACGGACGCGGGGGTCCTTCGACTTCGCATGCGCTTCGCTTCGCGAAACGCATGTTGCGCTCAGGATGACAGTGCAAAACTAAGGCCTGCGGAGCTTTGCGCGTCTGGACCTCCTCGACTTCGGGCGGAGCTTCGGCAAAACAGGGCAGGCTCGCGAGGGGCGCCCGTCGCCACATAGGCATTGCGGCTACAGGCTACTTAGGGGCACGCATGAGGTCCCAGGCTTCGCGGTTGGGTTCGTGGATTCCGCCGCGATGGTCCTTCGGGTGGAGGGCGAGGCAGGTGGGAGTGTCTCGAATGGGGAAGATGAAATAGGAGTCGTCGGGAATGATGTGGGCGATGACGAAATCGACTTCGGTGGGCTGGTAGGGGATCACGCTTCCGCAGGAGTGCCGGGCGGGGCTGATGTGGTAGAGGCCGTTGATCAGGCTGGCGGTGCATTTGATCTGCACGCGCCAAAGTTTTTCGCCTTCGGGCCAGTTGCGGCTGATCAGGATGAAGTCGAAGCGCTCGCTGTCGCCATAGGGCTTGGCGACTCCGAAACCTTCGCTGGCGGCTTTGTAGGCGAAGGCTAATTCAGAGAGTTCTCCGCGGCGCTTGGTGTTGAGTTCCTGCTGGCGGGCAGTCTTCGGGCCGGACGCTGGGGGGCGTCGGGGCGGAGAGCTGGGTTTTCGCATTTTTGCGAGCTGAGACCTGGGCGCGAGCTGGGCCCGAGGTTGATCCTGTTTAAGTTGTTTTCTGGGAGATTATCGAGCTAGATCTAGAATAGCAGGTCGAGAAGGGAAAAGTGCCATGGTTTTGAGATTTATTTTATGAATCGAATCAGAGGTTTGCGGGGAAAATGGGGTCCGAGGGGGCTTGACAAGATTTGGCCGATTCGACAAATTTTCGAGCTTCAAGCCGTTGTGGCTGGCCCACCTTTACGCGCCTTCAACCGAGACTGCTGTGTTCCTTCCAGCAGGAAGTTGCTCCAGATTCGCGACCTCAATATAGCTCGGCATGAATCACGCCACCTTCTGGTTGGATGAGCGGTGTTTCAGTTCTTCCGCGAGGATCGGCACGCCCAGGGTGAAGGACTGAACTCCCAGAACGACGCAGAGTTTCAACACCTCCATGATCTCCTCCATGGTGGCGCCAAGTTTCAGCGCGTTCTTGATATGGCGCCGCGTCCCCGGCGCATACATGTGCGTGCAGGAAGCATCGAGAGCGATGCTGAGGAGTTCGACTTCCTTGGGCGCCATGACCCCACTCTTGTAGAGATTTGCCGCCATCGCCATGAATTCGTCTGTGAATACGGGATCGAGTTCGAAGAACGGATCCCATGCCGTGTTCCATTGTCCGATCTTGCGCATGGCATCGCAGGCGGGTGTCGGCTCCGTGGTGGCTCGCGGAGTCAACTGGACGTTGGCAGCTTTGGCTTCTTCAAGAACAATGGGAGCGGCAAGGCTGCACGAATGAATGGACAAGACCGATCCGCACTTAAGCGCGAATAAAACCTCGTCGCGAGTTGCGCCCGCTTCTAGCGCGGCGCGAATGTGATGGCGCGTGCCGCCCGGATTGAGATTGGTGCAGGCGGCATTCAAGCTGACGCTAACCAGCTCGATAAACTTGCGGGGAAGAACAGAGTCGTTCCATGGGTTGGTGCTCATCTTGAAGCAGAGTTCGGCCCACTTCGGATCCCATTCGCGCAGCGTGTCCAAAGCCGAATCCCAAGGGCCCGCGGGCGGATCGGCTACTGTGTTCGTGTTTTCCTTGGATTCCTTCGTTTCGTTGCTCATGATTTCTCCTTTTCTAATAAAGCAAGAATCCCGTGCAACAGCGCCTACGCTGCGCTGCGCTTCTTACCCTCAAGCCGATGATGCACGAAGTCCTGTATCTTCTTGCGTGCCAATTTTGATTCCGGAGCGTCCGGAATTCTCGATGCGAAATTGTGTGGCATGCCCTCGTAGAGATCCAATTTCACGGCAATACCAGCAGCGTCGAGGGCTTGATACAAGCGAATGAAACCACTCAATAGGATTTCCTTGGTACCGCCCTGTATGAGCGTCGGTGGAAAGCCCTTGGAGAAGTCGCCATAAACTGGAGATGCATAGGGATGTTTCTGATCTTCGGGGTCGGCATACGCACCCGCTGCCTTGATGGAATGCTTTTCATAAAGGTAGTTCGGCTCAGCCTGCGCGAGAGTGAATTCTGTATCCCCCGCCCGAGTGAGATCAACCCACGGAGAGACCAACACTGCCGCGGCCGGTAAACCCAATCCCTGGTCACGCATTTTCAGAATCGCTGATGCGGCGAGCCCGCCGCCTGAGGAATCGCCATAGATGAGCAGATCTCCGGGGCGATAACCTTCCTTCAAAAGAGCATCGATGACGGCGACTACTTCGTCTGTAATCTTTTGGAATTTGGCCGCAGGCGCCACCGTGTAATCGACCGAGATCACGCGAAGGCCGTTATCATCGGCGAAAATAGCCGCCCTGCCAAGGGTGGATGCTGCGCTGTAGAGGGTATGGGCGCCGCCGTGGGTGTAGACGGCGAGCTTCCCGTCGTCCTTCCACTCACGAGGACGAACATCCAGGACACCAGTGCCGCCGACGGTGCGCTCGACGACCGTCGGGACGTAGCGTTTCACGATTACCGCCGAATGCGCGGTTGCGTCGGCCTCGAGAAATGCGTGCAGTTTTTTCCAACCTGCAAGGTCGGTCGGATCGGGAAACGGAGGCGCAAGAGCCGGGTCCTTCAGCGTCGCGAGAAATACGCGAGCTTCTTCAGAAACAGTCTCCGGAATGTTTAAGAAAGTTTCTGGCTGAGTTGCAGATTTCATACGATGTCCCTCTAATGGTCGGGTTTGAATCCCGTGCGGGCTGCTGGAGGGCAGCGTCCTAAGCGCGTCAGCCTTTCACGCAGCCGAATTCACAGTTTCGTCCGTGGCCACCATGATTTTTCCATCGACAACTTTGACCGGGTAAGCTGCGACGCCAAACCCCGGAGACGCAAGGGTGCTCCCGGTGGTGACGTCATACTTCCAACCATGTCCGCGGCAAGTAACGATCTTGCCGTCGAACTTGGAAGTTCCTAACGACAGTCCCTGATGGCGACAAGAATCGTCGATCGCATAGATTGTTCCATCTACGTTGAAGATCGCAACGTCTTTGCCGTCCACCCTAACGACCATGCCGCTTCCCGGAGGGAGCTGTTCCACACGGGCTACTTCCACAAAACTCGCCATGAGTCAGATCACCTTTCGCCTTGGCAATGATTTATGCCTGCCCGCGAGGATACCGCCTTTATTGTGAGACAGTATCCTCGCGGAACCGGAGCAGGATTCAATCGAGCTTCGCTACGCTATTCTCTTGTCGGCTGCTTTCGTCGCCGCCGTAACTTTCTCGTGCAGTTCCTTCCATGGTATGGGGTGCATACACGATGAAAGGGCCGGTTCCGAAAGGTGTCCATCGGTATCCTTGACGATGAAACCCAGTTGACCGCCCTTGCGGTTTGGCGGCAGGGCGAGGTTTGCAAGAGTTTCGTCGACAGTGTCGTACCAGACTCCGATCTTGAGGATTTGTCGCGCCTCGTCGCCTGTCGCCACCTTGCGTTCGAGCAAGTTCGCCATCTGCACAACCTGCTCAATCTGTTCCACCGTGGTCATGCGGACGCCCTTCCTGCGCCACAGGTTGTCCTCGATTCCGACCCGGCAGTGGATACCAAGAGCGATGCCCATGGCACAATACGGCGCCACTGTTCGCCACAAAGACTCGGTCGACGCAGTAGAGCCATGCGGGGACCGTCGCACATATTCCATGAAGTCGAAGGGATTGCGGCTGGCTCCGACGCCGCCGCCAATCGCTACCAGATTATGGTTCAACGGTCCCATATAGACCCCCTGGCGGATGAGATTTTCGATCTCCTCCAGGGTGTGTACGTTCGCGAGCTGGAAATAGGGCTGGATCTGATGTTGGCGGAGGCGCTTCAGGTGCTCGATATAGAACTCAGGTGTCGCGTCCGCCACCATATTCTGATAGGCCTTCTGCATCGCGACATTCTCGAGCTGCGTTCCCTGGACGTCGTCCGGGGTGGTCAGGGGCAGAATATTCATCTGGACGGAGCCGATAACGATCGTTATCTGATCCGGCTTGGGATCAATTTCAGTCAACATGTGTCGCGTGTCATAGCCCTGCCAGTGCGCCTCTGCTCCGGGCTCCGGCGCAAATGAGATCGAGCCGCCGATCTGCAGGATCATTTTCGGCACGGCCTCTCGCAGCCGCCCGATGAAGTAGGAATACTCTTTGAAGTTTTTCGAGACATGGCCGGTCTTGGGATCGCGAACGTGGACGTGCAGGCACGTGGCGCCGGCATTGTAGCAATCGACCGCCTTCTGGACCTGCTCGTCCCAACTGATGGCGATGTCCTCAGGGTAATCACTCTTGAGCCATTGTGGGGCAAACGGCGCCGCAGTGATGATCAGAGGCGCCTGATTTTCGGGAAGCATCGAATCCTGTGTGAAAAACATAGTTATTCTCCTCGTGATGATTTTCTTAGGCCGGGCATCGCGCAAAGCAGAGTCGCCCTTGCAACGACACGATGATGCAGGAATCGGATTGCGGTGAGAACTGTAAGAACTATCAGTCCTTCTTGAAGGTTCAGGAAGCTACATTAGACCTAAAAGGACTTGTGTTGTGGCGCTTAGAACGAATTCGGCCAAGACCGACAGCACCATAGTTCTTAACTGTCGCTTATCAGAGAAACGCGGTGTGGTGCAAGCTATGAGCAAGCGCGCGAGACGCCTTGATGCTTTAATGGGCCTGAATCACTGGCGGCGCATAGTCTTCATTGCGGCGCTGTGCAGTTGCGTGCTGGCTGTCCCGGCCAGGGCGCAGCAACAAAACGAGCCCGAGGATCCGGAAGATGAGAAGCAGATAGGACTCTGGCTCGATCAGGGAATTTCAACTGCGTTTTCGGCGAATAAGTCTCTGGATGTCGAGTTTCACGAGCGGCTCGACGAGGGAATGTCCAACCTGTACGAGTACTTCGTTCAAGGCGGTGTCGCCTTCCGTCTGCGGCCGTGGTTCGCGCTGATACCGATTTATCGTTACCAGCGCTTTCCGGGGAATCCTGGAATTGCTTACGAAAACCGGGTACAGCTTAATCTCACCCTGAGCACATCCCGTGGCCCGTGGCGGCCGATATTGCGCACGCTCATCGAGGGACGCTTTGTTGATAATCGGCCTGCTTCCGCGCGTTTTCGATTTCGACCGGGCGTCGAATACACCTTACCGCTTCGCATGTCGCGTCGGCCGGTGCTGGTCGTGAGCAATGAGTTCTTTGTCGTTCCCGGAAACAACCCCTTTGCCAACGGCGGCAGCAGCTACACCCAGAACCGCTTCCAGGTGGGAGTACGATTGCCCATTGGCGATTCGTTTTCGGTTCGGCCCTACTACTTACTACAATCGGTTAACCTGCCTGGTGGCTGGGACACAAACGAAATTCTTGGTATCTCGCTTGCTTTCAGGATGCCGCACAAAACACAGCCGGTCCGCTCGCAGCAGGCGAGCAGCGGCGCATCTGGCGAAGTCCCGAATCCAGAGGAGCCTTAGGGGGAAGCGCGCAAGACGGGGCTGCTGCTCCCATTGACCAATTTCAGCAATAGAATCTAAGCCCTCGACATGCTGAAACCCGCTTCAGCCGCTCGTGAAGGATCTCGCGCGGAGT
>Ga0228598_1000140_pt1 | contig 12352 bp, 8 predicted proteins | sample CZU4metagenome_FD_182726 | JGI IMG/M metagenome (GOLD analysis project Ga0228598, IMG submission 182726) | Spruce rhizosphere microbial communities from Bohemian Forest, Czech Republic - CZU4 | ecosystem: Host-associated > Plants > Roots > Rhizosphere | place: Czech Republic: South Bohemian... | reverse complement strand
GTCTCTCGCCCTGACGGCGCTTGTGACGCAACAGACGCAGTCGTTGCTCGTGGTCATTACCGCTCGGCCCTTTCCCGATCCTGTGCCAACGGAGGTTGAACAAATAAGAACAGCGGCAGGGTCGCAATATCTGAGGTTGGATTCGCTCGCTCTCGATGACGCGCTGGAGATTGCGCGGCAGCGACTGGGAGTGAATTCCCTGCCCCAGCCGGTGAAGGATCTTCTCGAAAGCCGTGCGGGAGGTCAACCTTTCTTCATTCAGGAACTAGCCTACGCCTTGCGGGACGCAGGCCTCATCCAGATCGCGCAGGGCGAGTGCCGGGTTTCCGAGGGCTTGGGAGATTCGGCCGAAGGCCTGGAGCGAGCTTTCGGAGCGCTCAATATCCCGAACACTATTCAAGGAGTCATTACCAGCCGCGTCGATCGGTTGCCTTCACCGCAGCAGCTTACGCTCAAAGTTGCGAGCGTTATAGGCAGAAGCTTTGCCCTGTTTGTGCTGCAGAATATCTATCCTGTAGCGGGGCAGAGCCCGGATATTCCGTCGCACCTGGAAGATCTGGAAAAAGTCGATCTCACGCGCCGCGTTCCATCTTCCGATCCGACCGAAGAATTCAAGCACGCACTTATTCAGGAAGTCGTGTACATTTCGGTATCCTTCGCCAATCGGCGGGAACTGCACTCGGCCATTGCCGAGTGGTACGAAAAGCAACATCCTCAGGACCTGACTCCGTATTACCCGCTTCTGGCCTATCACTGGCGTCATGCCGAAATGATTCCCAAGGCCATCGACTACTCCATCAAAAGCGGAGCGCAGGCGCTGGAAAACTTTGCCAACCAGGAAGCGATCCGGTTCTTGCGGGACGCGCTCGAGTTGTCTGAACAGGGCAAATTAGCCGGTGGCGAAACAGATTTGCAGCTGGCTCTATGCCGGCTTTGGCTGGGGAGAGCACAGGTGAACCTCTCCAACTACGGCGATGCGCGGGCTAACCTGGAGCGTGGGCTTGCCGCCGTCCGGCAGCCGGCTCCTCGGTCCATGGTGAATGCCAGCCGCGTCCTCTTGGGCGAAACCTTGCGGCAGTTTGTGTATCGTCTCTGGCCGTCGCGCTTTTTAGGCAAGAACGCAGGTGAGCGGAAGATGCTCTTGGAAGCGGCGCGAGCCTACCAGGGGCTGATGGAGATTTATTACGTTGAGAATGCCCCGGTGCCGACGCTGGTCGCGTCGATGAAGTCACTGAATCTCGCCGAGTCGGCCGGGCCGTCGCCTGAACTGGCGCGGGGATATGCTTCGCTCGGAGCGATTCTGGGCTTTATTCCCTGGCATAGCGCCGCCGCTGCGTACTGCCAGCGCGCGCTAGAAACCGCCGAAGCGGTGAATGATTTGTCGGCCGTTAGCTGGGTTCTGCTGTGCAAAGGCATCTACGAGTCCGGCTTGGGAAAGTGGGACGAAGCCGCCAGCGACTTTCAGCGGATGGCACAAATCAGTACTCAGCTGGGAGATGCGAGGAGCCTGAGCGACGCCAATCAATGCCAGATTATGCTGCATTATTTCCGCGGGAACTTCGCCGCTGCCGTGCAGGAGGCGGAAGAACTTTATGCCTTCATGCTGAAGCGCAACGACCCGCGATTGCAAGCTGAGGCCTTGCGTTGGAAAGCGTACAGCCTCCTGGCATTGGGAAAAACAGATGCGCTGCCCACATGCCTGGCAGAACTGGCCAAGTTGCGATCGGCTGAGAAGAGTGGAGGCCTCTTGAATTTGGGAGATGTTTTCGCTTTGCGCGCCAGCTTGCACTTGCGTGTCCGGGAATATCCTCAGGCGCTGGAGTCGATCGAGGAAGCTGCGGCTCGACTGGCGAAGATTTCCAACACCTCGCATGAACTGATTTTGGAACGCGCCACCGTGGCGGGCGTCTACCTAAGCCTTTGGGAACGGATTCAAAACGACGACTGGAAGTCGCCCGGCGAAAAGGCGCTGACGCAGTGCCGTGTCGGGGCAAAAAAAGCTTGCAGCGCACTGCGCAGCTTCACTCGCGTTTTTCCCATTGGTCAGCCGATGACCTGGTTACGGTTGGGGCAGCAGCGACGTCTTGCAGGCTACCACGCCAAGTCTGAAGCGGCTTGGGCACAAGGCATCACGTTTGCCCGGGAGATTAAAATGCCCTACCTGGAAGGATTAATCGAATTCGAGATCGGACGCAACGCCTCGGGCGAAGCCATCCGGCGCGAGCATTTACAACGGGCGTGCGATTTGTTGCGCGATGTGGGCGCGGCCTACGATCTTGGGCTCGCGGAGGCCGCCCTTCGTGAAACCCAGCGTCGTGCTTGACGCGGTATAGCTTGGGTGTTAGCATCCGTTTCCGCTCCTCTGCCGTGTTCATGGAACGGGCCTTGATGGCGCGTCACAACGAAAGCCCGGTAGGTCAGTCTTCGTTTCTTCACGACGACCAACTGCAAAAGTTGGTAGGCGACGCGTGCGCTCGAATCCAAACCGAATTAAATTGCCGCGCTCCCTTCCTAGGTGAACAACTCCGCGGTTGGATGGCGCAACTGTCGCCTACGGGCAAAGCGCCGGATTACTTTCTGCAGCCGCGCATGTTTCCCTTGCTGCGTTTACCTTTGTGGGCGGCAAGAAGCTTCACTGCCGAACCCGACGGCGAATTTATGGCCGATGTTATTTATTCGACGGTCAATGGTTATTACTACATCCGGCTGCTCGACAACCTCATGGATGGTCACGGGACGATCGAGCTGAAAATCTTGCCGGCAACGGCTTTTTTCCATACTGAATTTCAAGCGATGTATCAGAAGTATTTCGAGGCCGCCCACCCTTTCTGGGAGGTGTTCCGCTCAGCGTGGTTTTCCGCCAGCGACGCGGTTACGCACGAATTCAATCTGGATCGCATCCGAGAAGCAGAGTTCGAGCGGATCACTGTCGCCAAACTCGCAGGCGCCAGAATTCCGTTGGCGGCTGTGGGCTTCCGGTACGGGACTGGTCAGAGCATGCAACGCTGGGAAAACTTCGCCCTGGCCCTGGCGCGATGGTCGCAAATGGAAGACGATTTGTTCGACTGGCATCACGATTTGCGCAATGGCAAGATGTCCTATTTCCTCACCGAGGCCAACCGCCGAAAAGGCTCTGATACCGTCGATGCCTGGGTAATCCGCGAGGGATTTCAGCAGGGAGTCGAAACCTTACAGAGGGAACTCTGCTCTTTGCGCGATCGGGCTCGACCGTTGAACTGTCCCGGCGTCGTCAGTTATCTGGATCTGCGGGAAACGATATTGGAAGATCAAAAGACCAGAATCAGCGAAGCATTTCAGGTTCTAAGAGCTGTTGCTGTCGTAGTGGAAGCTCCGACAGCTCAGACTCCGGAGTGGGCTCACAGCCTGCAGCAAAATAAATAATAAGGAGCGAACATGACGGTACAGGAACTTTTCGAAAAGGCTCTGCACAACTCGAAGTTTTGGAAGGAACTCAGCAAGGATCCCGCCAAGGCTTTACAAGCCGCGGGAGTAAAAGCCACTGCGGATCAAGTAGCGGCTCTAAAACAGCTGAATTATGAAGCGCTCGACGAAGTGGCGACAGCATTCGGCGTCGGTGGCACGGGCAACATTACCTAACTTAGTACTGCCGAAGCTACTGGGGAAGATCGATCGGTGAATCGGACAGTCAGTGGATCGGAGTGCGCTCTCGCTACAATTCGCTCGTCCGCCCGCATCGCCACAGGAAAAAGATGATCTTCAATTTCTTTAACTTACTATTCGACTCGCACGGCTTTGAAATGATAGCCGCGATTATTGGTTCGCTGCTCTGGGTGCTGGCCTACATTTTGATGGCCCTCAAAGGTTATCGGGATCAAACTTACGGTTTGCCCCTGGTAGCCATCACGCTGAATTTCTCCTGGGAGTTCATCTACGTTTTTTTCTACCCGCCGGACAACCGCATAGTCATGTTGTTGCGGATCGCCTGGCTGGTGTTTGACGTTTTCAATGTCTGGCTGCTGTTCCGCTTCGGCAAGGCGATTCAGAGTGTTCCAGAGATTCGCCAGCACTTCTATGCCGTGGTGTTGTGCACGTTTGCGTTCGCTTATATGGGCGAGATGGCGCTCCACCATCGCTTGGCTGATAGCGGCGGCGACGAGTCCGCTTACTCGATTAACTTCATCATGAGCGTTCTCTTCGTGTTCATGTATTTCAATCGTCGCGATCTGAAAGGACTTTCCTACGGCGCGGCCTGGGCGAAGATGCTCGGAACCGGCATCATGGCTCTGGCCACCTATCTTGCCTTCTTGCGCCAGGGAGGCACTCATTATTTGTTGGACTATTTATTCGCCTGCATCTTTATATTCGACGTGATCTACGTCTACCTTCTGCACAAGGCAGGAGCAGGCGCGGCGTCCGGTCTCAAAGCAACAGCGTCCGCCAGGGCTTAGCTCGGGAGCCCGATCTCATTGCAGAGTTGAATGAAGCGCGGTTCCTCGCGCAGATGATCGAAGGCCGGCCGGACCTTCAGCCAAACTAGATCGACGGCACGCGACTGTTGAGCCTGATCCAGGTAATCAAGAGCATCTTGTTTTTCTCCCAATCCCAATACCACTTGCGCCAGGAGCACGGGAGACACGTAGGTCGAGAGGCTCTGCTGGCGCAGATCCTCTAGAATCTTGCTCGCCTCGTCCCGTCGACCAGCCTGCGAGTAAGCCCATCCCAGAACTGCCAGAGATTCTGAGCTGCGCGCGTTCAGTTCGGCCGAGATCTGTGATTCTCGGACTGCCTCGCTGAACATTCCTTTTAGAGAATAGGCTTGTCCGAGGAAAAAGTGGGCCATGCCAAAGTTCTTGTCCATGGCAATCACCTTGGCGAATTCCTCGATCGCTTCGTCGGGTCGTCGCTCCAGTAGAAGCCCAAGCCCCCATGTGGTGCCGATGACCAGCGAAAGGGGTTCTAATTCACGCGCCAGATGAAGTTCCCGGCGAGACTCCTCGAAGCGGGCCTGCGGCAACAGGCAACTCGTCGCATACCAATGATGAGCCGTGGCGTATCTGGGACTGCTTTCGATTGCACGCTGAAACTGGCGTTCAGCGCTCTCCCAGTTCCAGTCATACACCGCCTCCGCGCATCCGAGAGAGGTTTGCGCCTCGGCAAGTTTCGGATCGATCGCCAACGCTTTGCGCGCCGATTCTTTGACCAATGGAATTGACGCCTCCGGAGCCTCGGCGCCGTAAATTGCGAGTGCCATGTGCGAGTCCGCAATACCTGCATGTGCGGGTGCGAACCTGCTGTCCAGGGCGATTGCATTGCCGAAGCATTCAATGGCCTTTCTGAGATCCTGCGCCGTCCTCTTATTCCAGAAGAATCGTCCTTGCAGATAAAGATTGTAGGCCTCAGGATCAATCACGCGGCGCACAGGAATAGCCACGGGCTTGCGGTTCAAAGCAGGTTCCAAACTCGCAACAACCGCTTGTGCGATCTCATCCTGCAAGGCAAACACGTCACTCAACTCTCTGTCGTATTTTCCCGACCATAGTTGGAACCCATCGGCCACATCGACCAACTGTCCGGTAATGCGAACGCGGTTGCCAGATCGTTGTACGCTACCCTCGAGAATCGAACTGACCGCCAATTCTCTGCCGATTTCCCTCACGTCGACCGTCTTTTCCCGGAAACGAAACGAGGAACTGCGGGCGGCAACTCGCAAATCACTCATGTTGCTCAACAGATTGATAAGTTCCTCGGTCAAGCCATCGCTGAAATACTCGTTGTCGGGATCCCGCGTCAGATTGCGGAAAGGCAACACCGCGATGGAAGATCTTGCAGGAGACACTGCCCCTACTGTAATGACGCCCAACTGGCTGAATCCAGCCTCACTGCTCAATTTGATTAGATCGGTGCGTACTTCCTGTGCATTGCGATATCTTTCGTGTTCGATCTTATTCAACATCTTCCGCAAGATCGCCAGCCACGGCTCAGGAACCGGGGGCAATGAACCATCGATCGCCGGGAAAACGTCGGAAAGAATTGAACTCGCCGTCTCGACGGCGGTCCTTTTCACGAACGGATGGATTCCCGTCAACATCTCACACAGAACGATCCCAAATGAAAAGACATCAGATGCGGTGCCGAGCGGAATGCCGCGAAGCTGCTCGGGCGACATGTACGTCAGGGTGCCTACAATTGCCCCGGCGCGTGTAAGGCCGTCTTGTGCCATGGTGACAGCGTCGGCGGGATACGACAAACCGGACTCTGCAGGCTTGGCCAGCCCGAAATCCAGCAGCTTGATCTGGCCTTCCTCGGTAATGAAAATGTTCGAAGGCTTGAGGTCACGATGGACGATGCCCTGGCCGTGGGCTGCGGAGAGCGCGTCTGCGATTTGCATCGCAAACTGGTAAACATGCTTTGCCTCAATGGGCCCGCGGGCAAGCGTCTGTTGCAGATCTCGTCCGCGGAGCAATTCGGTAACGATGAAGTATTGCCCTTGCGATTCGCCGATCTCATGCACGGTGCAGATGTGAGGATGGTTCAGCGCGGAAGCCATCCGTGCCTCGCGACGGAATCGCTCAATGGCTTCGGGTTTGCGTGCACGTTCAGGGCTCAGAAACTTCAAGGCGACATGCCGCTGAAGATTCATGTCCTCAGCTTCATACACCTCGCCCATACCGCCCCTGCCGAGCACGCTCAGGATGCGGTAGTGGGTGACCGTGCTGCCAACCATCAAAACCCTCCCGCGCGGCGCGTCGCGAGCATCGCAACAATCCCGATCAACGTGTACGCTACCGATCGCAGTTCTATTTCAAGCCTTCCACCAGGTAGAGATCAGAGAGGAGGCGGCGATAGCCGTATGCGTATGCCGTCCCGTCAGGCGAGGGGAGGATTGGGCCAACGTACTCCACGCCTGCTGGATCCGGGGGCATCAGTTGTTTCCAAAGGGTTCGGCTGCCGCTGGAGATATCCAATCGGAAAATCTTTGCCGGCAATTCACCACCGCGATAGATGTATAGCGAATGGCCATCGGCACTCCACGCGACGGGCGCTTCACCAGGCAGCAGACCGGGAATCGGCCTAGGATCGCCCTTGGCAACCGGAAAGAGATAACCCTTTTCGTCAGGGCCAACCGCGGCGACGAACTGCCCATCAGGCGACAGGGCAAACGAGAGAGCGTTGGTTCCTTCCGGACTGATGGCCTCGATCTTATTCGTACTGATGTCCTGAACATAAAGCCGGACACCACGATTTAATTCCGTTCCAGACAATAGAACTCGAGTTGCGTCCGGAAACCATTGCGCTTTGCTGTGAATGATTCCGTGACCGTCCAACTGTTTCGGCTCACCGGGTCCAGTAGGCAGAAGAAAGAGGTCAGTCTGGTTGTCGCCACGACTGGAGAGCGCCCATTTTCCGTCGGGAGACAACGCCAGAGATTGCCCGTCTCCAAGCCGAACTGCGGGAGAACCATCGGTCTTGCGCAGATAAACGGCGTAGCTTGGTCCGCCCGCCTCGCCTTCTTCACGGAACAGAAGTGTCTTGCTATCGTTGGAGAGAGTCACCGGGTAGGACCAATCCAACCAGGTGAAGTCACGTTCTGTCGCATCCTTAGCTGTACGCACGATGAGTCCGCGCCTCCAGTAGTCTCGCGCCAGCAAGACTCTGCCATCGGGCAGTGCATCCTGAAGCGTCAGATCCGCAGGTACTCGGGCAACCAACCGTCTCTTGCCAGACAAGCTGACCGAATAGAGCGCACGATCGATTCCGAGTTGAGTTGCCGTAAACCAGATCTCGTCTCCATCTGGCGACCATGCCAGGCCAATGGCGCCACCTTCGTAAGGCTCAGTCACGGTCCGTTTCTTCCCGGCCATATCCACTACCGAGACGCCGGCGATCGAATCACCCTGAATGGGGTGATCCAGAAAGGCAATCATGTCACCATGGCGAGAGATGCGAGGATGACTGATCCAGCCCCCGCTTTCGTAGAGCACTTTGCCCACGGGATACTCCAGACGATTGCGCCCCGCAACGTCGCGTACGACGGCGAGCTGAGTGCCGTCCGGAGACCAATCGGCCCACTGGACATTCTCCAGCACTTCGCGCGGAGCACCGCCAACCAACGGCATGCGCGCCAGCGTTCCGCTGTGGACCTGCGACGTGGTCTGTTGGCTGTCCAGCAAGAGCGCCATCTCCCCGGTGGAAGAAATAGCCAAAATCTCGGCGCCGGGAACTCCAACGGGGCGGGACTCGGGCGAGCCAAAACGCGTGGTAAATACCTCGACCGGCGCGCCCTCCCATGCGGCGCTATAGACCACGGTTTGACCATCGGGAGCAAACCTGGCCATGCGGATGGTGCCCCGGCGATAGGTAAGGAGATGATAGGAGGCAGAGTTTATTGGTGCGCTGCGCCGCACCAGAAAGAACGCCATGACAATCAGCGCGAGCAGAGCTATCCCGGCTAATGCCAGCGCACGATGGTAGCGACTTGCCGGAACCACTTTTGCGGCCGGGAGCGCGGCCGATATCGCAGCAGCAGACTCGGCTTTTTTCGCGCCAGTCTCGACCTCGGCTACGCTGGTGGAAAGGCGCGAAGAATCCAATCCGCGTTTCAGACGCTTCAGATCGCCGCGAATCTCAGCCGCGCTTTGATATCGCAACTCAACATCTTTTTCTAAGGCCTTGCTGATAGTGCGTTCCAGCTCCGCCGGCAGATCCGGGTTCAGGCGAATCGGGGCGGTGGGGGCGCGGTTGAGAATCGCTTCAGTAATGACCCCTGAAGTGTCCCCGCGAAAGGGCAACACTCCCGTTGCCATCTCATAGAGCACCACGCCAAAGGAAAACAGATCCGTACTCGGCCCGAGTTCCTTGCCCCGTACTTGCTCCGGAGACATGTATGCCAAAGTCCCCAGCGCCGTTCCTGGGCTGGTCAGGTGAAGCGCGGCCGCATCGGCCATGGTTTGAGAATCGCCGCTGACTGACTTGCCAACGTCGGTGATCTTAGCCAACCCGAAGTCCAGGATCTTGGCATGACCGCGCTTGGAGACAAAAATGTTCGCCGGCTTGATGTCGCGGTGGACGATTCCCTTGGCATGCGCCGCGTCAAGCGCGTCCGTGACTTCGATCGCTATCGACAGCAAGCGCTCGATCTCAAGCGGGCGAGCATTGATCAGATGCTTGAGCGTCGACCCGTCGAGATACTCCATCGCGATGAAGGATTTGCCTTCATACTTTCCGATTTCGTAAATCGTGCAGATGTTGGGATGATTGAGGGCGGACGCGGCTCGCGCCTCGCGTCGAAACCGTTCCAGCGTTTGTTCGTCGTGAGCAACTTCTTCGGGCAGGAATTTCAGGGCTACGGAACGACCGAGTTCAGTGTCCTCGGCCTTGAAGACGACTCCCATGCCGCCACCGCCAAGTTTCTCCAGGATGCGGTAGTGCGAGATAGTCTGACCGATCATTGATTAGAGGACAAGAACTCGGGACAAGTCCCAAGACTTAGCATGTTAGAGGGAAGGCGCAGAACAGTCAAAGCTTTTGAACAGGAACTGATTTCAAGCTAATCGTGCGAACACCGTTCTCGCTACGGTTCAACAACCACAGCAACAGAACTACGGCACCGAGCCCCAACAGAAAGAAAATAATTCCCCCATGCCGATGCAAATTGCCATGCAAGAATCCGGGATCAACGCGAGTCCCAAGCATCGAGATAGTGAAGATTCGAACCCCGTTCTTGGCAATCGAAAGTGGAATCGCGGCCAGGACCACAGCAGTCTTCCGCCAAAAGGATCGCAAGAAAAGCTGTGCCAGCACCATGCTCGTCACGATCAACATAAGACTCGATCGCAAACTGCTGCACTCCTGTGCGACCTCAAGGTTCAGTCCTGGTATCGACAGCATGACGCCGTCTTGAGTATTTGGAATTCCCAAGGCTGAAAACAGCAAACTGGCAGAGATAGCGGAGCCATGTTGCCAGATGGCAACGATCTTTTCTAACAATGCCGCCGGAATCGGAACCAGCCAAAACAAAAAGCAAAGAGGAAACAGAAACAGCCGCGCGACGTGGGAACCGAAACACAACACAAAGGACCCGATCCACCAAATCACGATTGCCAGCATCTTGAAAGAAAGCTGCACATCGATCCGCGAAATGGTGTGGGAAAAGGCACCGATCAGAATCGCGGCAATCAAGAGAAATGAACCAAGTTCGACAGCTGGCTCGGGCGCCAGTTTCAATAAGTCTCGCTCGGAGAAGATCAAAGATACGCTAATCGGCACAATTAGGAGCAGGTGGGTATACACATCGACACGCAGCGCCAGCATAAAAGTGCTGAATAGCGAGTGCCAGCCGACAACCAATGAGATTACGCACAAAAGAACAAACCGTAGAGACGGAGGTATCCTTGCCATCGTGCCTCTGGCTGTTGACATGAAAATGCTCAAAACATCACTCCGTCAAGCTACGACCGGAGGGAATGTGCTTGGCTTCTCGATCATGGTAACTCAACGGTTCGACTGGTTCGCGAAACTACGGTAATGGCGGCAAGAGCCTTCAACCACTCCATTAATTTTCCGTTAAATTTGCCCCGTCCAATTGACAGGGCCCAGATGTGGCTTTACTCTCCATGGCTTATGAGTAATGCCGATCTCGATGAAGCCCGCCTCGCCTACAAAAAGGCTGTTGATGAATGGGTCGATACCATTCGCGCCGAAGAAGCCTTAGCCACTCCCGACCATTCCATGATCGCCATGGAGCACTGGGATGCTGCCCATTTCAAGGAGCAGGATGCCCATCAGAAAGCCACGGACGCCCGCGAAGTCTACAAGGATGGCCTACGTCGCGTGAACTATGGGATCTAGCCGGTCCAGCCGTTCGCTGTTTCGCGGTACACGAAATCGAATTGTTATTCCGCAGCCTTGGTCGCCAACGTTTCGATGACCGCGATGTTCGGCAACAGTTCCGGGGGCAGGTTGTGCCGCTCCTGCAAGTAGGCCGGACTGTTGTACGTGACCCACACTTTTCCCTGGAGATCTTCCCAGATCAAAATCTTAAGCGGAAGATCGAGCGCGCTGCTGGGTGCAGCCAGCATCAGAGGAGTGCCAGCCTTTGGGTTCCCGAAGATTAGCAGCTTTGTGGGAGGCATTTTCATTCCCACCTTTTCCGCTTCTCCACTGTGGTCGATCAAGGCAAACAGCGTCACTCCTTTCGATTGCAGAATATCCTTCAACTTCTGCACCGTCTGTTCTACTGAGTGATTGCTGGGCTTGTCGACAATTCCTTTATTCATATTTGCCGTCGGTGTCATGGATATTCCTCGTCTCCCGGCGATCTGGCCTGTTGCAGTCGCCATGCGTCGGTTATTCTAGCAATTTGCTAGTCCCGACGCGGTAAATCTCGAGGGGTCATCTGCACGATCCGCTTTCCAAGAACGAGAACAAGTGCAATACTTGTGGGCGCAAAAATGCTGAAATCGGACGTCGAACCCAAGCGCGTAGAGCGCGGTCGGAGGAATCATGCCCAGCTGCCAAAGTGTGATAATGAAACGGCGGTCGCCGACAACAGCTGAACCATCGCTCCTGGTCAAGAGCGTGTTTCTGATTGTGCTGGCAGCCACTTCTGGCTTGCACGCGAGTACTCTGGGCACCGATGTCGCACTACTACCGTCTGTTGAGACCCAAGGTGCGTCGACCCCCGACGCCTCATCTGCATTCAGCAGCGCGCTGCGCCAGATCGCTGGCGCCGGCAAGCTCCCTGATCTTCGATGGCCCGATTTTTCTGACTATCGGATTCACGTAACGAACCTCTACGATTCAATTGGCTACGCTCCTGCCTGGCTGAACAACAACGAGCCAACACAACAAGCCCAAGCTGTGATCGATGTGCTAAAAGAAGCCGATAGCAAGGGGCTGAACGCCGAAGATTACGACGCTTCACGTTGGGCTGACCGCATGGCTCGGCTTCGTCAATCGCCCTCGTCCGAAGACCGCGCAAGATTCGATGCCGCGCTAACGGTCTGTGTCATGCGTTACGTTTCCGACTTGCATATTGGCAGAGTCAATCCGCAGCATTTTAAGTTCAATCTCAACGTCTCTGCGAAAAAATATGACCTGCCGTCATTCTTGCGAGACAAGCTGATCCATGGAGCGGACATCCGCGTCGAACTGGATCAGGTAGAACCACCGTTCGCCGGTTACAAACGCACCCAGCAAGCGCTGCAACGATATATAAACTTGTCGCGGCAGGACGACGGGGAACAGTTGCCGGTTCCGGTCAAGCCCGTCGAACCCGGGAGCGTGTATGACGGAACACCACGATTGACGCGCTTGTTGCGTCTCCTGGGAGATCTGCCAGAGAGTGCCGCATCCGGAAATGAAAATGTTT
>Ga0228598_1000139_pt1 | contig 12382 bp, 5 predicted proteins | sample CZU4metagenome_FD_182726 | JGI IMG/M metagenome (GOLD analysis project Ga0228598, IMG submission 182726) | Spruce rhizosphere microbial communities from Bohemian Forest, Czech Republic - CZU4 | ecosystem: Host-associated > Plants > Roots > Rhizosphere | place: Czech Republic: South Bohemian... | reverse complement strand
CGCTCGTCCGGATGTCGAACATGCTGCGAGGGCTCCAAGGCGTGAAGGATGGTTTGACGACCCGATTCCGTTTTGCGGACTACTCCGAGCGATTCACCCGAATGGCACAGCACGAAGGATGGGGCGGGGAGGCGGTCGCCATGTTCGATGCGGTCCAGGCAGCCCAGGCAGGCATCTCAAACACGGACGAGGTTCGGGATGCGCTCATTGCCTTGACCCTCCAGCAAGGGCACCAAGGCGAGATGCTGCCGGCGTCGGCGTGGAAACGGCTTCTTGCCATCCAGTCCGAGCAGCACCGTATCCCGTGCGCTTGGATAACGGACAAGTTCGACCAAGGTGCGGTGAGTGCGTTCGCAACCCGGCTGGTGGGTGCTGAATCCTGCCTTGAGAAGACGTTCGGGTTCGTCGCCGGCGAGAAGTCCAAGAGTCACAAGGAGCCCCGGCTATACGGGTTCCATCCGAATCCAGAGCAGAAGGCCCACATCGAAAAGCTGGCAGACCTGCACAAAGCCTTTGAGTTGCCGGAACCCTCCATGGTGGGTGCGGTCGGGCGGTAACCATGGGGGGAGGGGGAGCGGAAAAGCCGTTTTCGGGACTCCCTCTTCATATCATCTATTTTCTTGTTCCTTAGTTTCATATGCAGAACAGAGTATAGAAGGGGTTTTGGCGCTCCCCCTCCCCCCAAGAGGAATAAATAATTCAGTGCCCGAGGGGCTTGCTGACTGATCGTCCGTCCGACCCGGATACGGCACGAAATCCACGCTGAGAAAGGTCGCGGTGGAGGATCTTTGTGGGCCGGCCTTTGCATAGTCGGTAGATAGCAAAAACCTTCAAAACTTTTCGCCGGAGCTCAGTATTATTTGCGAAGAGGGAGGAAGTAGTCGCACAGAACGGGATGCACGAGCAGAACCGAGTTCGGGATGAAAGCTGAGGCGAAAGCAATCGAGCAACTGGAGAGAGGGGAATGAGTAACGAACCGCAATACTGGCCCATCGAGTTCCTGCTTGTCGGCGAGACGGATTACTATCCGGGAATCTGCCTAGGCACCGATGCACAGGACGCAATCAAGCAGTTCCTAGAGAACTATTCGCCGTCAATGGGAACCATCATGGCGATTCGAGTGCTGGACGTAGGCGAGGACGGCAAGATGATTGACCCCTGAGACCTTCGTGGGCACGGGCGGGCGGTCCCCCCCACCGCAACCCGCCTACCCTGGTCCGAAGCCTTCGGCAGCCTTTGTGACCACCCCCACGTGCCGGCTGTTAGACAGGCGGGGACCGACCGGGATCGTCAAACCGGATATGAATTCATCGCCGCATGGGACCCGGCAGAAAAGTTCGGCAAATGAACACCCTTTGCTTGGGGGTCATTGGCGGCCCCCTAGCTATCCGCGGGCGCGCCGTTGCCCATAGCTCAAAGTTGATTCGAGCACCGACGGCGGGCGTGCTCGCAGAACTGAGGACCCTTTGCCCCATTCCTCGAAACCGGCAATCGGACGACGATTGAACATATCGAGCCTGCGACCGCCCGTGACTCGACGAAGCGTCTCGTAGAATGCCTCAGGCTTCCGGCTGTGTCCGCGGCGCGGCGCGGCAAATCCCGTTTGGAATTCTTTCGTGGTGAGGAAGCGTGGTTGGCCTAGACGACCGTACACGATGAATTCAGTATTGAGCTGCGGGTATAGCCTCGGTTGAAATCCTCCATCCTTAACCCAAACCATCGTGAACGTGTATTCCAGCTTCCATGCTTCTAGCAGGCCAAATGTTTCTGGTAGGAAACGTTCTGTCGTCCAAACGAATACATGGCAATCGCGAGCCGCATGCCTTTGAATTCGCGTGCCGACATCGCTTTGAATTTGTGCTACGGTCATCGTGGGATAATCGAAGTTCGTCATTTCCTCGATGTTGTGGTGCATGGGCCACGGCGGGTCGACAACGATTACGTCGTAAAGCCCCGCTAGTCTCTTCGACCTTAGGCTCGCGGCGCTGCACAATTTCTGCTTATGCTCGGCGCGACGTATCTCCCGATACGCGACCGCGAGAGTCATCTGGCCTTCTCGGACCCTGGCCGCAAGGTCAGGAGCCTTCAGCCTCACTTTTCTGGCAGCACGAAGCATTCGCTCGGACAGTCCGGACTCCGCGGCGATGGCCGCGCGGATGCGACCCTTCGAAAGGAAGGTGGGAAGCACGGTCTTTTTCTCGCGCCCGCGCCCGCCCGCTAGTCCGCCACGTCGCGCACGTTCACTTCTAGATAGCGCGGCGCGGCGCTCGGCGATGGACTGCCACAGCATCGCTTTCTGCGACGACGTTAGGTTCCGCCTTCCAGCTTGACAAATCTCCAGCCAGAGACGAGCGTGTTCGCGCGAAGCTATATCTGTTTCGACGATCTGAAATTTCACATTGTGCTCACGGCAAATGCGCAGCCGATTGTGGCCGTCGAGGAGAATCAACTTTCCATCAGTTCGCCAAACGGACAGAGGCTCTCGGCAGCCGTCCCGAATTATGTTTTCCTTCAGCTGCTCGAATTCTTTGGGATGAAGAGGCGGGATTAAAGACCGCAGTTCGGGGTCGATTGTGAGTTCAGGCGGCATTGCCAGAAGTATCGCCGAATCGAAGAGCCCGAGCCTAGCTGTACCAAGCTGACGCGCTGCGAAAGCGTAACGGGCAAAACAGGGACACTTGTCGTCCCTGCTCACAATAAGCGATACTCCCGAGGACCAAGAACGCGTCGCTCTTCAGGGGAGGCCACCCTGCCGTCCCATCGGGCGGACGGGACGGAACCGTCAAACCGGATCTGAGTTCATCGCATCCGAGGACAGCCGGGCGCAGCTTGGTTGCCGGGCCGCCAAGGCTCGCTGATGGGTCAGAGTGAGCGAAGCGGAAGAGCCTGCTAAGCAGTTTGTTCGTCGTCCCACCGGAGGCGGTAGCGACGCTCTCGCTCAAGAAACGCCCGCTCCCCACCTTCGAGAATTTGACACACGCGGCGTCGGATCGCTGAGTTTTCGAGAGACCCGCTCTCGTAAGAGATCGTCGGCAGCGAAGATGCATCGCCTCGTTCCGACCGTGCGACGATGACTTGATCTGCATCCGTGTTAACTACAAGGTTGGCGTTATGAGTGACGATGATTACTTGGCGCCGCTTCCGGGCTTCGCGAAAGTGCGGCACAAGTTCCTCAAATACCGAGTTGGGATCTAGGTTTTCTTCGGGTTGATCAATAATAAGTGGCCGCGCATCCCGCCGGTCCACGGCTAGATATAGCAACAACAAAACGATGCCTCGTGTTCCGGGAGAGAGCTGTTCAATGGCAACCCCTTCGTACTGAATTCCATACCTGATAGTAATGTGGTCCGTGCTGTAGAGCCATGCAGCGACCGATTGATTCCACGCCTTCCGCTCTTCCGGCTGAATCGAGTTGGGTATCGACGCGAGCAAGTCTTTCCCGAATTTCGAACGAAAGGTGTCCATCGCTCTAGCAACTGCATCGGCAGTTCCGTTCTGCCAAGCACGAAGCAAATGCTGTTCGGCGTGTTTCCGAAGAGCCCCGATGCCTCGGAACTCACTCTCTTTTCGAAAATCCAGAAGGGCTTCTCCTGCCTCGACCCAGCCCTCCATGTCAACGTTTCGCCGCACCGCAAATTCTAACTTCGCGAGCGCACCCTCCGCGGTGGCCAGGTCTCGGCCCAAGGGAGCGTATAGATCCTCAAGAACCGCCTGTTCTTCAACCAATGTCTCGAATATGTGATCATATGTGTCCCGACGCGATTCGAGCAGTGCCTGCCGTCTACCCTCTGCGCCTTCCGCGTTCAGAATCTGAGCCTTTAAACGCTTAATAGCGGTTTCCTGCTGAGCTACCGTCCGTTGGAGAGCATCGTATTTTTTCTGTTGTTGGGCGTCGATTCCGACTTCCTTTTTCACCTCGTCTCGCTTTGCCACGACCACCTTAAGTGGCCAATTCTCCATGGGAGTCTTGTTCGTATCAGCAGGGGATTTGGGGTTTCCTTCCACTGCCAACTTGATGGCAAGGTCGGCCCTCGATTTGGCCTCCTTCAGGGTAGAATCCACGTCACCTTTGAAGACCATCTGGAAAGCGGCCCAATCAGCGTCGGATAGCTCGGCCCCGACAAATTTTCGCCGCATTTCTCGGAGCCGCGACGGCTCACGTGAGTTGCGAAGCTGACCTACTTCAGCAGTGAGATCATCAAGCTCCCGCCGTCGCCTACGCAAGCCCTCTACTTTTGTTTCTACCTTGGCGCAAGCGCTCTCCAGCAGGCTGAGCCGCGCTGCGCGCTCCTGTTTTCCTTTCGGTACTAGTTTTAGTAACCCAGCGCGAGCAGTTTCCACCTGCTTCTTCAGCGCGTCTTGATCGGCCCGCTGCGTTGGAAGTTGGCTCTTGAGGAGGTCCTCTTTCACAATCTCGTCGCTGATAGACCGGATGGAGGTCTGAAGCTCGGCGCGGCGGTCAGCGATTGGCCGAACGTGGACTGCCAAGAGATCCTCGAAGGAATCCGTTTCGAGCCGGTCCGTTGTCTCTGTCTTTTCGTAGACGACACGCTCCATTTCAGCGCGCAGTTCCGTCGCCAACCCGGATGCCGAGCAGAGGCGCTCGACAAAGTGTTGGGACAGATACCGCGCATCCTCGGACCATTGCTCGAACTCCTCAGCTACACCCGGTCTCAAGTACGCCGTAGTCTTTGATCCATCCTCCCACCCCAACTCCACGCTGGCTTGTCCAAGATGATCAACAGGAGTTGACGCCCTGTCCAGGAATGACGAGGAGCCCTGTCCTGCGCCTGCCGCGTGAGCTCCTGTAGCGACGATTTCGGCAAGTGCAGTCTTACCCGAGCCCCGCGCACCAATGATCGCCACCAAGCCAGGATTCAGTTCTACCGCCGTGTTCACGAGCCAAGGCGTTCCGCTCGTCGCAACCTCTGACACCGCGACTGAGGACATCGCGTGGTGCGGTGGTCCCGATCCAATCCAAACCCGGTCGGCAGGCTCAATCACAGCTTGTCGTAGGGCTTCAAACGCGATGTCGCCCTTGAGCCAACAAAATCTATCGAGTGCGGGTGATCCTACGGATTCCTCTCGGTGAGCATCCGATCCGTGTAGGCACGGTTTGAGCGCCCCATACGTTTTCTCAATAAATCTCCGGTCGTGATTAGCGGTCCTGCCAAGCCAGAATTCTATTTGACTCGGAGTGCTGGCGAATATGATGTGAGCGAAGCGCTCGATCTCACGACGCATGGCCGCATAGGAATCATCATCCTGCAAACCCGCAGTGCCATCACTTGAGCTTCCGGCCACAGCAACCAGACAGTTTTGGCGTAACCACCGCTCCTTTCGGAACAATTCACGAAGATCTGGCAGCGAGGTCTTGAACTGATTTGCTCCACTTCGAAGCGCCACCAGCTCAGCAACGTCCTTGCCGAGGAATTTGCGGCCGAGTGCCGCCAGTTCCTGCAGGGTGCACATATAGGAACGATCCAAGTATTCGAACTTCAGCTGTCCCAGAATGCGCTCAATCTCCGCTTCATGGTTTGGGTCGTCCGGAGAAAAAAGCAGATGCAGGTTGATTGACTTTTTCTTCTCAGTCTTAATGTCGAGCCGCATCTCCACATTGGGGAAAAGCAATGCCACATCGGGCAAGCGTCCATTCGCTTTGAACTCCCGCACTCGACGATACGTTTGGATGCAGAAGTAGTCAGTGACGCCCAAGGCTTGAATGGGAGGTGACGATGCCTCAATTCTTTTGAGGTAGCTTTCCCAATCTCCCTGGAACTGGTCACTCAGAAGCGTACCCGGCGCGTGGAGGTGCGGGTCCCACCGGTGCCACATGGATCCACGCTGGTTATGCGTCAAGTCAGAATTTGCCATGATATTTATTTTGATCGACAAGCTACTAACCCTTATGACCGATTCCTCCTCGGGATTCCAGATTCCCTAATTCCGCATTTACCGTTGCGCGTCATTTGCCAGCTCAAACGCTCGAATGCATCACCCTAGGGCTTGGATCCGGCCGATCCGTTGCCACCGCCCGGCTCCGCTGGTTCGAAGCCTCCGGCAGCCTTTATTCAGACCGCCTCTGGGTGTTCTTTGCCGAGCGGGTGGAATCAACCGTCACGAAGAATCTCCCGTAGCACCGTCCACCCAAAACTTTTCTTGGAAGCTAATTCACAATTACAATCCTCAACACTAACCGCGGACGGACTGGAGCAGGACCGCGCTCCTGTGAAAATCCAGGAACTGTTTTTGGCCACCGCTGAACCCTCCCACATTGATAACCTTCGTGGTGTCTATGCCCATTAGTTGCAGAGAAGGACGATGAGCCACCGGGGAAATTATGAGCTTCCCATTGTCCTCGAAGCCAATGAACCCGCGGTCGAAGAGATGATCGATGCTCGGTGTCAGTAGCAATCCGTTCTCGCCGTTTAGCCGCTCCTCGTTTGTCGAGTCCCGCCACGGTTTGCAGTGACTAGCTACCAGGTGCACGGGATTTTCAACGCCCGTAATGCGGCACCTGGATTCGATCTTGCTCACCCGCTCTTTGAATAGTCCTTGCCCATTCCGGGCACGGATAATCGCCATTCGTTCAGTTTCTCGGACGGTGGAATCGTTGACCAACTCCTGCTCCAACTTGCGTTCCCATAAATCGAGATCATCTGCTGAAACCGGCTTCACGTCGCGAGCGGCCAACGCGATGGGTGTTACCTCCTGACCGATTAGGCCTATGAGCACTTCGGCGAGCCGCGTGGGTACCTCGGTGAGGTATACGGATTGAAGGCCATTCCCGTTCGGCTGAAGCGGTGAATACCGATCAGGGAGAAGTGGTCTAAGGATGCCTATGTGATCCTTTGGTCGAACCTTGTTGGAAAGCTCTCTGAAGTTCACCTTCACTTTCCAGCCGATGTTTTCCCAATTCTGGCCAGCATTGCCAAACTCCAGCGGCTTCGGGCTCTCCCAGCAATAAGATTGTGCAATCCCGACAGCGAGGATTCGGGTGTCCATGAAGGAGAATATCAGATCACCGGGCGCGACCTCGCGCATTGACTCATAAAAAGGATTTCTCGCACCATTGGCGTTACGCTTCGGTGACCAAAGATAACCGCCTTGAATCTCGTGGCGGTACGTCTGGTTCTGGTTAACCCACCAGTAGCGCATATCCCCGCTGTTTTCTTTCTATAGTCCCGGACTTTTTATATTTCCGGTTCGGTAAGCGAATTATGACAGCGCAGTGTGCTGGGAACAATGATCAGTGCGACCTAAACGCGTCAGCCTTTCGATTGTCGCCTAAACTTCACACGCGGCGATTCTAACCCGTTTCTTAGATATTCGGCCCTCCGAGAACTCCTCACTTAGTTTAACTTCCGGGTGGTGGCACGTTCCAAGTGTTCCAAGCCTTCAAGAAACGGAGGTCACTGCAGGCATTTGAAAATTAAGGAGAAGGTTGGCTCCCCGGGCCAGATTCGAACTAGCAACCCTTCAGTTAACAGGTTCGATTTCAAATCCATAAGTCATTGTTCAACCGTCGCTTAGGGTTATCGGGACGCCAATCTTCTCCCTCAAATGTTCCGAAGTTGTTCCACGATCGACATGTGCCGTAACAGCGTTACGTGAATAGGTTTTACTGTGGGTTGGATTGTGGGTTGGGAATTTGCCTTTCCAATTGAATGCTGTCGTTCGAGTGGTTACTTCCGGTTTGCCCGTAATTCGACCACGATCGGGGTTTAATCCCGTTGCTTCCGTTAAACAGCGCTGAGAGGCCCGAGCGGTGCGCCGACCACCAGCGTCATTTGTGCAGCTTGGCGGGCCAGTTCAGAACCACGGTCATGGGTGCCGTATCCGTCTGCTTCACCGGAGTATTGATCAGAAATCGTTGCCCGTCCCGGCTCACGTCATAAACGAACAGATCCACGCGGGAGACTACCTGGTGGGGAGTGGCCTGGAAAAGTGCGACTGGCGTGCCCGGATCGAACGTCTCTCCTATCGTCACCGGCGCGGCCATTATCTTTCCGTCCGAAGAAAGGTAGAACAGCTCTTTGCCGTCTCCTCGCCATCGGGGCTGTTCTCCTCCGCCCGTCGAGACTTGCCACTTCCCACGTGCATCCGGAAATGAGGTCACGTAAATCTGCCATTTCCCGGTCTCATTAGAGGCGTAGGCCACCCATTTTCCGTCCGCCGAGAACTGGCCATTCCTGAGGACAGACACCGCTTTCAGGAACAGACTGCTCTTTAGCTGCGGGAGAGTCAGGAACCACAGGTCCGTGCCACGGATGTACAGAATAAATCTCCCGTCTCTTGACCAGTCACTTGGATATTTGTCGCGGTCCCCCTGCACGATGCACTTCGCTTCTTGCGCACCGTCAGAGTTTTTCATGTACAGGTCGAAGTTGGCTTGGCGATTCGAGCCAAACACGAGTCGCGTGGCATCCGGGCTCCAGATGGGGATCGCGTCAGAGCCCGGGTCGAACGTGAGCCGCTTGGGGCTATCGCGCTGCAAATCATAAGTCCAAACGTCGGTGTTCAAGCTCCCTAGGTCGACCTTATCAACAGCCACCGATCTTCCATTCGGAGCTATGGATACGTTGGCATATACATCGGGATTGCCCACCAAACCTACTTCACTCCCCTTACGGTCGAACCAGACCGGTTGCGAAATGGCGACCCCGCTGCCCGTCTGAGCAACCAGCACGCCAGCATCCGAGACCGCAAACACCGCTTTCTTGACTTGTGGCTGATACTGGATCTCCGTCAGGATGGGTGTAGGTTCTCCCGTCAATGCCAATCGCTTGAGATCGAATCGCTGGGCGAGCAGAGTCTTGTCCCGGTAAAACAGGAGGTAGCCTGGCGCGGCATAGGCCGCGTTGGCCGCCGCTTCCGCGACGAAGCGTTTTTCGTTGGAATCCAGCGAACCCACGAAGATGGCATCAACGCCTTTCCGCCCAGCGAAATTGGCTGCCAAGTACAGGTAGTGAGTTCCATCTGGCAGAAACATGGCCCAGCGATGGCTCTGTTCTCCACGGCTCGGATCCGGGTTGTCGATCGGTGTGGGAGTTCCGCCAGAAGCCGAGACTCGATACAGGCCCTTACCGAGTGATGCATCGGGCGTGAAAACAATCACGCCGTCCCTGTTCCAAGTGCCGCCACGCCCCGAGGGCGCATCGCAGACCGTTTGCACTGGGCCACCCGACACCTCCAGCCTCTTTAGTTTTCCATCGGCAAAGAACGCCAGAGATCGGCCGTCAGCCGACCAGAACGGATAGGTGGCGCCTTCCGTATCGGCGAGGTTTCTTGCGCCTTGCGATCCCAGCTCGTAAATCCAGAGCGCATCCTTCACTGCAAATTCCTGATGCGCGACCACGGCGATAGTTTGGCCGTTCGGAGCTATCACGATGTCATGCGCGTGAAACGGCAGCGGAGCAAAAAAATAGTTCGTTTGTTCCACAGGTTTCGAGTTTCGCCGCCATATCGCCCCGACGACCAGGGTGACGACCAAGGCACTTAAGATGAGCCAGGCCAGAGTTTCTCGGGTCTTTCTCGCTGCTGCTAATGGCGGTGTGCCACCCGTGAGCCCGCCACTCTCGCAGACCCACCTCAGCTCTGCTCCGAGGTCGCATGCGGATTGCCACCTGTCGTCGGGATCTTTGGCAAGGCAGCGTTTGACGATGCGGTCCAGCGAGGGTGGTGACGCTGGAGCCAGTTCCGTGATCGGCTTGGGATCGACCGACAGAATCGCCGCGATCAGGCTTGCTCTGGTTTTCCCGTTGAATGCAGGCCTGCCTGTGGCCATCTCGTGGAGCACTTCTCCGAAGGCGAAGATGTCGGTGCGTGCGTCTGCTTCCCGTCCCTCCAACTGCTCGGGCGCCATGTACTGGAATGTCCCCATAATGGTGCCTTCAGCGGTGAGCTTCTTGTCCGAGGTGATTTCCGTCAGCTCGTTGGCGATCGGCGCCGTTTCTGGGTTGAGCTTAGCCAAACCGAAGTCCATCAACTTCACGCCTGATTTAGTGAGCATGATGTTGGCGGGCTTGATGTCGCGATGGATGATTCCTTGCCGGTGCGCTTTATCCAGAGCACCCGCAAGGTCAATGGCGTATCTCAGAACGTCCTGGATAGGCAGTGAACCCTTTTCCAGTTTTTTCTGCAGCGTCTCGCCTTCGAGATATTCCAACACCAGGTAGTCCACTCCGTCCTGATGTCCGATGTCATGCAGTGTGCAGATGTGAGGGTGTGAAAGCGTGGCGATAGACCGTGCTTCTCGTTCAAATCGCTGCCGCTTCTCGGGATCCTGGGCAAGCTCGGAAGGCAATACCTTCACCGCGACAGTGCGATCCAGGCGGGTGTCCTTGGCGCGATAAACCTCACCCATGCCGCCAGCTCCGGCAGCGGATATCACCTCGTAGGGCCCGAACCGAGTTCCTGACGCAATCGGCATGGGGATTCCCGAAATTATAGTCTTATACAACGAAGATGTTACGGTTATCTCCTGCGGAAGGCTTTAGCCGGTTGAACGAACCGACCAACTCCCGGATGGTCGGCAACCCTTACCTTACCGGATTATGGAAGGGTTGCCCGTCATCCGAGCGAACACATGGGCGCTCGCTCCGCGTGCGCTTCACAGCATGAATCCGGTCGCGGAGGGCATCCCAAATCTGCCGCTCGGGTGTAACCAACCTTTTCCGTTATAGAATGGCGGCCCGATGGCATTGTCCCCCGGAGTACGGTTGGGCCCCTACGAAATCCTGGACGCGCTCGGCGCGGGCGGGATGGGCGAAGTCTATCGTGCACGCGATACGCGGCTGGAGCGTACCGTCGCGATTAAGATCTTGCCAGCTCAGTTCTCCGACGATCCTGTTCGCAAGCAACGGTTCGAACGCGAAGCGAAAACGATCTCTAGTCTGAATCATCCGCACATTTGTGTGTTGCATGACATAGGTAATCAGGATGGCGTGGACTATTTGGTGATGGAATGCGTGGAGGGCGAGACGCTCGCCAAGCGGCTGGAGAAAGGACCACTCCCACTGGAACAGGTGCTGAAATACGGCGCGGAAATTGCCGACGCGCTGGATAGGGCACATCGCAGCGGCATCGTCCATCGCGACTTGAAGCCCGCCAACATCATGCTGACGCCGACGGGCATGAAACTCCTGGACTTTGGACTCGCGAAACCGGCCGTGCCGATGACTACGCTTGCCACACTCACGGCCACCGCCCCGAAACAATCGCCGGTGACCCAAGAAGGCACGATTGTCGGCACATTTGAATATATGTCGCCGGAGCAGGTCGAGGGGAAAGAGGTGGATTGCCGCAGCGACATTTTTTCGCTGGGCGCCGTGCTCTACCAGATGTTAACGGGCAGGAAGGCGTTCCAAGGCAAGAGCCAGCTCAGCGTGGCCTCGGCGATTCTTGACAAGGAGCCTGAGCCGATCAGTTCCGTGAAACCACTGACGCCACCCGCGCTGGATCACGCGCTTCGTCGGTGCTTGGCAAAGGATCCAGAAGAACGATGGCAAGCCGCACGCGACCTCGCCCTCGAATTGAAATGGATCGCTGAGTCCAGCTCACAGACTACGCTAACGTCGAACACTCCAGGACACACCCTCCGCACGCGATGGAAAAGAACTGTGGCGTGGAGTGTAGGTTCGTTCATCCTGGCGGCTGTCGCCACCAGTGCAGTGCGGAATTGGAATCGCGCGCCTTCCCTTCCACCGCGGACGATCAGCCGTTTTACGATAACACTGCCACCGGGCCGGCAGCTGGCAGGTCTGGATGGTGGTCCGGTCGTGGCCCTCTCTCCTGATGGAGCCCGCCTCGCCTATGTTGCGCGTCAGGGCGGCGGTGCACAGTTGCTTTATTTGCGCCCGATGGACGGCCTTGAAGCACAGGCAATCCCTGGCACCGAGGACGCAGTGGGTCCTTTCTTTTCACCCGATGGCCAGTGGCTAGGATTTTTTGCCGCCAACAAACTAAAGAAGATCTCTGTGAACGGGGGGCCCGCACAAACCCTCGGCGATGTTCCGATGGGCCGGGGGGCCAGTTGGAGCGACCAGGGAGTAATCGCGCTGTCACCCACAAATAACTCGTCCCTCCGACAAATGCCGGACACCGGAGGTAGCTCGCAACCCCTCACGCGATTCAACAAAGGAGAAATCGGTCACCGCTGGCCGGACTTCATGCCTGGCGGCAAGGCGCTGCTCTTTGCTGCCGCTGTCACTAATTTTAGTTGGAATCATGCCCAGCTCGCGATCCAATCGCTGGCGACCGGCGAACGACGCAATCTAATCCCAGAGGCCACACAGCCCCGATTCGCCTCGTCCGGACATCTGATATATGCGCAAGGTGCAAACTTAATGGCGGCAGCGTTCGACTCCCAGCGGCTCTCCGT
>Ga0228598_1000138_pt1 | contig 12389 bp, 8 predicted proteins | sample CZU4metagenome_FD_182726 | JGI IMG/M metagenome (GOLD analysis project Ga0228598, IMG submission 182726) | Spruce rhizosphere microbial communities from Bohemian Forest, Czech Republic - CZU4 | ecosystem: Host-associated > Plants > Roots > Rhizosphere | place: Czech Republic: South Bohemian... | reverse complement strand
GCCAGCGTGAGCCATGGTGCCAAAGGCATCGTCATCGCCGGCGTAGGCAACGGCAATATGAACAAGGCGTCGCTCGAGGCGGCCGCGCGAGCGGTTCAGAAGGGCGCGGTCGTCGTGCGCAGCAGCTGCGTGGCCACTGGAACAGTCGGCCGCAACGTGGAGATCAACGACGATGAGCTCGGTTTCATCGCTTCCGACGAGTTAAATTCTCAGAAAGCGAGGATCCTGCTCTCGCTGGCGCTCTTGAAGCCGCACACAGCGCAGCAGATTCAAGAGATGTTCTATACCTACTGACTAGAAGATCCGGTCGACCGGCGAACCGCGGACGCCGGCCAGGCGTCGGTGCGCCTCGCTGTCGGAATAGACGCCCCGATGAAATTGGCCTTCCACTTGTTGTTCAACGGCTTGTGCTCGGTAATGTCAGGTCGACGTCGCGAAGGGCCGGCGCGGATCCGACGCCGATGGCCTTCACGATCGACATAGCCTGCATCATGTTGATGCCAAGCGGCCGGACACGGTCAGCCGGAAGATACATTATGTTACCCGACATGGGTGTCGGGGCCTGTGGCAGAAACACCACAACCCAGTTGTTCTCCAGCTGCTCGATTTGGTATGCGATCTGCCAGCCATCCTCTATGCTGACCAACGCCGGTTTCAGGCCGCTCGCGCTTTCGAGATGCGCGAGACCTTCCGCCATGCTCTTCATGAGATGGTATTGCGGCAGACTGCCGAGCAGGGAATTTTCCGACCATCGGGTAATACGCCTGCCGACAGCCGTGCGGGCGGCAAAGCCCGCAGCGAAGGAGACGAGGACCAGCATTAGAACTGATAGGATCGCGGCAGCACCCATGCCTGCTACGCTGCCCAATTGATCCAATTGCAGCCCTTTTGCAAGAGGTTCAGCTACGCCCTTTGTCAGCCGCAATGCACGAGACAAAATGAATCCAACGAGGGCAACGGGCAAGAGGAACACCGCTCCACCAACAATCGTGTTCTTCAGGAACTCTTTCATCAAATTTCCTCCCCGACACCGAATTTGCTCGGGCCTAACGCGAGGACCCCGCTATGTAGACGACAAAACCATAACTTCGCAGGACACCTTATACCATTGTGCCGCTCGCCAAGCCGGGAAAATTGGCGCAAGGCCAAGCCGCCGAGGTCCGGTGCCGTCATTAGGTCGAGGATCGAATGCAATTCGATCAATTGAGTCGACGCGATTGTATCACGCTGCTTGCCACCTCATTTGGCGGTTTGATGCGCGCACGCTCGGCGTACCCGCAAGAGATATTCGAGACGCTCCGTGCAGGCGACTACGGACCGTGGGGTTTTGATCTTACCGGCGCCGACTTTGAGACCAGACCCGGCGATGACTTCTTTCGCTACGCCAATGGCGCTTGGTTCGACCGCGCCGGCATTGCGCCGGACCGTGATACAAACAGCGTCGATACCCAGTTATCGGACATCGCGGAGGCGCGCATCCGTGACATCCTGATTCGGGGTGAAATCGGCTTGGAGCCTTCTACTCGCGAGGATGCCCCCAAGATCGGCATGTTCTATTCGAATTTCATGGATGAGGCGCGCGTCGAGGCTCTTGACGCCGACCCGCTGGCGCCGTTCATCGAAATGTTGAGTAGGGCAGATACACGGGCTGATCTCGCTGAGCTTATGGCAAAGACATTTTTCGGTTCGATCCTTGGCCTTTCCATAGGGATTGACGCCAAAGCGCCGGATAAATACGCCGTCGTAATCGGGCAGGGAGGGCTTGGTCTTCCAGATCGCGACTACTATCTCGTTGCTCACTTTTCGAGCAAGAGGGCTGCGTATCTCGCCTATATTGCGCGACTTCTGAGTCTGACCGGCTGGGAGAAGCCGGAGGAATGCGCCACCGCGATTTTGACTTTCGAAACTGCAATCGCAAAGGCGAGCTGGACCCTGACGGAGAGACAAGATCCGGAAAAGGTATATCATCCGATGGCGGTGGCGGAGCTCGCGCAGGTCGCTCCGTTTCCGTGGCTTAGGTTTCTGCAGGGAGCTGAGCTGGCTGCATTTGACCGCGTCGTTTTAGCGGAGCTTACGGCGATCCAAAGGATCGTAGCGCTCTATGCGACAACGCCGATTGCCGCCCTAAAGGCCTGGCAAGCATTTCACCTCGTCGATGCGACCGCCCCCTATCTTTCGCGGCGCTTCGTCGCTGCCCATTTTCACTTTCACGAAAGCATTCTCGCTGGAGTCGCTAGACCCGCAGAACGATGGAAGCGCGGAGTGGGGCTTGTCGACTCCGAGATGGGGGACGCGATCGGACGGGTCTACGCGGCGCGTTATCTTTCCAGCCAGACAACGGCGCAAATTGACGACATGGTGACGCAAATTCGTCTGGCATTGAGCGAGCGGCTCGAGCGCATCGCTTGGATAAGCCGAAAAACAAGGGAAAGAGCATTGAACAAACTGTCTCGCCTGACGGTCAAGAGTGGATATCCGAAAGTCTGGCGCGATTATTCGAGGTTGGAAATCAGGGCGGGCGAACTCGTCGGTAGCATACAAAACGCAAGGATGTTCAATTGGACGCGGAGGGTTACTCGCCTGGATTCACAGGTCGATCGCAGTGAGTGGGATACGACCCCGCAGACCATAAACAGCGGCTACAGCTCGAACCTCAATGAGGTGGTGTTGCCAGCTGGGCAGCTCCAAGCTCCATATTTCGATCCGGCGGCTGATTGCGCGGTCAACTACGGGGGCATTGGCGCTATTATCGGTCATGAGTTGACCCACGCCCTTGATGATGACGGACGCAAATACAACGCGGAAGGCGCGCTCTCGAATTGGTGGACTGAGGCCGACGCCCGCGAGTTCAACGGTCGCGCCGCCAAGCTGGCTCGACAGTACAATTCCTTCGAGCCCCTTCGCGGCATGCATGTGAACGGCCGCCTGACCATAAACGAAAGCATCGCCGACCTCGGCGGAGTTCTCGTCGCACTCGATGCCTATCACCGTTCGCTAGGCGGGAGTGCGGCGCCTGTGCTTGACGGCTTGACCGGCGATCAGCGATTTTTTCTCAGCTATGCGCAAAGCTTTCGCGCAAAAAAGACCAATGAGGCAACGCGACAGCAACTTGCGTCCGACCCCCACGCGCCGGAGCGATATCGAGTGAATGGCACCGTCAGAAATATTGATGCCTGGTACCGTGCGTTCAACGTGCAGGTCAATGACAAACTTTATCTCCCAACCAAGAGCCGCGTCCGAATCTGGTGACATGTGCCAATGAGTGTGGCTAAAGATCATGCCAAGTTTGTACGGCGCCCGCTCCCTTGCGTGCGAAGTACAACGAGGACCTACGTACTATCGGAGCAGCGATGACCCTTCGAGATCCTGAAAAGAATTTCGAAGCCCTCTGGCTGACCTTCCACAACAGGTATCCATTTTTCGCACTGCGGGATGTTGACTGGACCAAGCAATATCACACGTACAGACCGAAGGTCACAAAAGAGACCACCGATGATGAGCTGTTCCGGATCTTCTGCCGGATGCTTGCCCCACTAAACGATGGGCATGTCCAACTCACCGTGCCGGCGGCCGGCAAGCGCAAGAGGCGATATTTCTGCCCGGAGAAAAAACCTCGCTTCTGGCAGGAATTCACAAAGAAACAGATCGCGCAACTTTTCAAAGTGGCTGAGAAGACTCTTGCCGACAATGGCTTCGGGCCGCTGCGAAAGACTAAAGCGTGGATGTTGCGTTATTGCAGGTCTCGAGCATTCGGTTACATCCGGCTCTTAGAGCTGGAAGGCATCGGCAAGCGCGATTTGATCGTTGCCCTGGAGACGATTGCCGGTGACTTCGCGGATTTGAGCGGATTTCTCATCGACATCCGTGACTGCCCCGGCGGGGAAGACAGCGTCGCCATAACGATAATAGACCGATTCTGCGACCGGAAGCGTGTGGCCTTTCACAGGAAGACCAAGATTGGACCGGGCGAAGACGACTTCAAGCCTCTGAAGACCTGGTACATTGAACCGCGGGGCGACGCACGATTTACCGGGCCGATCGTGCTCTTGACATGCGATTCGGTCTTCAGCGGCGGCGAAGCGTTTGCATTGGCGATAAGAGAGTTGCCCTACGTCACCATCATCGGGGATCATACCGACGGAATATTCTCATATACGCTCGACAGGACGCTTCCCAATGGTTGGCGGTACTGTCTACCCTACCAGGTGTACTTCTCATCCGACATGATATCGTACGAGGGCAGGGGCGTACCAGCCGACATTGAGCTATTCAACAAGAAGGCCGACATTGAAAACGGTATCGACCCGTTGATTGCTCGCGCGCTGGAAGTTCTTAGGTCCAAGAATGCAGAAGCGGCGGATGACCCTGGACCTTAGCACAGGGGGTCGACCCAAACGTAACCATCACGTTGCCGAGGCGTGGTCCTGGGCGATCGGCCTCGGGTCAAGGCGCGAGATGGGGCAGGAGCTTGATTGTGAGTTCGAGCCGCCAAGCTCGATTGCATGAATTTCCAGAGTGTGTCGGCCAGCCGCGACCAAGACGATTGGAGCCGTCTTCAGCCAGTCGGTGTTGTCAACCGCGTGAGGAATGTACGGCTTCCGAATTGTCGCTGGTAGAACGCGTCGTTCCATGCATCTGCCCACTCAAGCGGCTGGTAAGCCGATTTTCTTCGGCGGGCGTATCAGAAAATGGCAGAGCGCTCGGAGGTAAAAGTATTGAACCGCTGACGGGCTCCGCTGGGCTCCCCTCGTAGGTGGCAGTAAGCAGGTTCATCTCTTTGAGGACCATGGACAGAGGCAAGAGTGTTGTATCCCGCTCAATGACCGCGCCGCCCATCACCGTGCTACCGAAGGCGACGGTACTGCCGTCCTTTATATAGGTTCGCTTCACGGTGAGCGTTGTGTTCTCGAACGTGTGATACTGCAGAAACCCGTCGATCAGGCAATCATTGCCGAAGCTCACTGCATTCCAATCGGAGCATTGCATCGGCTGGTTCACGATCGTCCGGCGGCCGATCTGACACCCCATCCATCGCAAAATAGTATTCGCGAGAATTGTGCCGGCGCAGAATCCCAAAGGCGTCCTGCACCAGACGAAAAAGCAATCCTGCGCAAAGAAATAGGCAAAGTGCCGACCGGACCAGAACGGCGTCGCGCTATTGGACCCCCAATCGCCGACCAGGAGCTTCTTGATTGCGACGCAGGAGAAGACCAGGACAAATCCCGTAAGTAGCAAAGCAATCGCCGCGCCGGCAATCGAGTGTACGCCGAGCCGCAACATAGAAATGAACAGGATCGTGAAAATGAGCCCCTCGGTGATGCGCAGCGTGCCGATGCTGAATAAGTCAAACAGCAAAACCCTGCTCAGGAAGAGCCCAAAATTCGGCAGGTCGTAGGTGTTGTTCTCTGCCCCAACTGACACGCTCGCCAGTTTCACGGGCGGGTTTCCGGCTACCACGACGGGGTTGTCAAGCCGCGACCGCATTTGCCGCCGGAACAGTATGTCGTTGCTCGGCGTGGAGACACCCAAAAGAAAGTTTGCCGGAAACTGCCCGTACTCGGCCACGCAGTTGTTGCCGCAGAAGAAACTCTCGGGCATGTCAAGTTGGCGCAGCGTGTAGTGCTCTGCGCCATAGTCGAGCATGTTTGTGAGGGATGAATTTGACCAGAACACTTGGGAGCCAGCGGTAGCCAGCTCGGGGACAAGATTTATCATGAGGTCGCACTCGGACGCGCCCAACCGCGCGAAGCGCATGCCAGCGAGCGCGCGCAGATATTGCCCGGTAATTGTCCAGGTCCATTGCCGCTGTATGGCGTTCATCGCATCCATTCGGTGTGCAAGGAGGGCGCCCTTGAGCCCGCGCGAGGGATAGAGCCCCGGCGATGCAGCAGTGCAACGGATGAACAGACAACCCAGCGACGAGGTCAAGACGATGCTGGCCCATGCAGCGATGAACGCGTATAGGGTCAGGTCCCAGATGAGTTCCGGTAGTGGTGTGATACTGAAATAGTCACTCGAAAGCTCAGCGTTTCCGGCCGGCGTGTAGGCGCGGGCGGCCCATGCGATCACGGCGATAGGCAGCATGTTGAGGCAGAAGAATAAGAAGATGTGCATGACGACTTTGAGGGTCTCCAGCAGCCAGATCGGATGGGCGTAACGGCAGAAGTCCGCCGTGCGCCTGAGTTCTGTGCAGCGGCCACTTAGACGTGCGGGCGCCCCTTCCCAGATTTCCTGAGAACCAACGTCGCTGAGGATGGGTGTAAACGGAGTAATCCAGGTGCCCCGCCCAATCGCCACGTCATTGGCGACGGCGGCTCGCATCCCAATCTTGCAACCACTCTCGATGCGAATAGGACCGATGTGCAGGCCTTCTCCCGACCACCGTGTTGCTTGGATGTAGGCGCCGCTCTGGATGGCGACATCGTTCTCGATGGAGATCAAGTCCAAAGGACCTAATAGGTGCGCGTCGTGTGCGCATTGAAGGTTGTTGCCAACGGTCGCGCCAAGCTGGCGCAGCGCAAACGCCGTAAGGGGCGCGCTGCGATACATCGCCATCGTCCGGAGTGCCATGTTTTCCATTCGTCCGATGCACCAGATACGCAGATGCATCTTGCTCCACTTGGGGTACACGCCCGGCGTCACATTGTTCCTGTAGATTTCGCCACCCATGGCGAACTTGATCAGCATTACCCATAGCAGGCAGGCGAAGGGCACGATGAGGCCCAGCAGGTAAAGGGCGACGTCGGCGATGATGAATTCTAGCAGGTTGGCGGTCGTGAAGAATGTCGCGACTTGAACGTACGTCAACGCGACCAGGAAACTCACCAAGGCCGGGGAGTAAAACAACATTGCGAAAAGGAGCTGCAGGGTGGTGAAGTATCCAATGGAAAGCACCTCCGCCCGGGCTTCGTTGCGCGCAAGCTCGTTCTTGTCGGATCTCAAAGGAACGGTCTGAGGGACCTTGGAGGCCTCTTGGAGGGCTCGGGGGTGGCTGGCCACCTTTCTTGCAGTGTTGCAGGTAGTAAGCAGCGTTCGGACCGGCACTACCCATCCTGCCGCCTGCAGCTTCTGCGCCAAGCGCGCAATGACAATCGAGTGTCCGCCCGCCTCGATGAATCCATCATCCAATCCCAACGGCTTCTCGAACACAGTCCGGCAGATCGCCAGCACTTCCTCACACTCAGGGGGTATGCTCCTATCGGCGTCAGGCAACTTGATGTCCGCCGGGTGGTCCGCATTTTCTGATAGGTCCCCAGTGACTTGCCTGGCCTCCGGCTTCGTGCTTTTCAGTAGGCGCGACAAGTTGGGCAAGCATTTGCGGTCGATCTTGCCTGAAACGGGCTTCATCACGAATTTTTCAACGAGGAAAATATCCGTCGGCACCGCCGGCGCCGGAAGTTGTTGGGCGAGCGTGCTTGTTACTCGGGCCGCCCACTCAGTTGGTGCTGGGGCGACTCCTGAAATTGGTTCCTGGCAAAGCGAAGGCGCGGCGACGAATGCAACGAGCGTCTCGTTCTGATAGTCTAGGACAGCGGCCTCGATCTCGCTGAATTGACCCTGGAGGATGTCTTCGACAGCCTGCGCCTCGACGCGGTGCCCGCGCACCTTGAGCTGCGCGTCAATTCGGCCGAGGAAGTGAACACGCCGCGCCTGGATGTCGATCTTGCACTTGTCTCCCGTGCGGTAGAGGCGGCCGAATTGAGGATGGGTGATGAACTTCTGGGCGGTCTGCTCCGGTTGGTTGCGATACCCGCGCGCGACGTGCACCCCACCGATGCAGAGTTCGCCAATCTCGCCATGAGGCAGTGGTCGGAGTTGGTCGACTTCGAGGATGACGTAGGTGACGTTGGGAAACGGTGAGCCGATGGTAATGGGCTCTCCCGGCCGCAGACTTTGACGGCTCGTGTCGGTGCTCGCCTCCGTTGGGCCGTAGGTGTTGATGATCTGCCGCCGGCCACGGGTCCACGGCTCCACGAGCGCGCTGGGGAAAGCTTCGCCCGCCGGAACGACATAGCGGCACAACGGATAAGGGAGGTCCAATTCGGGGGTTGGAGTAAGCGTGGTCAGCAGCACCGGTGGACAGAAGAGCACCGTGACCTCGGCGTCGCGCAATACGTGTACGAGCTCCGGGCCGGAACGAATCTGCTCCTTGGTCAGCATGACGACTGCGCAGCCGGACACCCAAGCGCTGTACATCTCCGAGATGCTGCCGTCGTAGCCGAGCGATGAAGTCAGCGAGGTCGCGTCCATGCCAGGCAGCAGATCGAAGTAGTCGGCGTAGCTCAGGGCCAGGTTGACATAACCCGCGTGGGGGCACTCCACCCCCTTGGGCATTCCAGTGGTTCCGCTGGTGTAAAAGATCGTGGCGAGGCGCTGGGTGGGATCATCTAACCAGGGTGGCGGAACTCTTCGCGGTATCCTCTCTGTCAACGTCAAAACGTCAAGCGTCGGCAGGTCGCGAAATTTCTCCTGCCCGCGAGTGAGAATGAGCGCCGGCTGTGCGTCATTGAGCATGTGGGTGATCAGAGCGTCCGGCAACGTGGCATCGAGGAACATCACCGTGCCGCCTGCCTTGAGTATCCCGAGGTGACAAGCGACGATCTGCCAGTTGTCCTGCGACATCACCACCGCCACCACCTGATCGGGGCCGGTGAGAAACGAAGAAATGGCCGCGGCAACGTTTTCCGCGCGCGCGTCGAGTTCGGAGAAGGTCAGCGACTCCCCGGTGTGGGGAATATGCAAGGCGGTGAGATGAGGGAACTTCTGGGCGGAGCGGCTGAAGACCTCCGTAAGCCACTTGACCCCTTTCTGATGCGGCACGTTCACGAAGGGTCGCTCGCCGAACACATCCGTTAGGCTGTACGGGCAGTTGTCCGCCGGCGGGACCTTCTCCGCCGCCCAAAGGTACCGCCGCCACGCCGCATAGGCCAGCGCAAGCAGCATCGCAAAAGTCGCTGTCAAGAAAATGGCTGTCAAATTTATTCCTGTTTGCTAGCGGAGTTTACATCCCTTGCTTCTGCTAAAGCGAACGTCGGCGTTCAAGCGGGTAAGAAGTGTGAGCACGGAAACATCGATCGCATTTAATCGAAGTATCTCTGCAATGTGCCAGCTCGACGAATATCCAAAGTGGTGCAATGAGGGCCACCACCCATCATCTTGGAATGCCGGAACTTCAGGGGGATGACGTCGAGGCCCTCCTTTTCCAAAAGCCTCATCAAGGCTGTCTGATCGCTATCAACCACGACCAAATTCGGGTTGACGCTGAAGGCATTCATGTCAATCCAATCACTGCCGATGCACTTGGACAGATAATCGGCATCATATCTGCCGGTATTTTCCATCGGTGGGCTATAGATGACCTTCCACTGTTTCAGGACCTTGGGCAAAGTATCATTGTTGATGCGAGAGGGATTGCAAAGAAGCAGCCCGGGACGCAATGCCACCAGGGTCGAATCTATATGGCTGCCATAATAAACATCCTTGAGGAAATGAACGCGAAATTTGTCGCCCAAAATCGTCTGCAGCCATCGTCCTCCCAACTCATTGCCAGTTGCGCTAACCAGGTAGATCAAATCCTGGCCCAGACGCAGGACGTTTGCGGCATCAAACGCCGGCTCATCGTTCCGCGGCGTCGGCCTCGTCAGATCGACTCCCTGGAAAAGCGTGTCCAAAAGCATGGGCTTAGGGGCGCTATACCACCTTGCACCAGACTCCATGTACTCCATCAGCAACTTGCGATAGCTGAAAGCTTCCTGAGCGCGACTGCGGATGACATTGGGTGTTTCAATTATTTGATCACCGATGACCATCATGATGTCGCGAGGGCAATAGTTGTAATACCCTTGAGATTCCCAATGTATGGTGGAAAATCCGGCCTCGTGCGGCCATGTTTGCGGGCGTCGTACGGTGACTCCCAGGTCTGTCAAGACTTGGACGAATTTGTTGAGATCCTCCTCCGTCTCCTCAATGATCTTGTTGGGAAAAGGCCCGCGCGGAATTTCTGCCAACGAACGGTCGGGAAATTCTGCGAGCTGGCTGCTCAGGTCTGGCGTGGGAAATCGCGCTTGCAGCGGATTACCTACAATCACCTCCTCCAGCGGATCCCATTCATTGCAACTCCACACTCTCGACATATGCCGGCCATCTCCTCCAGTAATCGGCGGTATCAGAACAAGCTAGCTACCATCTGGCCGAATTGCTGAAGAACTCAGGGAACGCTATTGCTGAATTAGAAGCTATCGCTGTTTTCAGAACGAGGTCGCCTACGGCCAGATCAAGAACTCCGAGCCCAAAGGGCGAAAATATGCGAGTCCTGTCATCGAGAGTGCATTTCTTATTCAGAACATCTACCAGCGTACCCGAGATAAAGTCCCTGTTTCCCATTGCTGTTTCGGTCAGATGGAGCGACGTCCCCGCCTTCAGGCAATGATCTACGTCATCCACGATATTTTGCGACGCGAGTATCACGTTCACGCAGATATCTCGCAGCGATAGGTGGATGACGGTTGGAGCATGCTCGAACAGCCTTTCATTGCCGACATAGGGCTCCGGTGTTGTCGTGGTAAAAAGGATTAGGGACGCGTTGCTGATGACGTCGTCGACGCTGGTTTGAATATCCGCCTTGAACTTGTGTTGGCCGCGAAGCCAGTTGCTGAAGTGCTCAGCCTCTTGGCGCTCTTTATCGTAGAGATGGATCTTGCTGAATTGCCAGCCGCGAAACAAAAGCCATTCAACGGTCGTGCGGGCAATTACCCCAGTTCCGACTATGCCGAGGCTCCCGCCAAAGGGTTTCGGCGAAATATGCTCCGCCGCCAGCGCAGCCGAGGCCGCAGTGCGCGTAGCACTGATCAGCGATGCTTCAATGCAAGCTAGCGGATAACCTGTCGTGGCATCGTTTACGATCAGCACAGCTGAAGCCCGGGCCAAGTTGCCGATCGTGTTCTGCGGGAAGCTCGAGATCCACTTAATGCCGCTCTTTTGGACCGAACCGCCGAGATGCGCCGGTAGCGCGATAATACGAGCATCAGGCTTGTCGGGATATCGGAGGAAGTAGCTGTCTGGATTTATGGAATCGCCCGAAGCGTGAAAATGATATGCCGCCTTTACAGCCTCGAAAACTTGGCTTCGATGGGCCTCAATCACACTCTTAACCGTCGATCCCGGAACGACGTAGAACGTTGGCGCAGCGGCCACGACTTACTCTCCTGGTCAATTCGCAGTGGCATCTTACTTTCAGTGGCAACAACGGCCTCGACCCAGGCGGGATCATAAACAGTGTCCAGGTACTTTTCACCAAGATCGGGGGATATTGCCACGATCATGTCGCCGCGCATGAATTCCGAAGCGAGCCGTTGTACGGCAGCCAGGACCGTTCCAGTGCTTCCGCCGACGAGCAAGTGATAATCTCGAACGAAGGAAAGACAGGCTTCGATCGTTTCTTCTTCGCTCACCGCTACGACATTGTCGGGGTTGGCCAAGTCAGCGAGCTTCGGCCTCACGCTGGTGCCAATACCAGGAATGTTTCGCTTCGCGGGTGCGCCTCCAAAAGTGACTGAGCCGACCGGCTCGACGGCTATAATCTTGACCGCCGGGAATACTTGACGAAGTCGCTCTGAGATTCCGGCAAGGGTTCCAGTGGTGCCAGCGCCGACGAAAACCCAATCGACCTTATCGAACTCACGCGCGATCTCATTTGCCGTGTGCTCGGCATGAACATTTTTGTTGGCGATGTTGGCATATTGATTGAGCCAGATCGCTTTAGGTTCCGATTGCAATATTTGCCGTATTTTCTCTAATCGACTTCCAAGAAATCCTCCGGCGGGATCGCGATCTTTAACTTCGACAACACTCGCCCCATAGAGCTCCATGCCTTTTTTGGTGGAGCGATTGGCGTTTGGATCTGTCACGCAAATGAATTTGTAGCCCTTGATGGCACAAACCAAACTAAGTGCGAGCCCAAGATTTCCGGATGATGATTCAACTATTACGGTTTCGCCGGGATGGGAAACGCCGCGGCGCTCCAAGTCATCGATTAGCCCTATGGCGGTCTTGATCTTGATCGATCCGGTTACATTGAACCCTTCCAACTTTAAGAATACGTCATGCTTTCCAGCAAAGGACCGCAGCCGATAAAATAGATCGGGAAAAATCAAATCTAAGGGGGACTCGACGATCATAGCCGATGCCTTGAGCAGAGTGACTCCTGCTTCCTCCGACTACTTCGCGTGAGTGAGGTGGTATACTTTAGCGATGGTCGGCGGCGCTTCGGCTTCGGTTTCCATCAACGGGCGTTCGGCTTCGGTTTCCATCAACGGGCGCACGCCGCCCCCGCTCGTTCATTGTCCGCGATATTCATCGGTTGTTCATCTCTGTGGCATCGAGGCGGGCGA
>Ga0228598_1000137_pt1 | contig 12449 bp, 10 predicted proteins | sample CZU4metagenome_FD_182726 | JGI IMG/M metagenome (GOLD analysis project Ga0228598, IMG submission 182726) | Spruce rhizosphere microbial communities from Bohemian Forest, Czech Republic - CZU4 | ecosystem: Host-associated > Plants > Roots > Rhizosphere | place: Czech Republic: South Bohemian... | reverse complement strand
CGCGTCGAAACCAAGGTAAGTTTGCGGCGGAGGGTTTTCTACTTTCGCTTGCAGCGGCGTGCTCGTACCTGCCGCACGTGGAAACAGAAGGACCGTGGCGATTACGACGCAGAGGAGAAGAGATTCAGCAAGTGCCGCCCGTCTTCTTCGCGTCTCGCGCACCGCGCACCAGCCGTATGGAATCAAATGCTCAAAAAATTCTTCAGCAAGTCGAATCCCGCGCCGGTCAGCACCGATTCCGGATGGAACTGCACGCCTTCCACGCGCAACTTACGATGCCGAAAACCCATGATCGTCCCATCTTCCGTTTCCGCCGATATTTCCAGCTCACGCGGCAGCGATTTGCGCTCCACAATCAGCGAATGATAACGAGTGGCAATAAACGGCCGCGGCAACCCGTGAAAAATGGTCCGCCCGTCATGCTCGATCTCGCTGGTTTTCCCGTGCATCAACTTCGGCGCGCGAATCACACGCCCGCCAAACGCCGCGCCGATCGCCTGATGCCCCAAACACACGCCCAAAATCGGAATCTTCCCCGCAAATCGCTGGATCAACGGCACGCTAATACCCGCTTCCTTCGGCGTGCACGGCCCCGGCGAAATCACGATGCGCTCCGGCGCCATCTCTGCAATCTCATCCAACGTGATCGCATCGTTGCGGCGCACATCGAGTTGCTGCCCCATCTGGCCAAGGTACTGCGCCAGGTTGTACGTAAACGAATCGTAGTTGTCGAGCAGCAGAATCATGCCGGCTCATATTCTATCGTCTTGACGTTGATTATCGAAGCCGATCGTTCCGACGCCTTCACCGAAGAGCCAGATTATTTGGATGCAGTACCGGCCTTAACGACTAACGCAGGCAGTCCCTGCGCCTGCAGCGCGCATAGCGATTCCGTCCAGGATTGCACGAAGCGGCCAGTCGCCCATTCGGCCATCACGATCTTGGTCGCTGGCAGGTCCAGAAGTTTCGCGCCGAGTTTGTTTCCAGAAAAATCGTACAACGCAACGGCGACGGTTTGACCCTCTTCGGAAACAGGATCTCCCTTCGTGGACTGAATAGCCAGCAGCACGGACGCTCCGGGCGCGACATACGCGTCTGAAATTCCTGGCAACTGTTTTTGAAGCGGGGCCCACGGGATCGGAATCGGCACAGCATGAGTGAGCGTACGCGGCACTACAACCTTGGGATCGCCTGACGCCGCACACACGCGACCGACTTGCGCGAAAGCGCGCACGCGCCATTCGCCGTGAACGTGTTTTAGCGACCAGCCCGTTTGCTGCTTGTCCTCGTCCGGGTCGTCTGCAATGCAGGAATCTCCCTCGGGCTGGCCGCCGGAAACGGCGCGGATCCATGCACGATGTCCGGCAGCGCCGAAAACAACATTGAAAGGAATCTCCTGCTGCGCCGGCCCGACGAAGGGAAATGGATCGTCCGGGCTTTGCACCCAGATCTCCTTGTAATCATTGCCGCCTTGCGGCTCGCAGATTTCCGATACGCCCTGAAAATACGAAACGGAAACCAGGTCAGGAAGGACGCTCTCGAACCAGCGATTGGCCCAGCCGCATTCCGACGGCGCATTTGGATTTGGCGGATGTTCGCTATCGGGCGCAGGCACGAACTCAGGATTGTAGGAATCGTCGAAGAGGCGCTTCGCCGTCTGCGCATCGCACGCCGGGAATTCCAACTCAACGACGGGCGCCTGGCCGACCGGGACAGCGAAAGGAATATCTGCGGTGCTGATGTTGCCGTGGTCGTTCCAGTCGCCTTGTGCCGCCGGTGTAAGCCGGCAAGTATGTTCGATGCCCATTCGCCAGAAACCGGATTTGCGCGGGACGATGATGTCGGGCAGCGTGGCGGCGATGCGCGCGCCCGAAGCGTCGCGGACGATCCACAGAGTCTCGTAGCGCACCATGGATACGTCACCGAATGCATCTCGATTGCGCTCGTGGGCAACGCGAGCCAGCAAGAGCCCGACGCGAGGAGCGACCGGAGATGGAGCAGAGGGCTGCTGCGCGCGCACCACTGGGAAAGCGAGAAGCGAAGTCAGGAAGTAACCGACGAGCACTTTTCGCGTGAGCATAACGGATCCTAACGTAGGAGGGGCAGCGAGAATCCTGAAGATGCGTGCGATATGGCCAATCAGTACAGCAACATCGGTGGACGCCGCCGTTGCGCTTCACTCGCTGCGGCCGCCGTTCCGTCCGCGATGTGCGATTTCCAGGGCGGTCACCAGGGCGCGTGCTTTGTTCACCGTTTCCTGATATTCGCGCTCCGGCACGGAATCCGCCACCACGCCGCCGCCCGCTTGAATATAAGCGCGACCGTCCTTAGCCACCATCGTGCGCAGTGCAATGCAAGAGTCAATGTTCCCGGAAAAATCCAGGTACATCACGGCGCCGGCGTAAATGCCGCGCCGCGTGGGTTCCAGCGAGTCGATGATCTGCATCGCGCGAATTTTAGGCGCTCCCGAAAGAGTGCCCGCGGGAAAACAAGCCATGAGCGCATCAAAACAATCCACGTCCGCGCGCAATTGCCCGCGCAGACTGGACACCAGATGCATCACATGGGAATAGCGTTCGACGAACATCAGACGCTCGACCTTCACCGAGCCGTACTCGCAAACTCTGCCCAGATCGTTGCGGCCCAAATCCACCAGCATGATGTGTTCGGCGCGCTCCTTCGGATCCGCGAGCAGTTTCGCTTCGAGCGCGCGGTCTTCCGCTTCGTTGCGTCCGCGCGGCACCGTCCCGGCTATCGGACGATAGGAAACGTTGCGCCCCTGCACTTTCACTAGCATTTCCGGCGAGCTGCCCACCACCGCAAGCTCATCCAGCTTCAAATAATAAAGATACGGTGAAGGATTCACCACGCGCAGCGCGCGATAAATTTCGAACGGATCGGCGCCGGTGCGCGCGGAAAATCGCTGGCTGGGGACCACCTGAAAAATGTCGCCCGCGCGAATGTAGCTCTTGGCTTTGCGCACCGCGGCCATGTATTGCGCTTTCGTGAAATTCGATTCCACGCGCAACGGTCCGCCCCGTCGTGCGCGGCGCTGCCGCGGCAGCGGGCTTTCCAGTTTGCGGCGCGTACGGCGAATTTCGCGCACGGCGGCGTTGTACTTTGCGCGCAAACTTCCCGTGGCTTCCGTAAAAACATTGCGAATCACCCATACGCGGTGCCGCACGTGATCGAACGCCACCAGGCCCAAGTAGAACATCATCACGCTATCGTCCAGATTCAGATCGTCGCGCCCGCTTGCCGGAATCTTTTCGAGCAAGCGCACCATGTCGTACGCGAAATACCCGATCGCTCCGCCAATCAGCGGCGGAAGGCCCGGCACGCGCACCGGCTTATACCGCTCGGTGAGCTGCCGCAGATACTCAATGGGGTTGGCCTTGAAATCCTTGCGCTTGCCGCCCGTTTCCAGGCTGCATTTCCGCCCGCGCGAACGAAAAACTTCCTGCGGATTCGCGCCGGCGAACGTGTAACGCGCAATATTCTCGCCGCCTTCCACGCTCTCCAGCAGAAACGAATATTTCGCGTTGTGCGCCAGGCGCAAATGCGCACCCACCGGCGTCAACAAATCGGCCGTGAACGTCTCGTAGACTGGAACCAGGTTTCCCTGGCGCGCCAGTGTCGTGAATGTCTTGAAATCCGGCTGAATCATCGGCTAACCATTTTCTCTTCGCGCGTCAGAGCGCGCAAGACGGCGCGGCGCATCGCTTCCACCGGCGCGCGCTCGCCCGTCCATATTTCCCATTGCGCCGTTCCCTGCGCGACAAACATCTCGACGCCAGAAACCGTTTCGATGCCGCGCAGCGCCGCGAGTTGCATCAGCCTGGTCACGCGCGGCCGGTAAATCAGATCGAAGACCAGCCTACAATTTAATTCGCGGGCGCCTAGCGGAGAGCGGCCCGCGGCGGGATGCATCCCCACGGGCGTCGTGTTGACGATCGCGTCAAAAAATTCTCCCCGCAGCCGCGGACGCTCCACCACCTCGCCGTCCACCGCGCGTGCCAGCGCCTTCGCCGCCTGCGCGCGCCGCGCGCAAACACAAACCGAAGCTCCCGATTCCGCCAGCGCAAACGCCACCGCGCGCGCCGCGCCTCCCGCGCCGAATATCAAAGCCCGGCTGCCGCGCAACGGGTTGCGACGCTCGAGCGCCCGCAGTACGCCCACGTAATCCGTGTTGTAGCCGTACAATTTTCCGTCGCCGCGCACCACCACGGTATTTACAGCCCCGATCGCTGCCGCCATCGGATCGCAATCGTCCAGGTGCCGCAGAATCGCCTGCTTGTGCGGCAGCGTCACGCTGAACCCCGCGATTCCCAGCGGCTCGACGCTGCCAAGAAAATCCCGCAGATCGCGCACCAGAAACGGCAGAAACACGGCGTCCATCCGGCGCATCTGAAATCCTGCGTTCTGCAGCACCGGTGACAACGAATGGCCGATAGGATTGCCAATCACTCCATACACGCGCGTCTTGCGGCGCAATTTGTCCGCGCGATACAATCCTTTCATTTCATGCAATGTCACTTGGCCGGGAGCGGTCGCGTTCTCCACCGGCGCATAGGCAAGAGCGCTACCCTCGCGCAGCGCCAACACTCGCGCCGCCATTGCCGCATCTCCCATCGGCACGGCAATCACGTTTCGTCGCCCGCGCGCCAGGCGCAGCACCTCCACACTGCGCGCCAGTGAGTCGCATTGTGCCGCAATCTTGATCGCGTCAGGTTTGCCGCGGCCCAATTCAGCTATAACGCGTCGCAAATTTTTGGGCGAGCGCCGGAAAAAATGCGCTGACGCCATTCGCCGCCCTTCGCCGAGCAGCACGTCCAGCAATTCCGGCGGACACTGCGCAGAACTTTCGATCTCCAAATCGTACCAGTCGCATCCCGAGCGCAAAGCCGAAGCCAGATGCACGAGCTGCTGCGCAATCGTGCCGCGAAATTTCCCGCCCGCCACGCGCCGCCGACAAGTTGCGATCAACGTCGCGCGCGGGCGCTTTTTTGCAAGCTGTGCCAGAAACCGGTCCATTGCGTCGTCCGCCGAAAGCCAGTCCAGCCGCAATTCCACGGTCCGTGTAGCCCGCAGCGCCCGCGCAAGCTGCTTCCACATCCCAAGTGCGTCCGCGGCAGCCACCACCGCGCAGATTCTGTCTTTGTCGATCATCAAGAATGTCTTGGATTGGGCCGTATTCGGATCACTGACGCGGGCCTCTGTTCTCGTGAATTCTGAGGCACCCTGTCCTATCGTACAGGTACTACAGGGCTTGTACCATGTGGTGCACAATGTGTAAAGCGGCTCGGACCATTGTCTTGACGGGTTCCAGTACGTCCATTACAGTCCGTACATCGGGCTAATTGTGGGCCAGCGCCTGTTCTGTGGCGCGCGATTTTCAAAGGAGCATGCATTATGCGTGGGAAAATTGTCCTTGCCAGTCTGATTTTGAGCCTCTCGGGCGTTGCCGCTTCGGCGCAAAACCCCGTCGCTTCCGCCCCTATCTATAAGGACATCTATTGCTCTGGGACCATCACCAACGAGTCCATCCCCCAAGATTCCTACGTGATCACGGGCGAGGGCTCCAACTACAAGATTACCTTCCAGGACGGCGACTATGTGTACCTCAACAAAGGTGCCAGCCAGGGGGTGAAGGTCGGCGATGAGTTCTCGGTGATCCGTCCGGTGGTTGACCCCACGGAAGTGGAATGGTCCAAGTGGCAGTTCGCGATCATCCGCAAGCTGGGTACTTGGTGGGAGGACGAGGGGCGCGTGCGCGTAGTTGTCGCACAGCCCGACACCTCTGTCGCACAAGTCGAACACTCCTGCAATTACGTCCAGCGCGGCGACGTCATCCTGCCGTTCCATGAGCGCCCCACACCGCCTCTGAAATCCGAAGCCAATTTCGACCGCTTCGCGCCTTTCAGCGGCAAAGCCACCGCAATGGTGATGATCGGCAAAGCGTTTCAAGTGGAATTGGGCACCAACGACGTATTCTTCGTGAACCTCGGCAGCCAGCAGGGCGTCCGCGTGGGCGACTATTTCCGCATCTTCCGCTACACCGGCACCGAGCACGAGGTCGCGTACGAAACCAAGCGCGCCGCATTCGACAACGACAAGGAAGCCACGGTGTATGGCCGCATTTACGGATTCGGCAGCGTTCCGGCCAAGTGGAAGTGGGACAACACTCCGCGCGAAGTCATCGGCGAGGGCATCGTGCTCAGGACCGGTACCAATTCCGCGACGGTCTTGACCACCTTCAGCTTGCGCGAGTTCTTCGTCGGCGATTACGTCGAGCTCGAGTAAGCGGCTGCCCGCGCACTACGCTGCTTCCGAGCGCTGCATCAGCCAGACTGCGCTTTGTGCGGCGGTAAAGCCGCTTCGCTGAACACCTCGGCGGTAAACGCCTGCACACGCGTCCCTGGATCCTTCCAGGCATCGCGCTCCCAGCCGGCCTTCACGCACGTCTCTTCCAGGAAGCGTTGCGCGCCCCAGTTGAACTGACGGGCTACTTGCGGCAGCAGCACGCCGCGCTGTCTGCCTTGGCTGACGACCAAGCCATGCTTGCCTGCTACGATCGCGTCTAGCGTTACATCCTCGAGCGCGGACATCACGGAAACCTCGATATCGATCTCACTCAGTTCCGCCAGCCCCACAGGCTCGAACCGCGAATCCTCCAAAGCAGCGGCCCGCGCGCAGTGCGCAACTACCGCGGCTAGCGAGTCGCGTCCGGGAAGCTGGCCTACGCAGCCGCGCAGGCGACTGCGGCGATGGAGCGTTACGAACGCGCCTGCTGGTTGTTGCAAATATTCTTCCGCGGGAAAATTCGGCAAGGGAGGTTTCCCTGCGACAGCGAGAGTGAGGGCGCTCCGGGCGATCTGCAGGAGCAACTGCTTCTCGCGTTCAGCGAGTGAGGACATCCTGCGGCTTTTCTTCCGGCTTCACGAGCAGCGCGCCCTGGCGGCGCTGCTGCACGCGGAAATTAATTTGCGTCCAGAACATCTGGAAGTAATGCCCTGCCGACGCCACCGCGCTGACCACCACCATCCACAGCAGCACGGTGCCCACCAGTTTGAGGGCCGGATGATTCGCGGTGAGAATCACCGTGCATCCCGCGAGCACCTGCAAAATCATTTTCACTTTGCCCAGCGGCGACGCAGGAATGATCAACCCTTCCACGGAGGCGATCTCGCGCAGGCCCATCACCATGAATTCGCGTCCGATGATGATCACCACCATCCAGGCCTGCATCAATCCCATTTCCACCAGGGAAATAAACGCGGCGGAAATCAGCAGCTTGTCCGCGATGGGATCCAGCAGAATTCCCAGCGTGGTGATTTCCTTGCGCGAACGCGCCAGGTAGCCGTCCATCACATCGGTGGCCGCGGCCGCCAGCAAAATCAGCACACCCAGCACTTCGAAATGGACAGGCAATCCCCAGAAATCAAAATTGGGCTGGCGGGTAAGCAGCACAACGACCAGCAGCGGAACGAAAAAGATTCGCAGGGTCGTCAAGCTGTTAGGCAGATTCATGAAGTCCCCGGAAAAACCCTCGGCTCGCGGGCCAACGAGCATTCCAAAGGTCGTTTCACTATAGTCCGGCAGTTCGGGGGAGTCAACGGCGGCGGAGAAATGGGTGAGGAAAAGTGCGCGGTTGCGGTAACTACGTACTGTTGCCTAGAAAGGCAAATCCCTACGCCAGTAACGTTTAGAGAACATGCCGCCCCAGACCTGTGCATATTCCACAAGAGAGTAACAATTACTGCGTAGCGGAAAATCCTGGCGCGGTTGGCGCTCACTATTGCTGTAAGTGGCTTGTTTGCAGCGCGATACAAGCCGAGTACCAGCCTATGGGATTCAAAATGTTGATTCTGTTGGGCTTTTTCACCGTGCAGGGGGGCCTCTTTATCCACAGTGATATCCACAGGAGCATTGTGAATCGTGTGGATTACTCGGTGCAAATCGCCGCGAATCGAACCGTAGCGCCGGCGTCTCGCCGGCTCAGTTACCGTAGCCGTTGCCTTTGTGAATCGCCCAACAGGGCGATTCATCCTGAGAACCGACAGTGTCGGTTCGAACGGTTGGTGCCAGCGCGCGAGGCAGGAATTCCACGGGACGGTTGTCGCGTCGCTACATCCAAACCCGCCCCCTTGCCTGCGGCGAGAGTGCGGCACCCGACAATTCAAAGGCGTTCATCTGGGTGGTGTGGAAGGGTGTGCTACCCGCCCGCTAACATGGCCAAGCACCAACTAAGAAGGAATCAGAAATTCTGAGTTGAGAGTTGAGAGTTGAGCGTCGAGAGTTCAGAGTTAAAAGGCAAAAGTTAAGACTGGTTTGTTGCGCGGTGTGACCCGCTGGAGTGGCGCGCGGCGCTGGAAATCTCGTGCGCGGCGTACAGTGAAAGGGCGTGCGTTATAAGGTAATCTGAACGTCCACAAAGCGGAAACCAAGCAGGTGCGAGGGGCGTCTGACCAAGCACATGAAACGCAGCCGGTCACGATCGGGCGCAGCGGGCATTTGCCGCCTGGGCTCGCCGGCGGGATACTGACGATGGCGCCCGTACTCCTGTGGCTGGTGATGGTTCTTTGCCTGCTGATTACGGCGGTGAAGTACCTGATGGGCGTGATCCTGAAAGTATCGTTTCCCAGCACGAAAATCAAGAAAGACTACAGCTACGAGCCGAGCGTAAGCGTCTTGATGCCTTGCTTCAACGAAGGGAAAACCGTTTACGAGACGATCGAAAGCATCAGCAAGAGCAATTACCCGAGCGAGAAATTCGAAGTGATCGCGCAGGATGACTGTTCGGTGGACGACAGCTACGAGTGGATACTGAAAGCGCAGCGGGATTTCACGAACATTCGAATCGCGGCGGGCCGCAACGCGGTGAACAGCGGAAAAGCACGCAGCGTTTGCAACGCCATGCAGCACTCCAGCGCGGAAGTGATCATTTCCATTGATTCGGACTGCATCTTTCACCCGGAGGCGATCCGCGAACTGACGGCCTGTTTCGCCGAGCCGCAGATCGGTTCGGTGGGAGGGCGAGTGGGCGTGCGCAATCCGAACGACGGGGTGATCACGGCGATTCAGGCGATCCTGTATTATTCGGCTTTTCAACTTTACAAGCTGCCGGAAAATTGGACGCGCAGCGTGTGCTGCATCAGCGGGTGCTTGTTCGCCATCCGGCGGGAACTGCTGATGGAAATCGAACCGGCGATCCGCGCGCGGAACTGGTTTGGCATTCCGGTGAACCAAGGCGAGGACCGGTTCCTGACGCACCAGACTCTGCTGCGCGGGTACGGAACGTATATCGATAACGACGCGCTGTGCTGGACGACCGTGCCGAACACGCTTTCGGTGCTTTTCAAGCAACAGCTGCGCTGGCGGCGGAGCATCGTGCGGGACTTTTTCTTTACGCTGAAAACGCTGCCGCAGCATGTGTGGAAATTGCATCCGAACACCGTGCTGACGCTGGTGCTCACGCCCCTGGGAGCGATTGTGGCGCTGCTGGTGGTGGTGACGATGCTGACGGCGGATCCGCTTTCGTGGGCCGGGCCCGTCCCGCTGATCACCGCGCTGGGAGTGGGAGCGGTGTTGAGTTGGGTGATCAAAAAATACAGCGCGAAAGAGACGCTGGCGCATCCGCTGGCTTTTGGCGCGTACGTAGCGTGGTCACTGGTCAGCAGCTTGCTGCTGACGCCGCTTGCCCTGTGCACGATGGATTCGGCAGACTGGGGCACGCGGACGAAACAAGAACCCGAGGTGCCTCTTGGCGATGCCACCAGTTAAGGTTACGGCGCAAGTGACGGATGCGAAGAAATGGCCGTCGTTGCAATCGCTGCAATATAAATTGGTGCTGACGCTGTACCGCGTGTTCGCCGTGGTGATCCTGTACGCCGTGCTCGCGGGAATTCTGGCCTATGCGTTCGTGATGGGCTTCTATGCGATTAACACGTCGTGGGCCGCGCCGATCATTCTTTCCGCGGTGGATGAAAAGAGCCTGGACTTCCGCGAGAAGCTGGTCACCAGTCAGCAGACGATCGAAGATCTGAAGGTGGATTCCGCGAAATTGCAAAGCGGCATTGAGGAAATGACGAAGCACCGCGCGGCACTGTTGGCGCTGGAACCGGAACTGCAAACAGCTATCGCGCGGGAGCAGAAACACAACCTGGCCACTGGACCCGAACTTGCGGCGCTCGACAAGCAGAAACAAACCGACAACGTGAAAACACAAGCGGTGCTGGCGCAATTGAACGAGGTCGAAGCGAACATCCAAAAAGACCTGGCCGCGGGGCTGATCACCAAAGGCGACGCGGCGACGCAGCTCGCGGCGCTAAATCAGGCGCAAGGAGCCGCAACCGACAGCAAGATTGCGGAAGTTTTGCTCACCGACAGCGTGCTGGACAAGACCACGAACGGAACGAGCTCGCTTGATGTCCTGGAAAAGCAAGCGGAGTTGCGCTCCGAGGCGGCCCAGCTGGACGTCGCAATCAATGTGTCGCAAAAACAACTGCAGGAAGAGACGCGCCAGATCGACCGCCTGAAACAAGCGATCAGCACCGCGAAACAGAGTCCTTACTACTTGAACGCGGCGGGTGGACAGCGGTTGTACTTCGCATTCGTGCCGTATGACAACCAGGCCGCCGCCGTGGCCGGCGCTGCGATCTACGATTGCTTTCTTAACATGATCGGCTGCCGGAAAGTAGGCAGCGTGAATCAGATTTTTCCCGGCGAAGAAGACGCCATCCATCCGATCTTCAAGACCGCGATTCGTGGTTACCTGATCCAGATGAACCTGGCGAGCTCCGAATCGGCGAAATCGAAAACGGTGTTTCTGGGCCGCAAGCCGCTGATTTTCTGAGGAGAACACGAATGTTCCTGATCAAGTGGTATCTCGTGGCCGGCGTAGCCTTGCTCGTTCCGGCCACACTCACGGCACAAAGCGCGGTGCCGAGTTTGATGCAGAGCGCCGGACCAAGCGGCACCTCCGCGGTGGACGATATGTCCAGCGCGAACGCGGACGAGCGGGCCTACTGCACCTACGTGACGGAGCAGGCGCTTGCGCAGCGCGACTTTCTGCGGACTCCGACCGCCACTGCCGGAATCACGCAGCCGGACAATGGGTTGCCCATGCAATTCGTCGGCGGCGCGACCCTGGGACTATCCGACCTAAGAAAAGCCAGCCTGACCGTTGATGTCGCGCGCAAGAATTGCGCACTCTACCGAAGGACGACCGATACCCAGCAGGATATCCAGTACGCGCTGCCCAGCTTGGAACAGGAGGCCCTGCACAATAGGCTCACGCTGATCGATAACGCCACGAAATCACTCGCGTCGTTGATGGATAGGACTTCCAAAATGCTCGAAGCGCAAAACGCCACTCGTCTGATGCTCTTTTCGCTTCAGACCACACAAATCAAATTGAACGGCGATCGCGCAGACACGCAGTCCAAAATCTCGGCGATTTATATTCCACCGCTGCGCAACCGCCCGCTGAAAGCACTGGTCGCGGAAAAGCAGACCGGCGAAGCTGATGAACAAAAATCGCTTGCCAAGCTTAGCCGGCAAAACAATTGGGACGTGGCGCTCACGGTCGGCCTGCATCAACAGTTGAATCCGCTGGCCCACGGAGTGCAGCCCTACGGGGAAGTAGCGGTCAACTACAATCTCGCCAGCCACGCGGTCAACAAGCATCTGGATCGCAGCGTCGAAGCACACGACGCCTGGAAAAACGTTCAGGAAAGCGACGTGGTCCGCAGCATGGCCGAGCTTCGCCAGCAAATGGAGGCCAGCATTTCGGCGCAGCAGTCGAAGCTCAGGTCCCTGCAGGAGGAAAGCGCGGAGATCGACAAAAATCTACAGCTGATCGGCGAGCCGGACACCTCGGCAGCGCTCGACTTCCACAACCAACTCGCCGCCGCGCACCTGCTGCTGGACGTAGAATCCGGCGACGCCACCTTTCGATTGGCCCGCCTGCAGGAATATCTCGCGAAGAATTTCTGATTCCTTCTTAGTTGGTGCTTGGCCGTGTTAGCGGGCGGGTGGCACAGCCTTCCACACCACCCAAATGAACGCCTTTGAATTGCCGGGTGCCGCACTCTCGCCGCAGGCGAGGATGCGGGTTTAGACGCTACTCAATCCACCACCACAGCTAAGCGCCGCTATCCAATCCGTGCCGGCTAGTCAACTCTAGTCGTGCGCTGCCGCCGTCCACACGCACAGCTCTGTCTTCCTTTCGTCTTCTTGTCCATCTCCGCACTTCTACGAATAGCGCCGAAAATCCGATTGTGTTAGCGTGAGTCGGGGCAGTATTGAAGGCTCCAAAGGAGGCGACGTGCTTGAGCCCGCCCGAACTGGGAACTCCACCCTCCCCGCGCGCTTCCTCCTCACCCCCAATCAATCGCTAGCGAAACATAATCGAAAGCCATCGCAAATCATTGAAAACAATCGCCAGC
>Ga0228598_1000136_pt1 | contig 12464 bp, 10 predicted proteins | sample CZU4metagenome_FD_182726 | JGI IMG/M metagenome (GOLD analysis project Ga0228598, IMG submission 182726) | Spruce rhizosphere microbial communities from Bohemian Forest, Czech Republic - CZU4 | ecosystem: Host-associated > Plants > Roots > Rhizosphere | place: Czech Republic: South Bohemian... | reverse complement strand
CGACGATGCAACCTACGCGGCGCTCGACCTCGGCACCAACAATTGCCGGCTCCTCATCGCACGCCCGACCGCCAGCGGGTTTCGCGTCGTCGACGCGTTTTCCCGCATCATTCGCCTCGGCGAAGGCGTTGCCGCTTCGCGGCGGATCAGCGAGGCGGCGATTGCGCGCGCGGTCGAGGCGCTGCTGGTCTGCCGGGACAAGATGCGCGCGCGCGGCGTGATGCGCGCCCGGCTCATCGCGACGGCGGCGTGCCGCGCGGCCGAGAACGCCGAGGCATTCCGCGCCCGCGTCGCCGACGAGGCCGGCGTCGAGCTTGAAATCGTCGATTCAGCGACCGAAGCGCGACTGGCGGCGGCCGGTTGCACCGAGCTGTTGGATCCGGCCGCTGGCGGCGTCATCCTGTTCGATATCGGCGGCGGCTCTTCCGAGCTGGTGCGGCTCGGCCGGCCGAACGGCGCTGGCCGCGGACCGCCTGAGGCGGAGATCGTCGGCTGGGCCTCGCTGCCAGTCGGCGTCGTCACGCTCGCCGAACGTTACGGCGGCACCGCGGTGCCGCGCGACGTCTATGACGCGATGGTGGACGAGGTCGCCGCGTCCGTGGAGAAGTTCGCTGTCGCGCACCGCGCCGACCTCGCCGATTTTCACATGCTCGGTACGTCCGGCACGGTCACGACGATCGCCGGCGTGTTCCTGCGGCTCAAGCGCTATGACCGCCGGCGCGTCGACGGCTGCTGGTTGTCCGACGGCGAAGTGTCACGAGTCGTGGCCGAGCTCATGGCCATGAGCTTCGACGAGCGTGCGGCCAATCCCTGCATCGGCGCCGAGCGCGCCGACCTGGTGCTCGCCGGCTGCGCCATCCTCGACGCCATCCGCCGCGCCTTCCCCTGCGAACGCCTGCGCGTTGCCGATCGCGGCCTGCGCGAGGGCATGCTCGTCGAGATGATGCGCGCTGACGGCGTGTGGGGCCAGGCCTGACCGGCCATGGCGCGCCTTAAGGGCGAGAAACGCCGCACGCCGTCCTCGCGCGCCTGGCTCGAACGCCAGATCAGCGACCCTTACGTGGCGCGCGCGAAGCGCGAGGGATTTCGCTCCCGCGCCGCGTATAAGCTCGCCGAGATCGACGACAAATACCGCTTGCTGAGGCCGGGCGCGCATGTCGTCGATCTCGGCGCGGCGCCCGGCGGCTGGAGCGAAATCGCGGCGCGACGCATCGGTGCGCGCGGACGCGTCATCGCGATCGATATTCTCGAGATGAAACCCGTTGCCGGCGTTGAGTTCCTGCAACTCGATTTCCTCGACGAAACCGCGCCGGCCCGGCTCAAGGCCATGCTGGACGGCAAGGCCGACGTCGTCCTCTCCGACATGGCGGCCAACGCCACCGGCCATCGGCAGACCGACCATCTGCGCATCATGGCGCTTGCCGACGCGGCGGCCCATTTCGCGCGCGAGGTCCTGTCGAAAGGCGGGAGCTTCCTGTGCAAGGTGCTGCAAGGGGGAACCGAAGCGGCGCTGCTCGCCGCGCTCAAGCAGGACTTCGCCAGCGTGAAGCATGTCAAGCCGCCGGCGAGCCGCAGCGATTCGGCGGAGCTTTATCTGCTCGCCCGCGGCTTTCGCGGCGGTGCATCAGCGACGACGTAGCGACAGAAGGAGAGAACGGAACGGCGCTGTGCGCACCCTTGCAGCGTGCGCGTGATTGGCCTGCTGCGGGTCGCTTCGCCCTCGATCACTGAACGCTACGAGGCGTGTTCGCCGCAGGGGGGTGCACGCTGCCGCGCCCGGAAAGCTCGGCGCCCGCATAGGGCGGAAGGCGCCTGAAGATAAAGCAAGAGGCAGCGGTCAGCGCGCCAATCACCAGGAATGCCGGCGGGAAGTCGGCGGCGCTCATCGCTTCGGCATGCTTGAGCCGCAGGGTGATCTCGACGATGAGCGCGCCGACGGCGACGCCGGTCGAGAGCGCCAGTTGCTGGACCACGGAGACGATCGTGGTCGCACGGCTCATCAGGGGTGGCTCGATCTCGGCATAGGCGAGGGTGTTGACGCTGGTGAATTGCAGCGAACGAAAGAAACCGCCGGTCAGCAGGATAGCGACCATGGCCGGAAACGGCATACCGGGCACGAAGCTCGCGCAGGCGGCAAGAAACGCGCCGCTGATGATGCTGTTGTAGACGAGAACCGGGCGATAGCCGAAGCGCCGGAGCACGCGCGCGACCGCCGCCTTCATGAACATCGAACCGAGCGCGCTGGTGAAGGTGATAAGGCCTGACTCGAACGGCGTGAGGTTGAACCCGATCTGCAGCAGCAGCGGCAGCAGGAAGGGCAGGGCGCCGATGCCGAGCCTGAACAGGAAGCCACCGAAAATGCTGGCGCGGAAGCTCGCAAACTTGAACAGATTGAGATCGAGGATCGGCGCCGCGGCGCGCCGGGCATGAAAGAAGTAGGCGACGCTCGACGCGGCGCCGACGCCAAGGAGCATCGCGACCACGCCGCTCGGCAAAAAGGTGAGCCCCATGACCGAAAGGCCGAAGGCAAGTCCGCCGATGCCGAGGCCGGAAAGGACGAAACCGACGAAGTCGAAACGGCCCGGCCGTTCGGCGCGGACATCCGGAATGTAGCGTGTCGCCATGATCAGACCGGCGAGGCCGATCGGCACATTGATGATGAAAATCCAGTGCCACGACGCGTAGGTGGTGATGAAGCCGCCGAGCGGCGGCCCGCAGATCGGGCCGATCAGCGCCGGTATGGTCACCAGCGCCATGGCATTAACGAGCAGCGTCTTGTCGATGCTGCGCACGAGGATGAGGCGGCCGACCGGCGTCATCATCGCCCCGCCCATGCCTTGGACGACCCGCGCCAGCACGAATTCCTCGAGCGAGCGCGACAGCGCACAGCCGATCGAGCCGAGGACGAACACGCCGATGGCGAGGCGGAAGACGTGGCGCGCGCCAAAGCGGTCGGCGGTCCACCCGCTCGCCGGGATGCAGATGGCGAGCGCGAGGAGGTAGGAGGTGACGGCGAGCTTGAGCGCCAGCGGGTTGGTGCCGAACGACCGCGCGATCGCCGGCAGCGAAGTCGAGATCACGGTCGAGTCCATGTTCTCCATGAACAGCGCGACCGCGACGATGAGCGGGACGACGCGGTCGTACGACCTCGGCGGCTGCGGCATGTGCGGCTAGCGGCTGGCGGCAGGACCGGCTTTGAGTCGCCGCAAGCCTTCGGCGGGCTGCTGGAACGTGGGGTCGAGCTCGACCGCCTTGCGGAAGTCGGCGATGGCGCCGGCGGTATCCGCGAGCCGCTCGCGGATCAAGCCGCGCGTGGAAAAAGCGCTTGCCGAACGACCATTTAGGGCGATGGCGCGGTCGGCGTCTGCCAGGGCTTCGGTGGTGTTGCCGGCCAGATAGCGCGCCCAGGCGCGATTGTAGAAGGCGAGCGCGGTCTGCGGCGCGAGCTCGATGGCACGCGTGTAGTCGGCGACCGCGCCGCTGAGATCGAGCCGCTCGCGCCGGGCATTGCCGCGGTTGACGTAAGCGTCGGCGGCGCGGGGATCGAGCTTGATGGCTTGCTCGAAATCCGCCACGGCGCGCTCATTGTCGTTCTTGGCCTGCCAGGCGCTGCCGCGATTGTTGTACGCGGCGGCGGTCGGATTGAGCTTGATCGCCTGGTCGTAGTCGGCGATCGCGCGATCGAGGTCGCCCTTGCGCCGCCAGGCGATGCCGCGATTGTAGAACGCCGAGGCGTAGCTCGGGTCGATGCTCAAGGCGTCGTTGTAGTCGGCGATGGCGCGGTCGGCGTCGCCCTTGTCGTCGAAGGCGTTGCCGCGATTGTTGAAAGCGACGGAAAATCGCGGATTGAGCTTGATCGCCTGGTCGTAGTCGGCGATGGCGCGATCGAAGTCGCGCTTCTGATAATAGGCATAGCCGCGCTCGTTGTAGGCGCCGGCATGCTGCGGATTGAGCTTCAACGCTTCGCTGAGATCGGCGATGGCGTGGTCGAGGTCGCCGTCGCGCCGGTAGGCGATGCCGCGATCATAGTAGATGCGGGCGTTCCTGGGGGCGAGGCGGACCGCCTCGTTGTAATCGGCGATCGCAGCATTGCGCTCGCCCTTGTCGTCATGGGCGTTGCCGCGATTGTTGTAGGCCTCGGCGTTGGCCGGATCAAAGCGAATGGCGGCATCGAAATCGGCGATGGCGCGGTCGTAGTCCCGTTTCTGGTAAGAAACGAGGCCGCGATTGTCGTAGGCGAGTCCGAACTGGGGTGAAAGCTTGATGGCGTGATCGAAATCGTCGACGGCGCGGGCGAGATCCCCTTTGGCGCGCCAGGCGTCGCCGCGGTTGTTGTAGGCGGCAGCCAGGCCGGGATCGAGGCGCAGCGCCAAATTGTAGTCGGCGACGGCGCGGTCAGAGTCGCCCTTCTCGAACCAGACGATGCCGCGATTGTTGAACGCGGCGGCGTTCTTCGGGTCGAGCTTGATCGCCTGGTCGTAGTCGGCAATCGCCTGATCGAGGTCGCCCTTGCGCCGGAACGCCAGCCCGCGATTGAAATACGCGGCGGCGTAAGTGGCGGACAGCCGGATCGCCTCGTTGTAGTCGGCGATGGCGCGGTCAAACTCGCCTTTGCCGTCGAGCGCATTGCCCCGCGTCATGAACACGCCGGCGTCGGTCGCGTCGAGCTTGATCGCCGCGTCGAGGTCGGCGATGGCGCCGTCGAGATCGCGCTGGGCGAGCCGCACGCTGCCGCGGTCGGCATAGGCGCGGGCGTAAGACGCGTTGAGGCCGATCGCCTCGGTGAAGTCATCGAGAGCGCGCGCGGCGTCGCCCTTGGCGCGCATCGCCAGTCCCCGGTCGTGGTGTAGGATGGCGAGATTGGCTCCCTGGTAGCGGCCCGATTCGATCAGCACCGTGCACGCGGTAATCCGCTCGTCGGGGGTGGCGCGCCATTGCCCGGTGCAACGCCGCTCGTCCGCGCTCTGGGCGTGTGCGGGCGCCGCGAGTGCCAGCGGCAGGGCCAGCGCCAGCGCGGCCCAAGCGGCCAATCGGCAGGGCGGCGATTTGTGTGGCATTATGGGTTACCCGGCAAATGGGGCAGGCAAAGCGGCGGCGCCCATTCTCGCCTTGCTCTCATTCGCTTGCAGCCAATGTACTCTTCTGTGTACTGGCGGGCCAAGCCGTGCGGCGTCATCTATGCACATGGGCGCCGGCGTGCTAGGAACCGTCGCCAACCCAAGCGGGCCATTGAGTCGGACGAAAGGCGGGCAGGGCGGAGGCCCCACCCGCGCGAGTTCCTCTTTCCAACCGGCTTTTCCCGCCCGCGAGGCAAGCCCGCAATCCGTGCGGGCGCAAGCGGAGTTGGCGAATGCTCAAGGACTATCCGCGCGAGGGCCTCACGTTTGACGACGTGCTGCTCAAGCCCAGCCTGTCTGACATCCTGCCCTCGGAAGTGGACATCCGCTCGCGTATCACGCGCAGCATCAAGCTTAATATCCCGATAATCGCTTCGGCCATGGACACGGTGACGGAAGCGCACATGGCGATCGCCATGGCGCAGGCGGGAGGCATCGGCGTCATTCACCGGAACCTGGAACCCGCCGTGCAGGCGGCGCAGGTGCGGCAGGTGAAAAAATTCGAATCCGGGATGGTGGTCAATCCGGTCACCATTCATCCTGACGCGACGCTCGCCGATGCGCTCGAGCTAATGCAGGAGCACCACATCTCCGGCATTCCGGTGGTCGAGGGCGGGGGGAACGGTCACGCCGGCAAGCTTGTCGGCATTCTCACCAACCGCGATGTGCGCTTTGCCACTGACAAGCAGCAAAAAGTGTCCGAGCTGATGACCAAGGACGGGCTGGTCACAGTACGCGAGAACGTCGATCAGCGGGAGGCCAAGCGCCTCCTGCATCAGCACCGCATCGAAAAGCTCCTGGTCGTCGACGGTGATTTCCGCTGCGTCGGCCTGATCACGGTGAAGGACATCGAAAAGGCGGTCGCGAACCCGAATGCGTGCAAGGACGAGCAGGGCAGGTTGCGGGTCGCCGCCGCGACCACCGTGGGCGAGGCCGGCTATGCGCGCAGCGAGAAACTCATCGAGGCCGGGGTCGATCTCGTCGTCGTCGATACCGCGCATGGTCATTCCCGGCGCGTGCTCGAGGCCGTGAGCCGCATCAAGCGACTGTCGAATGCGGTGCAGGTGGTCGCCGGCAACATCGCTACCGCCGAGGGCGCCAAGGCGCTGATCGACGCCGGCGCCGACGCCATCAAGGTCGGGATCGGGCCGGGATCGATCTGCACCACGCGGATCGTCGCCGGCGTCGGCGTGCCGCAGCTCACGGCGATCATGGACACGGTCGAGGCGGCGAAGAGCACCGACACGCCGGTGATCGCCGACGGCGGCATCAAATATTCCGGCGACCTCGCCAAGGCGGTGGCCGCCGGCGCCGAGTGCGCCATGGTCGGCTCATTGCTTGCCGGCACCGACGAAACGCCGGGCGAGGTCTTTCTCTATCAGGGCCGCTCGTACAAGACCTATCGCGGCATGGGCTCGGTCGCCGCCATGGCGCGCGGCTCGGCGGACCGCTACTTTCAGCAGGAGATTAAGGACACGCTCAAGCTCGTGCCCGAGGGTGTAGAGGGCCAAGTCCCCTACAAGGGCCCGGCCGCCAATGTCCTGCACCAGCTGATCGGTGGACTGCGCGCGGCCATGGGCTATGTCGGGGCAAGAAACATCGTCGAGCTGCAGGAGAAGGCCGAGTTCATTCGCGTCTCGGGTGCGGGTTTGCGCGAAAGCCACGTGCATGACGTCACCATTACGCGCGAGAGCCCGAATTATCCGGCTCGGGAGTGACCGTCCGCCATGAAACGGCCGCCCGATCCGTTTGCGAAAATCCGCAACGCCACGAGCCAGCACCGCGCGGAGCACGGTTGCACCGCCTACCCGTACGACGACGGGCCGTTGCTCAGCGTTCTCGCGGCAACCGCGCATGCCCGGCGCATTCTCGAACTCGGGACCGCGCTCGGCTACACGGCGTTGTCGTTCGCCTATGGCGCGCCGGATTCCACCGTCGATACAGTCGACCGCGACGAAGAACACGTGCGGCTTGCCCGCGACAACATCGCGGCCGCGGCGCTCGACCACCGCATCACCGTGCACCATGGCGACTTCGCCAAGGTGCTTTCGACTCTCGATCCCGGCTACGATCTCGCCTTCTTCGACGGCGGCACGCCGCTGCCGGCGCTGCACACCGGCCTGCGCGGCTTGCTGCGCACCGGCGGCTTGCTGATCACGGCCAATCTCAATCACGGCGGCACCGCCGAGACGGTGTACAAGGCGCTGTTCGACGGTAAATCCTGGCGCAGCGCACTGATCGATGACGAAGGCGAGACGGCGATCAGCGTCAAGCTGTGACGGTCCGGTATTTGGCGGCGGTATTTTGGCCGCGGCTCAGACAGATTTGGAAGGTCCCATGCGACCAGTCTCACGTGGTGATACCGGTCCACTATTTGGCGGCGGCAAACGCGCGTGTTAGGAGTGCGTGCGCAACCGAGGGCCAGATATGTCGCTCGCAGCCGTGCTCCTTCCGCTCTTCGTCGAGGTCGTCCTTACCTTCGGGCTGATGCTCTGGATGGGCGTGCTGCGCAACGACGATTACCGCTCCGGCACGGTCAAACCGCAGGAAATCGCGCTGCGCGAGCCGAAGTGGCCGGCGCGCACAACGCAGGTTGCGAACTCGTTCTCGAATCAATTCGAACTGCCCGTGCTGTTCTATGTGCTCACCATTCTCGAATGGGTCACCAGGCATGCCGGCGTGCTGTTCGTTTGGCTGGCCTGGATTTTCGTCATCTTTCGCGTGCTGCAGGCCTACGTGCACGTGACCAACAACAACGTGCGGCTGCGCGGCGCCTTCTATTCCGTCGCGGCGGTGGCGCTGATGATCATGTGGGCGATCTATATCGTGCAGGTGCTGATCGGCATTTGAGGATCGGCGCCATGCCGCTCGACGTCCGCCACCCGACAGCGCCGCACAAGAAGCTCAAGCTGCCGGAATGGTACGTCTCCGATCTCATGCTCGATCGGGCGCTCGATGCGATCCTGCGCCGCGTCAAGCTCGATCGCCAGCACGACATTCCCTATCTCGCTGGCTACAGCGAGGACGGCAAGACCATCTACATCGACCGGCATATGCCGCGATCTTTCAAATTCCAGGGGCGCACGGTCGACACCGACCGCTTTCTCATTCTTCACGAGGAGGTGGAAAAAACGCTGATCGATCAGATCGGGCTGCATTACCTTCACGCTCATCAGATCGCCACACGCGCCGAGCAGGCGGCTGTGCGCGCGGCTGGCGTCAACTGGAACGACTACGATCGGTTCATGCAGAAGTACGTCAAGCGCATCGGCGACGAGCGGCTCACCAAGCTCCCAAAGGATCTTGATACGAAGCCGTACCGCGACGAGCACGACGACGATTTGCTGCGCCGCATGCTCGTCGCGATTGACAAGGGCCGGGTGCCCAAGGGCTTTCGCGGCGGCCAGTTGCGTCATGCCGCCCGCGAAATCCGCCAGTACGTTCGCCGCCACGAAACGCTCGGCGCACGCCGGACTGCGGCGCTGGAACGGGCGATGAAATGACGGCGGCCGCCAGCGGGGCGCCCTCATGACGCCTGCCGCCCGCCTTTCCGCCGCGATCGAGGTCTTTGCCGAGATCGAAGCGCGCCGGCGGCCGGCGGCGGACGCGCTCAAGGATTGGGGGCTGGCGCACCGCTTTGCCGGTTCGTCCGACCGCGCCGCCATTGCCGGCCTCGTCTACGATGCGTTGCGTCGCAAGGCGTCGGCGGCGTGGCTCGTCGGCGAAGCGACCCCGCGTGCTGTGGTCCTCGGCATGCTGCATCGCGAGCGCGCCTACGATGTGGCGCAAATCACGGCGCTGTGCAGCGGGCGCTTTGCGCCCGCGCCGCTGACGGAGGCGGAGCGGGCGGCGCTCGAGCGCGGCTCGCTTGCCGGCGCGCCCCCGCCCGTCGAAGGTGACTACCCGGAATGGCTCGATCCACATTTTGCCCGCGTCTTCGGCGGGGAGCGCGTTGCCGAGGGCGGCGCGCTCGCCAGCCGGGCGCCGCTCGACATGCGCGTCAACACGCTCAAGGGCGTGCGCGAAGAAGTGGTGCCGAGGCTGGAGCATCTTCACGCCGCGCCCACGCGCTGGTCGCCGGTCGGCCTGCGCATCCGGCTCCCGGCCGATGCGAAGAGCCCGGCGATCCACGCCGAGCCGTCCTTCCGCAAGGGCGCGATCGAAATCCAGGACGAAGGCTCGCAGCTCGCCGCCCTTTTCGCGGGCGCGCGCCCCGGCGAAAAGGTAGTCGATCTCGCGGCCGGCGCCGGCGGCAAGACGCTGGCCTTAGCCGCGATGATGGAGAACGGCGGCCAGATCTACGCCACCGACATCGACAAACGCCAGCTCGCGCCGATCCACGAACGCATCGCGCGCGCCGGCGCGCGCAACATCCAGGTGCGTACGCCGCGCGGCGCAGCCGACGACGTGCTTGCTGACCTTCGCGGCCGCGCCGATCTTGTGCTCATCGACGCGCCTTGCACCGGTACCGGGACGTGGCGGCGCAGCCCCGACGCCAAGTGGCGTGTCCGCCCGGGTGCGCTGGCTGAGCGCCTGAAGCAGCAGGAGCGACTGCTCGACCGCGCCGCCGCGCTCGTGAGGGCGGGCGGCCGTATCGCCTATGTCACGTGCTCTGTCCTGGCGGAGGAAAACGGCGACCAGGTGGGCGCGTACCTGTCACGGCACCCAGATTTCGCCGTCGTGCCGCCCCGCGAGGTCGCGGCCCAGGCCCTCGGCGAGCGCGCCGCCCTGTTCCTCCATGCGGCGCTGGTTTCGGCGGAGGGCCTGCTGATGACGCCGTTGCGCACCGATACCGACGGCTTCTTTGTCGCCGTCATGCGCAAGGCATAGCATGCCAGTGGAGAGGAGCCGCGGCGGACTTGACCGCACATGACCTCGGCCGCACATACCTCCTCAATACGCCCATGCACGACAAGATCCTCATCGTCGATTTCGGCTCGCAGGTGACGCAACTGATCGCGCGGCGCGTGCGCGAGGAGCGGGTCTATTGCGAGATCGTGCCGTTTCAGCAGGCGGAGGCGGCACTGCGCGAACTCAAACCCAAAGCCGTGATCCTCTCCGGCGGGCCGGCATCGGTGTTCGACAAGAACGCGCCGCTCGCGCCGATGGCGATCTACGACGCCGGCGTGCCGGTGCTCGGCATCTGCTACGGCGAGCAGGCCATGGCTCACCAGCTCGGCGGCACGGTCGAGGGCGGCCACCACCGCGAGTTCGGCCGCGCCGAGGTCGAGGTGACGAAACCGTCGGCGTTGTACGACGGCGTCTGGGAGGTCGGCCAGCGCTATCCGGTGTGGATGAGCCATGGCGACCGCGTCACCCAGCCGCCCAAGGGATTTGCCGCGACCGGCACCTCGGCCAACGCGTCGATCGCCATGATCGCCGACGAAGCGCGCAAGTTCTACGCCACGCAATTCCACCTCGAAGTGGTGCACACGCCGCACGGCGCGGCGCTGCTGCGCAACTTCGTGCGCAACATCGCCGGCTGCGCCGGCGACTGGACCATGCGTGCGTTCAAGGACGAGGCGATCGACAAGATCCGCCGGCAGGTCGGCAAGGGCAAAGTGATCTGCGGGCTGTCCGGCGGCGTCGACTCCGCGGTCGCCGCCGTGCTCATCCACGAGGCGATCGGCGATCAGCTCACCTGCGTGTTCGTCGATCACGGCCTGCTGCGGCTCGGCGAGGCGGAGAAGGTGCTGGCGCTGTTTCGCGGCCACTACAACATTCCGCTTGTCCACGTTGATGCCGCCGACGCTTTCCTGAAAGCGCTGGCGGGCATCGAGGAACCGGAAGCAAAGCGCAAGACCATCGGCAGATTGTTCATCGACGTGTTCGACGCCGAGGCGAAGAAGATCGGCGGCGCCGAATTCCTCGCCCAGGGCACGCTCTATCCCGACGTGATCGAGAGCGTGTCGTTCACCGGCGGGCCGTCGGTGACGATCAAGTCGCACCACAATGTCGGCGGCCTGCCCGAGCGCATGCACATGAAGCTGGTCGAGCCGCTCCGCGAATTGTTCAAGGACGAGGTGCGCGCGCTCGGCCGCGAGCTTGACTTGCCCGAGGCGTTCGTCGGACGCCATCCGTTTCCTGGCCCGGGCCTCGCCATCCGCTGTCCCGGCGCCGTCACCCGCGAGAAACTCGACATCCTGCGGCTCGCTGACGACGTCTTCATCGAGGAGATCCGCCGCGCCGGCCTCTATGACGATATCTGGCAGGCGTTTGCGGTGCTGCTGCCGGTGCGCACCGTTGGCGTCATGGGCGATTTCCGCACCTACGATTTCGTCGTCGGGCTGCGCGCGGTTACCTCGACCGACGGAATGACCGCGGATTTCTATCCGTTCGACATGAGCTTCATCGGCGCGGTGGCGACCCGCATCATCAACGAGGTGAAGGGCGTCAATCGCGTCGTCTACGACATCACCTCGAAGCCGCCGGGCACGATCGAGTGGGAGTGAGGGGAATAGACGCTAGGTTTCGCGTAGGTTCGATTTTTCGCCTTGCGCGTGCTCCTTGTCATCGAGCATGAACGGCTTGCGCCTTCTTTATAGTAGGGCTCGCCTTTGTCGATGTGCTCCGGCCAAAAGATGTTCCGCCCCGGGGACACAAAGGGCTCGACGGGAGGGGAAATTGAGTGACCGACGACTTGTTGTCGCTATGCTGGCAGTCCTGTCAGTCTTCACTTCGCCCGCGGCGAGGGCTCAGAGCTTCGCCTACCCCCCGGGATTTCGTACCGAAGAAATCGGCACGAACGGCACGACGATTCATGTCCGGATCGGCGGCTCCGGCCCGGCGGTCGTGTTGTTGCACGGCTATGGCGATACGGGCGACATGTGGGCGCCGCTCGCGGCGGAATTGATGCGCGATCACACGGTCATCGCGCCGGACTTGCGGGGCATGGGCTTGTCCGCAACCGCAACCGACGGCTTCACCAAAAAGAACCAGGCCGAAGACGTCGCTGGTGTGCTCGACGCGCTGCACATTCGCCAGGCCGATGTAGTCGGCCACGACATCGGCAACTGGTGGCCTTCGCCTTCGCCGTAGCACACCAGGATCGCACCACGCGCCTCGTGATGATGGATGCGCCAGTGCCGGGCGTAGGGCCATGGGACGAAATTCTGAAGAATCCGCTGCTCTGGCATTTCCGCTTCGGCGGGCCCGACATGGAGCGCTTGGTGGCGGGTCGCGAGCGCATTTATCTCGACCGCTTTTGGAACGAGTTCTCCGCCGATCCAGGGCATTTTCCCGAAGCCTCGCGCCAGCACTATGCCGAGCTGTATGCGAGCCCTGGCCGCATGCACGCGGGCTTTGCGCAGTTCGCCGCTTTTGATCAGGACGCGATCGACAATCGCG